>Ga0137415_10000997_pt1 | contig 27909 bp, 20 predicted proteins | sample CZODoug3_1_1_16f_FD_183082 | JGI IMG/M metagenome (GOLD analysis project Ga0137415, IMG submission 183082) | Vadose zone soil fungal communities from Angelo Coast Range Reserve, California, USA - CZODoug3_1_1_16fungal (Hybrid Assembly) | ecosystem: Environmental > Terrestrial > Soil > Vadose...
CGCTCGCTGAATCCACGCTTCTCCGCTTTAGATCTGGTAAATGAACCGCTACTAGTGCAGGGTCGCGTGAACAAACGGGAAAGAGAAGATCGGGCGCGCACGCTTCTTGCGCAGGTGGGCCTGCCACAAGAAAAAGCTTTGCAGAGGGCGGAGGAATTCAGCGGTGGTCAGCGGCAAAGGCTGGCGATCGCGCGGGCCTTGGCTCTGGAGCCCAAGCTATTGATTCTGGATGAGGCACTTTCCGCACTCGATTGTTCGGTGCAAGCACAAATCGCCAATCTGCTGCTTGAATTGCAGTCTTCGCTTGGTTTGACGTATCTCTTCATCACGCACGATTTTGCCATGGCGGGGCACCTGGCCGACGAAATTGCCGTGATGGAGCGGGGAAAAGTCGTGGAGCTGGGCGCTGCGGATAGAGTTTTGCGCCAACCGGAGCATGAGGTTACACGCCGCTTGATTGCCGCTACTCCGAGACTGGGCGCCGCGGTACACGCGCCGCAGGTGGGTTGATGCGTTACTTCTTGCACCGATTCCTGCAGGCAACGTTTCTCCTAGTTGGTGTCTCGCTCCTTACATTTCTGTTTTCCGCGCTTGCGCCGGGAAATTATTTCGATGAGATGCGATTGAACCCGCAGATTTCTCCTGAAACAGTGGCCGCTCTGCGCGCGCAGTATCAGCTTGACCGGCCCATGCCCGTGCGCTACGTGCGATGGGTGAATTCTCTCCTGCACGGAGAAATGGGCTACTCCTTTGCTTACAATAGTCCAGTTGCGCCGCTGCTGTGGGTGCGCGCCAGAAACACTTTGCTGCTCACGGTAATCGCAACTCTGATGGCGTGGGCGCTCGCTCTTCCCCTGGGAATCTGGAGCGCCACGACTCTCGGGCGCTTGCCCGATCGCGCTCTTTCCGGAGTGACTGCGGCACTTCTGGTTATTCCGGACCTCGTGCTCGCACTTGGTTTGCTCATTCTCGCGGTACGCACCGGATGGTTTCCCACGGGAGGAATGGTTTCCGTCGGTTATGAAGACCTCGCGCCGCTGCAGAAGCTCCGCGACATCGCGCTGCATATGGCGTTGCCCATGATTGCGCTCGTGCTTTCTGCATTGCCGCTTCTCGTCCGGCATATCCGCGCCGCTATTGCAGAAGTGCTCTCAACGCCATTCCTGCGCGCAGCGGCAAGTCATGGCATTCAGCGGCGTACGCTGCTCTACCGATACGCATTGCGTGCTGCCGCGAATCCCCTGATTTCCCTTTTTGGATTAAGCATGGGAGGACTCTTGAGCGGGTCGCTGATCATAGAAGTTGTGATGAGCTGGCCGGGACTCGGACCGCTGCTGCTTGAGGCCATCCTCGCGCGCGATTTGTACGTCGTGATCGGCGGGGTGCTGTGTTCAACGATTTTTCTGGTCGTCGGAAACCTCGTGGCCGACGTATTGCTGTACCTGGCTGATCCGAGAATCCGCACAGAGGTAACCGCGAGATGATCCAGCACAGCAACTGGAAGCGATGGCTAATCGCTCTTGCCGTTCTCCACGGAATCGTCGCGTTTGCGGGATTCTTCGCACCGTATGACCCCACCGAGCAGGATCGCGAGCGCCCGTATCTGCCTCCGATGAGGATTCATCTGATGGATGCACAAGGACACTTTCACCTGCGCCCTTTTTCATACGCCGAACACCTCCGCAGCGGGTCCTTTGATCAATTCGAAGAGAACACCGATCAGGCCATCCCGTTGGAATTCTTTGTGACCGGTGCGCGCTACCGTCTTTTTGGCTTTCTGCCGTTGCGCATGCACCTTTTTGGTGCGCCGGCAAATCGAATCTATCTGCTGGGCAGCGATGCGTATGGGCGCGACCAGTTTTCGCGAATCCTCTATGGTGGACAAATCTCTCTGCTCGCCGGCTTGTTGGGGGCGGGACTCACGTTATTCTTCGGCACGCTCATCGGGGCGACCGCGGGTTACTACGGCGGCTGGCGGGACGGATTATTGATGCGCGTGGCCGAGCTCTTTGTCGCGCTGCCTTGGTTGTACTTGCTGTTCGCGCTCCGGGCCTTCCTGCCGCTGGCGGTCAGCCCACTGCAAGCATTTTTTCTGATTATCACCGTCATCGGAGCGGTGGGCTGGGCGCGGCCGGCCAGGCTTGTGCGCGGGGTAGTTCTAAGCGCAAAAGAGCGCGATTTTGTCCGTGCCGCGCGGGGATTCGGCGCAACCGACGGGTATCTGCTTCGGCGTCATATTCTGCCGGAAACTTCGAGCGTAATTTTGACGCAAGCGGCGATCCTCGTGCCGCAATTTGTGCTCGCGGAGATGACCCTTTCCTTTCTGGGCCTGGGCGTACCGGAGCCGGTGCCGAGTTGGGGCAGCCTGCTCGCAAGCCTTCAGCAATACAGTGTCTTGGTTTCGTCCTGGTGGATGTACGCGCCCGCATTGGCAATTGTGCCGTTCTTTCTAGTATACCTAGGACTTGCCAGTGCATTGCAGCAGGATGCCGGCACAGGGAAGATAGAGAAGACGACGGGCGGGACCTGATGGTGAGAATGGCGAGACTTTCCGTCCTTGGCAGATTGCTTGGCTGCGGCCTGCTCATGGCTAGCAGCATTGTTCTCTTGAGGCCTGCCAGGGGAACTCCTCAGCAGCAAAATCCATCCGAAGAGCTGTTCACTCTTCCGGGGGAACTCGGAAATCGTGGCGGGCGGTTAGTCGTCTCTCTGCGTGCCGAGCCGAAAACGCTGAACCCGCTGACCGCCGTTGATGCGCCGTCCCGCGAAGCAATTGGCGCAATGCACGCAGATCTGGTGCATATCAACCGCGTGACGCAGCTCACAGAACCGGCACTGGCAAAATCGTGGAAGATTTCCCCGGACGGGCTGGAATATACCCTCATTTTGCGAAAAGGACTGCGCTTTTCAGACGGACAGCCGTTCGATGCGGACGATGTGCTTTTCACTTTCCGGGTTTATCTTGACGAGAACGTACACGCCACGCAGCGGGATTTGCTGATTATTGGCGGAAAGCCGATTACAGTCCGCAAAGTGGACGCGTGGACAATTGTTTTTCGAATGGCGAAGACCTATGGAGTTCGCGAGCGGCTCTTCGACAGCGTGGTGATTTTGCCGCGGCATCTACTTGAAAAACCATACGAAGAAGGCAAGCTCCCACAGATCTGGTCGAATTCGACACCGGCAAATCAGTGGGCCGGGCTCGGGCCGTTCCGCCTGAAAGAGTACGTTCCCGGGCAAAGACTGGTGCTGGAGCGCAATCCTTACTACTGGAAAGCTGACTCAAAAGCGAACCGCTTGCCTTACCTGGATGAGTTGGTTTTTCTGTTCGTGCCAAACGCCGATGCCCAGGTGCTGAGGTTTCAATCCGGCGAGACGGACGTAATCAGCCGGCTTGGTGCACAGAATTTCGCCGTTCTCGGACGCCAGGAGCATCGTTACACGATGGCCGATGCGGGACCCGGGCTCGAATACAACTTCCTGTTCTTTAACTTGAATGACGTCGACGAAAAAAAATCGCCCGAAATAGCCCGGAAGCAAAAATGGTTTCGTCAGGTAAAATTTCGGCAGGCGGTGTCCGCGGCGGTGGACCGCGAAGCCATCGTGCGTTTGGTCTACCAGGGCCGCGGGGCGGCGCTTTGGGGACCGGTCACACCGGGAAACCCGCGCTGGGTAAGCACGTCCGTCGGCCACCCTGCCCGCTCATTTGAGCGGGCGCGCTCGCTCTTGAAAGAAGCGGGGTTCTCATGGTCCAGCGGCCAGCAGGGAGATCCCACGCTGGTCGATGAGGATGGAAAGACCGTTGAGTTTTCTGCTTTGACCAGCTCTACTAGTGCCGACCGCACAAAGATGGCGACCCTAATCCAGGACGACTTGAAACAACTCGGAATGAGAGTCCAGGTCGTGCCGTTGGAGCTCCGGTCTTTGATCGATCGCATCACCCTAACGAAAGAATACGAGGCGTGCATCTTGGCGATCGTGAGCCCCGATGCTGACCCAAACGTGGACCTCAATACCTGGCTCTCAAGCGGGGGAAATCACCTGTGGAATCCCTCGCAGGCCCATCCCTCAACAGCTTGGGAGGCGGAGATAGACCGCCTGATGGAGCAGCAGCTGGTGGCGCCCAGTTACGAGCAGCGGAAAAAACTTTACGATCGCGTGCAGGAGATTCTCGCCGAGAATCAACCGATGATTTTTCTGGCCAGCCCGGACATTCTGGTCGGCGCCAAGAACTCCATCGGTAATTTCCATCCCGCGGTTCTCGAACCTTACGTGTTATGGAACGTGGAACAGCTCTACTTCAAGAGTAATCCAGAGAAATCCGGTAGATGAGCCCTGCGTTGACCAAGACTGAACGGAAGCCCGAGAGTGCCTGGGATGACGCGCGGCTGGTCAAGGAGTGCCTGGCGGGCAACGAAGAAGCCTGGTCACAGCTGATCGATAAGTATAAAGCCCTTATCTACTCGATCCCCGTCAAGTACGACTTGCCGCCGCACGAAGCCGCCGACGTATTTCAGTGGACGTGCATGGAGCTGTTGACCCGCTTGCCAGAATTGCGTAAACCGCAGGCGCTGCCCAAGTGGCTCATGCAGGTGGCACACCACCAGTGCTTTCGTGTGAAGCGCCACCAGCAAAGATTGGTCAGCCGCGATGCGGAGCCGGACTTGCCGGATCCGGAAACACCGGCGATCGCGGAAACCTTGATGCAACAGACGCAGGAAGAGCAGATGCTGCGCGAAGCGATGGGTAGTCTTAGTCCGCAATGCCGTAGGCTCGTGGAGCTGCTTTTTTTTGAAACGCCGCCGCGGCCCTACGCTGACGTTGCCGCCGAATTAGGTCTTGCACTTGGTTCCATCGGGTTTACACGCCAAAAGTGCATCGAGCGATTGCGGCGGAGTTTGGACGAACTGGGATTCCACTGATGCCCACGACTCAAAAAAGAGTCTCGCCCGAAGACCTCTTTCCCCAGCTTGGGCAAATTGAGAGCGAGCCTGCGCGCCGTAAGTTCCTGTCGCGCTACAAATCATTGGCCCGGCCGGAGGTCATCACGCAGCTCTCCAGTTTGGTGCTCGAGAAAATCCGCGTGAATACGCGCGAGGCATTGCACTTGGCGGATGCGGCTCTGCTGATCGCGCGAAAGCTGCGGCGAAAAAAAGGCCTGGCTGAAGGGTTGCGGACAAAAGCGAATGCTCTATACGCTTGTGGCCAAAACCGTGCCGCGGTCGAGCATCACGAACAAGCCATAAAAATCTATGAAGCACTGGGAGATCAGAAGGAAGCAGCCCGCACGCTGAACAGCTCGATCCAGCCGCTGATTCTCCTGGGCGAATACGACCGCGCCTTCGCGGCCACCGAGAGAGCCCGCGAAATCTTCACTAGACTTGGCGAGACGCGGCGCATCGGCATCCTCGATAACAATGTAGGCAACATCCTTCATCGCCAGGATCGCTTCGAGGAGGCCATCGCGCACTACGAGATCGCCTATAAAACTCTCACCGAGTATCAGGATTGGGAACGCGTTGCCATCACCCTCCATAACATGGCCATGTGCCTCATCAGCTTGAACGATTTTCCGCGCTCGCTGGATTGCTACCAGAAATCGCGGGATCTGTGTGAACGCTATGGAATGCCGCTGCTGCGCGATCAGGCCGATTACAACATCGCCTACCTGTACTACTTCCGCGGCGAATACAGCCGCGCCATCGAAATGCTTTTTGCTACTCGCCGCGCCTGCGAGGTAACCGGCGATGCTTATCATTTCGCACTCTGCCATCTCGACCTTTCGGAGATTTACCTCGAGCTGAACTTGAGCGAAGAAGCGCGGGAGATGGCGCAGGAAGGTTTTCTGCGGTTCGAAAAACTGGGCATGGGTTATGAGGCCGCGAAAACGCTGGCAAACGAAGCGATCGCCTATGGCCAGCAAGGGAAAACAGTTCACGCGCTCGAAAGGTTTGCCAAAGCCCGCGACATGTTCGCGAAAGAAAAAAACCTGGTGTGGCCATGGCTTTTGGATTTGTATCAGGCGCTGCTGCTCTTCCACGAGGGACGCTACTTTGAGGCGCGGAGATTGTGCGTCGGCGCAGCCGCATTCTTCGATCAAACGATGCTCTCCGGGAAAGCCGTGCTTGCACATCTCCTTCTGGCGCGCATCGCCATGCACATCGGAGAGCCTTCCGTTGCGGAATCGGAGACGGACGCCGCCCTTGCCAGGATTGAGCGCCTGCAAGTTCCCGTGCTTGCTTATCAAGCCCACTTTCTGCGCGGGCAGCTTGCCCACGCGCGCGGAGACCGCCCCGCGGCTCTGGCGGCGTATGTCGAAGCACGAAAAGCATTGGAAACTCTGCGCAGCCGGTTGCACTCCGAAGAGCTGAAAATCTCTTTCGTGAAAAATCGCCTTCAGGTATACGAAGCGCTGGTTGATTTGCACTTGAGCGGGGACACCGGCGAAGCCACCGACATGGAAGCTTTTGCATGCATAGAAGCGGCAAAATCTCGCAGCATGTCGGAGATGATTTTTCAGAGTGGCCAGAGCCTGCCGATGGGAGATGCCGGTCAGAGCGAGCTGGTGCGCCAGATCCGCAATTTGCGCGAAGAACTAAATTGGTATTACCACCGCATCGAGTTGGAACAACTGCGCCCGGAAGAAAGCTCTTCCAAACGCCTGCAACAATTGCACGAAAAAGCGGTTTCTCACGAAAACGAGCTCTTGCGATCGCTCCGGGAACTGCCCGCGAATGAGCGCGAATACGCCACTCTCGAAGCTCCCACGGACTTCTCGCTGGCTCGCTTGCAATCCGCCCTACCCTCGAACGCCGCGCTGGTCGAGTATTACTCCACGGGCGATCGGCTTGTAGCGGTCGTGGTCACACGCAAATCGTTGAAAATCACCGCCGTCAGCGTAGTCTCCCGCGTTGTGCACTTCCTTCACCTGCTCCGCTTTCAACTTTCGAAATTTCGCATGGGCGCTGCTTATACTCACCGCTTTGAGCAGCCCTTGCTCTCAGCGACCAAGGGGCATTTGGAAGCGCTCTACGCGGAACTTATTGCTCCCATCCGCGAACACCTGGACGCCAAACATCTAATATTTGTTCCACACGGCGCCCTTCACTTTCTTCCCTTCCATGCTTTGCGATCGGGAGATGAATATCTCTGCGATGCCCACACGATTTCCTACGCTCCGAGCGCGACCGTCTTTGCCTTTTGCCAGGAAAAAGCTGGCAACGACATGCCGAACTCATTGGTCATGGGAATCCCGGACGAGAGGGCTCCCCAAATCCTGAATGAGGTGCAGTCTGTCGCCACACTCTTGCCGCATCCCGAAGTTTTTCTCGGCGCACAAGCGACCTCCGAGATCCTTCGTGAACGCGGTTCGGCGAGCAGCCTCCTTCACATCGCAACGCACGGCACCTATCGCCAGGACAACCCCATGTTCTCCGGCATCCGTTTGGGAGATGGCTATTTGAACTTGTATGATCTGTACCAGATTCGCTTGCCCGCCAAGCTTGTGACCTTGAGCGGCTGCGCCACGGGCATGAACTTCGTTTCCGCGGGTGACGAACTCCTCGGCCTGCAGCGTGGCCTCTTCTGTGCTGGCGCCTCGTCTTTGCTCCTCTCCCTTTGGGACGTCCACGACGAAAGCACGTCCGCGCTCATGCAATCTTTCTACAAAGACTACATTCAAACGGGTGACATGCCCTCAGCCCTGCAATCCGCTATGAAGCAGCTCCGCGAACAGAACCCCCACCCCTACTTCTGGGCACCCTTCGTATTGGTTGGTAAACTATCTGAAAATAAAGCAGTTAGCTAAAGACTCCCTCCCTATATCTTTCCTTCCCTCGGGTCCCCTTATTCCACAAGAGCTGCACTAGCTCTTATCCGCTGGGGAGCGGAAGCTCAGGGGAAAGGCTGATGGGGGAATGAAAATGAAGCACTTTATGACTGAGGAATGGATCGATTTCGTGAACCAGGTGAGTTCTCCAAAGCAGCAGGAAGCAATGAAGAAACACTTGGGTACAGGTTGCAGGCGATGCGAGCAGGCTCTTGCCACATGGCAAAAGGTTCACAACGCGGCGGCAGTCGAGGAGCGCTATCAGCCTCCCGCGGCGGACGTGCGAATCGCCAAGGCAGCATTCGCTTCGGCTGGCGGCGCCAAGCAGCGGAAGGAAAAGGGCAGCTTGGTCGAAGTGCTGTTCGACAGTTTCTTGCAACCAATGCTGGCAGGCGCGCGTTCGAGCGGTCTGGGAACTAGACAAATGCTCTATCGCGCTGACCCTTACCAAATTGATATCCAGATTGAAGCGAAGCCGGAAGGCAATCGCCTCATGGTTACAGGTCAATTCCTGGATGTCAGTTCGCCTGGAATCGTCGGCCGCGACGTGCAGATAACGCTTTCGAATCATCGCGGAAACGTTATGCATACGGTTACCAATCAGTTTGGCGAGTTTCGTGGCGAGCTCGAAAACACGGGTGACCTCGAGCTTTCCTTCCCCGGCCAGGGCGAGAAATCCATCGTGATTTCGCTCCGGAACGCACTGGGAAATTTACCGGGGAGGGTGGTATGACGAGCTCGCGCCACATCGAATTTCTCGGCTATTTGCCCGGTGGTACGAGAGTACCAAATGCAAATAGTTCGAGTGATTGTGACGGTTATCACACTCGTACCATTGGCCCGAAAGGAAGAATCCGCAAGACTTTGTGGACACTCTTTTGTGCCGTGGACGAGACAACTTAAAGCAGGAGTCCCCGGGAGGGATGTACTCTATGAAACGTAGCTTGCTCATCTTCGTCGTCCTGATCGCCATCGCCACTGCCGGCGTTCAGCCCGCCGCAGCCCAGAATCGCTACATCGTCCGGACGACGGGCGGGCTGGGATCCGTTCTAAACCTCTGTTCACTCCTGGGATGCCAGGTTCAGGGCTCTTTGGACGGCAATATCAATCAGACTTTTCTTGTGACGTCTTCCACCAACATTGTCGTCAATCTGCTGAACTTCGCCGTAAATCTCGTCGACTCGCTTCTAGGAATTCAGAGCATTGAGCCTGACAAGCTGCTGCCCGTGCCGCAGACCTCCATCAACAACATCTCTTCGGGCCTTTACGACACCACGCTGGTGAGTTATTACGGCACCCTCGTCACGCACGGTTATGCGGCCCAGCCTGCCGCCCAGATCATCCGCCTCTCTGACGCCCACAATGGCTTTAATGTAAGCGGCACGGGAATCGTTGCCGTCATTGACACAGGCGTAGATCCAAATCACCCCGTCCTCCAGCCCGTGCTTCTGCAGGGCTACGACTTCACGCGGAACCAGGCGGGCGCCTCCGAATGGCTCGATCTTTCCTCCACCGGCATAAGCACCACCACTTCACCGAATGCCCAGCCGGTGAAGGTGCAACAATCCAGCGCGGCTATCCTCGATCAATCTTCGGCCGCGATTCTGGACGGTTCGCCTTATGTCGCATTCGGCCACGGCACCATGACTTCCGGACTCGTACACCTGGTCGCGCCAAAGGCCAAGATCCTCCCGCTTAAGGCTTTCTCTTCGAACGGAACGGGAAACCTTTCCAACATCGTGGCGGCCATCTATTACGCAGTGCAGCACAACGCGAACGTCGTCAACATGAGCTTCGACCTTTCTTATTCTTCGCCAGCGCTGTCCCAGGCGATTTCCTCCGCCAATAAGGCTGGTGTCGTGCTCGTAGCGGCGGCTGGCAACGAAAGCACCAGCGCCCGCGTGTATCCGGCGGCTATCTCCGGCTCGGTCGTGGGCGTTGCTTCCACGACAGATTGGGATGCGCGCTCCTCCTTCTCCAACTATGGCTCGGCGGACGTTTGGATCGCCGCTCCCGGGGAATATGTGATCAGCACCTATCCTGGCGGCACTTACGGGAGTGAATCGGGCACCTCGTTTAGCTCCCCCCTCGTGGCCGGAACAGTGGCTCTGATGCTCAGCGCCAAGCACCCGCTCAACCAGTCGCAGGCCTCTAGCGCGCTGTCTCACGCCATCAAACTCACGCCGGACCTCAACAACGGCCGCTTGGATGCTTATCAGGCTGTCTCCGCTTGGGTGAACTCCAGCACAAGTTCCGGCGGCGGCGGCTCGTGCTTCTTGTTCTGCTGGTAACCGCCATGCCGCACGAGCGCACAGCGCTGCTCGGCGCAGCCTCCAGTTCACCGTTGACGTCGGACTCTTTACGCGTCAAGCAAATGGAAGAGCAGGTCACCGCGCTACGCAGCTCGGTGATCTGCGCCTTCAACCAGCTTCTGGACCTGAAAGATCTCAACACCGGCGTCCACAGCACGCGCCTCGCGGAATGGGGCATGCGCGTCGGACAAGAACTTGGCTTGGAAGAATCGGAACTCCAGAACCTGGAAGTTGCGGCGCTGCTCCACGATATCGGCAAAATGGGAATTCCTGACGCCATCTTGAGAAAACCGGGGCGGCTCGACGCGGACGAGTATGCGCTGATGAAAAAGCATCCGGAGTACGGTTGGGCGGTTCTGCGCATGCTTCCGGGATTTGAACGCGCGGCCCTCGATATTCTCCACCACCACGAAAATTTTGACGGCAAGGGCTATCCGGCTGGCTTAAAGGAGTCGGAGATTCCCATCGTTTCTCGCATCGTCACCGTGATTGATGCCTTCGACGCTATGGTTTCCTCGCGTCCCTATCGTGTCGGTCTCCCTCACGAAGAAGCGATCCGCCGGCTCATCGAGTCCAGTGGGACGCAATTCGATCCCAACGTCGTGAGATGCTTCATTTCCTTCGCGCAAGCGGAGATGGCCACGGTTTTTGCCGCCGCCGGCACCTCTGTTTCTTCCGCCCTTTAACGGATATAATGCCCGATAGCGCCCGTAGCTCAGCTGGATAGAGCATCTGGCTTCGAACCAGAGGGTCGGGAGTTCGAGTCTCTCCGGGCGCGCCAGATATGATTACCAGAAATGAAGTAAAGATGGTGGGTTTTGCCCTTGTCGGGATATTTTTCATTTTTGTGGCACTATCTGTTAAAGAGATCAATGCAGGCGGAAGCAAGCCATACCCTCTAAAGTGGTATCACCGATTGATAGGCATATTCGTCGGCGTCGTTTCGATAATTACCGCCATCCAGCTATATACGGGACACTAGATGTTCACGTCCTTGTCTGAGCCACACGCTTTCACCGGTCCACTTTCCCCTACTCGAATTGCTTTTTGAACTGGGCGAATTCTTGCCGCAAGTCCGCGATTTCTTTTTGAAAATCGGCGGCGTTATTGCGGAGTTCAGCCACCTCTTTCTCCAGAAGGGCGATGCGTTCTCCGTCCGCGGAGCTCGCATTCGAGATTGCCGGTATTTCTAGCTTTGACTCGAATACCTCCACGTCGCCGGACAAGAGATGCGCGTAACGAGACTCTTTGGTGCCAGGCTGGCGCGGTAGAACTTTGGCGAGCGAAGGCTCGCGCTTCATCAAATGTTGCAAGCTGGATTGCACGGCGCTCAAGTCGTCGAAGGGATGCATGCGCTCGGCGCGCGTGCGAAGTTCGCCGGGAGTTTGCGGTCCGCGCAGCAACAAGACGCAAAGAATGGCGACCTCGTGACGATAGAAATTGAATGTCTCCTGGAGCCGATGCTCGTACTTGGTGACGCGGCTGTCCGAGGCGCTGACGGAGCGGACGAGGGATTGCCCGTCGAGGGAATGCAAAGCCTGGCGGACGGCGGCTTCGTCGAGATTCATGACCGGATCGCGGTTCGATTTCTGATTGCAGGCGTTGACGAGGGCGTTCAGGGAAAGTGGATAGTATTCGGGAGTGGTGATCTCTTTTTCTATAAGGGCGCCCAGGACCCGGCACTCGACTTCGTTCAAGAGGATGTTCACGGAGTGGAATGATACAACGGTTCGCGAATCCAAGAGGATGCACCGCCCACCCCCGCCAATTTGCATGAATATCAAAACAAAGGGCTTACAAATTTGCAATTCGTAACCGATTGATTCTAAAGGACGCGTTTTGGGTTGTTCTTGGTTGGCAAACGGCGAAACGGGTGACTCAAAAAGTAAAAGCGGGAGCAAGCTCCCGCAGGTCATACGTAGTTCTCTACAGGGTTAGGTATACGCGAAAATAAGGAAAAGTCAAGGGGAAGTTTTGGGGCGATTGGTAAGAATCGCAGGGTGAGGGGTTGCCGGTTGGATTGAATGGTTCCTGGGGATCCGAGAAGAATAAGGGAAAAAGCAACGTCAACCCCCGCACCCTTAGAACCGAAGGGTGCGGCACCCCCCGTCGTGCCGGGCGGCGGCTAAGGCCTGCCGCCCGGCCACCCAAATTCGTCTCACCATTTATCGTACGGGCCACGCGCCCAGAGATTTCCTTTGAGATGAAAAATGAGTAGAGTAGCGTCGCGCGCCGAAGCCGTTGCAGCATATGAGCTTGAGGGGAGCGATGAGGACGATCAAAGGACCGGGGATTTTTCTGGCACAGTTTGCGGGGGATGTGGCGCCGTTTAATAGGTTGGGGAGCATTTGCAAGTGGGCGGCGAAGCTCGGCTATAAGGGCGTGCAGATTCCCTGCTGGGATGGACGACTATTTGATTTGAAGCGGGCGGCGGAGAGTACGGCTTATTGCGAGGAGATTCGCGACGTGGTGGCAGGTTGCGGATTAGAGATAACCGAGCTGTCGACGCATCTACAGGGGCAATTGGTGGCGGTGCATCCCGCGTATGACTTGGCGTTTGATGGGTTTGCGCCGGAGAAGATGCGAGGGAACCCGAAGGCGAGGCAAGCCTGGGCAGTCGAACAATTGTTGCTGGCAGCAAAGGCGTCGGCGAATCTGGGACTTACGGCGCATGTAACGTTTTCCGGGGCGCTGGCTTGGCCGTACATTTATCCGTGGCCGCAGAGGCCAGCCGGATTAATTGAAACGGCTTTTGAGGAATTGGCGGCGAGATGGCGTCCGATCCTCGATGCATGCGATAAGGCGGGAGTGGATCTGTGCTTTGAGATTCATCCTGGCGAGGATTTGCACGATGGGGCGACTTTTGAAATGTTTTTGGAGCGCGTAGGCAATCATCCGCGATGCAACATACTTTTTGATCCGAGCCATTTTGTGCTGCAGCAGCTCGATTATCTGGAATTCATCGACCTATACCACGAACGGATCAAAATGTTTCATGTGAAGGATGCGGAGTTTCGTCCGACGGGCCGGCAAGGCGTTTACGGGGGCTATCAGCCTTGGGTGAATCGAGCGGGGCGGTTTCGTTCGCCGGGAGATGGGCAAGTGGATTTCCGCGCGATATTCTCCAAGCTGACGCAGTATGATTTTCCCGGGTGGGCGGTATTGGAGTGGGAGTGCTGCATCAAAAGCAGCGAGCAAGGGGCGGCGGAAGGGGCGCCGTTCATTCAGCGGCATATTATAGAGGCGGCGAGCAGCAGTTTTGATGATTTTGCGAGTTCGGGGGCGGATCAACGGGCGAATCGGCGGATGTTGGGATTGGACTGAAATGAGACGAGGGAAATGACAGCTAATTCAAAGGGTGTCGACGGGAAAAAGAGGCGGCTGCGGCTGGGGATGGTGGGAGGCGGGCCGGGAGCGTTCATCGGTTCGGTGCATCGGCTTGCAGCGCGGATGGACGATCATTTTGAACTAGTGGCGGCGGCTTTGACGTCTGATCCGGAGCGCAGCCGCGCTGCTGCTCTAGACCTACATATTCCGCCGGACCGTGCTTACGGAAGTTTTGCGGAAATGGCAACGGCGGAAGCAAAGCGGCGGGACCGGATTGACGCCGTGTCGATCGTGACGCCGAATCATGTTCATTTTGGGCCGGCTAAAGCGTTCTTGGAGGCAGGGATTCACGTTATTTGCGACAAGCCGCTGACCACGACGGTGGAAGATGCGCTTGCGCTGGCGGAGATTGTGCGGAAGAGCGGGCTGATCTTTGGCTTGACGCACAACTACACGGGTTATCCGGTAGTGCGGCAGGCGCGAGAGATGATCGCAGCGGGAGAGCTGGGGCGGATACGCGTGGTGCAAGTGGAGTACGCGCAAGACTGGCTGACCACGGCAGTGGAGGCGACGGGGCAAAAACAAGCCGTTTGGCGGACGGATCCGGCACGGAGCGGACCGGCGGGTTCGCTTGGGGATATTGGAACGCACGCATATAACATCGCGTGCTTTGTGACGGGGCTCAGGTGCGAGCAAGTGGCGGCAGACGTTTCCATCTTCGTGCCGGGACGGCGGCTCGACGACAACGTGCAGGTGCTGTTGCGATTTGAAGGCGGAGCGCGCGGGATGTTGTGGGCGAGCCAAGTGGCCACTGGGAACGAGAACAATTTGCGCTTACGGGTCTATGGGGAGAAGGCGGGGCTCGAGTGGGGGCAGGAAAATCCGAATTATCTGCGGTTCATGCCCTATGGCAAACCACCAGTTACGATCAGCCGCGCCGGGGCTGGGGCTACGGCTTCTGCCAAGCATGCGAGCCGCATCCCGTCGGGGCATCCGGAGGGATATCTGGAGGCGTTCGCGCAGCTTTATGCGGATTTGGCGGAGCAGATCAGCGCGAGGCTGGCAGGGCGGGAGGCGGCAGCCGCATCACTCCTGGTGCCGGGGGTGGAGGATGGAGTAGCGGGAGTGCGGTTTATTGGTGGGGTGCTGGAATCCTCGCGGGGGAATTCGGCTTGGGTGAAGATACCGGCATCCCGGTAAGAAAAAAACAAGTTGGACGCAGAGGCAGCCCCAACCGAAGAGGGGGAGCGGTCGGCCTCGGAAGGCCGACCCTACACGAACTCGTGAGGCGGAAGGCTTGTTCGAAGGTGGGACAGTTAATCCCATTTTCGGGCGATTTGGGGTTGTTTCGAGGGAGCTATACCGTGCTAAACCATTGAAATTAAATATAGTTAATTAGGGGAACCTGGGGCCGGAGAGTTGCGTTCTAATAGGTACAATATATATGGACATCCAACGACCATCTAACGCACGTGAGAAGAAAATCCGACGGATTGTTTACGGCACCGTTGCACTCGTCCTACTGGTGGGAGTCACCTATGGGCTCTCCAAACTTAAGCCTGCGGCGCCAACAGTGGACCGGGCCACGATCTGGCCAGATGAAGTGAAGCGGGGCCCCATGGTGCGTGAGGTGCGTGGGTTGGGTACGCTGGTGCCAGAGGATATCCGATGGATTCCAGCGCAGACGGATTCGCGCGTGGAGCGCTGGGTATTGCGCCCGGGGGCTATCGTCAAGCCGAGTTCCATCATTATGGAATTGAGCGACCCGATCCTGCAGCGAGACGCGCTGGACGCGGAATTCCTGCTCAAAGGCGCGGAAGCAGACCTCGCAAACCTTAGAGTGCAAGTAAACAGCGAACTGATGAACCAAAAAGCGAACGAAGCCGCCGTGCGCAGTGATTACGAGCAGGCCCGCCTGCAACATGACGTTGACGAAAAGCTGTACAAGGAGGGCATCGGGTCTGACCATATCAGGAATCTCTCCAAAGTGAAGGAAGAACAACTGGCGATTCGGGTGCAGCTGGAGAGCGAAAGGACGAGGATCACAGCGGATTCTTCGCTAGCCCGGCTGGCCGCGCAGCAAGCAAAAGTCGATCAACAGAAAGCCCTCTATCAGCTGAAAAAGAGCCAGTTGGAGGCTCTGCATGTGCGCGCGGGCATTGATGGCGTATTGCAGCTTGTGCCGGTGGACGTCGGCCAGCGCGTGACGCTGGGGACAAACCTGGCGCGAGTGGCTGATCCGAAGAAACTCAAAGCAGAAATCAAGATTGCGGAAACGCAAGCCAAAGACGTGTTGCCCGGGCAAAAAGCGACGATTGACACGCGGAACGGCGTGGTGACGGGCCATGTTTCCCGGGTCGACCCTTCGGTAGTGAACGGGACAGTGACGGTGGACGTGACGATCACGGATCCGCTGCCGAACGGCGCGAGGCCAGATTTGAGCGTTGATGGAACTGTGGAGCTGGAAAATCTGAAGGATGTGCTTTATGTGGGCCGGCCGGTACACGGGCAAGCGGACAGCACGATCGGAATTTTCAAGATCATTGATGACGGATCGGAGGCGGTGCGCGTCAATGTTAAGTTGGGGCGAAGTTCAGTCAACACAATTGAAGTGGTGCAGGGTTTGAAGGTCGGAGACAAGGTGATCCTGTCGGATATGTCGGCCTGGGACAACTTCGACCGCGTGCGATTAAAGTAATGGTACTGCTGCCCTTTGGGGGCGCTTTCGAATTCAGGATGTGAGGATTTCTGGCGCCTGTCAAGAAATCGGGGTGGGCGCTCTCGGAGGATGGAAAGATGCACACGCTCTTGCAGGACGTGCGCTACGGGCTGCGGATGCTGGCGAAGAACCCCGGCTTCACCTGCATCGCCATTCTTACGCTCGCACTTGGAATCGGCGCGAACACCGCAATATTTTCCCTGCTCAATCAAATCCTGTTACGACGCTTACCCGTCCACAATCCGCAAGAACTGGTGGTGCTGAAGTCGCCGGGGCCGAAGCGAGGGCACGTCTGGAGTGATGGCGACGATTCGGAGGTTTTTTCCTACCCGCTGTACAAAGGGCTGGCGAAGAATACCGCGGTTTTCAGCGGGATGCTGGCGCGGTTTGAGTTTGCGGCGAGCATCGCGAGTCATGGGCAGACGGACCGCGGCTCCGGCGAACTTGTAACTGGGAATTACTTCGATGTGCTCGGAGTACGGCCGGCGTTGGGCCGGATGCTGTCGCCGGCCGATGATGACGTGCAAGGCGCTCATCCCGTCATGGTTCTGAGCTATGGGTATTGGACGCGGCATTTCGGCGGCGATGCGGGTGTCTTGAATCAGACGGTGCTGGTTAACAACACGGAAATGACGATTGTAGGAGTTGCGCAAGCGGGTTTCACGGGCATTCAGGTAGGGCAAACTCCTGACATTTTCGTTCCGATGACGATGAAGGGCCAGATGACGCCAATCCGCAATGGACTGGACGAGTGGAACGACTCGTTCCTCGCGGTATTCGCGCGGCGGAAGCCCGGGGTATCCGTAGAGCAGGCGCAGGCGGGGATCAACGTGGACTATCCCGGGCTGCTTGAGCAACAAGCAGCGACGCTTAAGTTTAAGGCGGGTGGAAAAGACGAAAAGGAGTTTCTGAGCAAGAAGATTGTGCTGTATCCCGGAGCGCAGGGTAGAACGACGGTTCAGCGGGATACCGGGCCAGCACTGGCGGCGCTGTTTGCCATGGTGGCTTTGGTGCTGCTGATTGCTTGCACCAACGTGGCGAATTTGCTGCTGGCCAAGGCGGCGGCACGGCAGCGCGAGTTTGCGATCCGTTCGGCCCTGGGAGCCACGCCGGGGCGCATGATGCGGCAACTGCTGGTGGAAAGCTTCCTTTGCGCGCTGGGGGGAGGGGTACTCGGGCTGATTCTGGGCACTTGGACAATGAACATTTTGACGCAAGCTGTCGTTTCTGAAACAGGGGTGCAAGGGATCACGGCCAGGGTGGATGGGAGTGTGTTGGGATTTGCGGCGACGGCGACGTTGGTATCGGCACTGCTTTTCGGGCTAATCCCGGCGTGGAGAGCGACGCGAATCGGCGTCTCGCAGATGATGAAGGACCAAGGTTCGACGACATCCGCGGGGCCGGGGCACGTACGATTCCGGAAATACCTGGTTGCGGGACAGGTGGCGTTTACGCTGCTGCTGCTGACGGGTGGGGCGCTGTTTTCGCGGACACTTTGGAACTTGCGGAAGCAGAACCTGGGATTGAGCACGGAGAATTTGATCACGTTTTCGATTGCACCGCAGTTGAGCGGCTATGACGAGCCGAAAACGGTGGCGTTGATCGACCAGTTGAGGGAACGGCTGGGAGCACTTCCGGGAGTGCTGGGGGTTGGGTCATCACAGATTGCGGTGCTGACCGGGACAGATATGGGCACGAACATTACCGTGGAAGGGCGTCAAAACCTGGACACGGATGAGCGGCACGTGAATTATGACGCGGTGAGCCCGAATTATTTCTCGACCATGCGGGTGCCGTTGCTGGCCGGGCGCGAATTCAACGCCGGAGACACGGCAACGAGCACGAAAGCGGCAATCATCAATGAGACGATGGCGAAGGACTTTTTTGCGAAGAGAAACCCCATTGGAGCGCACCTTGCCATGGGCTCCGGGAACGATATCAAGTTCGACATCGAGATCGTGGGTGTAGTGAAAGATGCGAAAGAGTCGCATGTCAAAGATACGGATCGGCCGTATTTCTACCGGCCTTATTCACAATTCGGAAAACTCTACGGGATGAGTTTTTACGTGCGCAGCCAACAAGATTCCTTGCTGATCGCGAATTCGTTGCGAGAGACGGTTCGGGGATCGGATCCCAACCTGCCGGTGTACGACCTGAAGACGGCGCAGCGCGTAGTGGATGAAGATTTGTTTGCTGAGCGCGTGATCGCGGGACTTTCGGCTGCATTTGCCGGGCTGGCTGCACTGCTGGCGGCGCTCGGGATTTATGGAGTGCTGGCGTATCTGGTGGTGCAGAGGACGCGTGAAATTGGAATTCGCGTGGCGCTGGGGGCGGCGGCGGGGCATGTGAGAGGCCTGGTGTTCAAGGAAGTTGGATGGATGATGATGGCAGGCGCGCTGGTAGGATTGCCTGCGGCTTACGGGCTGGCGCGGCTGAGCGAGTCGCTGCTGTACGGAGTACACGCAGGCGACGTTCCGGCGTACGCGGCATCGCTGGGAATCATCGGCGTAGTGGCTCTGGCAGCGTGCTATATCCCTTCGCGACGGGCGACGCGAATCGACCCGATTGTAGCGCTGCGCTACGAATAGCGCGGGAAAGTTTTGTTTTGTGGTCACAATGGGCAGATGAAGCTGGAACGATTTTCCAAGATCGAATAGAAGAAGGAGAGCAAATGACAGACGCGACGGCAACACTCATCAAGATGGAAGGCGTGAAGAAAGTGTTTTATACGGATGAGGTCGAGACGCACGCTTTGTCTGAGATTCACCTGGAGATCAAGAAAGGGACATACATCTCGATCGCCGGGCCTTCGGGCTGCGGTAAGTCGACGCTGCTCTCCATCCTCGGGCTGCTCGATTCGCCGACGGGCGGTGAATATACGCTGAACGGGCAGCCGGTGGCGAATCTCTCCATCAGCGAGCGCACGCGAATTCGCAACCGCGAGATTGGATTTATTTTCCAGGCGTTCAACCTGATCGGCGACTTGACGGTGTACGAGAACGTCGAGTTGCCGCTGACCTATCGCGGGACGAGCGCTGCGGAGAGGAAGCAGAAGGTGCAGCACGCGCTGGAGCGCGTGGGCATGGCGCACCGGTTGCGGCACTATCCCTCGCAACTCTCCGGCGGTCAGCAGCAGCGCGTGGCAGTGGCTCGGGCGCTGGTCGGTGATCCGCTGATCCTGATGGCTGACGAGCCGACTGGAAACTTGGACTCCAAGAACGGCGAAGCAGTCATGGAATTGCTGCGCGATTTGCACCGCAACGGCGCGACTGTTTGCATGGTTACACACGATCAGCGCTACGCAAATTTCGCCGAGCGTACCATTCATCTGTTTGACGGCCGAATCGTCGAGGAGACGCAAGAAGCGCGCGTCGGAGCATAACGCCGGGAGGTACGAGATGAGTACCATCTGGCAGGACCTTCGCTACGCGATCCGTGTGCTGGCGAAGAGTCCGGGGTTCACCGTTGTCGCTGTTTTGACACTGGCGCTGGGGATCGGCGCGAATACCGCAATATTCACGGTCGTGTACGGAGTGCTGCTCCGCCCGCTTCCCTTCCCTGAGCCCGACCGCATTGTCCAACTTGCCGAATCCTACCAAACGCTATCCGATGAGATGTCCGTATCGGCGAAGCAGCTGGAGAGTCTGCGGGAGTACGGCAAACTCTTCGAGCACATGGCCGGTTACACCGACGTTGGCTTCAATCTCGCCACGGGAAATGAAGCTGAGCATGTTCGTGGGGTGCCGTCCTCGGCCGAATATTTCCAAGTGCTGGGTGTTCATCCTGCGCTTGGCCGCGACTTTCTTCCCGAGGAAGATCGAGGAGATGGGCAGCGCGTAGCAGTACTGGGTCATTCGCTGTGGAGGCGCCGCCTCGGCGGGAATCCGGGAGTGATCGGCCAAAAAATTCTGCTTAGTGGGGACGCCTACACAGTGATCGGAGTGATGCCTGCCGGCTTTGATCCGCGCTCCAATTCCGAACTGAATCCTGGAGTTCAGGCCGACGTATGGGTTCCGCTGGCGCTCGTGGCGAAGACCGCCGGCAGTGGCGAAAACATTGGTGTGATCGCCAGGCTGAAACCGGGCGTGACGCGCGAGCAGCTCCAGTCACAGATGGATATCGTCACGCGGGACTTCCGAGTCAAGTACCCCAACGTTGTGGGGCAGCAACTGGTCATCAGTTTCAGGCCGTACCAAGCCATGATCGGCGCGGGGATGCGCCCGTTCCTGCTGGTTCTGCTGGGCGCGATCGGCTTTGTACTACTGATTGCTTGCGCCAACGTGGCCAATTTGTTTCTCGCGCGGGGCAGCTCACGGGGAAGAGAAATTGCGGTGCGCGTGGCGATGGGAGCTTCGAGGGTTCGCCTCATGCGCCAGTTGCTTACGGAAAGCATGGTCATTGCTTTGACGGGGGGAGCGCTCGGCTTGGCTGTGGCCGGATCGGGATTGGGTTCACTCCTGGCGATGGCACCCAGCAGCTTGCCCCGCTTGAGCGATATCCGGCTCGATGGGTGGATATTCGCGTTCACATTTCTAATTTCCATTCTTACCGGCGCGGTGTTTGGAATTGCGCCCGCGCTCTATGCCACCAAAACCAATCTCAGCGAAACGCTTAAGGAAGGCGAGGGAAGAGCCAGTGCTGGAAGCGGCCGCGCAAGGCTGCGGCAGGGATTGGTGATCGGGGAATTAGCACTATCGCTGGTGCTGCTGGCCGGCGCGGGGCTGATGATCGCCACTTTCGCGAAATTGATGAATACAAACCCCGGCTTTGATTCCCACCATGTTCTCGCCATGCAATTCTGGATGATCGGATCGAAATACAACTCCACTCCGGAAATTACGCGGTTCTACCAAACCATCGACCAGCGCATTGAAGCTTTGCCGGGCGTGACCGCTGCGGGTGTTGTTGCAGCGGGATTGCCCCTCGAACGCGGTGGGAATAATGGGGTGAGGATTGCCGGGCCGAAGCAATCCGAGTGGCAGAACGCCGACTACCGTGAAATTACGCCGGGCTATTTTGATGCCCTGGGAATTTCACTGAAGCAAGGCCGGCTCTTCACCGAAGCCGACTCGGAAGCCTCCAGCCGCGTCGTCATCATCAACGAAGCATTTGCGCGGCGTTTTTTGCAGAGTGTGGGTTCGCTCGGACAGCACCTTTACGTCAGCGGTGAATTGTGCGAGGTAGTCGGCGTGGTGGGCGACGTGAAGAGTTACGTGGATCAACCTGCCGAACCGACGACGTTTATTCCTGCGGCGCAAGCGAAATTGGGAACATCCAGCCTCTTCGAGGGCTGGTTTCCGCGAAGCATCGTCGTGCGGACGACGGGAAACCCTCTCATCCTTAACCAAGCTCTGCGGGAAGCGCTAGCGGCAGCAGATCCGCTGGTGCCAACTGGCACGGTTCGGTCTATGGACCAGGTACTCGCGCATTCGCTGGCGCTGCGGAGCTTCATGATGCTGTTGTTGAGCATCTTCGGTGGCCTAGCGCTGGTGCTTGCGACGGTGGGCATTTACGGAGTCATCTCCTACGCGGTATCGCAGCGAACGCGTGAAATCGGCGTACGCATGGCCCTAGGGGCGCGGCCCGCGGACGTGCTGCGGATGATTCTCACGGAAGGGTTGAAGCTTGTCGCCGTAGGAGTAGTGATCGGCATCGCAGCGGCGCTGATGCTGACGAGGTTGCTCGAAGGCATGGTATACGGAGTCAGCATGAGGGACCCGCTTATCTTCCTGTTGGTGAATTTGCTCCTGGTGACGGTCTCGCTGGCAGCATGCTATGTCCCTGCGCGGCGCGCGATGCGCGTGGATCCGCTGGTGGCGTTGCGATACGAATAGGAGATTGCACATGCACACGCTTTGGCAAGACGTTCGATTCGGGCTGCGAATGCTGGTCAAGCACCGGATCGCGACGATCGTTTGCGTGGTAGCGCTGGCTCTTGGGATCGGTGCAAACGCAGCGATTTTCAGCTTGGCAGAGGCGTTTCTGCTCCATCCAGTGCCGTTTGAGAATTCCGACCGGATCGTCGCGCTAGTGGACGCGCGCATGGCCAGTGATGGCGGCTCAGGTTTCGGTCCCCAGGACCTTACTCCGATTGCGCCCGCGACGTATCTCGATTGGAAAAAGGAAGTGCATTCGTTCGATGACCTAGCCGCGTACGGATGGGATGCAATAAACCTGACCGGCGACGGCCCAGCTCAAAAAGTCCAGGACTTCCAGGTTACGGCTAATTTTTTTCCGCTGATCGGCGTGCAGCCGCTACTGGGCCGCACGTTTCTTCCGGAAGAGGAAGTGCCCGGCCGCAATCAGGAAATCATCTTGAGCTACGGGCTGTGGGAACAGCGCTATGCTTCCGACCCAAACATCCTCAAGCGCGTCATAAAAGTGGACGGAAAAAGCTTTAACGTTGTGGGGGTTATGAAGAAGGGCTTCGATTTTCCGATGCCCGCCGAGGCATGGATTCCCCTGGCGTTGAGCACGAAGGAACGAATACGGCGCGACAACCGGTGGCTGTGGGTACTGGGACGGCTGAAGCCGAGCATATCTTTTTCCGCGGCGTCCGCGGAGATGCAAGCCATCTCGGAGCGAGAGGCGCAAGCTTATCCCGATACCAATAAAGCCTGGCGGCTGCACGCGGAACCGCTGCGGGAATTCATCACCGGAACGCTTACCCGGCAATACATGGTGCTGCTCATGGTGGCAGTTGGCTTCGTCCTGCTGATCGCATGCGCAGACGTGGCGAACGTGCAGTTCGCGCGTATTACGGGGCGAACGAATGAGCTGGCGGTGCGCACGGCGCTGGGCGGCACCCGCTGGAGGCTGGTTCGCCAGTTGCTGATTGAGAGCATCATGCTGTCGCTGGCAGGCGCGGCAGTCGGCTTGTTTCTGGCCCAATGGGACATCCAGATGATTCTGGCGCACATGCCGGCGGACGTAGCCCGATTCGTGGCCGGGTGGAAGACGATTCGTTTGGATGCCAATGCGTTTCTGTTCGCGCTGGCTATCGCGGTGGTGAGCGGGGTGATCTCGGGGATCGCTCCCGCACTGCTGGGTTCCCGAGCCAGCATTGCGGAAACGCTGAAAGAAGGCGGCCGCAGTTCTTCCGTGAGCCGCGCCCGGCACCGTCTGCGTGGAGCGCTGGTGGTTGCGGAAGTGGCGCTCGCGCTAGTGCTGCTGATCGGCGCCGGCTTGATGGTGAAAGGCGTCCAGGGATTGTTGAGCGTGAATGAAAGCTACGCTCCGCAAACGCTGCTGACGCTTAACTTCGCGCTGCCAGAAGTACAGTACGCGCAGCCTGCAGCACGGCTGAATTTCAACGAACAAATCCTGCGGCGGCTTAGTTCTGTTTCCGGAGTGCAAGCGGCCTCGTTGGTGACGTACGTCCCCTATACGCAAGGAGGAGGCGTTAGCGAGAGAGAGTTCTCGATCGAAGGACGACCGCCGACGCAGCGCGGCGAGGTGCGCAGCGCCATCGTGGAGACCACCACACCGAATTATTTCAATACGATGAACATCGCGCTGCGCGACGGCCGATTGCTGAGCGATACGGACGGAGCGGAATCACCACACGTCGCAGTAATCAGCGAAAGCCTGGCCAGGCGCTATTTCCCGGGCGAAAATCCGCTGGGCAGGCATATCAAGGCCGGCAAGGCGGGAGATGAAGGCGAATGGATGACGGTAGTCGGCGTGGTCAACGATGTGCGCTACAGCTGGATCGTCAAGGAGGACGTCCCCACGATTTACCGCTCGTTCCGGCAGACGCCTCCCAATTTCACGACGGTTGTGCTACGCACAGCAGGTGATCCGCTGAAATTCGTTTCCGCGGCTCGCGCGGAAATCGCGGCGGTCGATGGAAATTTGCCGCTGTACGACATCAAGCCGATGGACAAAGTGATCAGGGAATCGATTGTTGGCATCGCGTATGTAGCCACTATGATGGCGGTGCTGGGAGCCATCGCACTGGTACTGGCATCGGTCGGCGTGTTCGGGGTGATGTCCTATGCGGTTAGCGAAAGGACCCACGAGATCGGCATCCGCATGTCGATGGGCGCGCAGACAGGCAACGTCCTCGGCTTGGTGCTGCGAAGCGGGATGGGACTCACCGTGCTTGGACTGGCCATTGGCTTGCCTGTGGCATTCCTGCTGGCGCGCACTCTTTCGTCGCTTCTTTTCGGGGTGCAGGCGGCCGACCCGGCGGCCTTCATCGGGCTGCCCTTGCTGCTGCTCGCCGTGGCCGGAATAGCGTGCTATCTTCCCGCGCGACGGGCAGCGCACCTCGATCCGCTCCGAGCCTTGCGGCAAGATTGAAGCGCTGCTCCGGGCCCATAGCTGGCGCTTGGAATGTACAGACCACTTGCGCTACAACTGAGACATGGGCAAGGACTTGGAGTGCTGCCGCGCAGATTCCGCGCAATGAGTTAAGGAGAAATTGTGGAACCATTGATTCAACTGCGAAACCTGGAAAAAGTTGTTGAGGCTGGTCCGAATAAATTTTATCTGCTGCGCAGGATCAATTTAGATATTCAGCCGGGCGAATTTGTGACCATCATGGGCCCGTCTGGCGCGGGAAAATCCACGCTGCTGAGTATCATTGGAATGCTGGATGGCGCGTGGAACGGTGACTATTACTTTCTCGGCGAAGCCGTGCACAAACTCAACGTCAAGAAGCGCAACGAGCTGCACAAAGCCAATATTGGCTTCGTATTTCAGAGCTATCACCTGATCGACAATTTGACGGTGTTCGAGAATCTGGAAGTGCCGCTCTCCTACAAGAATGTGCCGCACAAGGAACGCGTCAGCCTGGTTTGCGACGCGCTCGATCGCTTCCACATCGTGGGAAAGAAAGACCTGTTCCCTAGCCAGCTCTCCGGTGGTCAACAGCAACTTGTCGGCGTGGCTCGCGCGGTGATTCTCAGTCCAAAATTAATCCTGGCGGATGAGCCAACCGGGAATCTGCACTCTGCGCAAGGTGAAGAGATCATGCAGCTTTTCAAGAGACTGAATGATGCAGGCACAACAATCATTCAGGTCACACACTCGGAAAGAAATGCCGCCTATGGGAGCCGCATTATCCAACTGAAAGACGGGTGGGTGGTGGGAGACAACGCCACGGCCGGCGCACCAGTCGGAGCAGCACAACCCGCGTGAGCAGACACTTGCTAGAGGCGAAGCGGCGCCCCGAGCGCTTCTCACCGTGCCTGAGAAAAGGCAGTAGGATAAACTTCGCAAACACATTCGAATGAAGACGACTAATCCGCATCCTTATCGAGTTCTTTTGGCAGACGACCAAGCGGACATCCGCGATGCTCTGCGCTTGCTGTTGAAGCGCGAGGGCTATGAAACACAAGGCGTGGCGTCTCCGGCAGAGGCTCTGAGCGCCATTGAATCACGTGAATTTGACGCCGCGCTGATGGACCTCAATTACACGCGGGATACGACTTCCGGGCAGGAGGGACTCGACCTGCTCACGCGCATTCAAATGCTCGACAGCACGTTGCCCGTTATCGTGATGACCGCCTGGAGCAGCATCGAGGTTGCCGTCGAGGCGATGCGCCGCGGTGCGCGCGACTTTGTCCAAAAGCCATGGGAAAACAATCGGCTGCTTGCCATTCTAAGAACGCAAATCGATTTGCGCCAGGCGCTGAGGCAGGCGTCACGGCTTGAAGCCGAAAACCGCATCCTGCGCGCTGAATCGCGTCCCACATTCCTAGCGAAGTCTCCAGCGATGGCTCCGGTGCTGGAACTTATCGGACAGATCGGACCGTCGGACGCGAACGTTTTGATTACCGGGGAGCATGGCACTGGAAAAGAAGTTGTCGCAAGAACCCTTCACGCGTTGTCCACACGCGCGACGAAGCCAATGGTGACTGTGAATGCGGGCGGGCTGTCCGAGGGCGTTTTCGAAAGCGAACTGTTCGGCCATGTCAAAGGGGCCTTCACCGATGCGCGCGCTGACCGCGTCGGGCGGTTCGAGCTCGCGGATGGCAGCACGCTGTTCCTGGACGAAATCGCCAATGTTCCTCTCAACCTGCAGGCAAAACTTTTGCGCGTTCTGGAAACGGGGGATCTCGAGCGCGTTGGCTCGTCCACCACCCGGCGCGTCAATGTGCGAGTGCTCGCGGCTACGAATGCCGACGTGAATGCCGAGGCCGCTGCCGGCCGGTTCCGTCAAGACCTTCTGTTCCGGCTGAATACCATCGAAATCCACATTCCGCCGCTGCGCGACCGCCGCGAAGACGTCGACCTCCTGGCGCAGCATTTTCTCCACGGCTATTCGCAGCGCTACCGCAAGAGTATTTCCGGATTCGACACGGCCGCGATCAAGGCTCTTCATGAGCATGCCTGGCCGGGCAACGTCCGCGAATTGGACCACGCCGTGGAACGTGGCGTACTCCTTTCGCCCGGCCCATCCGTCCGCGCGGCTGATCTCGGCTTGCGTGCACAGGCTGCTGGTGGAACGGCTAAGCTGGAGGAGATGAGCCTCGACGAAGTGGAGCGCTACCTGATTCAGCGCACTCTCGCGCGCCACGAAGGAAACGTCAGCCAGGCAGCCAAGGTCCTGGGACTGAGTCGCAGTGCCATGTACCGCCGGCTGCAAAAACATGGTTTGGAATGAGGCCGCTTTCCTATGACCGCCGCCTCCAGCTTCTCGCGTTAGCGGCGGGCTTCCCAGGTTCCTTTATCGCCATGATTCTCCTGTGGCATGGAAATTACTCTTCTGGGACCGTCTGGACGCTTGCCTTTCTCATCTTTTCTCTCTGGCTCGGTTTTGCTTTCTCACTCCGTCATCGCGTTGTTTTTTCGCTGCAAACGCTTTCGAACCTTTTGGCTGCCTTGCGCGAAGAAGACTTTTCCTTGCGCGCTCGCGGAGCTCGCAGCGACGACGCCATGGGCGAGGTAATGATTGAGGTCAATGCCCTCAGCGAAGTCCTCCGGCAACAACGCTTGGGCGCTCTGGAGGCCAATGCTCTCCTGCGGACCGTGATGGAGGAGATTGACCTGGCGGTGTTCACCTTCGACAACAACTGCAAGCTGCGGCTGGTCAATCGCGCCGGTGAACGTCTCCTCGGGCGCCCCGAAGGGCGCCTGCTGGGCTTCACCGCGGAGGAATTGGGGCTGGCAGCCTGTCTGGAAGGCGAGGCTGCGCACACGATGGAGCTGGCATTTCCCGGTGGTTCCGGGCGCTGGGGACTGCGTCGCGGTACGTTTCGCCAGGGCGGCTTGCCACACCATCTCGTGGTCCTCAGCGATCTGAGCCGCACGCTCCGTGACGAAGAGCGCAAAGCTTGGCAGCGGCTTATTCGCGTTCTTGGGCATGAATTGAATAACTCGCTCGCGCCGATTCAATCCGTTGCGCAAGGGCTGGAGAGCGGGCTTCTGAACGCCGCCAAGTCTTCCGAACTGCAGAGTGAGGCTTCCGCTTCTATTTTGGACGATCTGCGGCAGGGCCTGGGCATCATTCGCTCGCGCACCGAGGCGCTGGGGCGCTTCATGGCCGCTTACGCGCAACTTGCGCGCCTTCCGCAACCGAAGCTGCTGCCTATTAATGTCACGGAATGGATATGCCGGACGGTGAAACTCGAGACTCGAGTGAAGGTCAGCGTTGATAAGGGGCCCGACGTGGTTATTTCCGCAGACGCCGATCAACTCGAGCAGTTGCTGATCAATCTGGTTCGCAATGCCGCGGATGCCACGCTCGAAACCGGCGGCTGCGTTCAAGTGGGCTG
>Ga0137415_10000998_pt1 | contig 27907 bp, 26 predicted proteins | sample CZODoug3_1_1_16f_FD_183082 | JGI IMG/M metagenome (GOLD analysis project Ga0137415, IMG submission 183082) | Vadose zone soil fungal communities from Angelo Coast Range Reserve, California, USA - CZODoug3_1_1_16fungal (Hybrid Assembly) | ecosystem: Environmental > Terrestrial > Soil > Vadose...
TGTTCGTGCCCCACGGGGCGCAGGCGCGTGTCCACCCGAATGGTCGTGGATCAAACGATCGCGCTTCCTGACGGACGCAGTCAAAGTCTGTCTGGACGCGCTTACGGTGGACTCGATCCCAAAGACCCGCTCAACGCTATAATAACTGATATTCAATACGCGCCATTGAACGTGCGTGGTCAGGTCGAATACGTCTCGCGTTTTACGCTGACCAGCCTGTCGACATGAGCAAGGCAAGCGCAAGCCGCCCGGCCAAGCGTATGATTTCGATTAGTACTTGGTACGAACGAACGTCCCGTAAGTACCGTAGCACTGAAATCCTGCTGGGTTCTTGTGCGGTCGCAGGGTTGTATCTTGATTCTTGCGCTGAAATATTTTCCGGCAAACGGTACAGCGATAGACATAGGTCGGCCCCGAACTTGGCGCTCGAGATCGTCGGCGCGTCGATGTTCGCGCGATGTAAGTTCCGGCCGATCGCGAAGTCTCGGGAATGACTTGAAATCCCGTCGGTGTCAGCTCGACGGGATAGCGCGGCGAAAACGTCCTCTGCGTTGGCGTCACTCCCAGAATGCTATTCATCAAATAGCTGCGCGGTTGGCCATCCTCGGCACGGACCGCCATCAAAAGAACATCGCCGGCTTTCGAGCGCCGCAGGGAATAGGCCTCGATCGCGCGTGTCGAACGATTACCTTTCTGGTCACGGTAGTCGATTTCGACCAGCAGCCGATTGGCGCCGGCAAACCGGATGGTCTCGATGAAGGACGGGCCGCGTGATCCAGGCGGGAAGCTGACAGTACGCTCTTGTATGAGCGCCGCGCTGGCCGCCATGGCCATCGCCGGCAGAACTGGCGCTACCACTCGACCGTGGAGCCATTCGAATATCTCTGGCAGCGCATCCCAAAAGGAGTTAACCGGTAGCAACGCCGGGAGCTGATGGTTGAGCATGTGTACCCAGCCTGCTTCCAGCGCGCCGCGATGCGGCTCAAGATCGATGAGTCGCGGAAGCTCGATACCTTTGAAGGCGCATTTTTCCCGCAGCACCGCGATAAAGGCTTGCTGCTCGGGCCGAGAGTCGGTGTTTCGGTAGAGATTCACCACATCATATAGATCGCGGGGCCGAGTTCGCTCGCCCAACGCTCGGAACTTTTCGGCGAAGGCCTCGACGTAATCGTAGGCAAGCACCTCAATCCCGTCCTCGGGCAGATCCGAATAGGGATGGAAGATTTCCGCGGGTACCGGTTCGAGAACGATGCGCTCGTCAGCTGTGAGATCGAGCTTGATCCGTGGCAACCCTCCCGAGCGCGGTGAGATCGGCCGACGACGGTGTGTCGGAGGCGCGGCACGCCGCGCAGATGCGCCGGACGAGTCGCTGGGCAAGCACGCCTTCCAGCACCGAGGCCACCAGATAGGGCTCGACCCCCATATCTTGCAAGCGTGTGATCGCGCCCGGGGCGTCGTTGGTGTGGAGCGTCGAGAAGACCAGGTGGCCGGTGAGCGAGGCCTGGATCGCGATCTCGGCCGTCTCGAGGTCACGGATCTCGCCGATCAAGATCACGTCCGGGTCCTGGCGAACGATGTGCCGCAGGCCGGTGGCGAACGTCAGGCCGATCTTCGGCTTGACGGCGATCTGGTTGACGCCCTTCAGCTGGTACTCGACCGGATCCTCGACCGTGATGATCTTGCGGTCTGGCGAGTTGATCTTGTCGAGCGCGCCGTAGAGCGTCGTCGTCTTGCCGGATCCGGTCGGTCCGGTGACGAGGAGAATGCCGTGAGGCCGACGGATCAGCCCTTCGAAGCGCGGAAGCATCCCCGGCGAGAAGCCGAGCTTCTCGAGCGGCAGGAACACGCTCTGCCGATCGAGCAGCCGCATGACGATCGACTCGCCGTGCACCGTCGGAATCGTGGAGGTGCGGATGTCCACGCGGCGGTGGTGGAGCGTGACGCGGATGCGGCCGTCCTGGGGCAGCCGTCGCTCGGCGATGTTCATCTCCGCCATCAGCTTCACGCGCGAGGTCACCGCGGCCTGCAAACGCCGTGGCGGTGCTTCCTGGTCGAACAGGACGCCGTCGATGCGATAGCGGATCCGCAGCGTGTCCTCGAAGGGCTCGATATGGATGTCCGAGGCTTCGGAGGTGATGGCGTTCTCGATGAGCAGATTCACGAGCCGGACCACCGGCGCCTCGAAGGCCATGTCGCGCAGCTGGTTGACGTCCTCGCCGCCCTCGCCGCCGCGGTCGTCCTCCATGCCCTCGACGATGCGCTGCAGCGGCGTCGCGACGCCGTCGTAGGTGCGGTCGATCGCCTCGACGATCGCGTCCGCCGGGGACACGACAACCTTCACGGTGAGCCCGGTCGACTGCGCGAGGTCGTCGACGATGATCGGATTCAGCGGATCCGCCGTCGCGACCGTCAACACGTTGCCCTCGACGCTCACGGGGCAGACCGCGTACTGACGCAGATACTTCGGCGAGAGATTTTTGACGATCGGCAAGGGCGCCGGCAGCTCGTCGCGGGTGAGGTACGCGAGATTCTGCTGCTGCGCGAGGGCGCGCAGCACGTCGTCGTCCTTGACGGCGCCGAGCGAGACGAGCGCCTCGCCGACCCGCTCGCCCGTGGTCCGGGCGCGCACGAGCGCCTGCTCCACGACGTCGGGGGTGGTCAGCCGTTCACGAACGAGGATCTCACCGAGCCGGCGGAAAAGCCCTGTGATGCCCATGCTATGCTCCCGGTCATGTTAGCATACCTAGCCTTCGTGGCTGCCGCGGCGGTCGCCGATCTTGCCGGCGCCCTGCTCGTGACCAGCGTGCACCAGAAGGGGCTGGCGCCGCTGCGATATTTCGTCGCCGGCGGCGCCGGATTCATGCTGGCGGCCGCGTTCGTGCGGATGCTCCCCGAGAGCGCGCACGTTCCGCACGCGTTCCTCTTCGTTCTCATCGGCTACTTCGGCGTGCACCTCTTCGAGCACACGGTGGCGCCACATTTCCATTTCGGCGAGGAGAGCCACCCGGAGGCGCTCCTCCGGCCCTCGGCCGGATACCTGGCGCTCCTCGGTCTCGGCGTCCACACGCTCTTCGACGGCGTCGCGATCGCGGCCGGATTCATGATCGGGCCGGCCCTCGGCGTGCTGCTGTCCGTCGCGGTGTGCCTGCACAAGGTGCCCGAGGGCGTCACGATCGCGTCGATCATGCTGGCCGGCGGCCAGTCGCGCGCGACGGCGATCGGCGCGGGCGCGCTCCTGGGCGCTCTGACGATCGCGGGCGCGGTGGCCACGCGCTTCGTGGCCCAGCATCACGTGGGCTACGCGCTGGCGCTGTCGGCCGGAGTCACGATCTACGTGGCCGCGTCGGATCTCATCCCGGAGGTGAACCGCGAGGGCGGGCCCGCGCTCGGCTGGACGGTGTTCGCGGGGCTCGTGCTCTTCGCCGTCGCCGACTGGCTCGTGTCTCCGTTCGGCGTCCACTGATGCTAAGCTCCCTCTCGCCATGAAGGTCCTGGTGCTGCACGGGCCTAATCTCAACCTCCTCGGCACCCGCGAGCCCAGCGTGTACGGACGCACGACGCTCGCGCAGGTCGACGGGATGCTCCGCGATCACGCGCGCCGCCGCGGTCACACGGTCGAGTGCCGCCAGTCCAATCACGAGGGTCAGCTCGTCGACTGGCTCCAGGCGGCGCGCCGCGAGGGGTTTGCCGGCGTCGTCTTCAACCCCGGCGCGTTCACGCACTACTCGTTCGCGCTCCGCGACGCCGTCGCGGCGATCGCGCTGCCGGTCGTCGAGGTCCACCTGTCGAACGTGCACGGGCGCGAGGAGTTCCGGCGCCACTCCGTGATCGCCGCCGTCGCGCGCGGGCAGATCTCGGGGTTCGGCCCGCAGAGCTATCTGCTCGGCTTCGACGCCCTCACGGTGGATTCGCGCCGAACGACTCGGCGACGGTGAATCGCCATCGCGACCCCGGCGTCTAACGACGACGGGAGGGCGAGCGAGTGAATCCCGGTGGACAAGGACGAAGCGGCCCTGATCGAGCGGTGCCGTGCGGGCGACCTGGCGGCGTTCGAGCCGCTGGTCGAGAAGTATCGCCAGCGTGTCTATCGACTCGCCTACAACGTCCTGCGCGACCCCGAGGAGGCCTGGGACGTCGCCCAGGACGCCTTCATCCGCGCCTTCCAGGCGCTGCCGTCGTTCCGCGGCGACTCCGCCTTCTACACCTGGCTGTTTCGGATCGTGATGAATGTCGCGCGCGACCGCGCCCGGCAGCACGCGGCGCGCGGCCGCGCGTTCGGCACCGAGCGCGTCGACGAGAAGGACTGGGACCGCATCCTGGTCGATCAGGGGACCGCTCCCGACACCCACGCGGCGCAGATCGAGGAGCGCGCCCGGATCGGGCGCGCGCTGGCCACTTTGTCGGAGCCGCACCGGGCCATTATCATGTTGAGTGATCTCGAAGGGCTCTCGTACCGCGAGATCGCGGAGGTGCTAAACATTCCGATGGGGACCGTGATGTCGCGGCTGCACAACGCGCGCCGGCGTCTGCGGGACGCCCTCGGGCCGCTCTTGGTCCTGGTCCTGGCGCTGCTGCTGGCCTCAGCACTGGCCGCGTTGGCCGAGGCGCAGTCGGTCGTCAGGTTCGGCACGCGCATCATTCTGGCCAGCGATAGCCCTCCGCCCAACGCGCCGAGCCTGGCGCCGGAGCCGTCGGACGAGCGGCTCGAGGCCTTCCTGCCGAAGCTCCGCCAGCTCTTCCGCTACAACAACTACACCTCGCTCGAGCGCTATCGCGCCGAGGTCCCCGTCGGCACGACGCAGCGCTGGCCCGTGCCGGGCGACCGCAAGCTCGAGGTCACGCCGCAGAGCGTTCGCGGCGGCGCCGTGAGCTTCAACCTGCGGCTCACGCGCGGCAGCGTGACCGAGCTGTCCACGAATATCCAGGCGCAATCGGGCAACCCGGCTGTGATCGGCGGCCCCAAGCACGGCTCGGGCACGCTCATCATCATCCTCTGGACCAACCCCACGCCATGATCGGGAGGCTCCGGTGAGCTCGGGCGAGGACCGCTACTTCCGCGAGCGCGCGCGGATCGAGCAAGGCCACACCAAGTACCGCGAGAAGCTCCGCGAAGAGGGCAAGCTCTTCGTCCGTGACCGGCTCAAGCTCGTCCTCGACCCCGGCGCCGAGTTCCAGGAGGACTGGCTGTTTGCCCGCTCGAACGAGGCCGACACGCCGGCGGACGGCGTGGTCACTGGAGTCGGCAAGATCGGCGGCCGCCCCGTCTGCGTCATGGCGAACGACTACACCGTCAAGGCGGGCTCCTGGGGTGAGAAGACCGTCCAGAAGATCATCCGCATCCAGGAAAAGGCTGGCCGGCTGCGGGTGCCGCTCCTTTATATGGTGGACGCCGCCGGCGGACGCATCTCCGAGCAGATCAAGATCTTTCCGGGGCGCTTCCACGCCGGCCGCATCTTCTACAACGAGGTCCAGCTCTCCGGCGTCATCCCCCAGGTGTGCGTCCTCTTCGGGCCGTCGCCGGCGGGCTCGGCCTATCTGCCCTCGCTGACCGACGTCGTCATCATGGTCGAGGGCAAAGCCTCGCTCTACGTCGGCAGCCCTCGCATGGTCGAGATGGCCATCGGCGAGAAGACCACGCTCGAGGAGCTCGGCGGCGCGCTCATGCACTGCAAGGTCTCCGGCTGCGGCGACGTGCTGGCCACCTCCGACGAGGACGCGATCGCGCTCGCGCGCAGGTATCTGACCTACATGCCGCAGTCCTATCGTGACGTCCCGGCGGCCTCCGCCGCGGCCGAGCCGAAGCCCGGCCGGTCCATCGACGAGATCGTGCCGTACGACCAGCGGAAGTACTTCGACATGTACGAGGTCATCAACCGGCTGATCGACGCCGACTCGTGGTTCGAGATCAAGCGACTGTTCGCGCAAGAGATCATCGTCGGTTTCGCGCGCCTCGCGGGCCGTCCGGTCGGCATCGTGGCCAATCAACCGAAGGTCAAGGGCGGCGTGCTGATGGTCGACTCTTCCGACAAGGCGGCGCGGTTCATCTGGCTCTGTAACGCCTTCAACATCCCGCTCGTCTACCTCGCCGACATCGCGGGGTTCATGGTCGGCACGAAGGTCGAGCAGCAGGGGATCATCCGGCACGGCGCCAAGATGGTCTTCGCGACCGCGCAGGCGACGGTGCCGAAGATCTCGGTGATCGTGCGCAAGTGCTACGGCGCCGGGCTCTACGCGATGTGCGGCCCCGCCTTCGAGCCCGACGCCGCGATCTCGCTGCCCCAGGGGCAGATCGCGATCATGGGGCCGGAGCCGGCGGTGAACGCCGTCTACTACAACAAGATCATGGAGCTGCCCGAGAGCGAGCGCGCGGCGTGGATCAAGCAGAAGCGCGACGAGTACGCGCAAGACGTCGACACCTACAAGCTCGCCTCCGAGATGCTGATCGACGACATCGTGCCGGGGAGCGCGCTCCGCGACGAGCTGATCAAGCGGCTCGCGTACGCGGAGACCAAGTCTCACGAGTTTCCGGCGCGCCGCAACGGCGTCTACCCGGTCTGAGTCGCGGCGGCCGCCGCCGGCCGGCACGCGTCCGAGGCACGTCGTCCCCCCGAACGCACTATTTCGTGCCAACTTCGTGAACCCCGTGCTAGGAATCAAATGTGCAAAAAGTGAAACGGCCGTTCGCTCGGTGTTGTGAGCACCTCACGACCCGGCAGGCGGCGGCTCACTGTCGAGTCTCGATTCCCACGCTGCGACGCTGGATCCGGGCGGGAGAGCTCGGCGCGCACCTGACACCCGGCGGTCATCGCCGGATCGACCTCGGCGAGTTCCAGCGATTCCTGCGCGCTCAGGGCCGCCCGGCCTATCCGGCTCCCGAGCCGAGGACGCGGGTGCTGCTCGTCGACGACGAGCCGCTCGTGGTGCAGATGCTGCACGACTTGCTGATCGACGGGCCGTTCGCGATCGAGACGGCGGCCGACGGCTACGAGGCGCTCGTCAAGGTCGGAACGTTCCGCCCCGCGCTGATCATCCTCGACGTGGTGCTGGCCGGCCTCGACGGGATCGAGGCATGCCGATGTCTGCGCCGCATGCCTGAGACGCGCGAGGTGCGGATTCTCGGTGTGACCGGGCATCCGTCCATGGTCCCCGTCCTGCTCGGGGCCGGGGCGGACGCGTGCGTGACCAAGCCACTGGACCTGGACGTGGTGTGCCGAGAGATCACGCGGCTGACGTCGGCGGCGACAATTGACACTCGCGCCTCGGCCGGCGGGGCCCCAGCCCCGCGACGGCCGGCAGCGCGAACCGCGGTCCCCCATTCCCTCACGGGACGAGAGGGCTGAACGAGGCCATGGACTCCATCCGTGTGCTCTATGTCGAAGGCGATCCCACCGATCAAGAACTGACCCACCGTCATCTCGTCCGTCACGCGCCCCACATCAAGCTGACCGTCGTGGGGACCGTGGCCGAAGCGGTCGAGCGCGTCAGGATCGGCGACATGGACGTGATGCTCGCGGACTATCGCCTCCCGGACGGCACCGGCCTCGATCTGCTCGACGCGGTCAAATCGAGGGGCCTGGAGGTGCCGGTGGTGCTCGTGACCGGCTCGGGCGACGCCGACCTCACGGTGCGCCTGCTCAAGGCCGGGGCCACCGACTATCTGGTGAAGCGCCCGGACTATCTGGCCACGCTTCCGGTCGTGCTCGAGAGCGCGTTCCGCTGGTTCCGCACCGCGAGCGAGCGCCGGCGCGCGCCGACGCGCGTCCTCTACGCCGAACACCATCCGGAGGACATGGCGCTCACCTTGCGCGCCTTCGAGGATCACGACCGTCGCGCGCGCGTCGAGACGGTCGCGCTCGCGCGCGAGGCGCTCACCAAGCTGAAGACCGTGCCCTACGACGTGCTGCTGCTGGACAACCGGATGCCGGATCTTTCGGGGATCGAGGTGCTCAAGGAGCTCCAGGCCGACGGGATCCGCATTCCGGTGGTGATGGTGGCCGGTGAAGGCGACGAGGACTCGGCCGTCCAGGCCTTCAAGCTCGGCGTCGCGGACTATCTGATCAAGCGCGAAGGCTACCTGGCGAAGCTGCCGTCGACGATCGAGAACGTCCTCGCCCAGCGCCGCCTGGCCGACGAGAAGGACGGCCTGACGGTGCTCAACGATCTCGCGAAGTCGCTGATCACCACGAAGGATCTCGACGAGGTCCTGCGTCGCGTCGTGAACGCCGCGCGCGAGCTCATCAAGGCCGAGGCCAGCGTGCTGTGGCTCTTCGAGGCCGGTGTGCTCTGGCCGGTCGCCTGGGAAGGAATCGAGGACCGCGCGGCCGAGCCGCTGCGCTTCCCGGTGACGCCGAACCTCGCCGAGCGCCTCGCCCTCGAGCGCACGATCTCTCTGCGACATCTCCTCGCGCAGACCGGTGGGCCCGATCCGACGGCGGTCTTCGGAACCTCGGGACAGACCCTGGCCGCGTCGTTCGTCGGGCCCGAGGGCCTGGTGGCCGTGCTGGCGGTCGGCAGTCAACGACCGCGTGAGTTCACCGCCATCGAGGAGCGCTTGCTGCTCGCGCTGGCCGACCACGCCGCGGTCGCCGTCGAGAACGCGCGGCTTTATGATCGCCTGCGGCTCGAGCTCGAGGCGCGCGAGCGGCTCACGGTGATCCTGGAAGCGACGACGGATCTGGTCGCGATCGCGGATCTGTCGGGGCGTCTGCTCTATCTCAACGCCGCGGGCCAGGCCATGCTCGGGCTCTCGGCCGAGGACGCGCTCGGGCACCCGATCGCCGGCCTGGCGCCGGAACGGCTGCGGCCCGTCGTTCACGACGAGATCTGGCCGGCGCTGATCCGCGACAGCCTCTGGACGGGCGAGGCCGTGCTGCTCGCGCGTGACGGACGCGAGGTACCCGTGTCGGTCGTCGCCGTCGCCCATCGCGGGGCCGACGGATCCGTTGAGTTCCTGTCCGCGATCGTGCGGGACATGACGGAGCGCCGGCGGATCGATGCCGAGCTCCGGCGCCAGCGCGAGGCGCTCTACCAGACCGAGAAGCTCGCGACGATGGGCACGGTGCTCGCGGGGGTCGCTCACGAGCTGAACAACCCGCTGACGGCCGTGACGGGCTACGCGAACTTGCTGCGCCAGGAGCTGGCCGGCACGCCCTCGGCCACACGCGCGGAGGCCATCGCCCGCGCCGTCGATCGCTGCGCGTCGATCGTCCGCAACTTCCTGGCGCTGGCCCGGCGCCACCCGCCCGAGCGCCAGCTCGTGCGTCTGAACGACATCGCGCGCGACGCGGCCGAGCTCCTGGCGTACCACCTGCGCGTCGACCGGATCGAGGTGGCGCTGGATCTGGTGGAAGGCCTCCCGGTGCTGTGGGCGGATCCACATCAGCTCCACCAGGTCGTGGTCAACCTCGTGACCAACGCGCGCGACGAGCTACGCAAGGCGCCGGCGCCGCGACTGCTCACCTTGCGCACGCGGGCCGACGCGGTCCGCGGGCGCGTCTCGCTCGACGTCGAGGACACCGGCCCGGGCATCTCGGCCGAGATCCGTGGTCGGATCTTCGAACCGTTCTTCACGACGAAGCCGGTCGGCCAGGGAACCGGCCTCGGTCTCTCGCTCTGCCACGGGATCGTCGAAAGCCACGGCGGGACGCTTTCGCTCGTGAGCGAGCCGGGACACGGCGCGGTCTTTCGCGTGGAGCTGCCGGTCGTCGCGCCCCCGGCGACTCCGGGCAAGCGCGCGGCGGGCTCGCCGACCGTCGTCACGGGCAAGCGCATCCTCGTGGTCGACGACGAACCGCTCGTGCTCCAGCTGCTCGGCGAGATGCTCGGCGCCGATCATCACACGGTAGACACGGTCGCCGACGGGACGCAGGCGCTCGAGCAGCTCCGGAGGACGTCCTACGATCTGATCCTGAGCGACGTGCGGATGCCCTACCTCGACGGTCCCGGACTCTATCGCGCGCTGGAGCGCCGGCTTCCCGACCTTTGCCGGCGCTTCGTGCTCATGACCGGCGACGTCCTGAGCGCGGAGATCCAGACGTTCCTCGAGCAGACGGGCGTGCCGGGACTGAGCAAGCCGTTCGATCGCAGCGAGGTTCGCCGGGTGATCCAGCTCGTCGCCGGCGGCGGGCGGGAAGGCCCCGGGCGCTAAGAAAAAATCAGCCGCCGAAGCGGCGTCGCGTCGTGGCGAGCGTGTCGGCGATCGGCTGCGGGAGCCGCGGGCCGAACTGCTTGTAGAACTCGTCGAGCTCCCCGAGGGCCTGGATCCACTCCCCGGCGTCGCAGCGAAGCGCCTGACGGAGCTGAGCCGGCGTGACGTCGAGCCCGCCCGTGTCGATCGCGCCCGACGCTGAAACGAAGCCGATCGGCGTTTCGTCCGCCCGGCCCGTGCCGCGAATCCGCTCGACCATCCACTTGAGCACGCGCACGTTCTCGCCGTAGCCCGGCCAGAGGAACCGACCGTCGGCGTCCCGGCGGAACCAGTTCACGCGGAAGATCTTGGGCGGCGTGGACAGGCGCGGCCCCGTCGCGAGCCAGTGAGCGAAATAGTCGGCCATGTTGTAGCCGCAGAACGGGATCATCGCCATCGGGTCGCGGCGCACGACGCCGACCTTCCCGGTGATCGCTGCCGTCGTCTCGGTGCTCATGGCCGAGCCCAGGAAGACGCCGTGCGACCAGTCGAAGGCCTCGAACACGAGCGGGATCACGCCGGTGCGTCGCGAGCCGAAGATGACGCCGGAGATCGGGACACCCTGCGGCTCCTCCCAGTTCGGCGCGATCGACGGACACTGCTCAGCGAGTACCGTGAAGCGCGAGTTCGGATGAGCCGCCGCGCCGGCGCCCGGCTGCCACGGGCGTCCCTGCCAGTCGGTGAGCCCGGCGGGCGCCGTCGGTGTCAGCCCTTCCCACCACGGCTCCTGGGAAGGCGTGAGCGCCACGTTGGTGAATATCGTATTCGAGCGCACCATCGCGGTCGCGTTCGGGTTGGTCTTGGGGCTGGTGTTGGGCGCCACGCCGAAGAAGCCGCGCTCGGGATTGACGGCGCGGAGCTGGCCGTTCGCGTCCACCCACATCCACGCGATGTCATCGCCGACCGTCCACACGCGCCAGCCCGGGAGCTGCGAGACCGCCATCGCCAGGTTCGTCTTACCCGACGCGCTCGGCATCGCGGCGGCCAGATACGTGACGCGCCCCTCGGGATCCTCGACGCCGATGATCAGCATGTGCTCGGCGAGCCAGCCCTCTTTGCGGGCCTGCCAGGACGCGATGCGGAGGGCGTGGCACTTCTTGCCGAGGAGCGCGTTGCCGCCGTATCCGGATCCTACGCTCCAGATCAGGTTCTCCTCGGGAAAGTGCAGGATCAGGCGCCGCTCGGGGGAGAGATCGCCCATCGAGTGCAGGCCGGCGATGAAGTCGTCGTCCCGCCGCATGTGCTGGATCGCCACCTGGCCAACCCGCGTCATCAGATGCATGCTGGCGACGACGTAGGCGCTATCGGTGACCATGAGCCCGACCCGGCTCATCGGCGAACCCGCGGGCCCCATGAGGTAGGGGATCACGTACATCGTGCGACCGCGCATGCTCCCACGGAACAAGGCGCCGGCCGTCGACTTCGCCTCGATCGGCGCGATCCAGTTGTTGGTGGGGCCAACCGAGTCCTTCTCGCGAGCACAGATGAAGGTGAGCTGTTCCGTGCGCGCGACGTCCGACGGGTGGCTCCGGTGCAGGTAGCAGTTCGGGTAGGTCTTCGGGTTCAGCGGCAGGAGCGTGCCGTCCTGCAGCATGGCCTCGATCAGGCCGTCGTACTCGGCCTTGGAGCCGTCGCACCAGACCACGCGCGAGGGCTGGGTCATGCCCGCGGCCTCGGAAACCCACTTCTGGGCGACGCTGGTCACGCTCATGAGGGGCTGAGAAATTGTCTCCTTGCCCCGCCGGGGGCGTCAAGCAGAACATGCTAGCATTCGCGGCGTGACGGGCCTCGTCGTGGCCGCGCGCTATCTGACGATCGTTCCCCTCCCTGGACCGGCGCAGCCGAGCCCCGACGCACTGGGGCGCGCCGCGCCCTGGTTTCCGGTAATCGGCCTCGGACTCGGCGCGGTCCTCGTCGTCACCGAGCGGGTGACCGAGCTCGTGTTTCCCTTGCTCCTCGCCGGTTTGCTCACCGTGACGGTATGGAAGCTCCTGACCGGTGGCCTCCACCTCGACGGGCTGGCCGATTGCCTCGACGGTCTCGGCGGACGCGACGCCGAGCACCGGCTCGCCATCATGCGTGACAGTCGAATCGGCGCGTTCGGCGCGCTCGGCCTCATCCTGCTGCTGCTCCTGGAGATCGCGGCCGTCACCGAGCTACCGCCGAGCATCCGCGCTCAGGCGCTGCTGGTCGTGCCGGTGGTCGCTCGTGCCACGCCGCCCTTGCTGGCGCGGCTGTTTCCGGCGGCGAAGTCCGAAGGGCACGGCGCCGCGTTCGGCGCGGGCGTGGGCGCGCTGGCGGCGCCGATTGCGCTGTCCATCGCCCTGGTCGTCGCCATCGTGGCGCTTCGCGTGCTCGGGGTCGTCGTCGTGATCGTCTCGGTCACGAGCGCGCTGGCCGTCACGCGGTTCTACGTCGCGCGGGTCGCCGGCATCACGGGCGACGTGCTCGGCGCCGCGATCGAGATCGCCGAGCTGACCGGCCTTCTCACGGTGTCGGCATGGTCACACCTGGGACGTTGATCTATCTCTTCCGCCACGGCGAGGTCGTCCTCGCCCAGACGCGACGATTCATCGGCCATCTCGACGTCCCGCTTTCGCCGCGGGGCGAGCGCCAGAGCATCGCGCAAGCCGCCCGCCTCGCGGCGGTGAAGCTCGGCGCCGTATTCACGAGCGATCTGATCCGCGCCCGACGAACCGGGGAGATCATCGGCGGGCCCCACGGGCTCACGCCGACCCTCGTGCCCGAGCTGCGCGAAATGGCCATGGGCCGCTGGGAGGGGCTGACGGCCGCGGAGATCCAGCGCGGTGAGCCGGAGAAGTTCGCCGAGTGGATGTCGAACGTCGGCGAGTTCCCGTTCCCCGACGGGGAAAGCGTCCCGGACCTCGAGGCCCGCGCGTGGCCGGCGTTCGAATCGATCGTCGACGCCCACGCCGGCCAGGCGATCGCGATCGTCGCGCACGGGGGCACGAACCGCGCGCTGATCTGCCGGGCGCTCGGGCTTTCGGCTCGGCGGCTCCTCGCGGTCGGTCAGGACTACGGCGCCCTCACGGTCCTCGAGCGCGTCGAGGCGACGTGGCGCCTGCTCCACCTCAACGAACGCCCGATGCCCTAGCCCCGATGCTATAGCTATAAAAGGAGGCGACGCACAGAGGGCGGTCGGCCCCGGACTGGAGATCACATGCCACCACATCGAAACGCCTACCGACCGAGCGTCATGGGAACTCGCGGGGTCGTCACGTCCGCTCATCCGCTCGCTTCGATGGCCGGAATCCAGATGCTGCTGGCCGGTGGTAACGCCGTCGATGCCGCGGTGGCGGTCGGCTCGACCCTGAACGTGGTCGAGCCGTTCATGTCGAGCGCCGGCGGCATCGGCCTCATGCTGATCTCGCGCGGGCGCGAGCGCCACGTGCTCGACTTCATCGGTCGATCGCCCGCCGCCTCGGACCCGTCGGCCTGCACGGACGACGAGCTGGCCGGCGGACCGAAGTCGTGCGCGACTCCGGGCAACCTCGGGGGCTGGCTCGCCGCGCTCGAGCGCTTCGGCTCGATGGACCGCGCCCGCGTCCTGGCGCCGGCGATCTCGCTCGCTGACAACGGCGTGCCCCTGACCTTCAAGAACGTCGAGTTCTTCGAGGCGGCGCGCCAGACGCTCGCCCGTTCCCCCGAGGCCCAGCGCCTCTATCTCGGCAACGGGGCGCCTCGCGCCGGCGGAATCGTGACCTACAAGGAGCTCGCGTCGACGTTCCGCCAGGTCGCCGAAGGCGGCGCCGAGGTCTTCTATCGCGGACCGATCGCGCGCGCGATCGCCCGCGCGGTCCGCGAAGCGGGCGGATGGCTCGGTGAAGAGGATCTGGCCGGGTTCGCGGCGGAATGGCGGGAGCCGGCCACGATCACGTATCGGGACCGCCAGGTGTTCTCGATGCCGCCGCCGTTCTCCGCGTTCCAGATGCTCGAGACGCTCAATATCCTCGAGGGATACGACCTCAAGGGCTTCCGCCACAACTCCGTCGACTATCTCCACCATCTGATCGAGGCCGTGAAGCTCGGCTCCGCCGACCGGCTCGCCTATGCCTACCGTGACGGCGTCCCGATCGCCGGGCTCCTGTCGAAGAAATACGCGGCCTCCCAGCGCGTGCGGATCGACGGCAAGCGCGCGGCGGTGAGCGAAGGCGAGCGTCACAACCCCGACACGCTGCGAGGGCAGATCGCGGAAGGCCATCCCGCGAACTTCATGAACGAGCACACCACCCACTTCGCCTGCGCCGACGGCGCCGGGAACGTGGTCTCCGTCACTCAGACTCTGGGGGTGCCCTTCGGCTCCGGCTTTGCCGTTCCGGGCACCGGGCTCGTTCTCAACAACATCCTCAAGTGGATGGACCGCGACCCCGGATCGCCCAACATTTTGAGGCCTGGGCGCAAGGCCGGGACCATGATGTCTCCGACGCAGGTCTTCCGGGACGAGGTCTTCCACGTCTCCATCGGCACGCCGGGCTCGTACGGGATTCTCCAGACGACGCCCCAGATGCTCCTCAACGTGCTCGAGTTCGGGATGAACATCCAGGAGGCGATCGAGGCGCCGCGCGTGCGAGTGTACCGCGATCGGCTGGTCGACGCGGAGTCGCGCATCTCGCCGGGGACTCGCGCCGGGCTCGTCGAGCGCGGCCATGATGTCCACGCGATCGACGACTGGTCGTGGATCGTGGGCGGAGGGCAGGGGATCGTGCGCGATCCCGAATCCGGCGCGCTCATCGCCGGCGCCGACCCGCGCCGCGACGGGTACGCGCTGGCGATTTAGCTTCGGGCGGGTGGTAACTCACCCGCACCGAGCGGTTCTTGACCGGTAAACTTTACCCGTCCCGGATGTAACCGTCGAACATCCATTACTTATTTCCTGGCATTGTTCGTGCACTTTCCCCTGGAGTCGAGCGCGCCGCGCAACGGCGCGCCCCAGAGGGAAATGAGATGACTCGTGGAGCGATGGCCGCAGCCGTGCTCGGGGCAATGCTCGCGTCGAGCGGATTCGCGATGGCAGCCACGGTCGAGCGCGACGGAGATGCCCGAGTCGTCACGCGCTCCGCTCATCCGCCCCAAGCTCGGGCGCTCGACGATCTTCTGGAGCGCTCGGGGCTGAAGGTCCAGCTCGACACCCTGACGGCCGGCATCCGCGCGCAGTTCCTGCGCGCCCACCGCAGACAGAGCAGCCAGGACAGGCTCACGATCGACCGGATCGTCGCGGAGCGCTTCGCGTCCGATGCGCTCTATGCTCGGATCAAGCTCGAGTTCCAGCGCAACCTCGAATCGGAGCGACTCGAGAAGGCGCTCGCCTGGTACGACTCGCCGCTCGGCCAGCGAATCATCGGACACGAGCTCGCCGCGCTCGTCGGCACCGGCGAGGCCGAGGCGGTCGCCCACCTCGAGCAGAATCGTCCGTCGGCGCGGCGCCTCGAGCTACTCGAGCGCCTCGACGCCGGCGGCGGCGCGTCCGAGACGACCGTCGACATCACCGTGGCCATCGTGCGCAGCCTGACGCGCGCCTTCCAGCCGGGCTTGCCCGCCGTCGCGGACCTGACCCCTGGTCAGCTCGACCAGCAAATCGCGCAGGCTCGCAATCGCACCCTGGTAGACATGAGGCGCGCGTGTCTGGTGAGCATGCTTCTGGCGTACCGCGGTCTCTCGGATGACGAGCTCGACCAGTACGTGCGGTTCGTCGAGTCCGAAACCGGCAACTGGTACATGGGCATGATGAACGGCGCGCTGCTGACCGCCGTCAATGCCGCGGCGGACTCGACCGCCGCCGAGCTAAAGACCGCGGTGCCCCAGCTCGTCGGCGACCTGCGCTAGCCCTCCGGTCACGGCTGCTTGAAGAGGCTCGGACCGAAGAAGGACTCCGCCGACGAGGACGTGTCGTCCGAGTCGATGGCGATCGAGATGACCGCGGGGTTGTCCGGCTGGCTGCCGTAGATCTTCCGATAGTCCTCGGCCACGTTGCGGCGCTCCGTGAGCCATTTGCCGAGGTCGGCCGTGCCGGAGCGCACGACCACGTAGGTGACCGTCGCCGTCTTCTCGCTCTTCACGATGCTGCCGGCCGGCGCGGTCGTGTCCCAGATGTAACCGATGATGTGCGAGCGCACCGCCTCGGGGAAGCGCGGCCACACGACGTAGAGCTGAGCGGCCTGGTCGTCCGCGGTCTTCTTGCGGCAGTCGCCGTTGGTGGGCAGGACGACGGCCTTCCAGGTCCATTCTAGTATGGGCGTCTCCTTGAGATTGACCTTGCCCTTGATGTCCTTGCGGATCGACGAGCTCTCGATCTTGCTCTTGAGATGCAGGACGCGGCGGCCGTCTTGCTCCTCGACCACGAAGTCGTGCTGCGGTAGCCCCCATGTCTGGCCGCCGAGCCAGCCCTCAGGAATGCCCTTCGCGCCGAGCTTCTGGGTCTTCCAGTCCTCGATGATGACGACGTCAGCGGCCCAGGCGACGGCCGTCAGCAGCAAGACGAGAGCCGGCACGACGAACCGTGTCATGGTCAGGGCTCCTTTGCCGCTATGATACCGTCTCCGCGTGCAAGCCTCGCTCGATTCGATCCGCGTCGACAAGTGGCTCTGGGCCGCGCGGGTATTCAAGACACGGAACCTCGCGTCCACGGCGTGTGACGGCGGCAAGGTCGACCTCAACGACGAGGCCGCCAAGCCCGCCCGGAAGGTCCGGACCGGAGATCTCCTCACGGTCACGCTCCCGCGCGGGCGCCGTCGCATCCTCAAGGTCACCGCGATCGGCGACCGTCGCGGATCGGCCGAGGCCGCGAAGGCGCTCTTCGAGGACTTGACGCCGCCCGAGCTGCCGCGTCCGCGCCAGCCGGTGCCGCCGCGGCGCGAGCCCGGCGCCGGGCGGCCCACCAAGCGCGAGCGCCGCGAGATCGACCGCCTGCGCGGGTACTGATGGGAATCCGCGTCGCGCGACGGCGAGTTTTCAGGGGGCGGAAACCAGTGCGCTATAGTTGGTCAACCCTCAGCCGTGGAGCGTGGCATGCAAGCGTATGACTGGAACGCGATCGTCGACGGCCTCAACCGGTACCTGCGACTGCGCTCGATCCCGATCGGCATGAAGCTCTTCGAGACGGTCGAAGCGATGGAGGCGATCCCGAAGATCCGCCGGCCGCGGGCCCGCCACACGACCGATCAGATCGTCGCGCAGGCGCGCCAGCTCGGCTGGACCGTCGGCATCACGATGGCCGACCTCATCGGCGCCCAGTGCGGAGCCGTGATCGGGCTCTCGCCGCAGGACGACGAGTGGCTCTCGGGCAAGCGCATGGCCGGCGTCTGGTTCAAGACCATGGAGGACGCGAGCCAGCACCAGCATGCGATGGACTGCGTGCCGTACGGACGCTTTCGCGCGATGGCGGTCTCGCCGCTCACCTCGGGGCGGCTCGATCCGCCCGACATCTGCCTCATCTACGGCACGCCGGGCCAGATGATCTTCCTCATCAACGGACTCCAGTGGACGGGATACCGTAAGCTGAGCTTCACGTCCGTTGGAGAGTCGGCCTGCGCCGACTCCTGGGGCAAGGCATTGAAGACCGGCGAGCCGGCGCTGACGATTCCGTGCTACGCGGAACGGCGCTACGGCGGTGTCGCCGACGACGAGCTCTTGATGGCGATTCCACCGAGCTTTCTGCCCAAGGCGCTCGACGGACTGGCGGCGCTCGACAAGAACGGCTTGCGCTACCCGGTGCCGCCCTACGGCATCCAGTCGGACGCCGGCGCCGGGTTGGCGGTCAGCTACGCGACGAAGGAGACCAAGACAGGATGAGACTGATTGGCGACTTCGAGGGATTCCGGACCGCCCGTGAGGAGAAGATCAGGTACCTCGAGCGGGTACCGATCTTCGAGGCGTGCAGCCTGCGCCAGCTTCGCGCCGTTGCCGACATCGCGAAGGTCGTCGAGGTTCCGGAGCGGACCGTCCTCACGCGCCAGGGCGAGCCCGGGGACGAGTTCTTCATCATCATCGACGGGACGGCGCTGGTGACGCTCTCGATTCACAAGCGCCATCGTCTCCGTCCGGGCGAATTCTTCGGCGAGATGAGCCTGCTGGACGGCGAGCCGCGCTCGGCCACCGTGAAGGCGGAGACCGACCTGCGCGTCCTCGTGATCAGTCGCGCCAATTTCTGGCAACTCCTGCGAGAAGTCCCGGAGGTCACGCAGAAGATGCTGGTGAACCTCTCCCGCCGTCTCCGAGACCTCGAGAACGCGCTGAACACCTGACGCGCGGCGCCTGCGGCCTCACGACGACCGAGCGCGCAAAACCTGGTAGATGACGCGCCGGACGTCCTGCGGCTGGAATGGCTTGTCGAAGGTGGGCGCCGCGCTTCGTCGGAGGAACTCGGCGCTCTCCGGTCCGAGCGTATCGCCGGTGACGAAGATCATGCGCCGGACCATGTGCGGGTGGCGGCGAGCCACCTCGCGATAGAGTCCCGGCCCGTCGAGGTGCGGCATCTTGAGGTCGCTGATGATGAGGTCGTACGTTCCGTCGCGGAGCTTGTCGAGCGCCGTCACGCCGTTGGAGGCCGTCTCGACCCGATGAGCGTCCTCCTCGAGGATCTCGGCCAGTAGCGAGGCGACCTCGGGCTCGTCGTCGACGATGAGAATCGATGCGCCGTGAACAGGATCTCCGGGGCTCACCGGAGCGGGCGCCGCGCGCGCCGTCGGCTCGTCATCCGCTAGTCCAGGAGCCGGCCCAGATGGCTCTCCACTTCGTCGAGCGCCAGAGGCTTCGTGAGCACCGCGTCGGCGCCGGTGGCGAGTAGCCCCGGAGCGGCCGCCGGGTAGCCGGTGACACCGAGGATCCGGATGGCCTGCGTCTCCGGATTGCTCTTGAGATGACGACACACCTCAATCCCGTCGAGCTTCGGCATCATGACGTCGAGGATCAGGAGGGCCGGTCTCAGCGAGCCCAGCTTGATCAGCGCCTCGTACCCGTCGCTGGCTGTTTCGATCTTGAACCCCCGCGGATGATGCGTGAGGAACTCGACGAGCATGTCGACGACCTGAGGCTCGTCGTCGACCACGAGCACGCCCGCCGGCGCGGGGGGAATCGGATACGTGGGCATCTGATGTCTCTTGAGGAAGCGCTGGAACTCTCCGACGGCGATGCGCGCGTGCCCGCCGGGCGTCTTGAAGGCGCGAAGCCGTCCCTCCCTGATCCACGTCTTCAGGGTGGGCGTCGAAACCTGGCAATGCGACGCGGCCTGGCCCGTCGTGAGCGAGGCCCGCGGAACCGAATCCTTTGGATTCTTCGAATTCTTCACTGGGCTGCCCAATTTCCCCACCGGGCCCACCCAATGTCAAGTTTCGGGGCGGTCGCCCAGGCGTCTGGGCCGCCGCGCCGTCGAGGCCGTGTGTCGAGGCCGTGTTGCGGTCGGGCCGTGGTTCTGTTAGGGTTTCCGGCGTTGTTCGCGCTCGGGATGCCCACGAGGGCCCAGGGAAGGCGGTAGAAGCCGCCGCGACCCCGTCACTGTGATCGGGGACGAAACCCGCGAGTGCCACTGGCCGTGAGGTCGGGAAGGCGCGGGGAGTAGGACGATCCGAGAGCCAGGAGACCTGCCCGGGCGCGATCCGTTCACCGGTCTTCGAGGGAGGATCCGGGTCGGTGGTTCCATCATTGTTGATCGTGGGGGGCGCGCGCAGCGGCAAGAGCCGCTTCGCGATCGAACGGTTCCCATCCGACGCACGAATCGTCTTCGTCGCGACCGCCGAGGCGCGCGACGAGGACATGGCCAAGCGCATCGCCCGCCATCGCGCCGAGCGGCCGCCGCGCTGGTCGACGGTCGAGGAGCCGAGTGATCTGGTCCCGCGCTTGCGCGGTCTCGAGGGCGTGTACGACGGGATCGTCGTCGACTGCCTCACGCTCTGGGTCTCGAATCTCCTGCTCCGCGGCGACCGCGACGACGCGATCCTCGAGGAGGCGGAGGCGCTCGCCGGACTGATCGGTCGCCGCCGCGCGAGCTTCACGCTGGTGTCGAACGAGGTCGGTGAAGGCGTGCACCCGGAGACCGCGATGGGTCTCAGGTTTCGCGACCTGCTGGGCATCGTGAACCAGCGCGTCGCCGCCGTGTGCGACACCGTCGTGCTGATGGTCGCCGGCATCCCGCTGACGGTGAAGGCGCCGACCGTGCGGCCGTGACCGAGCTCTCCAGGCTTCTCGATTCGATCACGCCGCCCTCTCGCGACGGCGAGAGCGCCGCCCGGCGCCACCTCGACAGCCTGACGAAGCCACCCGGAAGTCTCGGCCGGCTGGAGGAGATCGCGCTGCGCCTCGCCGTTCTGCGCGGCGCGGCGCCGGAAGTCACACGGCCCGTCATCTTCACGTTCGCCGCCGACCACGGGGTCGTCGCCGAGGGCGTCAGCGCCTATCCCCAGGTCGTGACCGCGCAGATGGTCGAGAACTTCACGCACGGCGGCGCCGCGGTGAACGTGCTCGCGCGACAGGCGGGAGCTCGCGTGGTCGTCGCCGATTTCGGCGTCGCGACTCCTCTCGGGCGCTCGCCGGATCTGATCGAGTGCCCGGTCGCGCGGGGAACGGCGAACATCGCCGAAGGCCCCGCGATGACACGCGAGCACGCGATCCGAGCGGTCGAGACCGGCGCGCGGCTCGCGGGCGAGGCGATGGACGCGGGCGCCGATCTTCTGGCGACGGGTGAGATGGGCATCGGCAACACGACGGCGGCGAGCGCGATCACCGCCGCGATCACCGGCGCCCCGGCCGAGCTGGTGACCGGGCGCGGCACCGGCGTCGACGACACCACCCTGGCGCGGAAGGTCGCGGCCGTACGACGGGCGCTCGAGATCAACCGGCCCGACCCACGCGACGGCCTCGACGTGCTGGCGAAGGTCGGCGGCTTCGAGATCGGCGGCCTGGTGGGCGTGATCCTCGCGGCCGCCGCGCGGCGCGTTCCGGTGGCGCTCGACGGATTCATCGCCGGGGCGGCGGCGCTGGTTGCGGTCACGCTCGCGCCGGCCTCGCGCCACGCGCTCTTCGCCTCGCATCGCTCGGCCGAGCCCGGCCACGCGCGCGCGCTCGAGCATCTCGAGCTCGAGCCGTACCTCGACCTCGGGCTGCGCCTTGGCGAGGGAACGGGCGCCGCGCTGTTCATCCATCTCGCCCGGGCGGCCGCCCTCGTCTGGAGCCAGATGGCGACCTTCAAGGCCGCGGGCGTGAGTCAGTCGGAGGGAGCGCCGGCGCCGGCGAAGCCGACGCTCGAGCCGCGGCGATGACCAGGCGCGGCTTCGCGATCGTCGCAGCGATCATCGCGGTGTGGTGGCTCGTCGCTTCGCCGTCGGAGGCGGAGTTCGCGACACGCGACATGCTCGGCCGGGACGTCGCGCTCGCGGCGCCTCCCAAGCGCATCGTCTCGCTCGTCCCGAGCGTCACCGAGATTCTCTACGCGCTCAATGCCGAGCCCCTGCTGGTCGGCGTGACGGACTTCTGCGACTTTCCGCCGGAGGCCAAGCGACAGCCGAGGGTCGGGGGGATGGTCGCGCCGAGCCTCGAGGCGATCATCGCCCTCAAGCCCGATCTCGTGATCGCCACCACGGAGGGAACTCGCGAAGACACGTTCACCCAGCTCTCGCGCGTCGGCGTGCCCGTGTATCTCGTCGCCGCCCATCACGTCGCCGACGCGACGTCGCTCATGCGACGGCTCGGTGAGCTGACGGGCCGCGAACGGGCGGCCGGGCCACTCGTGGCGCGACTCGAGGAGCGGATCGAGGCCGTGAAAAAGGCGGTGCTCCCGCTGGCGCGTCCGCGCGTGCTCTACGTGCTGTGGCCCGAGCCGCTCATCGTGCCCGGGCGCGACGCGCTCGTGACCGAGCTGATTCAGCTCGCCGGGGGCCAGTCGCTCACGGCCGACGACCCCGACGCCTGGCCGCGCTATAGCCTGGAGGCTGCGGTCGCCAGGAACCCCGAGGTGATCCTGCTCGCCAACCACGGCGCCGGGACGGGGGCGGTCTCGATGGACAAATGGCGAAGACTCGCCTCGCTTCCCGCCGTCAAGTCCGGCCGGCTCCTCTCCATCAACGGCGACCTGATGCATCGCTACGGGCCGCGCTTCGTGGACGGTCTCGAGCAGCTGGCTCGCGCGATTCACCCCGAGGCCTTCCGGTGAGCCCGACCCGACGGCTGATCCTGGTGCTCGGCGTCCTCTCGGCGGCGCTGCTCGTCGCCGCCGCCGTCGCGCTCTTTCTCGGGAGCGCTCAGCTCTCGCCGAGCGCGGTGCTGTCGGCGGTCTCGGGACGCGCCGCGCCCGACTCGGTCGAGCGCGTCGTGATCCTGTCCATCCGCTTGCCGCGGATCGGGGCCGCCGTGCTGGCGGGCGGGGCCCTCGCGGTCGCAGGCGTCGCCTTCCAGGCGCTCACGCGCAACCCGCTCGCCGAGCCCTCCGTGCTCGGCATCTCGGCCGGCGCCGCGTTCGGGGTCGTGATCGGGCAAAGTTTCGGTCTCGGCCTGACGCTTGGCGAGGCGCTGGGCCTCACTGCCTTCGCCTTCGCCGGCGCGCTCCTCGCCGCGGGAGCGGTCTATCTGATCGCGGCGATCGGCCGCGGGCTCTCGATCCAGACGCTGTTGCTGGCGGGCGTCATCGTCGGCATCTTTTTCTCGTCAGCGATCACGGTGGTGATCTCGCTGCTCGACTTCAACCGGCTCGGCGGGGTCATCCACTGGCTGCTCGGCAACCTGGCCCCGATTCCGCCCGGTGCCCTCGGGTTGTTCACGCTCCTGGCGGCCGTCGGCTTCGCGCTCGTGGTGACTCACGCCCGGGAGCTGAATCTGATGGCGCTCGGGGAGGAAGCGCTGCAACAGCTGGGTGTCGCCGCCGACCAGCTCAAGCTGACGATCTTCCTCGCCGCGGCGCTCCTCACCGCCAGCGTCGTGGCTTTCGTGGGACCGATCGGCTTCGTCGGGCTGATCGTGCCGCACGTTCTTCGAATCCTTCTGGGCTCGGACAACCGGCTGCTGGTGCCGGCCGCCCTCATCGGCGGCGGCATCTTCCTCCTGTTCGCCGACACCATCGCGCGCAGCATCGTCGCCCCCGCCGAGCTGTCGGTTGGCGTCATCACATCCTTCTTCGGCGCCCCGTTCTTCATCTATCTCCTCCGCACCCGCTACCGCGCCAATCTCTGATGAGCAGCCTCTATGCCCCCACGACGCGATCGAACGGGCTCACCGTGCTCAGCTCGTGGGTCTCGAGCGCGGAGCTCGCGATGGGGATCTCCGCCCGCGCCTCACGCGCCGAGGCCGGATGATGCTGGCAGAGTTCCGCGGAGTGAGCTTCGCGTATCCAGCGTCGGCGGAGCGGCGAACGCCACCGTTTGCGATCGAGGAGCTTGGCTTCGAGATCGGGCCGGGCGAGATCGTCGGAGTGATCGGGCCCAACAGCTCGGGAAAGACGACGCTGATTCGACTGCTGACGCGCGTGCTCGAGCCGGCCTCCGGCGAGATCCGCCTCGAGGGCGCGCCGGTCCGGCGACTGTCCCGCACGGACCTGGCCCGCCGGGTGGCCGTCGTGCCGCAGGGGACCTTGCCACAGTTTCCGTTCACCGTCGGCGAGCTCGTGCTGATGGGCCGCTATCCTCACGATCCCGGCCGCTATTTCGAGAGCCCGCGCGATCGCACCGTGGCGCGCGAAGCGATGGAGGCGACCGGCGTGCTCGAGCTCGCCGATTTGCCGCTCGATCACCTGAGCGGCGGCGAGCGCCAGCGCGCGGTCATCGCGCGCGCGCTCGCCCAGGAGCCGCGTCTGCTGGTCCTCGACGAGCCGACCGCGCATCTCGATCTTCGCTATCAGGTCGAGGCGGCGACGCTCCTGCGGCGTCTGAACCGCGAGCTCGGCATGTCGATTCTGCTCGTCTCCCACGATCTCAATCTGGCCGCCGAGGTGTGCGACCGGCTCCTCCTGCTGAACGCCGGACGCGCGACGGCGATCGGCTCGCCCGAGACGGTGCTGGACGACGCGCTACTGGCCTCAGTCTTCGGCTGCGAAGTCGTCGTCGACAAGAGCGAGACGACGCGGCGGCCGATCGTGCGACTCACCTGGCGGGGGAATCCGCCGATCGCCGGGGACGCTCCGGCGTGGGGTGTGCGCGCGGCAGGCCGTCGCGGGGCTGGGGTCCCGCCGGCCGAGGCGCGCTGACAAAAGGAGGTGGACGGAACGCGGTAGCTCTTCGAGAACTTCGCTCCGGATCAAGGGAAGCCGGTGAGGTCGGACGAGACCGATGCCGGCACGGACCCGCCACTGTGAGTGGGGAGCAAGCGCCCGAGGTCGCCACTATCCGCATCGACGCGGATGGGAAGGCTGGGCGCGAGCGGTGATCCACCGAGTCAGGAGACCTGTTCCGGACGACAGCTTCCAACCCTTTCGTGGAAGAAGGAGTGAAGCGCCATGCTCTGGGTCGTTCGATTGCTGTTGCTACTCGTCGTGCTGCTGCCTGAGGGGATGCTCGCGGCGCAGGAACAGCCCCGAGACCTCGACCCCGTGGTGTTGACGGCCACCAAGCTCGAGACGCGCGCCGAGCAGCTCGGGGCCTCCGTCACGGTGGTGCCCGGCGACGACGTGCAGAAGTACCACTACGAGACGGTCGAAGACATCCTCCGCACCGTGCCCGGCGTCGAGATCCGGCGCTCGGGAAGCCTCGGCAAGGTCTCCAACATCAGCATCCGGGGCGCCAACGCGAACCAGGTCCAGGTCCTGGTCGACGGCGTCCGGGTCAAGAGCCCGACGACCGGACAGGCCGACCTCTCCGACATCTCGCCCGACCTGATCGAACGGATCGAGGTGATCCGCGGGCCCCAGTCGACGCTCTACGGCGCCGACGCGATCGGCGGCGTCGTCAACATCATCACGAAGAAGGGCAAGGGCCCGTTCTCGGCGACCGTCGAGGGCGGAGCCGGCAACTACGACACCGACACGGGCCGGGGTTGGTTCAGCGGCACCTATTCGTTCCTTGATTACGCGGGCTCGATCTCCCATCTCGAATCGAACGGCCAGTTTCGAAACGACAGCTCGGACAAGAACGCGGTCAACCTGCGTCTCGGGGTCTCGCTCCCGTGGGACAGCTCGATCGCGTTCAGCCTGCGCTGGGTCCAGAACGAGACGGGGTTGCCGGTGAAGTTCGTCTCCACGAGCCCGCCGCCGCTGCCGAACGACCCGATCATCGACGTCAACAACCGTCAGACCAGCGAGACCTGGGTGATGGCGCTCAACGGCCGGACCAAGCCGGTCGAGTGGTGGGAGGCCGAGCTGCGGCTCGGGCGCTATCAGAACAAGACCACGTTCGTCGATCTCCCCGATCCGGCGCAGGAGTGCCCGTTTCCGCCGTGCGAGTTCCCCGGACGGTTCAACGTCCACCGCTGGGAGGCGGAGCTCCTGAACCACTTCCACATTGGCACCTGGTCGACCAGCTCGGTCGGGCTCGAGTACCGCGCCGAGGACGGCGAGGCTCAGGGCAGCACGGTGTTCGATGCCAGCAGCCACACCAAGTCGGCCTTCTTCCAGCAGACATTTCGATTCTGGGACCGCCTGTTCATGTCGGCGGGCTTTCGGGTCGAGGACAACAACGTGTACGGTACCCACTGGACCGAACGCGGCTCGCTCGCGTACGTGCTCCGCGAATGGGGCACCCGGATCCACGGCGGCGCGGGCTCGGGCTTCCGCGCACCGACCTTCAACGATCTCTTTTTCCCGGGGTTCTCCGATCCCACGCTCCAGCCGGAGACGAGCTTCTCGTACGACTTCGGCGTCGACCAGAAGCTCTGGAAGGACCGGATCCGCCTCGGACTGACCTACTTCCACAACGACTTCAAGAACCTGATCGGGTTCACGTTCGTCGCCACGCCGCCGTTCGTGAAGGGCGTGAACATCGGCAAGGCGCGCGCGGAGGGCATCGAGTTCGTCGGCGAGGTGGACGTGCTCGACAACCTCACCGCGTCGCTGAACTACACCTACACCGAATCGGAGAACCGCCAGACTCATCGGCTCCTGTCGCGTGAGCCGCGCGATCGTTTGAACCTCAGGCTGACGTGGCGCCCGATCCCGCGTCTGGAGCTCTTCGGTGAGGGCCAGTGGGTGAGCAAGCAGTTCGAGCCCACCGGGACGAGCGGCACCTACGTGTGGAACAGCGGTTACACGACGGTGAACGCCGGCGGCATCTATCGGCTCTTCCAGCGTTACGCGTTCATCCAGTCTGTCGATCTGTGGACCCGCATCCAAAACCTGACTAACGAAGACTACTCGGAGGTACGCGGCTTCCCGGCGCTCGGCATCAACGCCCTGGCCGGAGTCCGCATGACGTTCTAGACTTCCCGGGCTGGCCGGATGACGGTCTCCGATGGGGCCGTCATTCGGCTCGTTCGTGCATTGGAAGGAGTGGCAGTGATCGAAGGGATCGAGGTCGTGGTCGACCGCGAGGCGGTGGTCGTCAGTGCCCGCGAGCCGCTGACCGTTCTTTCCTCGGCGTTCGTACGGGGCGGATTCACCACCGCGCGCGCGATCGTGAACCTCCACGTCCGGAAGAACCTCCCGGAGCAGGAGACGGATGGTCTCCTGCCTCGATTCGCCGAGCGGCGCGGGGTCCGCGGGCCGTGGGTCGGACTTCTCACCTCGGCATGGACGGAGAAGGCGGTGGTCGCGGAGGCTTCGGGATTCGGGTTGACGGCGCTCGCGGTTGTGACGGTCGGCCTGTCGAACCGGATCGCCGCGGGTGAGACGCCAGTCGCGGTGTGGGCGCCGTCGACGATCAACTCGATCGTCGTCGTCGAGGGCGCGCCCGAGGCGGCGGCCCTCGTCAACGCGGCGATGACGATCACCGAGGTCAAGACGGCGCTGCTGGCCGCGGTCGACCTGCGGTGTGACGACGGTCTGCTCGCGAGCGGTACGTCGACCGACGCGGTGGTCGTGGCGGCGACCGGACGGGGCCCGCAATGTCGCTTCGGTGGACCCATCAGCGACTTCGGGTGGGTTGTCGCGCGAGCGGCCCGCGAAGCGCTGGACACGGGCATCCGCCGCTGGATCGAGGAGCACCCGTGATTCAGCGACCACCGCTCGCGACGTTGCTCGGCTCGCTCGTCGCGCATGGCGGCGTGCTCGCGATTCTGTTCTTCCTGGTCTCGGAAGAAACTCACCCCGGCGTGCTCCTCATCGACCTCGAGGCGGTCTCGGAGCGCGACGCGCCCGGCGCGGCGGCGGAACGTCCGCCCGTGGCCGCCGGTGGAGGCGCGAAGAGCGCAGGGTCGGGTTCGGCCCGGCAGACCCGGCGAGACTCGGCCCGGTCGAGCGCGGCGCCGGGCGCGTCCTCGCAGTCCGAGGCGTCACCATCGCCCGTCGCGCCCGCGCCGCCCGCAGAGCCGGAGCCCGTGCGAGCGCACGTCACGCCGCCGACCCAGCCTGACGAGCCTCGCCAGCCCGAGCCCGCCGTCGCCGTCGCGCCGGCGCGCGAGGCCGCTCCGGACGTGATTGTTCGGAACGAGGCGCCCGCGGAGTCTCGCGCGAGTTCCGGCGGGGCCCCCGGCGACCGCGTCGCGTCCGGGACCGGGCAGGGCGGCGGCGGTCGAGCCACACCGGGCGCCGGGACGACGGGCCAGGGTCCAGGCGGAACCGGCGGCGCCGGGGTTGCGCCGAGCGGACCAGCCGGTGGCGCGCCGGGCGGCGAATACGGCGGCTATCTGGCCAACGTG
>Ga0137415_10000999_pt1 | contig 27890 bp, 21 predicted proteins | sample CZODoug3_1_1_16f_FD_183082 | JGI IMG/M metagenome (GOLD analysis project Ga0137415, IMG submission 183082) | Vadose zone soil fungal communities from Angelo Coast Range Reserve, California, USA - CZODoug3_1_1_16fungal (Hybrid Assembly) | ecosystem: Environmental > Terrestrial > Soil > Vadose...
ATCGTCGAGGCCATGCGCAATATGACTCTCAGCGTCCATGACGAGGCTTGCCCGAGTGGTGTTTGAATATTTCGGCCATTCAGGCAATCCGGCGCCATTCGGATTGCCGGTATGCGCAAACGCGAGGACCGTATTCGACCATTGCTGGGCCAGGTTTCGCACCGCGGGATCACGGGCGTCATAGAACCCCGTAGTCCGCTCTTCGCTCGGCAGCTGCGCGCTCTTGGCGGCAAACAGGTTGAACGTGAAGGGGATCTCCGCGCCATGGGTTGCACCGAGCCGCCCACCTAACGCCGAGCTCGGCAGGTCGAACCGATAGAGCCAGCCACCGGGACCGGCCTCCGTGGCGGCCTGCGCGGCGCGGAGCGACGCCCGGCGAAACATGTCAGTCCAGACAAGCACACCTAAACTGGGCGCATCCGCCTCAGGATAGGCTGCCTGCAATGCGGCAAGATAGGCGCTGGGATCCCTGCCCTCCAGGGTGAGCGCGGCAATGGCTGGCGCGACGCCGGGGCCGACCCCACCCACTTCGCGTAACAGGGTGCCTTCATCGTGATTCGAGCCGGCGATGAGTGGAACGCCGGCCGCGCCGCGCTCGCGGATCGCCTGCACGTAGGGACGGGTGATGACCACCCCATCGATCGAGGCGAGGCAGTTAATGTTGTTGGACACCTGAATCGCCAGAAGCTCCTTTGCGGGCAAGGCGCGCAGCCGATCAAGAAGGCTACGTTGATCTGCGCCCACCGCCTTGAGCAGCTTCGGAAGCTCATCCGTGGGCGGCGTGGTTACACCGCCCGGACTATGAGCGATCCCGCGGCGAAAGAAGCCGTGCGCGCTCGGCGCCCCGAGCAGCGCCAACACCGAGCCGCCGCCGGCGGACTCACCAAAGATCGTCACATTGCCCGGATCCCCGCCGAAATCGGCAATGTTGTCCCGCACCCAGCGCAGCGCGGCGATCTGATCCCGAAAGCCGTTCGAGGCGGAGCCGGCCAGCCGCGGGTCCAAGCCACTCAGATCCACAAAGCCGAACACACCCAATCGATAGTTGAGCGCCACGTAAACCACATCGCCTTGCGCGGCAAGCTGGCTGCCGCCGTACTCGTTGGCCGAGCCGGTGACGAAGCTGCCGCCGTGAATCCAGACCAGAACCGGCCGCTTGCGCCGATCCGCTGCCGGCGTGTAGATGTTCAAAAACAGGCAGTCCTCGTCCTGATGCGGGTTGAGCGGCTGCGGCAACGGCGGGGGATCGGGGGGTTGCAGCGCTATCGAAGGCAGTCTCGTTGCGTCGTACACCCCGTTCCACGGCCGGCTGGGTTCGGGCGGCATGAAGCGCAAGGCCCCCGTCGGCGCTGCGGCGTACCGCAGGCCCAAAACAGTGACCCCCTGCCCGTGTGCAATAGCGCGCACGCGTCCCAGTCGCGTCTGGATGAGCACGGTCGAGTGCGAACCTGTCTCATCCGGCTGCATTTGTGTATGTGGGGATGACGGCACAGCAGCCGCACTCGCCAGCCCGAGGGATGCGCTGAGAAAGCCGCGACGCGATAGGCTGTTCATCCAATCCTCCCGGATTACCGGCGACCATACGGAGTTTCCAAATTCTGCTGAGCCGCCGCAAAGGATATTCACCGGGCCGCGCCCGTCAAGAACTATCTGCGCCAACTCCCCTTCCGCGATATTTTTGGATTTACGGTTTGCCAGAGTGGCTCGAGTGCCACTAAGATCGAGGCAGCGGCCAGAGCGCACCGCGAGCTCGCAACGTTCGCAGCGCTAAAGTCGCAGAGGAGTTCGAGTATGGAGGGGGTACTGCAGCACAGGCCGCCGCCGGTCACTTGGCGGACCAAGGCGGTCTATGGCTCGGGCGCGGTCGCTTACGCCATCAAAGACTTCGGCTTCAACTATTACCTGCTGTTCTTTTACAGCCAGGTCATTGGCCTGCCTGCCAGCTGGGTGTCCGCGGCCATGATGCTCGCGCTCATGGCCGATGCGGTGATCGATTTGTTCATCGGTCACATTTCCGACAATTGGCGCTCGCGGCTGGGCCGGCGCCACCCGTTCATGTATGTGGCCGCTCTGCCTGCCGCAGTGTCTTTCGCGCTGCTGTGGAGTCCACCGCATCTGTCGCGCGAAGCTCTGTTTGTCTACTTCCTCGCGCTCACCGTGGCAGTGCGCGCCTGTATTGCACTCTACGAGATACCGGGAAGTGCCTTGTTGCCGGAACTGGCCCGGGACTACAACGAGCGAACGTCCCTCTTCTCGTGGCGGTTCCTGTTCGGCTACCTCGGCGGGCTCGGGTTCATTCAATTCTCAGCGAGCGTGCTGTTCAAATCGACGCCCGCGTATCCCGTCGGCCAGCTCGACCCGCAAGGCTATTCGTATTTTGGTGTGCTCGCGGGACTCATCATGCTCGTCTCGATACTGATCGCGACGATCGGAACACACGGCCGAATTCCCTACTTTAGCGTGCCGTCCGAGCAAAAAGAGACCGGTCTGCGGCAAGCGCTTGCGCAAGTGCGCCGCACGTATGCAAACAGGTCGCTGGTCGCTCTGGTCTTTGCCAGCATCGCGGCCAACATCGCCACGGGCCTTGGCAACGGTCTGGCGGTCTTTCTCTACACCTACTTCTGGGGCCTGACAGCCGCGCAGTTCGCCGGAGTTTTCCCGGGAAGTTTCATTGGCGCGGTTCTGGGTCCGCTGTTGGCGCCGCAGCTGGCCAAGCGCCTCGGCAAGAAGAACTCCGGCGTTATGTTGGCCGTCATGGCGGTCCTGATCAGCATGGCGCCGTATCTGTTGCGGTTCCTGGGATGGTTTCCGGCAGGCGGCAGTCCCCTGGTCGTCGGTCTACTCATTGTGACACTCATCACCACGACGTTGGGCGTCGCGGCGAGTGTGACCATCGTGTCGATGCTGGCGGACTTGGTGGAAGACAATGAAGTCGCCACCGGACGGCGCGCCGAAGGACTCGTTCTCGCCTCCAATACCTTCAGCAACAAGTGCGGCTCGGGCGTGGGTATCCTGCTGTCGGGGTTGCTCGTGACGGCGGTGCATCTGCCCGCTCATGCGCAGCCCGGTTCGGTCGCTCCGAGCATCATCAACAATCTGGTGCTCCTGTTCCTGCCCATCAACACCGCTCTATATCTTGCGTGGATCATCCTGATCAGCCGCTACCGCATCACCCGCGAAGGGCACGAGGAGAACCTCAGACAGCTCGCGCAACGCGCGCAGAGCGCAGCGGCTCTCGAGCCATCCTCGGACAAAGCCGCTCGACAGCCGGACGTGTTGTACGCGGCGGATCCTTCGCAGCAGACACCTTGATCTTGCAGCCGCCGAGTGTTTAGATACCGACAATCCAAATTTATTGTAGACGTTCGCGCCGCAAGCCAGGTGTGACGGGAGATTGCCAATGGTGCAAGTACAACCTCAGGAGACTCCGCAGCTGATATCACTTGGAGAAGGCCTGGCCCGCCTCGCCGCCGAACGTCCCGATGAGCCGGCGGTCAGCTGTGAGCACACAACTCGCACCTGGAGAGAGCTGCACGAGCGCTCGACTCGCATGGCCCGAGCACTCCAGCAGCGTGGCGTGCGCGAAGGCGACTTTGTGACCATCGCGCTGGCGAACGATCCTGATTTCGCCGAAGCGGCGTATGCGGCCTGGAAGCTCGGCGCTGTGCCGCAGCCGGCCTCATCAAAGCTGCCGCAAGCCGAGCTGGGGGCCCTATTGGAGCTCGCCAAGCCCAGTGCGGTCATTACCCGGATCGGTTTGTCCGCCCATCAGTTGGCCATATCACCGGAGGAGGCGCTGGCAGCCTGCACAGATGCGCAGCCACTCCCGGACCGGACGGCGCCGTGGCTCAAAGCGCCCACCTCCGGGGGCTCAACCGGGCGGCCCAAGCTGATCGTGACCGGGCAACAGGGCGTAGTCGATCCCATACGAGCGCAGTTCTGGGGGATGCCCCCCGGAGCTGTCGTCCTGATGCCGGCGCCGCTCTATCACAACGGTCCGTTCTCCATTCTGGTCGCCGCCCTTTCGGCCGGTTTGCATGTTGTGTTGTTGCCGAAGTTTGATGCGCAGACCACCCTGCGTGAGATCGAACGCCATCGCGCAAGCTGGCTGTATGTCGTCCCCACGATGATGAGCCGAATTCTGCATCTGCCGCAGGACGTGCGCGAGCGCTACGATCTGTCATCCCTCAAGTGCATCTGGCACACGGCAGCGCCCTGTCCGCCGGCCGTCAAGCGCGCGTGGATCGACTGGTTCGGGCCCGAAGTGCTCTGGGAACTCTATGGCGGCACAGAATCCCAATCGGTGACGGCCATCAATGGGGTAGATTGGCTCGCCCACCCGGGCTCGGTCGGGCGCCCGGTTTTTGGCGAGGTGGCCGTCTTCGATGAGACGGGGAAGCGCCTTTCCCCGGGCGAGACGGGACTCGTCTACGTGCGAGGCACTCCAGGGGACCCGCCGTCCTATCACTATGTCGGCGCAGAGCCCGAGCGCCTCGGCGACTGGGAAACTTTGGGTGACATGGGCCGACTCGATGCCGAGGGCTTTCTCTACCTGACCGATCGCCGCACTGACATGATCCTGGTGGGCGGCGCGAACGTGTATCCGGCCGAAGTCGAGGCCGCGCTCGAAGAGCATCCGGCCGTCTTGTCGAGCGCGGTTATCGGCCTGCCGGATATGGATCTGGGCAATCGCATCCACGCCATCGTGCACACGAGCGCCGAGGTGTTGCCCGAGGCGTTGCAACTACACCTCGTGAGCCGCCTCGCACCTTACAAACGTCCGCATTCGATCGAGTTCGTTGCTGAGGCACTGAAAGATGATGCCGGTAAAGTACGGCGTTTCCTGCTGCGACAGCAACGCCTGAGTGCGCAGGCCGCTCCCCCAGACGCTCCCGTCCGCTGAGGGCGCCGTGCGGACATATCATGCAGTTTGATTTCTCCCCCGAGCAGATACTGCTCAAGAGTGAAGTGCAGCGCTTGCTTGCGGATCGATGTCCGCGCACAGCCGTGCGTGCCGCGCTCGAGGGCACTCGGCCGTTCGATCGGGATCTGTGGTTGACGATGGGAGCCATGGGATTCATCGGTGCGGCGATCCCAGAGAGCTACGGCGGCGCCGGCGGCGGCTATCTCGAGCTGTGTGCCATTGCGGAGGAGCTGGGCCGCGCGCTCGCGCCAACACCCATGGCCGCATCAATCTACCTTGCGGCCGAGTTCCTGTTGGTGGCGGGTAGTGAGGCGCAGAAGGCAACCCACCTTCCCAGGTTATCTTCGGGAGAATGGGTCGGTACGTTCGCTTGCGCCGAAGGGGTTGGTCGGATGACGCCCAACACGATCGAAGCCACCGTGACTTCAGGGCGGTTGAGTGGCCGCAAGGCGCCGGTGCCGGCCGGCGAGGTCGCTGATGTTGCCGTCATCGCCGCTCGGGATGCCGAGGGCAACAGCGCCTTGTCCCTCTTTCTGGTCGATTTGCGCGCAGCGGGTGTCAGCCGTGGCGTCCTGGAAGTGATCGATCCCACCTGCGCTCAGTCATGGATCGAGTTCGATGGAGTGCCGTGCCAGCGGCTGGGCGCGAGCGCTGAGGGTGGGCCGATCATGAACGGTGTGTTCGATCGCGCCGCGGTGCTGGTCGCCTTCGAGCAGATCGGCGGCGCCGACTGTGCCTTGGAGATGGCGCGCGACTATGCGCTCGAGCGGATGGCTTTCGGCCGTCCGATTGGGTCGTTTCAGGCTATCAAACACATGCTGGCGGATATGTACGTGTCCGCACAGCTCGCACGGTCGAATGCCTACTATGGCGCCTGGGCGCTGAGCACCAATGCCCCAGAGTTGCCCGTCGCTGCCGCAACAGCACGCGTGAGCGCCACGCAGGCGTTTCAGCACTGTGCGAAGAACAACATCCAGGTCCATGGCGGAATGGGGTTTACGTGGGAGCTGGACTGCCATCTCTTCTACAGACGCTCCAATCACCTGGCGCTGCTGCTGGGGAGTCCGTCGGCTTGGGAGGATGCACTCATCGAACGGATGCTGGACCACCGCGAGCAGCGCCCGAGAGCAAGCGCCGAGAACACCAAGACTAGAAAAGCGTCGCAGGATGTGACGCCGTGACGGCAGACCCCGCCGAACCTACCGGCCCGCTCACGGGCCTGCGAGTCGTTGAATTTGCGGGCATCGGGCCTGTACCGCACTGCGCAATGCTGCTGAGCGATCTAGGGGCTGAAGTGCTGCGGATCGAGCGCCCTGAGGGCCAGTGGCACAATCCAGTCGTCGACCGCGGACGCGCGGTCTTGAGCGTCGATATCCGCTCATCCTCGGGGCGCGAAACCTGCTTTGAGGCCACAGACCTGGCCGATGTCGTCCTGGAAGGATTTCGACCGGGGGTGATGGAACGACGCGGGCTGGGACCCGCGATTCTGCTCGAGCGCAACCCACGCCTCGTCGTTGCGCGCCTGACAGGTTGGGGCCAGAGCGGACCTCTCGCGCGGGCCGCCGGCCACGACATCAACTACATCGCACTCACTGGCGCCCTGGCGGCCATCGGTACAAAGACCGGGCCGTCGATCCCGCCACTCAATCTCGTGGGCGACTTCGGCGGCGGCTCTCTGTACGCAGCCTTCGGTATCATGGCCGCGTTGTGGGAACGTGAGCGCTCGGGCAAAGGGCAAGTCATCGATGTAGCCATGGTGGACGGTGCCGCCTCGTTGATGGCCATGGTCGCAGGCCTCGCCGGCCATACCCCAGTGGAACGTGGACGTCATTTTCTCGGCGGCGCCGCGCCATTTTACCGCTGCTACTTCTGCGCTGACGGGCGCGAAATCGCCATCGGACCGATCGAGCCGCGCTTCTACGCGCAGATGCTCGAGCTCATCGGAGCACCGGGTGAGTTTCGGGACGGGCAAAACGATATCAACACCTGGGAGCCACGCGGTGCTCATCTGGCCACCCTATTTGCAACCCGGACACGCGCCCAATGGTGCGAGATCCTCGAGGGAACGGATGCCTGCTTCGCCCCCGTTCTGACACTCGAGGAGTCCTTCGATCATGCGCATATGCGTGATCGGGGGGTCTATGTCGAGGCCAATGGACTGCTGCAAGTGGCCCCGGGGCCGCGCTTCTCGCGCACTCCCGGCACGATAGCGCCCACCAGCGACGGGCAGGAGCGCCTGCGCCGTTGGTGCGTGCAATCCAGATCCTGAAAGAGCCGCTGTGCCTGCGGACGGACGCTCTACAGCGTCCGCTCGGCGACGGCGTCATGCAAAGTCGCGAATTCTCGCGGCAACGGGGGCAAAGTCCCGACAACCCTGACACGGCCTGTCCTGGCCAATGCCTCCCCTAGGGACGCATAGTGTTTGGCCCGCTCGACATCACCCCCGACCCGGAACCGGACCAGCGGTTGAATGTCGTCATATCGGGCAATGACTTTGTGCTGCATGCCACCTAACTCGCGGGCGAAGAATTCGAACTGCCCCGCTTGCATTCGCACCGACCACCCCACCGCGCCCCGACCGATATGCGCCGGCGGGTCCGTAAACACCTCGCACAGCGAAAAGGCGAGCTTCAGATGGGGGTCGCGTGCTAAAGCAGCCTGCACGCGCTCCCTGAACTGCGTTTCAACCATCGCGAACCAGTGTTCGCTTGCAAACTCGTACAGTGGGATCTCTGCCATCGGTTGATCCACGTAGAACAGGTCGAGGTCTGGATAGTGGGTCAAGCGTACCACTAATCTAAATTAATTTTTAAGCATTTCTGGATATGGCCATCCTTGTGTGGAATGTGGCTCCAATCCTCGCAACACCGCTCTATCAGGCTCCCGTCAAGAGTTACGCTTAACATTCCACTTTTCAAAATTTGTCATTCGGCCTAGTATTATCGCCAGCCCGGAGGACTTCAGCGGAGGGGGAATATGAACGCTTTTAAGCTCTTGATCGGCGGGAAGCTCGTAGACGGTGATCTGAGCATGGACGTGGTCAATCCAGCGACCGGGGCGAGCTTCGCACGCAGCCCGCGCGCCTCGAGCGCTCAGCTCAACCAAGCGGTTGCCGCGGCGCGCGCGGCATTCCCCGCCTGGAGCCGGACTCCAATCACGGACCGTCAACACTTACTCAACGCCTGCGCTGATGCGATCGACGCGCACACGGAAGAACTGGCCAAGCTGCTCACCCAGGAGCAAGGCAAGCCTCTGAAGGACGCCGCGATCGAGGTCATGGTGACGACCTACTTCATGCGCTACTTTGCGAATCTCGAGTTGCCCGCACAATTGCGGGACGGCGGTCCGCATGCCTCGGCAACGCTGCAACGGCGCCCGCTAGGGGTTGTGGGCGCGATCATTCCGTGGAACTTCCCGCTGGCGATTTTTGCTTTCAAGGCCCCCGCGGCGCTGCTGGCGGGCAATACGCTGGTCGTAAAACCCGCACCCACCACCCCGCTGGCGACTCTGCGGCTCGGGGAAATCCTGAAGGATGTGCTGCCCGCTGGTGTCCTCAACATCATCACCGATGCGAATGATCTGGGCGCCGAGCTGACAGCCCACCCGGATGTGCGGAAAATATCCTTCACCGGGTCGACGACGACAGGACGCAAGGTGATGGCGAATGCCGCCAACACCCTGAAGCGTCTAACGCTCGAGCTCGGCGGCAACGATGCGGCGATCGTTCTGGACGATGTCGATCCAAAGCGCGTCGCGCCTGCGATTTTCGAGGCGGCCTTTCAGAACAGCGGCCAGGTGTGTCTGGCCCTGAAGCGTCTGTATGTACACGAGAAGATCTATGACTCGATGTGCGCAGAACTGGCGAAGCTCGCGAACGCGGCCGTGTTGGGCGACGGCTTGCAGGAAGGCGTGACCCACGGCCCGCTGCAAAACAAGCAACAGTACGAGAAGGTGAAACAGATTCTGGCGGACGCCAAGCTGCACGGGAAGATCATTGCCGGAGGGGAGGTGTTGGATCGCCCCGGCTATTTCGTGATGCCGACGATCGTTCGCGATATCGCCGAAGGCGCGCGGCTCGTGGATGAGGAGCAATTCGGCCCACTCCTGCCCATCATTCGGTTCTCCGATCCCGAGGACGCACTGGCACGGGCCAATGCCTGCGACGCAGGGTTGGGTGGCTCTGTCTGGTCATCCGATCTGAAGCGTGCGCAGGAGCTCGCAGACCGTATGGAGGCCGGGACGGTCTGGATCAACGCCCATACGGGGATGTCCCCGGGCGTCCCGTTCGGCGGCGCCAAACAGTCCGGGTTCGGCGCGGAATTCGGCGAAGAGGGCCTGGCCGAGTTCACGCAACTTCACGCCATCTACCAGGCGAAATGAAGAATGGCCTTTCGTGCGTTTGACCTCACGGGCAAAGTGGCGCTGATTACCGGCGGCGCGAGCGGTATCGGTTACGGGCTGGCGGAGGGCATCGCGCAAGCGGGCGGCACCGTAGTCATATGGGGCAGAAGATCCGACAACAACCTGCGGGCAGCGGAGTTGTTGCGCCAACACGGCGCGCCGGTCGGGACTCGCGCTGTCGATGTATCCGTCGAGGCCGACGTGGTGGAAGGCATTCAGGCGGCGGTTAAGGAGTACGGGCGGCTGGATGCCGTGTTTGCCAATGCGGGCATCGGCCGCGGCGCCCCCTTTGTGGATTTGAGAACGGACGACTTCCGGACGGTGATGGGAACCAATCTGGAGGGCGCCTTCTGGACACTGCGTGAGGGTGCACGTCATATGGTCCAGCGCGCCCACGCGGGCGATCCCGGCGGCTCCCTCGTGGCCGTCTCGAGCCTTGCCACCCACAACGGCGCCCCGCGCAACCAGGCGTACGCCGCCTCCAAAGGCGCCCTGATTTCGATGATCAAAGGATGCGCCGTGGAGTTCGCCCCCTATGGCATTCGGGCGAACGCCCTTCTGCCCGGTTGGATTGCCACCGAAATGACCGCGCCCGTGATCGACGATCCGATCTTCAAGACCCGTGTCATTCCGCGCGTGCCGATGAAGCGTTGGGGGAAACCCGAGGACTTTGGTGCGATCGCTGTTTATCTCACCTCGGACGCGTCGGCTTTCCACACGGGCGACTCCATCATTATTGACGGCGGCTGGGCGCTCTCCTGAAGCCCCGGCCGACTCTTCTCCCAGGCGCACGACATGCATGAGTTGATCATCCGGGACGCCAAAATCGTGGATGGCAGCGGCGTGCCCGCGTTCAACGGTGATCTTGCCATCGACAAGGGTGTGATCACCGCCGTAGGTCGGGTTACAAACCGGGGCCACCGCGAAATCGCAGCGAATGGGCGGCTGGCCACGCCGGGTTGGGTTGATATCCATACGCACTACGACGGTCAGGTTCTATGGGATCCCGAGCTCTCCCCGTCTGGTTGGCACGGTTGCACAACCGTGATCCTGGGCAATTGCGGGGTTGGGGTCGCACCTGCCCGGCCCGAGCATCGCGCCGCGCTCATCCAGCTGATGGAGGGCGTCGAGGACATCCCCGGAATCGTGCTCACCGAGGGACTCAAATGGAACTGGCTGACTTTCACGGACTACCTGCGCGCCGTGGAGGACATGCCACGTTCGATCGATGTGGGGACCCAGATCGCGCATGCGCCATTGCGCGTCTTTGCCATGGGCCAAAGGGCGGCCCGGCATGAAGTGGCGACGGATGAGGAGATCGGCCTCATGCGCACGACGGTGGCCGAAGCATTGAAGGCGGGCGCCCTGGGTTTGTCCACATCCCGGTACCTCGAACATCGCTCATCGGATGGCGAGGTCATGCCCGGCACCTACGCGGACCTGAGAGAGATCACCGGACTGTTGGATACGGTGGCCGAGCATGGCCAAGCCTTCTTTCAGTTCGTCTCTGGCGGCGGACCCGCCGAGGCCGAATTCATGCGCCTGGCAGAGCGTTACGCCAGCCGCATTCCGATGAGTATGAACCTCCAACAGGTCAACAGCGCGCCTGCAGCCTACCGCCGAACGCTCAAGCACCTCGAAAAGGCTCATGCGAACGGCGGCCAACTCTACGGGCTCGTGCACGGCCGCACGACCGGCATGCTGCTCTGTCTCGAGGGGACCCTGAATCCCTTCTCCGACAGCGCGATGTACAAGGCGCTTCTGCAGTTACCGTGGGCCGAGCGTATGCGACGTATGCAAGGATGGGATGTCCGCCAGGCCATCATCGCAGGCTCCGCAACACCCCACGAGCCGGGATTTCAACAGTGGCTGTGGGCCGCCCTACCGAATGGCTACGAGCTCGGTGACCCTCCGGACTATGAGCCGCCCGAGGAACGCCGCTTCGATCACCTTGCGCGCTCTTCCGGGCGGTCCGTCGGCGAAGTGGTCTATGACGCGCTGCTGGCTCGCAATGGGTCGGGAGTCATCTACTTGCCGGTCATGAACTATTCTTGGGGCAACCTGGATGCGACGCTCGAGATGATGGAACATCCGTTGTGCCGGCTGGGACTTGCCGATGGCGGTGCGCATTGCGGCTTCATCTGCGATGTCTCGTTGCCGACCTTCATGTTGACGCATTGGGTCCGCGACCGCACCCGCGGGCGACGCATACCACTCGAAACGGCTGTGCGGATGCAAACCAAAGACACGGCAGAGATTTACGGCCTGCATGATCGTGGGTTGCTGAAGCCGGGCTACAAGGCCGATATCAACGTCATCGATTTCGAGGGACTGAGGCTGCATGCCCCCCATATGGTGAGCGACCTTCCGGGTGGCGGGCGCCGGCTCATTCAGACTGCCGATGGCTATGCCGCCACGCTCTGCTCAGGCGTCGTCGCCTTCGAAGAGGGCCAATCCACGGGCGCGTCCCCGGGGCGCCTGATACGCGGCCGGCAGCGAGCGCCCTCCGCTACCTAACTTTGCCTAACGCTGCTTGTATGCCTCTAGCACGACGGGCGAGAGCAGGCCAGAAGGAATGACGGCGCCCGGCGGCTCCGACTTGAAGCGCAGATAGCGCTGATCGCCCGCCATCGCTCGTCCGACGAAACTGTTGCGCGGCGGCGGAACGTAGGTGATCGTGAGCGCATTGCGTCCGGGCTGGACGAACTTCGTGACGTCGAGCCGCCCGGGGGGCAAGCTGGCATTGCCTGCCTCCCGGCCATTGACGAGCACGGTCGTGGAGCCGGGCACGAGACCCACATCCAACACATAACGCAGCTCACGCGATATCCGACGAAGCGCAAAGCTCGTCGAGTAGCGCGCAGGGCCCGCCGCATACATCAACTCTTGATCCTTTTCCCAATCGAACAGGCCGGTATCCGCCCGCGATAGAGCACCGACCTGCAGTGTCCAATGCTCGAGCGGCCATGTCTGCGCGGCACTCCCGCTTGACCACGCAGGCGGCGTGTTCTCGAGCGCGTGCGGCAATGGGACGTCGACGATCAGCATGCGCGACTCGAAGGACGCAAGCTCGAGAGACTGGCGTCCATCACGCCCCGTCCGCGCCCGCCAAGCGTTGCCCGAGAGCGGATCGAACCACCACGCCTGGCCGGCAAAGATCAGCTGCCCGCGAACGGGCGTATTGGTTTGATTGGCAAAGAAATGAACGCTGCCCTGGGGAAGCATGCGACTGTAACGACGGATGCCGGCGGTTTGCGCCTCAAGCCTAATTCCCGCATGCGAAACGCGCTGGAGCGCCATCGCCAACGCGCTCGGCGTCTCAGCCTCGTTCCGCCCTTGCGCAAGCCGCATTCCGATCGTGCGTGCCTCGGCATCCGCGGCCTGCGCATCGAGGAAGCCGGGCTGCCGTTGCGGTGTTTGACCATAGACGAACACCGGCGCTCCCTTGGCTGCGAGCGCTTCTAGGGAGGTCAAATCCGCGACCGGCGCGGAGTCAATGTTGGATAACAGCACCGCCCCATAGCGCCCGCCGGACCGAAAGCGGCCATCCGACGTCAGAGCCTCGTGGCGCAGCGCATCGCCGTTGACCCAGCCCCAGGTGAGTCCACGCCGATCGAGCTCCGCAAGGATCGGTTGCAGCTTCGCCAGCCATTCCAAACACGGATCATGCTCGATGTGCGGCAGTTTGCGCAGCTGCTCATCGAAAGGCCCCTCGTGCTGGGCGATCGGCGCCGGATTTGCGAACGGGAAGTCTCCGTGAGCCAGCAACTCCCCTTTCTGGCGTGGCCCGTGGCCCGCAGAAGGGAAGCCGATGAAGGGATAGTAGATCAGGACATCGATATCAGGCTGACCCTGTCGCAGCAGATTCTGGACCCGCGCGATGTAGGTGTTGAGCGCCGGAATGTCCGACCACACGGGAACGCCGGGTGAGACGTTGTCGGAAAAGCCGAGGCTCGGAACACTGAAGGGGAACCAGCCCTGCGGCCCGTAGGGCTGCTGTTCGCCGCGATTGAGGCCATAGGGCGTGCCGTGATAGACAATGTGATTGACGCCGGCGAGAAACAACTTGTCCGCCGCAGCCTTGATCTTGCCGGGAGTCGCCGTATAGTCCCGGCCCTCCCACACGAACGACTCAGAGCTGACGAGATTGCGTCCATAGAGCGCCGCGGCGGACGCTGCGAGTTTCAGGAAAGCTTCGCCGCCATCGGCATACAGCTGCTCGGTCTCAGGGATGGAATTCTCGCCAAGCGCTCGTAAGACATCGACGTCCATGCCAAAGCTCTGTCCGCGCGACGTAAGCCCCCGCTCCTCGCCCCATTCACGCGAGGTGCGGATGAAGCGCTCGATGACCAGATCCGAGAGCGTGAGCTGATAGTCATAGCGGACGCGCTCATCCAGCGCGCCGAACTGATAGCGCGGCGTCGGATTCAATCGCAGCAAATCGTGCGAGAAGAAGTTATCGCGCCCGTTGGACCAGACAGTCGGCAGATATGGCTCCAGATCATAGCCGCGTCGGCTCCTGAACTCCCTGAGGAAATCCGCCGCGATCAGGCGATTCGCCTTGATCTCGAGGCTGTCGTTGAAGACGCCGCGCAAAGCTCCACCATAATACGAAGCAAGTCCCGTGCGCTGGCCGAACGAATAGTTGTAATGCGCGCGCACGCGGTCTGCGCGCAGCACATCCACGACGTATCCCGGATCCTGATAGGCGCCGAAGGAAGGCCGCTCCATATCGGGCAGGATGTAGGATGCAACCAGGAACCAAGGCCCCGGAGGCGCGTCCCAGACGAGCGTCCCGTCCTTCACGTCAGCGCTGAGAACGCGGACGGTGCTCGGATCGAGATGGACGCTGGCACGAAGGTCGAACGGATCCTTGGACAACTCACCCGAGAGCCGCCGGGCAACCAGCACACTGAGCAGCCGCTCGGAGCCCCGAGGAAAATAAGTAACCCCGCTAAGGGCCGCAGCATAATCTGCGGCGGTCGGTTCAGGACGTGGCAGCGCGATGCGAACGGTCTGGCCTCCGGTGAACTCAGTCGAGGCGACCGCCATGTTCTGGAGCGCATCCTCCAGCGCCACTTGCGGCCCGCCCGCCGGGTATCCACTTAAGTAAGTGAGATCGATGCGCAAGCCCAGTTTGGCTGCATCCTCCAATGCGCCGCGCAACGTCTCGTAATAAGGCGGCGTGTCGAAGGTCTGAGCACGCGCGAGCGTCGCCGGGTCGGTTACCCCGAGTACGAAAGGCTGTACTTCGGCGCCCCCGAAGTTGGCCGCTTGCAACTGCTCGAGCTCCCGGCGCAATTCGGCACCGTCCACGGCCCCACCCGGCCAAAACCAGCGGGTCCACGGTCGAGCCGCTAGAGCCGGAGCGGCGATCCGCGACCAATCAAACTGTTCTGAAGCCAGCGCAGGCGCGCGCGGCGTCGGGGCCGGCTCGCCGACGAATTCGTCCAGGTGCGCGGCATTGGCCGCTCGCGGCGGGGGCACCTGGATGTTCTTCTCCAGTTTCTCGTAATCGAGAACGGCGCCGGGCGCATCAGCAGCGGCAGCACCCACAAGCGGGGCTGCCAACAAAAGCACCGCCATCCGAACGATCGTGCTCGAGCACAGTCCCCTGCACCACGCCGCAGCCATGGGTCGAGCGGTCCGGATCATGGGCATCTTTCCCCTCCCGTCATCCCTACATTATCAGCAATCGTTCACACCGAAAATACAAAACATGTCTTACCGTAGTCGCCATTCGACATTCTTTCTGTCTAAAATGGGTCACGGTGTCTGACCATCCCGGGAGAGCTCCAATGACCTACAGCACGATCCTCCTCGAGCACGAGGGACCAGTGGATTGGGTGACGCTCAACCGCCCGGCCAGCCTCAATGCGATCTCCCACGCCATGATCGAGGAGCTGTACGCCTACTTCGATGCACTCACTCGCAACTACGCCACGCGCATCGTGGTGCTTCGCGGTGCAGGCCGTGGCTTTTGTTCGGGGCTCGATCTGCGGGAAGGCCTCCCGCCCCCCGTGGCGCAGAACGACGCCAAGGAACCGAGTGCTTCTCTGCCCCAGGTTGTCAGGTTGATGCGCGCTTGCCCGCAACCGATCATCTCGCTCATCCACGGTCCGGCCTGTGGCGGGGGATTCATGTTGGCCCTCGCCTCGGACATCCGGATCGCCGGCGACACCGGCCGCATGAACGATGCCTTCATCAAACTCGGCCTCTCCGGATGCGAGCTCGGCATGAGCTACTTCCTGCCTCGAACGGTCGGACTGAGCGTTGCCAGCGAGTTGATGCTGACGGGCAACTTCATCGATGCCCCACGGGCGCTCAGCACAGGTCTCGTATCGCGCGTCGTCCCCGACCACGCGCTGGCGCAGGCCGCGCGCGAGCTCATCGCACCCATGTTGCAGACCACGCCTCACGGCCTGCGGAGCACCAAGCAGACGCTGAATCAGGCCCTGGCGCTGAATGACCTCGGTACCGTGATCGACCTGGAAGAGCGCGCGCAGATTCTGTGCATGCTGAGCCCGGACGCTCGCCGGCAGATCACGCAATCGCCTGCGCAACAGGACGGCTAGCGCAGGCCGAGTCTGCAACAGCTCACCTCTAGAACACGTGGCCGTGACCGCCGCCGCAAATGATCGTTTGTCCGGACACGTAGTTGGATTCGGGTATGCAGAACATATAAACAGCCCCCGCCGCCTCTTCGGGCGTACCACCGCGGCCGAGCGGAATGCTACTGTTCGCACTGGCGATTCTCTCTTCCTGCATTCCGACCTTGATTTCGCGTCCCTCGATGCTGATCGTCCCTTCAGCCTCTTGCAGGCTGCGCGTCAGGCGGGTCTGGATATAGCCATAGGCGACCGCGTTGACATTGACTTTGTAGCGGCCCCATTCCTTGGCCAACGCCTTGGTGACGCCGATGAGGCCCATCTTGCCCGCGGCATAATTGACCTGACCGGCATTGCCCATCGTCCCGGACACCGATGAGATGTTGACAACCTTGCGGTAGACCTCGCGGCCTTGCGCGGCTTCCTGCTTCGCAAACGCGCGGATCGGCTCAGCCGCCGCGCGCAGGATGCGAAACGGTGCGACCAAATGCACATCGAGCATCGTCTGGAACTGCTCGTCGGTCATTTTTTGAATGACGTTGTCCCAGGTATAGCCGGCATTATTGACAATGATGTCCAAACCCTTGAACGCCTCGATCGCGCTCTGCACGGCCCGCTCGCCAAAGTCAGCGGCGGTCACATTCCCGACACAGGCGATGGCCTCTGCGCCCAGCTCCTGGATCTGCGCGACAGTCGCCGCAGCCGGCTCGGCATCGAGGTCATTGACGACGATCTTCGCGCCCTCGCTCGCGAATTTGAGCGCAATCGCCCGCCCGATTCCACGCCCGGACCCGGTGATCACCGCCACCTTGCCGTCGAGCTTTCCCTTGATCATGTGCTGATTCTCCCGCCCATCCGGATGTCCCGGCGCGCTATGCTTCCCAAAGCCTCACTGCAACGCAACGACCGCCTCTCCCTTCAAGGTCGTCACCCCTTTCTGGGTCTTCGCCTCGAGCTCGATACGCGCGCGCTTTTCGCCTGCCACCTCGAGCATCTCTGCAACCCGTCCCGTGCAGGTGACCACTTCATGCAGCTGCGTCATGGCTACGAAGCGGACAGTGAAGCTGCGAACGCGATCCAATGGAACCCAGTCGGTGACCGCACGACCGAGATACGCCATTGACAGCATCCCGTGCGCGAATACGTCCGGATAGCCGGCCTGACGGGCAAAGTCACAATCCACATGCATAGGATTGTGATCGCCGGAGGCTCCGCAGTAGTAGGCCAGCGTCGTGCGCGAGATGGGCGGCAGCGTCAAGGCCGGCAACTCACTGCCCAGTAGGACTGATTCGAAACCGGGAGGTTTCATCGGGAGAGTCTCAATTGCGAACCACGCTGACATTTCTCAGATCGACCACGCGCTCGCCGCGCTCGTTGGCCACCGCCGTCTCGAATACGATGAAACCCAACGCGCCGCCCTTCTTCTCATAAACATCGACAATGCGCGATCGCAGCGTTAGCACATCGCCCGCGACAATCGGCTGATGATAGGTGAAGCTCTGCTCCCCGTGCAGCAGGTTGAGGAACGAAACGCCCATCTCCCGAAAGAGCTGCCCGAGCGCCGCGTCGGAGGCCATCATGTTGACGCAAAAGGCAAACGTCGGTGGCGCGACGAGCGAGCGGAAGCCGGCCCGCTGCGCGGCTGCTTCATCGCTGTGAATGGGATTGGTCTCGCCAATCGCCCGGGCAAAGCAGCGGATCGGATATCGCTCCACTTCAAACGTGCGCACCGGTGTCTCACTGCCGATGAATTTCTTGTCGATCATGGCTTCGCGTTCGCGCTATCAAGCGCAGCGATACATCGTGACGACACACGCGCCACCCAGTCCCAAGTTGTGTTGGAGTGCAATCCGCGCGCCCTCGACCTGGCGCTTATCCGCCACGCCGCGCATTTGCCACACGAGCTCCGTGCATTGCGCCAGGCCGGTCGCGCCGAGCGGATGACCTTTGGACAACAGGCCGCCGGAGGGGTTTGTGACGACTTGGCCGCCGTAGGTATTGTCGGCATCCCAAATGAACCGTTCAGCGGTCCCTTCGGGCGTCAGACGCAACGCTTCGTAGCTGAGGAGCTCGTTAACCGTGAAGCAATCATGTAGTTCGACGACGTCGAGATCTTCGGGCCCGATTCCGGAGAGCTCATAGACCGCATCGGCGGCACTGCGCGTCATGTTGTATCCGACGGCGTCGATCATCGAGCCGCTCTCGAACGTCCTGTCCGTGTCCGTGATCATTGCCTGCGCCACGATCTCGACACCGTTGATCCCATGCTTGTCGGCGTATGTGGGAGACACGACGACGGCCGCTGCGGCGCCACAGGTCGGTGGGCAACACTGGTAGCGCGTGAGAGGACCATAAATTGGTTTCGAAGCTAGAATCTCCTCAACCGTCAGTGGATCACGAAAGATCGCAAAGGGGTTATTGGCGGCGTGCCGGCGCGCTTTCTCGGAGATTTTTGCGAAGGTCTCGCGCTTCGTCCCGTACCGCTCGGAGTACTCGCGCCCGGCACCGCCGAAATACTGGGCCGCACCCGGTGTCTCCTTTTCCCAGGTCTGCGCACGCAGCACGACCTGGTGCAGCCTGTTCAGCGGCGACATGCGGTCACGGTACTGAGGCACCAACGCTCCGGGATTCATCTGCTCGAAGCCGAGTGCGAGCGCGCAGTCCACGACGCCGCTCTCGACGGCCTGACGCGCGAGGAACAGAGCGGTCGAACCCGTCGCGCAGGCGTTGTTCACGTTAACAACAGGAATTCCGCTCAAGCCAATCGGATAGAGCGCCGCCTGGCCGCAGGTCGAGTCGCCGTAGACATAACCGACATAGGCCTGTTGCAGGTCAGAGTAGGCGATGCCCGCATCGGCCAAGGCCAGACGCGCGGCAATGGCGCCCATCACATCATAGCTCTCGCTGGCACCGGGCTTGGTGAACGGGATCATCCCGACGCCTGCGATTCGTGCGTTGCTGGTCATGGGTTTGCTCTCCGTGTTGAGCCTGACTCAGATACGATGCTGTTTGAGCATGGAGACCGCCGAGTCGCAGGCCCGCGCAGTCAATGCCATGTAGGTCAGCGACGGGTTCTGACACGCTGAGGAGCTCATGGCCGCACCGTCCGTCACGAAGACATTGGGCACATCGTGCATCTGGTTGTACTTGTTGAGTATGGATGTCTTCGGGTCATGGCCCATACGTGCACCGCCCATCTCGTGAATGGCGCCCCCGGGCTGGTTGAAAGGCTGTTCGGTCTTGAAGACGATCTGGCCGCCAAACGACTCGACCATGCGCGCCCCTTCCGCCATGGAGTCTTGCAGCAGCGCAAGCTCGTTCTTTCCCCACGAGACATCGATCTTGAGCTGGGGCAGCCCCATTGGATCGAGATGATTCTCATCGAGCACCACTTGATTGTCATCGCGTGGCAGGCATTCGTTGAAGGGGGTCAGCGCCAGTACCCAGCCGCCCTGATGGCGCAGCTCATTCTTCAGGGCCGCGCCCGTGACGGGCATCGAGCTGCCGCGGTTCCAATTGGGTCGCCCCGCCGACCCCTGGAAAGCATAACCGCGCAGTAGTCCCTCCTTGGGCTCGGTGATGTTACGAAAGCGCGGTATATAAAACCCGTTCGGCCGGTTGCCGTAATACGTCCTGTCGGTATAGCCGGGTACTGCCGCGATGATGATGCCCATGACATGGTCCATCACGCCCCTGCCCAGCGCACCGCTGGTGTTGCCCAGCCCGCTGGGAAAGCTCTCACTGCGAGATTGCAACAGCAGCTGCACGCTGTTGAGGGCAGCGGCGCAGACGAAAATGAGTTTGGCCTTGTAGGTCTCACCGCCCTTGCCTTGCGCATTGACCACCCGTACGCCGGTGGCGCGCTTGGTCACAGGATCATAGTCGATGGCGACGACGCGGCGGTCCGTCAACACAGTCAGGTTTCCGGTCTTCTGAGCCGCGGGCAACGTCGAGCTCAGCGTGCTGAAATAGGCCCCGTAGGAACAGCCGCGCGAGCAGATGTTGCGATATTGACAGCGCGCTCGGCCTTGTTCCGGCTTGTCCACGGTCATGTTGGCCACGCGACCGATGATCAGCTTGCGGCCGGGGTACTGCGCCTCAAGTTTCGTCTTGAAGGCCTTTTCCACATGGTTCAGCGGCATGGGCGGCTGAAACTTGCCGTCGGGCAATTGGGGCAGCCGCTCCTGGGAGCCCGAAATGCCCACAAACTCTTCGACATGATCGTACCAGGGCGCAAGATCCCGATAGCGGATCGGCCAATCCACGCCATGGCCATCGCGCCGGTTCGCATCGAAATCGTAGTCGCTCCAGCGGAAGGACAGCCGTCCCCAGATCAGCGACTTGCCACCGAGCTGATAGCCGCGGACCCAGGTGAAGGGGTGCCCGGGCGCCGTCTGGAACGGGTTCTCGGAATCCTTGGCAAAGAAATGTTGGTTCCACTCGTTGGCGAAACCTCCCGTGACGCGAGCAGGATAGTCACGGGCATTCACCTGCGGATCTCCGAGACCCCTGAAGGGCAACTGCCACGGTCCTAACGTCTCCGTCGTGTAGTCGGTCCTATGCTCGACCTTGCGGCCGCGCTCGATCATCAGGACCTTGAGCCCCTTTTCGGTCAGTTCTTTTGCGGCCCACCCGCCCGTGATGCCCGAGCCAATGACGATCGCATCAAAGCTGCCTTCGGTGGACATGAGCAATCAGACTCCTGGATAGGCGGCGTAGCGCATAAAAGCTAGGTGAAGTTTGAGTAGGCACGCGCATGGGGATCGAACGGGATGTCCGCATCGTATCGGCCGGGCACGAGCTGATACCGAAGCTCCTGAGTTGCACCGACTTCAGAGGTGTAATACGCGTACAGTGTTACCGACCTCAACTGTCCATACTCGAGCGCGTATTCGTGCCCCGCTTTTCCGGTCAGCACGTCGCGATCGAATGCCTCGAGAACCTGTGCACGCCGAGCTGCATCGAGCTGCGCGAAGGAGGCGCCCGCGCGTTTGTCGAACTCGGCGCGGATGAGGTCGAGCTTCGTTTGAAACTTCGCGAGGTCTTTCGGGTCGGGTGTATGGCTCATCATGAGTTCCACGAAAGCCGGCGCGCCAACGCTCTTTGCACCCGGGGTATCGGTGTCCGGGATCAAGGTATCGGCGTAGGCGTCGAGGAAGGCACGCACCGCGTTTGGGACGCCCGGCGCAGTTTCGCTTGCTTCCGCGGTCTGTCGAATGGCACGCACACTGACGAACGCCGTCAGGCCTAGCATCGCTAGACCATCCACGATCGCCGTGCGACGACTCACCTCATTAGTCATGGGTATGTAACGGGACCCCGATTTTGATTATGGGTACGGTAAGCGGTCGCAGCGAATTCGTCAACTGATGCTGGTAAGTGCCACTACCGGAGTGAGTATACGAATAATTTGGATTCCCTGTATCTCCTTATTCACGGTATGCTCGCAAGCGCGCCCAATCAACTGAAACGGGGGGAGCGCTATGGCGGATCTGTCCAGACGTGACCTGCTGACGATGGCATCCGCGGGAGCGCTGATGCTGTCCCGTGTCAACCGGGCCGTGAGCTCGTCGGTGGACCTTGTGAGCATGCCTGTGGGCCTCGAGCTCTATCCGTTGAACGAGGAACTGGCGAAAGACCCCGAGGGGACGCTGCGCAAGGTGGCTGAGATCGGCTTTCGCCGGGTCGAGCTGCCGAGTCTGTACGGCGCCAAGCCAGAGCAGATCAAGCAAATGCTGGTCAAGGCAGGCCTGGACTGCATCAGCGCCGGCACCTTGTCCAATCCGCTAGCGCCCGGAATGCGCAGCCTGGAAACGCACGCCGAGGAGATCTTCGCCGAGTTTCGCGAGCTGGGCGTGACCTACATTGTCAACCTGCTGCCGCCTCTGCCCGCCAGCAAGCGCGCAGGTCCAGTGGAGAGCGCGTACGACACTCTTACTGTCGCTGACTGGCACGAGGCTGCCGCGTTTCTGAATGAGATGGGGCGCAAGGCCCGGGCTCACGGGTTGAGATTGGCCCACCACAACCATCATTACGAGTTTTCACCCCTCGAGCGGACCACCGGTTTTGAGATCCTGATACGGGCAACGGATCCGGCCTTCGTCGAATTCGAGCTGGACTGTGCGTTCGTTGCGGCCATGGGCTTCGATCCCGCCGCGATGCTCCGGCGCCACGCCGCACGCATCGCGCTGCTGCACCTGAAGGACATCGAGGCCCGCAAGGTGGCCGGCAAGCCGCTGCAGATGGTCGCTCTCGGACAGGGAATCATCAACTGGCCGCCGGTGTTTCGCGCCATGCGCAGGAGCAACATCAAACAGTACTATATCGAGCTCGAGCCGCCGTTCAAGAAACCGGTCTTTGATTCGCTCACCGACAGTTACCGGTATCTCGTCACGGGCTTAAAGAAGGTCTGACCTTTAAGGTCCGGAAGTACGCCAATGCCCTTTGGACGATATCCACTGCGGGACGAGCATAGGGCGGCTCCTGCTCCACATAGGTGTAGCGAACACCGGCGCCCTGAGCGGCTGTGAGCAGCCTGCGCCAGTCAATCACACCCGCGCCCACCTCGGCCGGCTCCATGCGGTTGTGATAATCCGGCTGCGCCGGCAATTTGAGATCCTTCAGGTGCACAAGCCGATAGCGATCCGAGCTTGCCGCCAGGAGTGCCGCCGGATCACGGCCCGCCGCGCGCGCCCAGCCGCAATCGAGCTCCATCTTCACAACCTGGCTGTCGGTCAGGCGCAGCAGCTCATCGTAGCCGCTGGTGGCGCCGAGCGGGCGGAACTCGGCGCTGTGATTGTGATAGGCGAGCATCAGACCGCGCCTGGCGGCCTGCGCGCCCACGGTGTTCAGGAAATCGGCCGTCCATTTCCAGTCCTCGAGCGTGAGACTGTCGAAATAGCGCACGATTGCGCCTGCCGCGTCGGCCTTGAGCGCATCGAGTGTTGGTTTTCGGTCCGCGCGCATCGGCGGAAGCCCGCAAACCACATAGGTGACGCCCAGGTCACGACACATCCCGAACAGGGTATCCGCATCGTGCTCGAGACTCGGCATACCCTCCACGAACGAGCTCGCCGGGACGTGGCCTGAGGCGCACCTGAGGCCTGCGGCATCGAGCGCATGGCGCATTTGCTCGACGGTGCGGCCATAGAGGTCCGGCAGCTCCACTTCGCGATACCCCATTGCGGCGACCCGGTGCAAGGTTCCCTCGAAGTCGGCGAGCAGCTCTTTGCTCAAGCTGTACAGCTCGAGGCCGACCGGAAAATCGTAAGTCGCGGCGCCTGCAGCCTCAGAGTGTCTGACTGACACGAGGCCTGCCGCCAAACCCACTGCGGCCGACACAAAGGCGCGCCGCGAAAGCCCGACAGGCGTGCCGGTCAAAGCATCCAACACACTCGACATCACAATCCCCCATGCGTGCGTGGTCCGCTATCGGCCTCGGGCTGGAATCTGGTTGAACGGAACGTTCTTATCGACCCGGATATCCGGCGGCAATCCGAGCACGCGCTCGGCGATGACATTGCGCAGGATCTCATCGGTACCCCCTTCGATGCGCGTGCCGGGCGATCGCATCAACATCGCCTGAAATCGTCCCATGGAGGCCGCGAGTTGGGGATCCACGATCGCGCCCGCCTGTCCTTGAAGATCGAGTGCGAACATCGCGATCTCCTGCAGGGTCGAGCCGGCCACGAGCTTGCCAATCGAATTCTCGGGCCCCGGCCGCTCGCCTTTTGAGAGCGCCGAGATCGCGCGCAATGCAGTGTACTTCAGGCCCGTGTCCCGAATGGCAAAGCTCGCCAGCCGCGAGCGTACCGCCGGGTTGTCGATCGCCCGCCCCTCTTGGGTCTGCAGCCGGCTACAGAAATCAAACAGCTCGGGAAATCCTGTTGGGATTCGGGTCGCGAGCGAGGCCCGCTCGTTCATGAGCGTGGTCAGCGCCGTGTTCCACCCCTGACCCACTTCGCCCAGGCGCTGCGTATCCGGGACCCGCACGTCGCTGAAATACACCTCGTTGAAATGCGATTGCCCGCTGGCCTGCTTGATGGGGCGGACCTCGACGCCAGCGCTCTTCATATCGAGGAAAAACATCGTCAAGCCCTGGTGCTTCGGAACCACGGGGTTCGTGCGCACCAACAGTAAGCCGAAATCGGAGTCGTGTGCGCCCGAGGTCCAGATCTTCTGACCGTTCACGACCCAGTGATCACCGTCCCGTTCGGCGCGGGTCCGAATGCCGGCCAGGTCCGAGCCCGCAGCGGGTTCCGAGAACAGCTGGCACCAGATTTCCTCGCCGGAGGCGAGCGGCGGCAGGAAGCGTCGTTTCTGCTCTTCACCGGCGAACGCCATGAGTGTCGGTCCGCACATGCCATGTCCGATCACGAAGAGGCCCGAGAGCAGGGCATAGATCCCCTCCTCCTGGGTCCAGATCACCCGCTCGATCGGTGTTGCGCCTCGGCCGCCGTACTCTTTAGGCCAATGCAAGCAGGCCCACCCGGCAGCAAACTTTCTCTTTTGCCAGGCCTTAGACGCCCGCAGCGGATCGATGCTCTGCAGCGCCATTCGGCCGAAGCTTGAGTTCTCGAGTTCCGCACGCAGCGACTTGGGCGCGTTGGCCTCGATCCAGCTGCGCACCTTGCGGCGAAATCGAGCCTCCTCGGGGGTGTCGTCGAAATTCATGCTGCGGCTCCCGTTTGCGGCCGTTCGCGCCCGTGAGGCTATGGCAGGCCCGGCACCCGGGAAGCATAACGGGGGAGCGTCGGAATGGGAACTCAAAAGACGTTCCACATTTACAAAATGTCTTCTCCACGAAAGGCTGATGGCCGTTGAGCGATGGACAATGAAGCTATTTTACCGTGCTGCACCTCCGCAAACGCGTGCTTGCCCTGTCGGTAGTGTGCGTACTATATTTCCAAACTATCGATGAGCGACCTTTAGACGTCGCAGGAGTGAGCGGATGCGTGACGCTGCGCGCTATGAACATATCCTCGTTGATCACCCGGCACAGGCCATCGCTCGCATCACGCTCAACCGACCAGCCAAGCGCAATGCGCTGAAGAATCAGCTGCGGGGAGAGCTGTTCGATGCATTGGAACGGGCGGATGCGGACAGCGCGATACGCGTGATCATCATCCGCGGCGCAGGCAGTTCCTTCAGCGCGGGTTACGATCTCACGCAGGACACTGCAATCGATCAACCCTATTACACAGCCGCTGGTTACGGGAACTGGCCCAGGCATGTCACAGAGGGCTGCTTCCGGATGTGGGATCTCGCCAAGCCCGTGGTTGCTCAGATTCATGGCTACTGCCTTGCGGGCGGGACCGAGCTCGCTGCGGCCTGCGATCTGGTGTACGTCGCGGACGATGCGAAGATTGGCTACCCTGCCGTCCGGTCCATCAGCCCGCCGGACAATCAGTTTTTCCCCTGGATGCTGGGAATGCGCCGCGCAATGCAGATAATGCTGACCGGCGATGCGATCAGCGGCATCGATGCCGTGCGATTCGGATTCGCCAATCGCGCTTTCCCATCGGAACAGCTCGAGGCGGAGGTCCTGCGAATGGCAGCGCGCGTGGCACTCGTGCCACCGGACATCCAACAAATCAACAAGCGCGCCGTTCACCGCCAGATGGAGATGATGGGCATTCGCGCAGGCATCCGGGCCGGCACCGAGCTGCAATTTCTCGGACAGCTGACGGACAGCGCGCGCGCCTTCAAAGCATCCACCCAACAGGGACTGACCCAAGCGCTGACAGAACGCGATAGTCGATTCGGCGACTATCGCACCTCGCATGAAACTTGAACGCCTGAAGGTAACGCCGACGCAGCGCGACATAAGGGAAGGTTCGTGAACGAGGCCTCTCAATCCTCCTGGCCGGCCATGTCGTTTGCCGAGGCGAATGCACAGCTGGGTGCGGCGGGGTCTGCCTTCGAAGTCGTGGACGTCGAGATTCGCGGCGTAAAGAGCGCAGCGTGGAAGCATGCGTTGCCAACACTGCGTGATGCGTTTCTCGCTGGGCGAAGGCATGGCGAGAGTGAGTTTTTGATCTATAAGAGCGAACGCGTTTCATACGACGCCTTCACTCGCGCCGCGGCCGCCTTTGCTCGAACGCTCGTCGCCCGTGGCGTGCGCAAGGGCGATCGCGTCGCGATCATCATGCGCAATCTCCCTGAATGGCCCGTGGCCTTTTTTGGCGCCACTCTGGCCGGCGCCATCGTCGCCCCCTTGAACGCCTGGTGGGTGGGCAGTGAGCTCGAATATGCCCTGGTCGATTCGGGAGCCAAGGTGGCGATCATGGACAGCGAGCGCTGTGATCGCTTGGGTCCTCATCTGGGCGCCTGCACCGCACTCGAATGCACCTTTGTCGCGCGTCCCGCCGGCGCGCTGGCAACTTCCATGACACCGCTGGAGGCGGTGATCGGCGATCTGCCGTCGTGGCGGTTGCTGCCGGATGCCACCTTGCCGGAGGTGTCGATCCATACGGATGAGGATGCCTGCATCCTGTTTACTTCGGGCACGACCGGCGCTCCCAAGGGCGCGCTGGCAACCCATCGCAACATCATGTCCGCCGTCCTGGGAGGTAATTGCACTTCCGCGCGCAACAGTCTGCGTCATCGCGGCGAATTGCCGCCGACGGGTGCCCCGCGCCGTCTTGCGGTTCTGCTCTCAGTACCTCTCTTTCATGCCAGCGGCTGCTTCCTGCAATTGCTGCCCGTCCTCATCAATGGCGGCAAGCTCGTGCTCATGCGCAAATGGAATGTCGAGCAGGCTCTGAGTTTGATCGAGCGCGAGCGCATCACGCACGCGGGTGGGGTTCCGGCGGTGGCGCATGAGTTGGCCAGTCACCCCGCCCGGCGCGAGCATGACTTGTCCTCGATCGAAGCGCTCAGCTGGGGGGGCGCACCCTCGCCTCCCGAGCTGGTGCACAAGGTCAACGAGACCCTCGAGCGGTCGGCCGCGGGCAGCGGCTGGGGAATGACGGAGACCTCCGGGCTCGTCACGCATCACGCAGGTCATGACTATGAGCGCCATCCGGATTCTGCCGGTGTCGTATTACCCGCCTGGCAGATCAAGATCGTCGACGCAGAGGGCAGGCGACTGGCTGCCGGGGAAGTCGGCGAGTTATGGGCCAAGGGGCCGGGCGTCATTCGCGGCTACTGGAACAAGCCCGAAGCCACGGCCGAGACCTTTGTCGACGGCTGGGTCAAAACCGGCGACTTGGCGAGGATCGATGCCGAAGGATGTCTGTTCATCGTTGACCGAAAGAAGGACATGCTGATCCGTGGGGGCGAAAACATTTACTGTGTTGAGATCGAAAACGCGCTGTACGAACATCCCGATGTCATCGATGCGGCGATCGTGCCCATTGCGCATGACATACTCGGGGAACTGCCAGGCGCAGTGCTCCATCTGCGCGAGGGGGCAACGATCGGGCAGGATGAGTTACGCGCCTTCGCCGCTCAGCGCCTGGCCGCGTACAAGATCCCCGTGCATTTCGCGTTCATGCCGCAGCCCCTGCCGCGCAATCCGAGCGGCAAGATTTTGAAGCGCGAGCTCAGGGAGATCTTCTCTTCAACGGTAAGCTCTGCTCGCACGAAAGAAGCGCGCGTCCCTCAGGATGACAAAGTTCCATGAAGTTGCTGCGCTACGGTCCGAGTGGAAGTGAGAAATCCGGATTGCTCGATCAGAACGGTCGGGCGCGCGATTTGTCCAATTACGTGGCGGACATTACCGGAATCACCCTGCAACCCGCCTGCCTCGAATTGTTGCGTTCTGTTGACCCGATGACGTTGCCGGTAGTCGAGTATGTCACTTGCCTCAGTCCGTGCGTCGGTGGCGTCGGCAAGATCATTTGCGTGGGTCTCAACTATGTGGATCACGCAGCAGAATCCAACATGGCGATCCCCTCGGAACCCGTGCTCCTGACATCGAGAAACCAACAGTTGTGTCTGTCAGCCAGACTGTT
>Ga0137415_10001000_pt1 | contig 27880 bp, 25 predicted proteins | sample CZODoug3_1_1_16f_FD_183082 | JGI IMG/M metagenome (GOLD analysis project Ga0137415, IMG submission 183082) | Vadose zone soil fungal communities from Angelo Coast Range Reserve, California, USA - CZODoug3_1_1_16fungal (Hybrid Assembly) | ecosystem: Environmental > Terrestrial > Soil > Vadose...
AAGTGTGTCCTGCGCACGACGACCGAGCGCGACAAAAGACGCCGCGAGGACATCGGTCCCCGCGGCGTCGTCAGACCGCTTTCTGCGGAGCGTCACCGGAGCAGCGAGCGCACCATCCGAGCGCACCGTCGACGAGACGCGCCAATCCTGCAAGACGCCGAAAAAGCCCGTCAAGATCGCAGCAGGGGGTGCCCCAGATGCCGCTCGATAGTCCGGAGCTGGTCGGCCTCCTCCGGCGCGGCGAAGCTCGACGCGACGCCGGTCCGTTCCGCCCGCGCCGTCCGCCCGATCCGGTGCACGTAGTCCTCGGCGGTGTGCGGCAGGTCGAAGTTGACCACGTGCGCAATGCCGGGCACGTCGAGGCCGCGCGCGGCGAGGTCGGTGGCCACCAGCACGCGATAGCGTCCGTTCCGAAAGCCCTCGAGCGCCTCGCGCCGTTCCGGCATGCTGCGGTCGGCGTGGATCCGGGTGACGCGATGGCCGGCCGCGCTGACCGCCCGCGCGAGCCGGTCGGCCCGGCGCTTGGTGCGGGTGAACACCAGCGTGGGGCCGCCCTCCGCGCCGAGTAGCCTCAGCAGGAGCGACGTCTTGTCCTCGCCGCGAGCCGCGTACAGGCGTTCGGTCACCCCCGCGACCGGAGTGGCCACGGCGCCGACGTCGATCCGCTCCGGACGGCTCAGATGCCGGCGGACCAGCCGCTCAACGGCGGCGGGCATCGTCGCCGAGAAGCAGAGTGTCTGGCGGTCGATCGGCACGCGGGCCAGGATCGCCTCCACCTGCGGGGCGAACCCCATGTCGAGCATGCGGTCGGCTTCGTCGAGGACGAGTACCCGGATCCCGCCGAGCGAGACCGAGCCCCGCTCGAGGTGGTCGATGAGCCGGCCCGGCGTCGCCACGACGACGTCGGGGCGGCTCCGAAGCCCGCTGGTTTGCGGGCCCATCGGTTCGCCGCCGACGACCGTTACGACGCGGAGCCGGCCGGCGCCGAGGGCGCGGAGCGCCTCGGCGATCTGGCTCGCGAGCTCGCGAGTCGGCGCGAGCACGAGCCCGCGCAGGCCGGCGCCCTGGCCGGCGAACCGCTCGATCATGGGAATGACGAACGCCGCGGTCTTGCCGGTGCCCGTCTGAGCGCAGCCGATCAGATCCCGGCCGGCCAGCCCCGGGGGGATGGCGCGGAGCTGGATCGGCGTGGGGGTGGTGTAGCCCGCGCGGCGGATCGCCTCGATCGTCGCGGGGGAGAGGTTGAGAGAGTCGAACATGAAGATCCCTTCCGTTTTCGTCGCGTGAGGTGCGAGCGGTGAGTCGTTGTATGGACCGCCCGGGCCCCGACGGGCCCGGGCGAGAGCGAACAGGGGGAAACCTACTGGGTTTTCCTGACGTTTGCCGCCTGAAGACCTTTCGGTCCGCGGGTGACCTCGAACTCGACCTTGTCACCCTCGGCGAGGCTCTTGAAGCCGTTCGCCTGGATGGCGCTGAAGTGGACGAACACGTCCTCCCCGCCGTCCTGGGTGATAAAGCCATACCCCTTCGCATCGTTGAACCACTTCACCTGACCCTGAGCCATGTTCCGGTTTCCTCCTGTGTGCTCCCGCCTCCGTGGCGGGGATGCCCCTCCGAAATTGGGGGGCAAACAAAAACGCCGCGGGACTTTGGGTCCTCGCGGCGTCGTTCTCGAGCAGTCTCGCTACTGGAGCTCCGTCTGAACCTAGAACCAGCTACGCAGTATACAGGCCGCCGCGGTGAAGTCAAGTCACTTTTTGGGGGCCCGTCGCATCCAAGGGTCTCGGCCACCTGCCTGGACCCCGAGCCCGGGCTCGGTCAGGTGCCAGAGGTGTCAGCCTTGTTGCCCGGATGACAACGGCCGTCAGCCCGTTGTCAGCGCGCGGGCGCCGCCCGGAGGCTGGCTGGCGGATCCTCTTGCCCGACTTCGCGAAACCATGGTAGCCGTGGAGAGACGGACGTCGCCGGCCGGGAGCGGCCAAGGCCGCATAAATTGCGGGGGGCTCACGCATTCGGGCTCCGGGGGGGCGTGGCGCCGCGGCCAGCGACCCCCCGGACCGAGGCCGAGGAGACGAAACTCTCAACCCTGAAGCATGTTTGTTCTGGATGGCACAGGTCCTGCTAGACTAAAATGCCTTTGGACTACATCCAGGGCGCCCAGGAGCGGTGATGCTGTACAACATGCTGGCCGGGATGTTCTCGAACGATCTTGCGATCGATCTGGGCACCGCCAACACCCTCGTCTACGTCCGGGGCGAAGGCATCGTCCTCAACGAGCCCTCGATCGTCGCGATCCACCAGGCCGACAACTCCGTGCTCGCCGTCGGCCACGATGCCAAGGCGATGCTCGGGCGCACCCCCGGTAACATCGTCGCGATCCGCCCCCTGAAGGACGGCGTGATCGCCGACTTCGACGTCACCGAGAAGATGCTGCACTACTTCATCTCGAAGGTGCACAAGCGGCGGACCCTCGTGCGTCCGCGGATCGTGATCGGCGTTCCCTCGGGCATCACCCAGGTCGAGAAGCGCGCGGTGCGCGACTCGGCGATGCAGGCGGGCGCGCGAGAGGTCTACCTGATCGAGGAGCCGATGGCGGCGGCGATCGGCGCGGGCCTGCCCATCCAGGAGCCCGGCGGCAACATGATCGTGGACATCGGGGGCGGCACGACCGAGGTGGCGGTGATCTCGCTCTCGGGCATCGTCTACTGCAAGTCGGTCCGCATCGCGGGCGACGAGATGGACGAGTCGATCATCCAGTACGTCAAGAAGCATTACAACCTGTTGGTCGGCGAGCGCCGGGCCGAGGAGATCAAGATCAAGCTCGGGTCGGCGTATCCGATGGGGACAGAGCTCAAGACCATGGAGGTCAAGGGCCGTGACCTCATCGACGGCATCCCCAAGACGATCGTGATCACGAACGAGGAGGTGCGGGAGGCGCTCCGGGAGCCGGTCATGACCATCGTTGAAACGGTCCGGACCTGTCTCGAGCGGACGCCTCCCGAGTTGGCGGCGGACATCGTCGACAAGGGGATCGTGATCACCGGCGGGGGCGCCCTGCTGCAGGGGCTCGATCACCTCCTCCGGCAGGAGACGAACCTGCCGATCACTGTTGGAGACGACCCGCTGTCGTGCGTGGCGTTGGGTACTGGCAAGGTTCTCGATGAGCTAGATCTTCTCAAGAAGGTGGCGATTCCCGCGTAGGGGTCCGCCACCCGGGGTCGTGGGTGAGGATTCGTCAGTTCGGCCTACTCGTTGCGGCGCTCGGGGTGTGCCTCCTCCTCCTCACCCTGCAGACGCGCGGTGAGGGCGCGACGGCGGGGCAGCTCGTCGGGTTCGTCACCACGCCGCTGCAAACCGTCCTCACCAAGGTGAACCGCTCGGCCGTCGGCGTCTGGGCGACCTACCTCGACTGGAAGAATGTCCGCGCCGAGAACCACCGACTCCGCGCCGAGGTCGAGGAGCGGCAGGTCGAGTCCCTCCGCGCGCGCGACGTCGAGGCCGAGAACGGCCGGCTCCGCCGGCTCCTCGCCCTCCGCGACCGCCTCCCGCTGGCGACGATCGCGGGCGAGGTCATCGGTCGGGAGTGGGGGTGGGCGCGGTCGCTGGTCGTGAACCGCGGCCGGGCCGACAACGTGCTGCGGATGACGCCTGCCATCGCCCCCGAGGGGCTGGTCGGGCGCGTGGTGGAGGTGCGCTCCGGGGCCTCGATCGTCCAGCTCCTGACCGACCCCGCGTCGACCGTGAGCGCGACCGTCGAGCGGACCCGGACGACGGGGATCGTGGAGGGAGAGCCCCGCGGGACGACGCGCTTCAAGTACATGGCCCGGGACGGCGCGGCGATCCAGGTCGGCGACCTGATCGTCACCTCGGGGCTCGGCGGCGTCTTCCCGAAGGGGATCCCCATCGGCCGAGTGCGGTCGATCTTCGACCGGGGCTCGGCGCTGTTTCACTACGCGACGCTGACGCCCGTCGTCGACGTCGCACGGATCGAAGAGGTGCTGCTGCTGACGGGGCAGACGCCCCAGGACCTCGTCGCTCATTTCTCGACTGACCGGTAAGGCCCGTGCGCTCGGTGCTCGCGCTCCTGATCTTCGGCGGCGGACTGGCCCAGACGACGTTCGCCCCCGCGCTCCGGATCGGTAACGTCACCCCCGACATCCCGCTCATCCTCGTCGTCCTGCTGGCGCTCCGCCGAGGCCCGGAGGTGGGGTGCCTGTCCGGCTTCGCCACCGGCTTTCTGCAGGACACCGCCGCCGGAGGGTTCATCGGGGCGCAAGCGCTGACGAAGACCCTGATCGGGTTCTTCATCGGCCAGCTCGGCGGCCGCCTGTGGGTGCGAGAGCCGCTCGTGCAGATCCCCGGGCTCGTGCTGCTCTCGCTCGCCGAGGGGCTCGCGCGCTACCTGCTGCTGCAGGTCTTCCATTTCCCCGGCGCCTTCGGCGACCTGATGCTGTACATCGTGCTGCCGCAGTCGATCTACAACGGCTTCCTCGGCGCCGTGGTCGTGCTGACGCTGACCACGGCCGAGCGCCTGCGCGGAGGCATGCCGTGGCGCTGAGCCGCGCGCCCGTTCCCGTGCGGCGGGATCCGGGCAAGCAGCGCGTGCTCGGCATGACGGTCGGCGTCCTCGCCGCGTTCCTCGTCGTCATCGGCCAGCTCTGGTACCTGCAGGTGCTCGAAGGGGCACGGCTCCAGGAGCTCTCCGACAAGAACCGCATCCGCATCCGCCCGGTGGCGGCGCCGCGGGGGGTGCTGTTTGATCGCAACGGCCTCCCGCTCGTCGACAACCGTCCCGCCTTCACCCTCTCGCTGATCCCGCGCGAGATCGACGATCGCGCGCGGGTCCTCAGCCGCGTGTCGGTCCTGCTCAAGATCCCGTATGCGGAGCTTGACGACGCGCTCGGGCGGGTGCCCGGCGACCCGCTCATGCCGGTCCGCGTCCGCCGCGGACTCACGCTCGAGGAGGTCGCGAAGGTGGAGGAGTGGAAGCTCGAGCTGCCCGGGGTGATCGTCGAGGTGGAGCCGCAGCGCATGTACCCGACCAGCCGGTTTGCCGCGCACCTGCTCGGGTACGTTCGCGAGGCCAACGAGGAGCAGCTCCGGCAGGGCCGCTACCGGCGCGGCGACATGGTGGGCCAGAGCGGGCTCGAACGTCTGCTCGATCAGTATCTGCGCGGAACCGACGGGGGGGAGCGGATCGAGGTCGACGCCCTCGGACGCCCGATCCGCCTGATCCAGCACACCGAGCCGGTTCCGGGCGCCCAGGTCGTGACGACGGTCGACCGCCGCATCCAGGAGGCCGCCGAGCGCGCGATGGAGGGCCACGCCGGCGCCGTGGTTGTGCTCGACCCCCGCGACGGCGACGTGCTGGCGATGGTATCGACCCCGGCCTTTGCGCTCGATCAGTTCACGGGCACGATTGACCGCGACGCCTGGGTGCAGTTGATCCGCAACCCCGCCCACCCGATGCTGAACCGGACGGTGCAGAGCCAGTACGCGCCCGGCTCGGTCTTCAAGATCATCGTCGCCGCCGCGGGCCTGCAGGAGACGACGCTCACGCCGATGGACCACATTTTCTGCGACGGCCAGTTCCACCTCGGCAACCGGACGTTCGGCGACTGGAAGGAGGGCGGTCACGGCACCGTCGACCTCCACCACGCGATCGTCGAGTCCTGCAACGTCTACTTCTACCAGGCGGGCCTCCGGATCGGGATGGACACGATCGCGCGCTACGCGCGCGCCTTCGGCTTCGGGACGTCCACGGGCATCGACCTGCCGGGAGAGAAGCCGGGGTTCATCCCGGCCTCGCGGCGGGGGCGGCGCCCGGCATTCCTCGGCGACACGGCGAACATGGCGATTGGCCAGGGCGCCGTCCTGGCGACGCCGATGCAGGTTGCGCGCATGATGGCCGCCGTCGCCAACGGCGGAGTCTTCTTCAAGCCCCGCCTCGTGCAGCGGGTCCTGCGTGCCGACGGCCGCGTGCTGTACAGCGACCCCGGCCGGGTGAACGGGCACGTCGAGCTGTCGCCGATGGTGTGGGCGTTTCTCCGCCAGAGCCTGCTCGACGTCGTCAACGAGGGGACCGGCGTCGCCGCGCACATTCCCGGAATCGAGATCGCGGGCAAGACGGGGACGGCGCAGCTGGTCGCCAACTCGAGGGCCGAGCGGGGCCAGGACAACGCCTGGTTCGCCTCCTTCGCGCCCGCCAACGACCCCCAGTACGTGGTCGTCGTGATGATCGAGCACGGTGGCAAGGGCGGCGAGGTGGCGGCGCCCATCGCGCGCGCGATCTACGACGCGATCTTCTTCGAGAAGGTCGCGTCGGCTGGGCTGCGCGGCTGATGTTCTACTTCGACCGCCGGCTGCTGGCGAACGTCGACTGGCTCTTGCTGGCGGCCGCGGCCGGCGTGCTCGCGCTCGGCGCGCTCACGCTCGGGAGCCTCACCATGACCCGCGCGGGCAGCGGGCTCGTGCTGCGTCAGCTCCTCTGGGACGGCATCGGCGTCGGCGCGCTGATCGCGGTCGCCAGCCTCGACTACCGCAACCTGGTCCGGGCGGCGCCCGCCTTCTACCTGGCGGGGCTGGTGACGCTCCTCGCGGTGTTCGCGATGGGTCGCTCGGTGTCGGGCGCGCGTCGCTGGATCCCCGTGGGGCCGCTGACCGTGCAACCGTCCGAGCTGTTCAAGTTCGCCTTCGTTCTCATGGTCGTGTGGGTGCTCACCTGGCGATGGGCGCAGCCCGTCGGCACAGCCACCCTCGGGCTGGCGGCGGCCGTCCTCCTGCCGCCCTTCGTGCTCATCGTGAAGCAGCCCGACCTGGGAACGGCCCTGGTCTTGCTACCGGTTCTGGTCCTCCTGCTCGTGGGCGCTGGGATCCGCTTGCGGCTGCTCGGGGGTGTCGCGGTCGCCGGCCTCTCCGCCATGCCCGTGATCTGGTTCGCCCTCAAGGAGTACCAGCGAGAACGCCTTCTGGTCTACCTGGATCCGTTCCGCGACCCGCTCGGGACCGCGTACAATGTGATCCAGGCCAAGATCGCCATCGGGTCGGGTCAGTTCCTGGGCAAGGGCATCGCCGGCGCGACGCAGAGCCGGCTGGCCTTTCTCCCGGAGCGCCACACGGATTTCATCTTCGCCGTATTCGCCGAGATGTGGGGGTTCGTCGGCTGCCTCGTGCTCATCTTGTGCTACGCCGTCATCGTGACCCGCGGCTTCGGGATCGCGGCCACCGCGCGCGAGCCGCTCGGACGGCTCGCCGCCGTCGGCGCGACCGCGCTGCTGGCGGCGGAGACGCTGATTAACCTCGGGATGGTCACGGGTCTCCTGCCGATCGTCGGCATCCCGCTCCCGATGATGAGCTACGGAGGCTCGTCACTGGTGGTGTCGATGATGGCGCTCGGCCTCCTCCTGTCGGTTCGAATGCGGCAGTTCGCCTGAGGCGTGAACACTTGCCTATGAGGTGCTGCCGTGGCCAAGCGGATCGTCGTCAACGTCGGCGTCTTCGAAACGCGCGTCGCTGTCCAGGAGACTAACCTCCTCACCGGCCTCTACGTCGAGCGCAGCCGGCACCGATCGATCGTCGGCAACGTCTGCCGGGGCGTGGTGACGAACGTCCTGCCGGGCATGCAGGCGGCGTTCGTCAACATCGGGCTCGGCAAGGACGCCTTCCTCTACGCCGGTGACTACACGGCCAACGTCGGCGACTACGAGCGCCTCATGCTCACCGGCACGGACGAGGACGGCGGCGACCTGGACGTGGACGAGGTCCCGCCCCGCCGCGAAGCCACGCCGCCCATCCAGGACGTCCTGCGCAAAGGGCAGGAGGTGCTGGTTCAGGTCTCCAAGGAGTCGCTGGGGACCAAGGGAGCCCGTGTCACGTCGTTCATCTCCCTGCCCGGACGCTATCTCGTCTACATGCCGCAGGCGCACCACATCGGCGTCTCGCGTCGCATCCACGACGAGCACGAGCGCGAGCGCCTGCGCGGCATCGTCCGCGCCCTGAACCCGCCGCCGGGCGGGTTCATCGTGCGCACGAACGCGGAGGGCGAGGGCGAGGAGGATCTGGCCTCGGACGTCCAGTTCCTCGGGCGCCTGTGGGCGCAGATCCAGGAGCGGTACGACCAGGCCCCCGCGCCTTCGGTCATCCACGAGGAGATGGATCTCACATTCCGCGTCGTCCGCGACCTATTCTCGCCGGACGTCGAGGAGTTCGTGGTGGATACCCGCGACGCCTACGCGAAGTGCGTCGAGTTCGCCACCTCCTTGGTGCCCGCGCTGGCCGGCCGCGTCAAGCTCTACGAGGGCAAGGCGCCCATCTTCGAGGCGATGGGGATCGAGAAGGAGATCGAGAAGGCCCTCCGCCGGCGCGTCTGGCTCCGCTCCGGCGGCTACATCGTGATCGACCACACCGAGGCGCTCGTGTCGATCGACGTGAATACGGGCAAGTACGTCGGCAAGCGGGACTTCGAGCAGACCGTCCTCAACATCAATATGGAGGCGGTCGGCGAGATCGTGCGCCAGATCCGCCTCCGCGACCTGGGCGGCATCATCATCCTCGACTTCATCGACATGGAGCGCGAGGAGCACCGCCAGCAGGTCTACAAGGCGCTCCGGCGCGCCCTCGCGGAGGACAAGGCCCGCACGAACGTGCTTGAGATCTCCGAGCTGGGCCTCGTCGAGATGACGCGCAAGCGCGTCCGCCAGGACCTCCGCTCACTGTTCGCGACGCAGTGTCCCACCTGCAAGGGGAGCGGGACCGTGAAGTCCGACGCGGCGCTGGCCGCGGAGATCGCCCGCAAGGTCCACGGGGTCGCCGCCGAGGGCGGAGACCGGGAGTTGCTCGTGCGCGCGCACGCCGACCTCGTGCGGTACTTCGAGGCGGAGGGGCGGGAGGGGCTCGAGCAACTGCAGAACCTGGTCGGCCGCAAGGTCCTCATCCAGGTCGGCGGACCGGGGCAGAGCCGCGAAGAGTACGACGTGGTCGCTCGCTAGGTCGGCCCGTGGCGCGGACGGCCTCCCCGCGCGTGAGCTCGGCGAACGTCCTCGCCGAGCTGCGGCGTGCCGCCCGGAAGGGGGACCGCGCCGCGCTCACGCTCGCGGTCGAGCAGATGAAGGTCCTCGCGCTCTCGCCCCGATACTGGGAGAAGTATCTCGCGCTCCTTGGGAACCCTCTCGCCCGGCTGGTCGACCTGCTCGTGATCAAGCAGGGCGATCGGATCGGCCAGCAGAAGGGCCGGAAGGTGCCGGCGACCCCGCGCGCGCCCCGGCGCGGCGGAGGGAAGCCCGCGCGCGTCGCCCGCCGGCGGCGCCGGCCGGTCCCGAGCCAGCCCTCGCTCTTTCCCGACCCCGACCCGTAGTCGCGGGACGGCTTGACACGCGCACGGGGCCGGACCACAATACCCCCGGAGAGTATCTGAAGGATGCGGACGGCTTCGCACGACACGGGCCGCGGAGGTGGCGCGCGGCGACGGCGGGCGCGCCCCTGGGGCGGCCCGCCGGACGGCCGCCGGCGCGCATGATCAACGCCGAGACGAAGCGGAGGGCGCTCGGGCGGCTGCGGCGGATCGAGGGACAGGTGCAGGGGCTCCAGCGGATGATCGGCGCCGACGCGTACTGCGTCGACGTGCTCCTGCAGATCTCGGCCGCGCAGGGGGCACTCGAGCAGGTGCGACGGCTCCTCCTGGGCGGTCACGTCGAATCGTGCGTCGCCGACGCGCTGCGCTCGGGCTCTCGCGGCGAGCGGCAGAAGAAGATCGACGAGCTGCTCGACGTGTTCGCGAGATTTGCACGGTAGGGGCGCGAGCGCTCCATGAGGCTCGCGCGCCGCGTCGCGGGTGTTGAGATGCAGGACGATGAGACGGGGCGCGTGACGGTAGCGGTCAGGGGCATGCACTGTGCCTCGTGCGTCGCGAAGGTCGAGGGCGCGCTCCGGGGCGTCCCCGGCGTCCGGGACGCGACCGTCAATCTCGCCACCGAGCGGGCGACGGTGCGCTTCGATTCGACGGCAACCGGGATGCCGGCGCTCCGGCGGGCGGTGGCGGCCGCCGGCTACGAGATCCCGGAGCCGCCGCCGGCCGCCACCGCCGCCGGGACGGAGCAGGCGCGCGAGGCCGAGAAGGCGGCGGAGCAGCGCGCCCTCCGACGCCGGGTCGTCTTCGGCGCGCTGCTGTCGGCGCCGATCCTGGTCGGCAGCATGCGGGAGGTCTTCTGGTTCGCCCCCGCCTGGCTCGGCGACCCCTGGCTCCTGCTCGCGCTCGCGACCCCTGTCCAGTTCTGGGTGGGGGCGCCGTTCCACCGCGGGTTCCTGCGCGACCTCCGGTACGGGTCGGCGAGCATGAGCACGCTCGTGTCGATCGGCACGAACGCCGCCTACTTCGGGAGTCTCGCGCTCACCGTCTGGCCGCGCGCCTGGCTCGCCGGACTCGGCCCCGCCCCGGTGGCGACCTACTATGACACGGCGTCGGTCGTCATCACGCTCGTCGTCCTCGGGCGGTGGCTCGAGGCGCAGGCCCGGGGCCGCACGGGGGAGGCGATCCGGCGGCTCGTGAGCCTGTCACCCCGGACGGCCCGCGTCCTCCGTGACGGCCTCGACGCCGACGTTCCGATAGAGGCCCTGATCGTCGGCGACCTCATCCGCGTCCGGCCCGGCGAGCGCGTGCCCGTCGACGGCGTGGTGATCGAGGGGGCCTCGACGGTCGACGAGTCGATGCTGACGGGCGAGGGCCTGCCGGTGGAGAAGCGGCCGGGGGCGGCCCTCTTCAGCGGGACCGTGAACCGGACGGGAAGCTTCGTGTTCCGGGCGACCCGCGTCGGCGGCGACACGACCTTGGCCCGCATCATCCGCCTCGTGGAGGGCGCGCAGGGATCGCGGGCGCCGATCCAGCGCCTCGCCGATCGGGTGGCGGCGGCGTTCGTCCCGCTCGTGCTCGCGATCGCGGGGGCCGCGTTCCTGGCCTGGTGGCTCCTCGGACCGGCGCCGGCGCTCCTTCACGCGGTGACCAGCGCGGTGGCGGTGCTGGTGGTCGCCTGCCCCTGCGCGATGGGGCTCGCGACGCCGACCGCGATCATGGTCGGCACCGGCAGGGGCGCGGAGCGCGGCGTGCTGATCCGGAGCGCGGAGGCCCTCGAGAGGCTGCACCGCGTCGGCACGATCGTCGTCGACAAGACCGGGACATTAACGGTCGGCCGTCCGGTCGTGACCGATGTGGCGCCCGCCGCCGGCGTGAGCCCGGAGGAGCTGCTCGCCCTCGCCGCCGCCGCCGAGCAGGGCTCGGAGCACCCACTCGGCGAGGCGCTCGTGACGCGCGCCAAGGAGCTCGGCCTCGGGCTCCCAGCCGTCGGTGAGTTCCACGCGATCTCGGGCCAGGGCGTGGAGGCGCGGGCCGGCGCGGGCCGTGTCCTGCTCGGCAGCCGGCGCCTGATGGCCGCTCACGGCGTCGACACGGCAGCCCTCGAGCCCGCCCTCACCCGCCTGGCGCGCGAGGGCAAGACCACCGTCTGCGTCGCGCTCGCGGGCCGGGCCCAGGGCGTGATCGCGGTGGCCGACCTGCTGAAGCCCGAAGCGGCCGCCACGGTCGCGGCGCTCGGGCGCCTCGGGCTCACCGTCATCATGCTGACCGGCGACGCCCGGCCCACGGCGGCCGCGGTCGCGCGCCAGGCGGGGATCGATCGCGTGGAGGCCGAGGTGCTGCCCGCGGACAAGGCCGGGACCATCACGGCCCTCCAGGCCGAGGGACGGCTCGTGGCGATGGTCGGCGATGGGATCAACGACGCCCCGGCCCTCGCGCAGGCGGACGTCGGGATCGCGATGGGCGGCGGGTCCGACGTCGCCATCGAGGCGGCGGACGTGACCCTGATGCGTGGCGACCTGCGCGGCCTCGTCACCGCGGTCGAGCTGTCGCGGCAGACGATCCGGGTCGTCAAGCAGAATCTGTTCTGGGCCTTCGGCTACAACCTGGTGCTGGTCCCCGTCGCCGCCGGGGTGCTCTACCCGCTCTGGGGGATCCTGCTCTCGCCGATCCTCGCCGGCGCCGCGATGGCGTTGTCGTCGGTGTCGGTCGTCACCAACAGCCTCCGCCTCAAGCGCGCGCGGCTCGGACCGGACAGATGATCGACCCCATCCTCCTGCGCGGCCGCGACCGCTTCGAGCGGGTGGTCGAGGGCTGGGTGGACAACACCCACGCCGACGCCTTCACGCACACGGTGCGGCTCGACGACGAGGACCTCGGCGTGGAGCTCTCTGCGGTCGCCACGCCGTCGCCCGCGTACGAGATCCGCGAGGCGCGGTACCGCGTGCGCCCGGCCGCGGCCGCCGCGCCCGCGCTCGCCCCCGTGCCCGGACTCGCTGGCATGCGCATGGTCGGTGGCTTCACGCGGCGGGCTGGCGAGGCGGTGGGCGGGCTCCCGGGTGCCGGCCACCTGGTCGACGCCGCCATCGAGGTGGCGCGGCTGGCGCGACAGGTCACGAAGCTCCCGCCCGAGCGCGCCGCCCGCGCTGCCGCCGGTCCGTGGGAGTGCTGGCAGCTGGACATGACCGGCTGGGTCGACCTCCCGAATTCGTGCTTCGCGTACAGCGACGCCGGCCGCGCCCTGTTCGGGAGCCGCGCGGTCACGACGCCGATGGTGCCCGACCTCTACTCGCCGCCGCCCGGCGCGACCCGCGTGTTCGTCAGACGAAAGACCGCCCGGCTCGAACGCCGGGGCGCGCGCCTCGCGCTCTTCAACTCGATGCACGACAACGTGCACGGCTTCGAGATCCGCTACGAGGTCGATCTGGCGACAGGGGTCATTGTCGCCGCGGAGTCGCGCACGCCTCGGCTGCCCTACCTGGGGATCTGCACCGAGCCTCAGGCGCGGATCGCCTCGCTCGTCGGCCAGGCAGTCGACCACGATCTGCGCAAGCGCATGCAGGCGCTGGTCGGGGGCACCGCCGGCTGCGCCCAGCTCTACGACCTAACGGCTGACCTGCTCCGGCTGCTTCGGCTATACTGAGCTCGCATGTCGGGCCTCCCCGTCGGAAAGCTTCGCGCCGAGATGCTCCAGGCGTTCCTCGACAAAGTCCCGGTCCACGACCCCCGCGTTCTCGTCGGCCCGCGCGTCGGCGAGGACGCCGCCGTCATCGCCCTCGGCGAGCGCTGCCTCGTCGCCACCACCGACCCGATCACGTTCGCGACGGACGAGGCCGCCTGGTACGCGGTGCAGGTGAACGTCAACGACCTCGCCGTGCGGGGGGCGCGCCCGCGCTGGTTTCTCGTCACGCTGCTCCTGCCTGAAGGCGCCACCACGGCGGCGCTGGTGGAACAGCTGTTCGGCGAGCTCGGCGAGGCCTGCGCGGAGGCGGACGTGGCGCTCGTCGGTGGCCACACCGAGGTGACCCACGGGCTCGACCGGCCGGTCATCGTCGGCACCATGCTCGGGGAGGTGGACCGGGACAAGCTCGTGACGACGGGCGGCGCCCAGGTGGGGGACGCGGTCGTCATGACGAAGGGCGTCCCCCTCGAGGGAGCCTGCCTGCTCGCGCGAGACCGCGAAGCGGAGCTGGTCGCGCGCGGCGTGCGCGCGGCGGTGATCCGGCGGGCGAAGGGGTTTCTGCGGGCGCCGGGTATCAGCGTGCGGCCCGAGGCGGAAATCGCGTGCGAGCTCGCCCCGGTGCACGCCATGCACGACGCGACCGAGGGCGGCATCGCGACCGCGCTGCACGAGCTGGCGCAGGCCTCCGGGGTCGGGCTCCGTCTCGATCGCGACCGCATCGCAGTCCTCCCCGAGGGGGGGGAGATCTGTCGGGCGCTCGGGCTCGACCCCCTCGGCACGCTCGCGTCGGGCACGCTCCTCATGACGCTTGCGCCCCCCGACGCGGCGGTCGTCATCCACGCGCTCGCCCGCGAAGGCATCGACAGCCACTTCATCGGCCAGGTCGTGCCCGCCGAGCGGGGCCTGACGCTGGTCGAGGGCGCGCGGACGGAGCCGCTGCCGCTGTTCCCACAGGACGAGATCGCGCGGATCTTCCGGGAAGCGTGAGCGATGGCCGACCGCGGCGACTCGTCCCGTCCGGTGGCCCTCGGCAGCACCGCGATGGTCGCCGCCGCCCACCCGCTGGCGACGCTAACGGGCGTCGAGGTCTTGAAGCAGGGCGGCACGGCCGCCGACGCGGCGGTCGCCGTCAACGCGGTCCTCGGGGTCACGCAGCCGCACTGCTGCGGAGTCGGTGGCGACATCTTCTGCCTCTACTATGAGGCGGCGAGCCGGCGTGTCCACTTCCTCAACGGTGCGGGTCGGTCGGGCACGCGGGCGACGCTGGACGAACTCCGGCGCCGCGGGCTCCCTCGGGTGCCGACGATTGGCCCCGGGGCCGTCTCGGTGCCGGGCTGCGTGGCCGGCTGGGCGATGCTGCTCGAGCGCTTCGGCACCCGCCCGCTCGCCGCGCTGCTGGCGCCCGCCGTTCACTACGCGGACGCCGGCTTTCCGACCACGCGCCTGCTGAGCCACGCGATCGAGGACCTCCTGCCGGCGGCGGCCGATCCGGAGTGGCGGCGAATCTTCGCGCCCGGCGGGCGGGCGCCGCGGCTCGCCGAGCGGCTCCGGCAGCCAGACCTCGCGGAGACCCTGCGGGTGCTGGCGGCCGAGGGTCCGGAGAGCTTCTACCAGGGGCGGATCGCGCACGCGATCGCGAACCGGCTCGAAAGCGATGGCTTCCTCCTTCCCGGGGATCTCGCCACCCACACCGCGGACTGGGGCGAGCCCCTCCGCACGTCCTATCGCGGGTACACGGTGTACGAGACGGGGCTTCCGACGCAGGGAATCGCCGCGCTGCTCGCGCTCAACCTGCTCGAGGGGCTGGACCTCGGGCGGATCGCGCTCCACTCCGCGGAGCATCTCCACGCGCTGATCGAGATGGTCAAGCTCGCCTACGCCGACCGGGACCGCTGGGTGGCCGACCCCGCGGGGGCCCGGCTGCCGGTTGACGGGCTCCTGTCCAAGGCGTACGCCGCGCGCCGCCGTGGCGGCTTCGACCTGCGCAAGGCGCAGGCCTACGCGGCCGGCGATCCCGCCGGTGACACGACGGGCTTTGTCGTCATGGACGGCCGCGGCGACCTCGTCAGCGTCATCCAGAGCCTCTTCCACTCATTCGGCTCGGGCGTGGTGCCGCCGGGGACCGGCGTCGTCCTGCACAACAGGGGCTCCTCCTTCGGCACGGACCCGGCGCACCCGAACTGCCTCGGGCCGCGCAAGCGCCCCTTCCACACGCTGATCGCGGCCGTCGTCACCCAGGACGACAGGCCGGTCATGGGCTTCGCCACGATGGGCGCGAACGGCCAGGCGATGTTCCACGTCCAGGTGCTCACGAACGTCCTTGACTACGGGCTGGACATCCAGGAGGCGATCGAGCGTCCGCGCTTCCTCCTGGGCCCGCTCACGCCCGACGAGCCGGCAGACCTGGTCCGGATCGAGTCCCGCGTCCCGGGGCGCGCGGTCGCCGCGCTCGAGCGACGCGGACACCGGATCCGACAGGAGCGCGCCGTCTATCAGAAGATGGGACACGCCCACGGGGTGGTCGTGCGCGACGGCGCGCTGATGGGCGGGGCGGATCCGCGCGGTGACGGTGCCGCGCTCGGGTACTGACGCTCGGAGGGGGCATGAACGTCGAACGCCTGCGCCGGAGCTTCCTGCTCGTGCCCGCGTCGGATGCCCGGAGGATGTCGGCCTCCGAGGCCGACGGCGCGATGCTGGACCTCGAAGACACGGTGACGCGCGGCGCGAAGCCGCTCGCGCTTGACAACGCGGTGGCGGCGGTGTCGCCAGGCGATTTCGGTCAGAAGGAGTTGGTCGTGCGCATCAACGCCTTGGCGACGGCGCAGGGGCGGCGCGACCTCGACGTCATCGCGGCGGCCAGGCCCCAGGCCGTGTGCCTGCCGAAGATCGGCGCCGTCGCCGACCTGCTCCGCGCCGATCGCGCGGTCGTCGAAATCGAGGCGACGCACCGGCTCGAGCCGGAGGCGATCCGCTTGTACGTGATGATCGGGACGGCCTCGGGCGTGTCGCACGCGGCCGGCATCGCGCGCAGCTCCCGCCGCCTCGACGCCCTGCTCTACGACGGCGGCGACTACCTCCGCGAGGCGCAGGCGGTGCCCTCGACCGAGCGGAGCGAGCAGCTCTACGCGATGACCAAGACCCTCCTCGCCGCGCGCGCGGCGTTTCTCGACGCCCTCGACGGCCCCGCCCTCGACCTGACCGAGGGGGCGGTCGAGCGGGAGGCGCGGCAGGCGCGCGCGATCGGCTACTCGGGCAAGACGGTCGTCGATCCGCGGCCCGTGGCCGCGGTGCACCGCGTGTTCACGCTCTCGCCGGACGAGGGCGAGCGCGTCCTCCGCCTGATCCAGGCGTATCACCAGGCCGAGGCCGGCAGCGTCGGCGTACTCGAGGTCGACGGGCACTTCGTCGACGCGGCGCGCGTGCGGATCGCTCGGCGTGTCGTCCGGCAGGCCGAGCTGGCAGAGGCCACGCGGGTCGGGAGCCGGGCATGAGGGCCGCGCTGATCGGTCTCCTGGCCCTGTTCGCGTTCGGGGCCGCCGCCGCCGGGTGGGGGACCATCACGCCCGGCGAGTCCACCGCCGCGGGAGTCAAGGCCGAACACGGGGAGCCGTCAAAGGTGACAAAGATGAAGGCCGAGGGGTACGACACGACCGAGTGGACGTACGAGGGCGACCGGGCACCCGTGGGGATGACCCGCATGGTCGTGGAGTTCGGCCTCCTGACTCGGCAGGGTTACCAGCCGGACGTCGTGCGCTCGTTCCGGCTCGAGCCGAATCCCGGCGTGTTCTCTCGAGACCAGGTCATCGTCGGCTGGGGGAAGCCCGAGAAGGGCGGGATCCAGGACGGCGTGCCGTTCATGATGTACAACTCGGGGCTCGTCGTCTACTTCGACAAGGACATTCTGAACGCGGTGTCGATGTGGTTCACGCGGCCCCTTCCAGGGGCGGGCGCCGAGGGCTCGACGCCCACGGCCACGCCGGCGGCGCCCGCCACCAGGCCGCCGGAGGCGAAGCCCAAACCGCCGGACAGATCCACGCGGTAGCTTACTCGAGCCGAAAGCCGAGACGCTCGGCCAGCGCCCGGAGTGCCGGCCGCGCCTCTGGTCGCTGGCGCCAGATCTCGAAGAACCGGTTCTGGGTGTCCCAGAGCCCGAACCACACGCCGAGCCGCCAGGCGCGGTCGATCAGGGCGAGCGTCGACTGGGCGCGCTCGGGGGCGGGATCGACGGCGAGCGCGTCCATCGCCCGCGCGACGGTCCGGCGCGCTTGGGCGTTGGCGGCGCTCAGGTCGAGTGAGAGCCCGCCCTGTCGCGCTTCCTCCAGGAGGTCGAAGACGCGGTCCGGCACGACGCCGCTCACCTCGGCCTGTCCGAGCTCAGCCGTGATGGACCGAGCGAGCACGTGCCGCGCCACCGTGGCCAGCACCTCCGGCACGGTGGCGTCGGTCTCGCGGAGGTGGCGGATGAGCTTTCGGTTCTCGTCCCAGATTTGCCGGTACGTGCCGTCGTCCCGCTGGAGCACGCCTTCGGCGATGCGGGCGAGGATCGTCCGGCGGTCGTCCTCGAAGAGGTGCCGGAGGGTGTACGGCTCGCCCGGGAAGTGCCGGTCGAGGGCGCGGACCACTTCCGAGACGCTCCCGCGGGCAAACCGCTGGCGGAGGTCGGCCGCCATCTCCTCGTAGGTCTCGACGCTTCCGAACTCGCGGAGCCCGCACTGGACGTCGTGCCCGCCGTAGTGGAGCACGGCGTACGCGGCGCCGTCGGTCTCGCCGGTGATCTCGGAGCGGACGCTCACGCGGCCGATCCGGAGCGCGATGCCGTGATGGGCGTCGGACTGCTCGTCGAGGCGACGGATCGTATAGGAATAGACCCGCCGCTCTTCGCGATGGCTCTCGAAGAGGCTCGAGATCGCGTAGTGGGCGACGACCCGTCGCGGATCGACGACGGCGGGCCGCACGAGGCGGCGGTAGACCTCGGCGCCGTCGCCGAGCTCCGGGAGGTTGCTCGGCGCCGGGGCGAGCCGCCGCAGGAACTCCTCCTCGAGGGCGCCGCCGCCGAGGCCACGCACGTATTGGATTGCCATCGCCGCGTACCGGAGGATCTGCACCGGCTCGAGGCGCGAGATCTCGTCGAAGAACCAGCCGCACGAGGTATACATGAGCAGCCGCTGGCGTTCCATTTCAAGGAGCCGGATCGCCTTCACCTGCTCGGCGTCGTCGAGCGGCCGCCGCTGGTGGCGCGCCCAGTAGTCGGCGCACGTGTCCCGGGACCGGTCGAGCACGACCCGGATGTAGTCATCGCGCGCCTCCCAGGGGTCCTTGAGGAGCGCGCCCGCGCGGCTCTCGAAGAGGAGGTCGACCTGGTCCCGGAGCCAGTCGAGCGCCTCCCGGAGCGGACCGCGCCAGCGCTGGTGCCAGTCCGCGCGCGTGCGGCAGCCGCAGTCGGCACGCCAGCGCTCGACGCCGTGGGCACAGCTCCACGAGGTGTTGTCGTGGATCTCCGCCTCGTGCGTGGGGGGGTGGGCCGCGAGGAAGGCGCCGTAGTTGGTCAGCTCGGCCGCGCCTTCTCGCTCGATCATCTCCAGCGCGGCCGCGAGCGCCATGTCGCCGAACTTCGTGTGGTGGCCGTAGGACTCACCGTCGGTGGCGCAGTGGACGAGCTGCGGCCACGCGCGGCCGTCGGCGAAGCCGCCGCGCAGGCGCTCGGCCAGCACCTCGCCCTGGGTCAGGGCGTCCTCGAACGCGATCGCGCGGGCGATCGGCGCGTCGTAGAAGAAGAGCGCGAGGGCAGGCCCGGTCGCTGAGCGCCAGAGATAGGCGCGGCTCGGGTCGACGTAGTCGCCCCCCTGCCAGGTCTCGGCGTCGAGCGGGCGGATGCGCGCGGCCTGGTGCGGGGCGAGGATGGTGAACTTGATGCCGGCCTCGGCCAGCACCTCGAGGCTTTCGCGGTCGACCGCTGTTTCCGACAGCCACATGCCCTCGGGGTCCCGTCCGAAGCGATGCCGAAAATCCACGATGCCCCAGTGGACTTGGGTGACCTTGTCACGCCGGGTCGCGAGCGGCATGATCACGTGGTTGTAGACCTGGGCGATCGCGTTGCCGTGACCGCCGCGGGCCGCCCGGCTCCGCCGGTCGGCCTCGAGAATCTTCGCGTAGACGTCCGGGCGATGGCGCTCGAGCCAGGCGGCGAGCGTCGGACCGACGTTGAACGAGATCTTCTCGTAGTTGTCGACGATGTCGAGGATGCGATTATCGGCCCCCACGCGCCGCGCGGCGGTGTTTGGCGCGTAGCACTCGGCGGTCACGCGCTCGTTCCAGTCGTGCCACGGGTGGGCCGAGGCCTGGGTCTCGACCGCCTCGAGCCAGGGGTTCTCGCGGGGCGGCTGGTAGAAGTGGCCGTGGACGGCGATGAACTTCGACCGGACCTGGCTCAAAAGTCCTCGAGACCGGAGAGGAACTCGCGGCGGCCCCCACGGGGAATCACGACGAGCCCCGAGGGCTCGACGTGGTAGCGCCGCCGGTCGGCCGCCGGGTCCCAGCCCATGTCAGCGTCCGCCGCGATGATGTTGAAGCGGTCGACGATGGCGCGGCGGAGCCGGGCGCCCTTGCCGACCGTCGTGTTGTCCATGACGATCGAGTCCTCGATGACCGCGCCCTCGTTCACCCACACGCCGCGCCCGAGGATCGAGTTGCGGATCGTCGCGCGCTTGACGAGCGATCCCTCCGCGATGTGGGCGTTGTCGACCTCGCCTCCGATGATGCGCGCCGGCGGCCCGTTGTACCGGCCGACGCGGATTGGCCAATGGCGGTTGTCGAGATCGAAGCGAGGCGACTCGCCGAGCAGGTCCATGTGCGACTGCCAGTACGCCTCCAGCGTGCCCACGTCCCGCCAGTAGGCCGGTTCCTCGTAGGGCTTGACGCCGGGGACCTCGTTCGTCTGGAAGTCGTAGGCGAACACGCCGCCGGCCGGGACCAGTTCGGGGATGATCGTCCTGCCGAAGTCGTGGTCGGTGCTGCGGCGGGCGTCGGCGAGCAGCGTGTCCACGAGCGCCTGGCGGGAGAAGACGTAGTTGCCCATCGAGGCGTAGGCGCGGTGTGGGTTGCCGGGCATCGGCCGCGGCCGAGCCGGTTTCTCCTCGAAGGAGACGACGCGGCCGTCGCTGTCGACGGCGAGGATGCCGAAGCTCGAGGCTTCACCGATCGGCACCGGCCGGGCGGCGACCGTGACGCTGGCCCGGCGCTCCTGGTGGAACGCGATCATCTGCTTGATGTCCATCCGGTAGATGTGGTCGGCGCCGAAGACGGCGACGAGGTCGGGGCCGTAGTCATCGATGAGGTTCACGTTCTGCAGGACCGCGTCCGCGGTGCCCCGGTACCAGCTCTCGCCGAACCGCATCTGCGGGGGAACCACCGTGATGAAGTGGTCGGGCACGAGCCCGCCCGTCCGCCAGGCCAGCCGGAGGTGCTCGATCATGGACTGGGACTTGTACTGGACGAGAACGTAGAGCGAGAGGAGCACGGAGTTGACGAAGTTCGACAGGACGAAGTCGATGATCCGGTGCCGGCCGCCGAACGGCACCGCGGGCTTCGAGCGCTCGCGGGTCAGAGGGTGAAGGCGCTCGCCCCTGCCGCCGGCGATGATCATCCCGAGAACGCGCGCCTCCTTCATCGTCCGCCCTGGGCGCGTCCCCGCCGTCGGGTCGGGGCGGTTCTCCCAGCCGTCTCATCCCCCCCAGCGCGCCGCTCCCGCGACGCGCGCGCGAGCGCGTGCTTGCCCCGGGCTCGCCGCATCATCTCGTCGCGGGTTGCCCGAGGGCCCAGACGGGGTCGAGGTCCGGGAAGCAGAAGTCCTGCCGCTCCAGCCGCCGCACGAGCTCCGCGGTATCGGGGGCCAAGGGCTCGCCCGCGCGGAGGCTGCGCGCGATCTCCGACAGCTGCTTGAACTCCGCGTAGTGCTCGGCGACCCGCCGCTCGGCGTAGTCGCGCGCCGCCCACGTCGTGATCAGGAACTGCCAGTCCGAGGCCTCCAGCAGGAGGAGCTCGCGGGCCGCCTGGGCGGCGACGCGGCGCAGGTCGGGTCGGGCGTCGTCGAGCTTCGCGATGTGCTGCACCCACTCGGCCTCGGCGCTGTACAGGCGATCCCAGGTCCATTCCGTGTCGCGGTTGAGCCACACCCGGTGATCGCCGCCCTCGCCCCACGAGCCCTCGGGGAGGGTGAGGGTCTCGCGCGCCGGCACCACCTCCAGCGCTTCCGCCAGCGTCACCGGCTCCACCCCGATGGCCGCCAGCGCGCGCGCGGTATGCTCGAGCCAGAGCGGCCCCTCGAACCACCAGTGGCCGAAGAGCTCCGAGTCGTACGGCGAGCAGACGAGGGCCGGTCGCTTGCCGTCCGCTTCCTCGAGCGTCTTCCGCACGAGGCCGGCGAAGTGCTCGGCGTGGACCTCGGCCTGATGGGCGGCCGTCGGGGGGTCGTAGACCGCCTTCTTGCCGAGGTCGCCGCTCGAGTCGGTCACCCGCCAGAAGCGGAGGCCGCCCGGGAAGTGCTTCTTGTGGAACTCGAGGTAGGCCGGGTCCCCGGGGTAGCCGACGTCGCGGCTCCATACCTGGAGGGTGCTCTTCGGGTCCCGGATGAACGCGATGGCCTGGGCCGACCCCCCGCGTGACACCACGCGGTAGGGGCGGTACGGCGACCGCGGGCGCAGTCGCGGCATCTGGGGGGTCTCGACCGCGAGATCCCCGGGCAGGGCAAAGAACTCGCGGTAGGGGTAGACCGGCTGTCCGCCCGCGACGAGGTGATGATCCACGACGAAATACTCGAGACCGTGTACGGCGAGCATCTCCTCGATGCCGGGACGGATGCGATGCTCCCGCCCGCGGTCCCGCCCGGTCGGGGGCGTCCACTCGTAGCGCGGGCGGTAGGCGCACTCGGGGAGCCAGATCCCCCGGGGCGCCACGCCGAAGTGGCGACGGTGGGTCTCGACGGCCGTCCGGAGCTGGAGGTGGATCGACTCCTCGCGGGAGAGGAGCGGCAGGTAGCCGTGGGTCGCCGCGCACGTAATCAGCTCGAGGTGGCCGCCGCGCTGGAGGTCCGCGAAGGCGCCGAGGAGGTCGCCGTTGAGGCTCCGGTGCAGCTCCCACATTTGCTCGTAGAACTGCTCCCAGAAGGTCGTGAGCGCCACGATCGCCCGGTCTCCCTGCCGCTCGAACTCGGCCCGGCTGTCGGCGCACGAGCGGCGGAGGTTGTCTCCGTAGAGCTGGAGCTCGCGCTGGTACTCGGGCGAGGCGAGCTGCTCGGCGAGGACGGGCGAGATGTTGATCGTCCACTTCGGGGAGATGCCGTCGGCCACCAGGCGCCGGATGGTCCGGAGCAGCGGCAGGTAGCACTCGAAGGTGGCCTCGCTGAGCCAGTCGCTCCCGTGCGGCCACCGTCCGTGGTTGATCACCATCGGCAGGTGCGTGTGCAGGACCAGCGCGAACGGGTGACGCGTCACCGAGACCTCGGGCACATCCGACGCGAGGGTTGACTCACCAAGTGTACGGCCCCGGCGGGGCCACCGCTCCGCCATTATCGACGTCCCCGAATGCTCCTGTCAATTCGTGATACCGTAGCCGTCGCCGTGCGGCGCGCCATCGATCCGATCGATCAGCTCTTGGTCCTCGATCCGGGGCGGCGCGGCGTGGCGCGCTTCTTCCGCCCGGGTGGCGCGCTCGGTGCGGCGCGGGCGCTCGGGCGCGCGCGCCGGGTTCTGATCACGACGGGTTTCGCGCTCGGGCCCGGGCTGTCGGAGACCGATGGCCCGCCCGGCGCCGCCGTCCTCGGGCGCGCGCTCCGCCGCCTCGGCGTGCGGGTTCGCTACGTCATCGACGCCGCGACGGTGCCAGCGCTCCGGGCCGTCCTCGAAGTCCTCGGCGAGCCACGCGAGATCGAGCTGTTCCCGGACGGCGATGCGGGCGTCGCCGCGCGTCGGGTGCTGGCCCGGCTCTCCTCCACCCATCTCGTCGCCGTCGAGCGCCCCGGGCGTTCGCGCGACGGCGTCTACCGGAGCGCCGGCGGCCACGCGGTCGGGGCGTGGAACCGCCCTCTCGACGCGCTCTTCCTGGTCCCGTCGCGTGCGACCACCGTTGGCGTTGGCGATGGCGGCAACGAGATCGGGATGGGCGTGATCCCGCGGCACGCGCTCAAGGCCGCGGGCGTCCCCCCGCGGATCGCCTCGGTCGTCCCCGTCGACCACCTCGTCGTCGCCGGGGTCTCGAACTGGGGCGCCTACGGCATCGTCGCCCACCTCGGGCGCCTGGCCGGCCGCAACCTCCTCCACAGCGGGGCCGAAGAGGGGCGACTCATCGAGGCCTGCGTGCGAGCCGGTGCCGTGGACGGCATCACGCGCCGGCGCGAGGCGACCGTCGACGGGGTGCCTTTGGCTGCCCACGCGGGTATAGTGGAACTCATGAACGCCCTCGGAGGGCGACGGTGACGATCCTGGAGCGATACCGGACGCTGCATCCGAAGGCCGCCGCGTTGTACGATCGCGCGCGCGAAGTGATCCCCGGCGGGATCACGCACGACATCCGCCATCTCACGCCGTTCTCCATCTACGTCGACCGCGCGTCCGGCGTGCGGAAGTGGGACGTGGACGGCCACGAGTACATCGACTACTGGATGGGCCATGGCGCCTTGTTCCTTGGGCACTGCCATCCGGCCGTCGTCAAGGCGATCCAGGGGCAGGTGGCGCGCGGGACGCACTTCGGCGCCTCGCACGAGCTCGAGATCCGGTGGGCTGAGCTCGTCCAGCAGCTCATCCCGTCGGGCGAGATGGTGCGCTTCACGATGTCAGGCACCGAGGCCACGCATCTCGCGTTACGCGTGACGCGCGCCTTCACCGGAAAGTCCAAGATCGTAAAGCTCCACGGACACTTCCACGGCTGGCACGATGGGGTCGTGGCGGGTGTCCATCCCCCGTTCGAGGTGCCGCTCTCCGCTGGCGTGCCCGGCGCGACCCTCGACCAAGTTCTGCTCTGTCCGCCCAACGACATCAAGGCTGTCGAGACGCTGCTCGAGCGTGGCGACGTCGCGGGAGTCATTCTTGAGCCCGCGGGCGGCCAGGCCGGTACCACACCCACGGTCTCCGGTTACTTGCACGACCTGCGCGCGCTGACCCGACGCCACGGGGTCGTCCTGATCTTCGACGAGGTGATCACGGGGTTCCGATATGCACCGGGTGGGGCGCAGGCATACTTCAACGTCGTTCCTGACCTCACCACCCTTGCCAAGATCGTCGCGGGCGGGCTCCCGGGCGGCGCCGTCTGCGGCCGGCGGGAGCTGATGTCGATGATCGCCCACCGTGGCGACCCCACGTGGGATCGGAGCGAGCGTGTGGCGCACGCCGGCACCTTCAACGCCAACCCCGTTTCGGCGGCGGCGGCGATCGCCACCCTCGAGATTTGCGCGGACGGCGCGCTTCAGGCCCGGGCGAACAAGGCAGGCGAGGAGCTGCGGCGCGGTCTCGGCGACGCAATGAAGAGAGTGGGGATACCCGGCGCCGTCTACGGCGAGGCGTCGATCTACCACGTCTCCTTCGAGGGTAAGCCGGGGCTCGCGGGCTTCGATCGCCCCCGGCGGGCCGACCTCTACCACCTGCTCCGCTGCGCGCTCATCAACGAGGGCGTGGACTGCTCGCTGAACCACGGCTGGGTGTCGGCGTTGCACACTGACGCCGACATCGCCGGCACTGTCGCGGCCTACGAGCGGGCTTTTGCGGCGATAGCCGCCGAGGGCACGTTCCGGGCCCGCTGATGTATTCGAGCGAGGAAAAGCTGGCCCGGCTCCGCAGCATCTACGATCTGGCTCGGACCTCAGACGACTTCGAGGGCGGCGTGACTCTCGAGGAAGAGATGGAGGCGCTGATCGTCGGCAACTGGGCGGTCATCGCCTTCGACGACCTCGACGAGCTAGCACTCTCCTTCCACCTCGACGCCCACCCGAATGCAGTGGCGCGGCTCACCCGCTACCTGATCGAGCACGGCATCGGGTTCGCGCTCTACGAGGCATTCACGATCGACGAGAACGATCGGATCGTCTTCGAGTCGGATCTCGGGTCGCCCGACGGCGACTGAGCCCGCCAGGTCTTTTTCGTCTTCTCGTGAGAATCGGGTAAGCTGACTTCCATGCGTCGAGCCGGACTGCTTGCGTTCGTGCTGGCGGGTATCGTGGGCTGCACCGTCTCGTACCCGACTGTCGACCAGCTGGGCGAGCCCCTCATCCGGCCCGAGAACGCGCGCGTGCTCCATCCCGCGCCGGCTGGGGGCAGCGCCGTCGTGTACGTAGAGGTCGTCAACAGGGGCGGCGCCGATGACACGTTGGTCGGGGTGCTGAGCGACGTCGCCGGCCACGCCGAGCTCCGTGATCGCTCGGGACGCCTCGGCAAAGTCAGCATCCCGCCCGCGAGCACGGTCGCCTTGACGTCAGACGGGCGGCACATCGAGCTCTACGACCTCAAACAGCCCCTCCGCACCGGCGACGTGATCATCGTGACGCTCCTCTTCGAGAAGTCGGGCGCCATCGGCGCGATCACCGCCGTCCAGTAGAGCCGCCCGTGGTGGACACCTCCGGGACGCCTTTGGTATCCTCGGCCGTCTGGTGGGCAGGTAGCTCAGTTGGTAGAGCACAGGACTGAAAATCCTGGTGTCGGCGGTTCAATCCCGTCCCTGCCCACCAGCTTTTCCTAGGAGTTGGGCGACACCACGCTCCCGCCAGATCGCGATTGTGCCCCAAATGTGCCTGCGTCGAGCACACTCCAGCGCATTCCGGGGCACGAAGGCTATTCGGAGGGACCGCGTCGGGCCCGGCGCAAGAGTCTGCTAACTCTCACCGGCCCTTTCTTCGGGAGGGGGAGGGCGGCTGGCGGCCTGGTTAGCGGGGAGGCTATTTCCTAGATCGTTGAGTTCTAGGAGCGCAATCTGCGACCGCAGGCGCTACGGCGATATCTCAGGCTCCTTCAGGGAGGCCCGCCAGACGCAAGCTCTCCAGGAAGTGATCCCGATCTTCCTTTTTCCGGAACGGACGATCGCTAAACCTTGCCACTGATGCCGTCGGCATTATTTTCAGATAGGATGTCAGTGCCTTCGCAGCGTCCTCCACGGTGCCCAAGCCGAGCGTGGCCACAGGCGAGGTAGAAGTGCCCCATCGGGTAGTCCTGCTTGATCTGGACAGATTTCGTGGCCCAGAGAATGGACTCTTCATAGTCTCTAAGAATGAGATACCCAAACGCGATCTCGACATAAGGGAAGAATGCGGCCGGGTTTTGCGGATCGAGCCGAAGCGACTTGTTGGAGGCTTCGATTCCCTCCCTGGGCTCGCCGAGGTAGGTCAAGGCGGTGCCAAGCGAACCGTAGCGGGAGTATGGCGTGACGGTCCGCATCCGAGTGGGGCTAAACTCCGGCGAGGTGCTTCCAAGTATCGTTGTAGATTGACCTCTTCGTCCTGGCGACTAAGCGCATCCGACCAGTTTGGTCTCGCCGGACGGGGCTTCACGAACCTTCGGGTCGCCACGGCCGAAACAGTACAATCGAAAGGCCAACCACAACTAACGCCACTCCCGATACCGCCATTCCCCATCGGATGCTCGCGGGCCGGAATTCAAATCCGATCCGCCGGACACCCGCATCGACGACGCATGCCTGTAAGTCACCATAGGCTCGGTAAATCTCGATCGGCCGGCCGTCCTGCGTCGCCTTCCAACCGGAATCAAAGCTCTCCGACAGGACCAGCAGCCGTCGTTCTGGCGTCGACGTGACGATTTCGATCAGGCCGGGCCTGTCGGACAGAATATTCGCGGTGGATGCCGACGCCGCCTCGGTATCGCTCTTTTCCTCCACGACTTGTCCAAGACTCGCAACAGACCGATCCAAGATCGCCGTCCGCTCGACGTCGATCTGGCGGATGTCACTGGCGACGTTGTCGCTGACCACCACCGTCCGCACCATGCGCGCACGCGGGAGAGGGCGCGACACCTCGGTCCATACTCCCTCTTTGAGGATCCACCGAACGCCCAACAGGCGTTGCGTGATCAAATCACCGGAGGGCAGTCGCTTCCTGGGTTTCAAGGAGAAGTGCCCCTCGCTTACTCGGTACCCGTTCATAGCGAACATGTTCACGTCGTATTCTGAGGGTTCGACGATGTACAGACGATCTCGCGCGCTCGCCATGGGCGGCTTCGGATATCCGTCCGCAAACGCCTGAAGCGTTTGCGGCGGAATACTCCAGATATAGCTGAAACCCCAGCCAGATAGGTCGATGACCGTCAGGATGATGAGGCCCGCGGGCGCCCAGCGATGTCCGCGAGCGAGGGCCGAAAAGATGACACACGTGGCCAGGAACATTCCGGTGCCGATCGCCGCCAGGCCAACGGGGGCTAAGTGTGTCGACCAAGCATAGCGTACCGGGCCCTTCAGCATCCACAGGTGAACGCCGAACGTCACGACGCTGAGTGCGGCAGTGACGCCGAGGGGCCACAAGGACCGAAGCGACATGCGGTCGTCTCGGCGGTTCAATCTGAGCCCGTCCGCCAACGCGAGGGCCGCCATGACAGCAAGAGCGGGGTGTACGAGCAGTATGTGGCGCGATGGGACACGGAAGAAGCTGGCCGGAGGCACGCGAGCGACCATAGAGTCCTCCGTGAGAACCCAAGGCAAGGACGAGCATGGTGGTCGCAAAAATCGCGGACCCCGTGAACAGCGAGCGAAACCGACCGAGGCGGTGCCACCGCATAAACAGCCAGACGACGGCTACCGTGCAGACGGAACCGCCGTACAGCCCAAACTCGTGCGGGTTCCCACCTTTCACTCGGCCATTCAAAGCATAG
>Ga0137415_10001001_pt1 | contig 27817 bp, 23 predicted proteins | sample CZODoug3_1_1_16f_FD_183082 | JGI IMG/M metagenome (GOLD analysis project Ga0137415, IMG submission 183082) | Vadose zone soil fungal communities from Angelo Coast Range Reserve, California, USA - CZODoug3_1_1_16fungal (Hybrid Assembly) | ecosystem: Environmental > Terrestrial > Soil > Vadose...
GCGACGAGCACCAGGCCCTCCCGCACCGCGTGCAGGGTGGCCTCGTAGGAGGCGAACACGCTGCTCAGCTCGGCCGGGGCGAGCCCACGGGTCTCCCGCCGCAGCCGGCCGCTGATCAGCCAGCTGCCCACCCCGCCGACGGCCAGCACCGCAAGCGCCGCCGAGAACAGCGGCAGGAGCCGTTCGGCCAGCTCGGCGGACAGCGCACTGATCTTGATCCCGACGGCGACCAGCGCGACGACCCGACCGGCCTGGTCGACCACCGGCACCACGGCGCGCATCGAAGGGCCGAGCGTGCCGGTGTAGGTCTCGGTCAACACCTGGCCGCGGATCGCGGCGGCGGTGTTGCCGAGGAACCGGCCGCCGATCGCCGCCGGATCGGGGTGGGTGTAGCGGACGCCGTCCAGGTTCATGATCGTAATGAAGTCCACCGACGTGTCCAGCCGAACCCGCTCGGCGAACGGCTGCAGCGCCGCCGTCGGGTACGGGCCGCCCACCGCGGCGAGCACGGACGGGGCGTCGGCCACGGTCCTGGCCACCGCGACCACCTCGTTGCGGGCCTGGTCGTCGATCGCCCTGGCCGCCTCCAGCCAGGCCAGGCCGCTGCCGACCCCGACCAGCACGACGATCCCGGCCAACTGCAACAGCAGGAGCTGGCGCGCCAGGCTCCAGCCCACTCTCCGCGTGCGCACCTGGTAATACCAGCACAGACCCGCCGGCAGTTCCGAAGTTCGGCGCGAACTCTATGACCAGAACCGTGACCCAGCTCACCGCGCACCGGATAGTCCATCCCTAGCCGCGCCGACGACGGCGCGCAGGACTCCCTACAGGAGGCAACGGTGCCGACTCAGCACGACACCGAGGGCACGGTCGACCCGGCCGCGCCAGCACACCGTAACCGAGCCCATTACCTCTACATCGCTGTCGTCGTCGCCGTCGCACTCGGCGTGCTCGTCGGCTTCGCCGCCCCGGGATTCGCGAAGCAGCTCGCGCCGCTGGGCACCGGATTCGTCAGCCTGATCAAGATGTTGATCTCGCCGATCATCTTCTGCACCATCGTGCTGGGTATCGGCTCGGTGGCCAAGGCCGCCAAGGTCGGCAAGGTCGGCCTGCTCGCGCTGACCTACTTCATGATCATGTCCACCGTCGCGCTGGCCATCGGGCTGATCGTCGGCAACCTGCTGCACCCCGGCTCCGGCCTGCACCTCGACCCGGCCGCCGTGGCCAAGGCCCACGCGTCGGCAGCGGGTGGCGAGGCCGCCACCAGCTTTCCGCTCAACATCATCCCCACCACCCTGATCTCGGCGTTCACCAGCGACTCCGTGCTGCAGACCCTGCTCGTCGCGCTGCTCGCCGGCTTCGCCGTGCAGAAGCTCGGCGCGGCGGGGCAGCCGATCCTGCGGGGCGTCGAGCACATCCAGCGCTGGGTGTTCCGGATCCTGTCCATGGTGATGTGGGTGGCCCCGATCGGCGCGTTCGGCGCGATCGCGGCGGTGGTCGGCTCCACCGGCGTGGCGGCCCTGCAGAGCCTCGCCCTGGTGATGATCGCCTTCTACGCCACCTGCCTGGTCTTCGTCTTCGGGGTGCTCGGCACCGTGCTGTGGCTCGGTGCGCGGATCAACGTGTTCTCCCTGATGCGGTACCTGGGCCGGGAGTTCCTGCTGATCCTGTCCACGTCGTCGTCGGAGTCGGCGCTGCCGCGGCTGATCGCCAAGATGCAGCACCTCGGTGTCGGCAAGTCGGTCGTCGGGATCACCGTGCCGACCGGCTACTCGTTCAACCTGGACGGCACCGCGATCTACCTGACGATGGCGACGCTGTTCATCGCCTCCGCGCAGGGCAGCCCGCTCTCGGCCGTCGAGCAGATCTCGCTGCTGCTCTTCATGATCATCGCCGCCAAGGGTGCCGCCGGGGTCAGCGGGGCGGGCATCGCCACCCTCGCCGGTGGCCTGCAGTCGCACCGCCCGGACCTGGTCGGTGGGGTCGGCTTCATCCTCGGCATCGACCGGTTCATGTCCGAGGCCCGCGCCCTGACCAACTTCGCCGGCAACGCCGTCGCCACGGTGCTGATCGGGGCCTGGACCCACGAGTTCGACCGGGCCAAGGCCGAGCGCGTGCTCGCCGGCGCCGACCCGTTCGACGAGACGACCCAGCTCGACGAGCCACCCAGCGCGGCTCCGGTGCCCACCGAGACGGCGCTCGCCGGCATCCGGTGAACACCACCTCCTGGCGGTCGGGCCTCGGCCGCGCGGTGCTGGTGCTGGTCACAGGCGTTGTCGCCGTGGCCTGCACCAGCACCGGGGGCACCCCCGCCGGCCCGTCCGGGAGCACCCCCGCCGGCCCGTCCGGGGGCACCCCGGCGACGTCCGGCAGCGCATCGGCAGCGGCCCCGCCCAGCACCGGCCGGATCGCCGACGCGCCGGTGCCCTCGACCGGGTGCGGGCGGCCGGCTCCGGTCGCCTTGGGGCGGACGACGGCGCAGACCCTGACCTCCGGTGGGCTGCGGCGCGACTACCTGCTGCACCTGCCCGCCGACTACGACCCGGCCCGGCCGCGCCCGCTCGTGCTCTCGTTCCACGGTCACAAGCGGACGTCGGCCTACCAGGAGGAGCTGTCCGGCTTCTCGACGACGCCGGCCATCGCCGTGTACCCGCAGGGGTTGGTCGGTACCGATGGGGAGTCCGCCTGGACCGGGGCGCCGTACTCCGCGGCGGCAGACGACGTGCTGTTCACCGCCGAGCTGCTCGACCAGCTGCAGGGCGAGCTGTGCGTGGACCCGGCCCGGATCTACGCGGCGGGCAAGTCCAACGGCGGCGGCTTCGTGGGCGTGCTCGCCTGCCGGCTGGCGGGGCGGATCGCCGCGTTCGCCCCGGTGTCCGGCGCCTTCTACCCGGAGGGCGGCGAGTGCCGGCCGAGCCGACCGGCGGCGATCGTCGACTTCCACGGCGCGGCCGACACCACGATCCCCTACGCCGGTGAGCCCGCGAAGGGCCTGCCGCCGCTGCCCACCTGGCTCGCCGACTGGGCCGCCCGCAACGGCTGCCAGGGCGCGCCGGCCACCCGGGACGAGGACGGGGGCGTCGTGCACGTCAGCTACTGGCAGCAGGGCCAGTGCCGGGCGGAGGTGCTGCACTACAAGATCGACGGCTTGGCGCACTTCTGGCCGAGCACCCGCCCCAACCCCGACTCGGCAAAACCGACGGTGCTCGACGCCACCCCGCTCATCATGGACTTCTTCGCCCGCCACGCACTGAGCTGACCGGCGCCCGGCCGGGCCGGTCGGCTCGGCCGGAAACTGCCTGGCCGGGCGGGCCGACTCAGCGGAAGCGGACGTTGCTCAGGTCGATCGAGACCATCAGCTGGTCCAGCACCGGGCCAGCGTCGCTCTCCCGCCGGTACGCCCGCCGCGTCGTCGGCACCTTGATCCCGTCGAAGTCGGCGAAGTCGTACACGTAGTGCACGCCGGGGAAGCTCCCGGCGACGTCCACGTGGTAGTCGTGCCGGCGCAACAGGTGGTCGGCGCCGAAGTAGAAGTCCTGCACGGTGCTGTGGCTCGCGATGTCCGGCGGGAAGGTGGCCCGCAGCCCGCGCCACGACTCACCGTGCTCCTCGACCGGGTCGATCTCGACGACCGAGAATCCGGGCCTGGCCAGGAAGAACGGCGTGGCGAGGTAGGTCCAGAGCGCGTAGCCGTTGAAGTACGCGCGGTGCAGGGCGTCCCACGGCGTCAGCCGGTCGTGCCCGGCGAAGGATGCCCTCGGGTCGACGCGCTCGGCCACGAGTGTGCCGTCCAGCTTCTCGATCGCGATCCGTTCCGGGGTGAACGTGGTCCGCTGGTCGGGCGCGCCGTAGGGCCGTATCGACGCCCACTCCCGGTGCAGCAGCACGGTCATCTCGCGCGGGTTGGGATCCTGCACCAGCCCCTTCATGCCCCAGAGCTCGCCACCGCTCACGATCGTCGCATCGACCGTGGTCAACTCGTGCCAGCGGTCGAGCCCGCCGTGGGCTTCCAGGACGTGATCGAGTAGATCGCTCATCTCAGGCTCCTCGAGTCGGGGTCACAAGATTAATATGACCGGTCGTCTCGAGACTGTCAAGGCGATGTTGACAGCGTTAAACTAACCGGTCATATTTGATACGAGGACCGATCGACCGGACGAGGGAGCAGGACGATGCCGAGGCCCAGCCTGAAGGAGAACGTCGTGGCCGCGGCGCTCGGGCAGTTCCACCGACGCGGCTACAACGGCAGCGGCGTCAAGGACATCACCGACGCGGCGGGGCTGCCCAAGGGCTCGTTCTACAACTACTTCGCCAGCAAGGAGGAGATGGCCCTCGAAGCCCTGCAGCGCTACGGCATCGGCCGGGAGTTCGGCCGGCTCGAGGACCCGAGCATGCCGCCGCTGGCCAGGTTACGGGCGCACTTCGTCTTTCTCGGCGAGGACGTGGTCCGGGTCGGGGTCGAGTGCGGCTGCATGCTCGGCAACTTCGCCACCGAGATCGCCGGGCAGAGCCCGGTGCTGCGCGAGGCCGTGGCCGGCGGCTTCGCCCGCTGGACCGAGGCCGTCACCGCCGTGCTGCGCGAGGCCGTCGCAGCGGGCGAGCTCGGCGCGGACCGGGACCTCGACCTGATCGCCCGCACCCTGATCCGCGGTTGGGAGGGCACCGTGCTGCATGCCAAGGTCACCGGCGAGCTGCGGCCGGAGGAGTTTTTCGCCGGCGTGTTCGACCCGCTGCTCACCGGCCCCACCACCCGGACCGACGCCACCACCTGAGCCCGGCACCGCCTGAGCCCGGCACCGGTTGCGTCCGGCGCCGGGCGCGGCGGCTGGGTCAGGACGCCGGCGTGGCCGGTATCTCCAGCACGGCGGCCCGCTCCGCGTCGTGCCCGTTGCTGGCGGGCTGGCCGCGGCGCAGGGCCTGCTCGGTGAGGATCCGGTAGCCGAGCTCCGGGCGGTAGCCGTGCACCTCCGGAGTGTCCAGGCTGGACATGAAGTCCAGGATCTCGGTGCTGAAGCACTGACCCGGCACGAGCACCGGGAAGCCCGGCGGGTAGGGCGTGACGAACGTGGCCGATACGACCTGCCGCCCCTCGGCCATGCACTGGGTGATCTCGGCCGGGGTCAGGTACTCACACAGGTCCTCGTCGTAGGCGGCGAAGAACGCCCGTCGCATGTCCCCCTCGGGCGTCGCCGGCTTGCTGGCCGAGCGGAAGCTGTCGTGGAAGGCGGAGAAATTCGGCAGCGGCGCGGTCGGCACGGTCAGCCGGAGCACGTCGGCCTCGTGGGCGGCGCGCTCGCGGGGCGAGTGGTCGGCCAGCTGCTCGTCGAGCTCGCGGACGATCTCCACCAGCACCTCGATCAGGTACGCCACCGAGCTGCGGGTGGTCCCGATGTGGGTCATGAACAGCACGGTGTTGCGGGTGGTCTTGTTGACCTGCACCCCGTGGCGGTCCATCAGGTGGGTCCGCTTGAACGCGTCGCCCTCGATACCCGTGGCGCCGATGGACAGCGTGATCCGGCACGGGTCCAGCACAAACTCGTCGGAGTGCCAGGCGGTCATCATGTTGGTCAGCCCGGAGCGCAGAGGCTGGTCGATGCCGGACGGGCGAAACTCCTCGGGAATCAGGTCGGCCGTGGTCAGGCAGCGCACGTACCGGTTCAGCAGCGGGTGGTTGTCGATCGCGTCCCGCAGGCTCATCGCGCACTCGACCTGCTTCTGCACCAGCTCCAGGCCTTCCAGTGCGACCTGGCGGCGGCCCAGGTCCAGCGACGCCAGGATCTGGTAGTTCGGCGAGGTGGAGGTGTGCGCCATGTAGGCCTCGTGGAAGGTCTCCTGGGCCTTGTGCGCGTAGTCCTGGTCGAACACATGGATCATCGAGCCCTGCCGCAGCGAGGTCAGCGTCTTGTGGGTCGACTGGGTGGCGTACACCCGCACCCGTGCCTTCGCCGGGTCCGGCAGCAGCCGGGTGCTCAGCAGCACCTCGTCGCTCGCGCCGGCCACCTGCGCGGCGTGCACGTCGTAGGTCGCCTGGTAGTTCGGGTCACGCAGCCGGGCCAGCAGGGTTTTGGCCGCCGCCATGCCGGTGCGCGGGCGGTAGACCGGGTGGAACCGGGCGAACGCGAACCACGCCTCGTCCCACAGGAACACCAGGTCCGGCTTGATCGCCAGGCACTCCTCCATCACCCGCTCGACGTCGTACACGACTCCGTCGAACGTGCAGTTGGTCAACATCAACATCTTGACCTGGTCGAGCTTGCCGGCCGCGCGCAGCTCCAACAGACTCCGCTTGATCTCGCTCAGCGGCACCGCGCCGTACATCGAGTACTCGTTGAGCCGGTAGGCGTCCAGGTAGGTCACCTGTGCCCCGGCCAGCACCAGCCCGTAGTGGTGCGACTGGTGACAGTTCCGGTCGACCAGCACGATGTCGTTCGGCTTGACCAGCGCCTGGACCACGATCTTGTTCGCCGTCGACGTGCCGTTGGTGACCCAGAACGTCTCCCGCGAGCCGAACGTCTCCGCGGCCAGCTGCTGCGCCTCCCGCAGCGGCCCGGTCGGCTCCAGCAGCGAGTCCAACCCACCACAGGTCGCCGACGTCTCGGCCAGAAAGATCTCCAGGCCGTAGAAGTCCACCATCTCGGAGATCCAGTGCGAGTCCACCACCGACTTGCCCCGCGACACCGGCAGCGCGTGGAACACCCCGGTCGGCTTGTGGCTGTACTCCTTCACTGCCGCGAAGAACGGCGCCCGGTACCGGTGCGCCACGCCCCGCAGCACGCTCAGGTGCAGCTCCAACGAACCCTCCCGGGCGTGGAACACCCGGCGGAAGTCCTGCCCCAGCCGACCGGCGATCTCCTCAACCGCCACCTCGGCCATCAGGTACAGGTCGATCTCCGGGCGGATGTCGTGCAACCGCGTACCCAGCTCCTGCGCCCGGGCGTCCGGCGCCTGGTCGGCGAACTCCTCGGCCACCCGCTCGTCCATCACCACACCCAGCTCGGACAGGTCGTGCTGCGACCCGTGCCCGAACCGGCGCCGGATCACGCACGCCTGGATGTTGAAGTTGAACAGCACCGCCGTCACCGCGTCGGTGAAGCTGGGCACCACCACCAGCTCGTAGACGAACTCGTCGTCCGGGCGCCGCAGCCGGTGCAGCTCGTCGCGCAGCCGCTGCTCCTGCACCGCCGTCATCTCGTCAACCACGAGCAGCTCGAAGTAGGGCCGGCTGGCCTGCGACGTGCGCGCCTCGGCCGGATAGTCACCCGGGTGCTTGTCCCCGGACACCAGGTTCGCGCCCTGGCGGAACGTCTCGTGCACCATCGACCGGTTGATGTCGCTGACCAGTTGAGCGAATCGGCCCTGGTCCCCGTTGGCCAGCAGCCGCTGCACCTCCTGGAACCGGCGCCGGCCGGGGAAACCCCAGTAGTGCTCCAGCGGCTCCAAGGTGGCCAGCAGCTCCCGCACCCGCTCCAGCCAGTCCGCCGCCCGAGCGCCGTCCATGCCGCGCTCGACGAGCCGCGAGCCGGCCTCCTCGAGGTTGCTCCAACCATCCCGACGCAACTGCCACATGCTGTTGTACATGGGCGAGCCCAGCCGATCCGCCATGAGAACCACCCTCCGCCTAGCCGCCAGCGGAGACGCTACGAGCCCAATCGGAACACCACAAGAACCACGGACCAACAAGCCCGCTCCGGTCTCAGTCCCCCGAACGGGTCGGCCATTTCCGCCGATCGTGCGATGCCCCGGCAGCCGAGCGCCCTCGGTCGGTACCGGTCAGCCGGCCTAGGGCTTGGGGTAGACGTAGGAGACCTTGTGCATCTTCAGCTCCATGAAGGTCTCCGACTCCACCACGCCGCCGACCTGGGCGAGGCGCTCGTAGAGCAGCTCCCAGAGGTGGTCGTGGTCCCGGCAGACGATCTGCGCGTAGATGTCCGCGCGGCCCGTGCAGGACGACACGTAGGTCACCTCGTCCCAGCCGCAGAGGGCGTCGATCACCTGTTGCTGGCGCTCCGGGGTGACCCGCAGCAGCGTGAACGCGAGCACGCGGTAGCCCAGCCGGAACGGGTCCGCGATCGCCAGCACGGTGAGCGCCCCGGAGCTGAACATCCGGTTGGCCCGGTGCCGGATGGTGCCCTCGGAGACGCTCAGTCGGCGGCCGATCTCGCGGTACGGCATCCGCCCGTCCTGCTGCAGCAGCGCGACGATCTGGCCGTCCAGCTCGTCGAGGCTGGCCCCACCGGGACGGGCACTCCCGTCACCGGCGGTCTGTGTCTGGTCGGGCACGGTCGGTCATCCTACGGGAGCCGGAATCACGCACCGGGCGGTCACGGGACTGGCACGGCGCGGACTCGTACGGCCTTCATCGGACTGCTCCGTCGGCCGAGGACTCGGTGAGCCCGGTCCAGGTGCGGCGCAGGAACGCCTGCAGCGGGTGCTCGCTGTCCGGCAGCAGGCGCGCGTACGGGATCCGCCCGCTGCGGTAGCCGATCTGCTGCCGGTCGGTGGCCATCTTGTCCTCCATCAACGTCTGGTCCCACATGGTCAGCCACTGCTCGGCGACCTGCTGATCCCCCTCGGGGTTGGTGTACATGTCGACGAACGCGGAGCACGTCTCCGGCCCGGTCGGGTAGACGCTGCCGACGAAGCCGACGTAGTCGTCCACCGCGTAGAACGACCCGGGGTAGAGGAACGCGAACCGGAACCCCTTGAGGGTCTCGGGGTCGACGCCTGTGGGTACCCACTTGGTCGGCGCGCTGTGCCAGACGGTGTCCCGGAAGCTCTCCAGGTGGTACTGGTCCGGCCCGGCCCGGTAGGCCCGCCCGAAGCTCGCCCGGTGCAGCGTCGGGCAGTGGTAGCACTCCAGCGCGTTCTCCGCCCAGACCTTCCAGTTGCAGGACATCTCGTACTCGTAGCGGACGCTGAACCGGTACTTGACCAGGTCGGCGTTGAGCTCGTCGGTCAGGTGCCGGATGGGCGCGGTCAGCTCGGCCAGCGGCTGGGCGTGCGGATCCGGGTTGACGAAGATCCACTGGTCCCAGGCCTCCACCGAGACCGGCGCCAGGGTGATGGCGGAGCAGTCGAAGCCGGCCTCCCGCTGCGAGCGGGGCGCGGACTTCAGCTGCCCGTCCAGCTCGTAGGACCAGCCGTGGTACGGGCACTGCAGCAGGCGTCGGTGCCCGTTCTCGGTGGCCAACGGGTGCAGCCGGTGCCGACAGGCGTTGACGAAGGCGCGCAGCCCGCCGTCGTTGTCGCGCACCACGATGATGGGCGTGCGGCCGGCCTGGGTCACCGCGTGGTCACCCGGTTTGCTCAGCGCGTCCTCGTGACAGGCGTACTGCCAGCACCGGTCGAAGATCTTCTCGTGCTCCAGCTCCAGTACGTCGGGGTCCACGTAGAGGGGCGTCGGCAGGGAGAGGCCGCGCTCCAGGTCCTCGGCGATCGTGGTGTCGTCGGGCAGCCCGTGCCGGGCTCGAATCGCATCGAGCGTGACCATGAGTTCCACTCCGATCATCAAATACGCGTTGCGTAATACAAAGTGACATTGATGACGGATTGCGTCAAGGTTGTCTTGTCAGATGCGCATAGTTTTGATCTTTGCCGCTGCGGTTTTGCGTAGTATTTCAAGATTTTCTATTGACATCGCGTAGTGTGGAACGCACTATTGGTCCGACTTCCGCACATCAGCAGCCCAGATCCAGTCGGTTTCGGCAGGCGCTCCGAGCACACCGCACCCGCCGCTGCACCGAGGTCGCACCCGTCCTGGTCCGGCCATCCCGAACCCACCCTCCCCTCGTCCCGAGCGTCGCTACGCCGCGCACGCCCAGGAGGGATGACGCCATGAGCGCCGCGCCACCACCACGCCAGAGCGACCTCCAGCCCGGCCGGCCACCGCCGCCGATCGACCAGCCGACCGACCACCCGCCCGCGATGCTCCGACGGCTCAGCTGGCGGGACGGATTCGTCTTCGCCCTCAACATGCCGATCGGGCTGTTCCTCACCCTGGGCTACACGGTCGGCGCGATCGGCGGCTGGACCGCGATCACGATCTGGGGCGTCGCCTGCGCATTGGCCTTCCTGCAGAACAACCTCTTCGCGGAGATGGCGGCGATGATGCCGAACCGCTCCGGCGGAATCTCGGTGTACGCCTACGAGGGCTGGAAACGCCATTTCGCGCCGCTCGGCGCGATCTCCGCGTTCGGCTACTGGATGGGCTGGTCGCTGTCGCTCTCGGTGGAGGGCGTGGTGCTGGGACAGCTGGTCACCCAGCAGTTCTTCCCGCACTCACGGTTCGCCGTGCACCTGCCGTTCTTCCACGAGCTGACCCTGCCGTACCTGATCGCCATCGGGGCGATCGTGACCGCGTGGGCGCTCAACTATTTCGGCATCAAAATCGCCTCCGGCGTGGCGCGGATCAGCGGTTCACTGCTGGTGATCGGGCTACTGATCCTGGTCATCGGTGCATTCACGGCGCCGGGGGTGGACTTCGAGCTCAGCCGGATCACCTGGACGGGAACAAGCTCGCCGTTCGGCTGGCGGGAAATTGTCGTGTGGTTCTACATCACGGCGTGGACCACCTATGGCACCGAGGTCTGCGCCAGCTTCGCGGCCGAGTACAAGGACCCGGTCAAGGACACCGCGCGCGCATTGCGGATCTCCGGCGCGTTCATCCTGGCCGCCTATCTCGTCGTGCCTTATGCGGTAGTCGGCGCGATCGGTGAGGACACCGTCGGCAAGAACCCGGTCAACTACATCGGCATCGCGTTCGACCGCATACTCGGCGGCTACTCCTGGGTCGGCCAGATCCCCATCATGGCGGCCTTTGTCATCGCGATGATGACCGCCACGGCCGACGGCGGGCGGTCCCTCTACGGCATCGCACGCTCCGGCGGCACCATCACGCAGCTCGGCGTGCTCAACCGCTACGGCGTGCCAGGGCGGGCCCTCTCCACCGACATGCTGATCAACATCTTCGTGCTGATCGTGCTCGGCGAACCCATCGCGATCCTGCTGGCCAGCAACCTCGGCTACCTGTCGGCGGTGACGCTCGCGGTGGGCGCGTTCGTGCTGCTGCGCCGCGACCGACCCGATGCGCACCGGCCGATCAAGCTGGCCAAGCCGTGGGTCCCCATCGCCTGCGGGCTCTTCGTGATCAACGTCTTCGCCATCGTGGTCGGCGTTCTCAGCCCGAGCCTGACCGGCTACGGCGGCCCGGTGGAGACGCTCGTCGGGATCGGCATCCTGCTCTTCGCCTGCGTCCTTTGGTACTTCCGACAGCGCGTCCAGGACCGCACCCCGATTCGCTGGCGGATCAGGAACGACGAGCCGGGAGAGCCCAGCGCACTGCCTCACGAAGAACTGCCCCAGCAGAAGGCCATGAACAGGGAGACGTCGTGACGGGACGAGTCGAAGGCACAGTGTCCTTCATTACCGGAATAGCCCGAGGCCAAGGCCGTAGCCATGCGGTGCGACTGGCCCAGGAGGGCTCGGACATCATCGGCCTGGACATCTGCGGCGAGGTCGGCGGCACCTCGCGGTTCTATCCGCCGGCCACCGCGGCCGACCTGGCCGAGACGGTCCGGCTAGTGGAGCGGGAGGACCGCCGGATCATCACCTACACCGCCGACGTGCGCGACTTCGGCGCCGTGCAGAAAGGGCTCGACGCGGCCGTCGAAGAACTCGGCAGACTGGACGCGGTGGCCGCCAATGCCGGAATCTTCCAGTTCGGCGAACCGGTCGCGGACATATCCGACGCCGACTGGCGGGATGTGCTCGACGTCAACGTAACCGGCGTTTTCAACACCTGCAAGGCGGCGATCCCGCATATCGTCGAGGGCGGCCGTGGCGGCTCGATCACCATTACCTCGTCCGACGCGGGCGTCAAAGGGTTCGCCAACTTCGGCCATTACGTCACCTCGAAACACGGCGTCATCGGCCTCATGCGGTCACTCACCCTGGAACTGGCCGTACATTCGATCCGGGTCAACGTGGTGGCACCGACGAACTGCAACACCACAATGATCCAGAACGACGCGGTGTACCGGCTGTTCCGGCCGGACCTGGAGCACCCGACCCCCGCCGAGTTCGCCGAGTCCTCGTCCACACTGCTCGCCCTGCCGCAGCCGTGGGTAGAGCCGATCGACGTGTCCAACGCCGTGCTCTTCCTCGCCTCGGACGAGGCCCGCTACATCACCGGCGTCACCCTGCCCGTAGACGGCGGCTCGGCCGCACTGTAGGTGTCGGGGCGCGGCACACGAGTTCTAACCTGTGTGCCGCGTCCACGCGCTGTGTGTCGTACCTACGACCTGGGCCCGGCGGCCACCACCTGCACCTCGCACACACCGTCCCGACCGCACGCACAGCCCGTGGCCCGCGCACACCGACTGCAGACACCACACCCGCGTTCTAACTCATGTGCCGCGTCGACACCCCGTGTGCCAGCGCCACAACCTGTGTGCCAGGTCGACACCCCGTGTGCCAGCGCCACGACCTGTGTGCCAGGTCGACACCCTGTGCGCGGCGGCCACGACCGGGGCGGCGGCCACGGGTGGCTAGCGGTGTAGGGCGGCGCGGGCCAGGCGGTTTCCGGTCAGCTGGGCGGCCTGCACGATGACGATGATGATCACCACGGTGACCAGGGTGACCGGCCAGTTGAACTGCTGGTAGCCGTAGCTGATCGCGAAGTTGCCCAGGCCGCCGCCGCCGACGTAGCCGGCCATCGCCGACATGTCGACCACCGCGACGAAGATGAACGTGTAGCCGAGCACCAGGGCGCCGAGCGCCTCCGGGATCAGCACCGTCAGGATGATCCGCGGCTTGCTCGCGCCCATCGCCCTGGCCGCCTCGATCACCCCCGGGTCGACCGCCACCAGGTTCTGCTCGACGACCCGGCCGATCACGAAGCTCGCCATCGCCGACATCGGGAACAGCACCGAGCGCGTCCCGATCGTCGTACCCATCACCGCCAGCGTGAGCGGCCCGATCGCCGTGATGAAGATGATGAACGGAATCGGCCGGACGACGTTGACCAGCACGTTGAGCAGCTGGAACACCGGCGTGTTCGGCAGCAGACCACCTCGGCGCGTGGTGTGCAGCAGCACGCCGATGCCCAGCCCGACCACGCCGGCGATCAGCATCGTCCAGACCACCAGGTAGATCGTCTGCTGGAAGGAGAGCAGCAGGATCGGCGCGAGCGGGCCCCACTCGGTCATCGGGCACCTCCGCCGGCCGGCGCCGACACCGACGCCGCGGCCCGCTCGGTGTCCGACCCGTCACCCGAGGCCGGGCCGTCGTCCAACTCCTCGACCGGGGCCAGCTCGGCGAGCTCCCGGACCAGCGCGTCGATCGCCGGGTCGGCGCCGGTGAGCTCGTAGGTGATGCTGCCGAACGGCTGGTCGGCCAGCTCCCCGATGCCGCCGTAGATGATCGTGGCCCGGACGTCGTGCTCGACCAGCTTTTCCGCCAGCGCCTCCTGGGTGGCGCCTCGGTCGCGGATGCCGACGGTGACGATCCGACCGGGAAAGGTGCCGCGCAGCCGGCGCAGCGTGTCCGCCCTCGGCCGGTCGTGCAGGGTGCTCTGCACCAGGCGCCGGGTGGCCGCTTCCCGGGGCGCGGCGAACACGTCGTAGATCGGCCCGTGCTCGATCACCCGACCAGCCTCCATCACCGCGACCTCGTCGCACAGCGAGCTGACCACCTCCATCTCGTGCGTGATCACCACGATGGTCGTGCCCAGCTCACGGTTGATCTTCGTGAGCAGCGCCAGCACGTCCCGGGTGGTCTCCGGGTCCAGCGCGCTGGTGGCCTCGTCGGCCAGCAGGATCGTCGGCGAGGTGGCCAGGGCCCTGGCGATGCCGACCCGCTGCTTCTGCCCGCCGGAGAGCTGGCTCGGGTACCGCCGCGCCTTGTCCGCGATGCCCACGAAATCCAGCAGCTCGGCGACCCGCTCGGCGCGGCGCTGCCTCGACCAGCCCGCCAGCTTCAGCGGGTAGGCCACGTTGCCGGCGACGGTGCGCGAGGAGAACAGGTTGAACTGCTGGAAGATCATGCCCACTCCCCCACGCAGCTCCCGCATGCCCTTCGCGGTCAGCTCGTTGAGGTTGCGGCCGTTCACCACGACGGTGCCCCGGGTCGGCGTCTCCAGGCCGTTCACCAGCCGGACCAGGGTGCTCTTGCCCGCGCCCGAGTAGCCGATGACGCCGGCGATCCGGCCCTGCTCGATGTCCAGGTCCACCGAGTCGACGGCCAGCAGCACCGCCTTGCCGTCGGTCCGGAACTCCTTGGACACCTGCCGGAAGCTGATCGCGGGAGGCATCGTTACGCGCCGGCCTTGCGGATGGTCTCTTCCAGCGCCGCCGTCGTGGCCTGCAGGTCCTGCGCGGAGTTGTTCTTCAGCACGCCGGTGGTACCCAGGTCGTGCGTGACGGCCGCCTCGACCTCCGGGTCATGGTAGATCGCCGCCAGCTTCAGGTAGGTCGGGTTGTCCTTGTCCTCGGCGCGGGCCACGAACGCGTTGATGTAGGGCTTGGCGGCGTCGCCGTTCGGGTCGTCCTTGAAGATCACCTTGTCGGTGGCCAGCTTCGCGGCGGTGGCGTAGTTGTTGTTCACGATCGCGGCGTCCACGCTCGGCAGGTTGGTGGCGGTCTGCGCGGCGTCCACCGCGACGACCGTGACCCTGGACGCAGCCCGGTCGATGTCGCTCGGCGTGGACAGCGTGGTGCCGCCGCCCTTGAGCGTGACCAGCTTCGCGGCCTGCAGCACGAGCAGCGCCCTGGCCTGGTTGGTCGGGTCGTTGGGGATCGCGACCTGTCCACCGGCCGGGATGTCGGCGACCGAGGCGTGCTTGAGCGAGTAGAGCGGCAGCGGGTACACGGCCGTGGCGCCGATCGGCACCAGCGTGTCGTGGTTCTTCACGTTGTAGTTGGCCAGGTACTGCAGGTGCTGGAACTCGTTGAGCTGCAGCTGCTTCTGCGCCAGGGCCGGGTTCGGCTGGTTGTAGTCGGTGAAGTTGACGAGCTGCACCTGGATGCCGGCCGCGGCGGCCTTGCGCTGGAACACCTGCCAGTAGGACTCGCTGCCGTCGGCCACCCCGATCGAGATCGCGGAGCCACTGGCGTCACCACCGGTCGGCGCGGCACAGGCCGCCGCCAGCATCGCGGTCACCAGGGCCACCGGCAGCAGCAGGAACGATCTCAGCTTGGACGACATGACGTTCTTTCCCCTCAACATTTTGATCATGCTAGGCCGCCGCGCGGCTTCGTTACCGAATGTGCGGCTGGGTGTGCCGGACCGGCGCGGACACAACGCCGGAGCCGCGGCCTGATCGGTGCGTTCGCTCGAAACCACACCGTTTACGTCAAGTTAACACGCTATCAGCGGGCACTCAGGTACCGCGATGTGTGCCGTGACACCGTCCTGACCAGCGCACGAGCCGGGCATGCCGGCCGGCCGTTGACAGCACCCGGTCCGTCCTGCATAGATTGCGAGCACACGCCAGGAACGCTGGAGGTCATCGTGCACTCGTTCTATCGGCGGGCCGGCAGTGCCCACCGGTTGCACGTCGACCTGCTGCGGGTCGTCAGCGCGGCCTGTCCGGCCTGAGGCCGAACCGCCCCCGTTCGCTCCGGTACCGCGGCCTGTCCGCATGCCGCGAGAGCTGCCAGAACCCCGGTCGCCGCCATCCCTGACCTGACCCGCCTGGCGGTCGGGTTCGTCTCGTACCCGCGGTTCCCGATTCAGCCCGCTCACCGTCGCCGTGGTCCTCGCCGGCCGGTGCGCCCAGCTTTCCCGCCGTCCGAAGGAGCACCCGATGAGCACGAGCCCGACACCCAACCCGAACCCCAACCCGAGCCCGGAGCCCGGCCCGGCAGCGAGCCTGGCCACCCGGATCGGCGCGGACTGGGCCGCCGTGATCGCGGCGGCCGCCCTGGTGCTGCTGGCCGTGATCGGCCTGCTGCCCTCGATCCCATTCCTGGTCAAGTGAGCGCCCCGGCGAGTCCCACCACCGGCCGCGCCGGTGGCATCGGAATCCCCGTGCTGCGCTACCTGCCCGGCCTGCTGCTGCTCGTGGTGGTCGGTGTGATCGGCACCTACGCGCAGACCGGGCTGCGCAGTATCGCCCACGCCACCGGCACCGCGCTGCCGGACCTCGAGTACGTGCTATGGGCGATCATCCTCGGGCTGATCATCCGCAACACGGTCGGCGTGCCCGCGCCATTCCGGCCGGGGGTGGCGACCTACGAGTTCTGGCTCAAGATCGGCATCGTGCTGCTCGGCGCCCGCTTCCTGCTGGGTGACCTGGCCAAGCTGGGCGGGTTCAGCCTGGTCCTGATCCTGATCGACATGGCGGTCGCCACGACGGTGATCCTGCTGGTTGGCAAGGCGTTCGGGCTCGGCGGCAAGCTGTCCACGCTGCTCGCGATCGGCACCTCGATCTGTGGGGTGTCCGCGATCATCGCCGGCAAGGGGGCGATCGACGCCGACGACGAGGACTCCGGCTACGCGATCGCCGCCATCCTGGCCCTCGGCGCGGTCGCGCTGTTCAGCTTCCCGGCCATCGGGCACGCCCTGGCACTGACCGACACCCAGTTCGGCCTGTGGGCGGGCCTCGCCGTGGACAACACCGCGGAGACCGCGGCCACCGGCGCCGCCTACTCGCCGCACGCCCAGCAGGTCGCGGTGGCCGTGAAGAACACCCGCAATGCGCTGATCGGCCTCGTGGTGCTCGGCTACGCGATCTACTGGTCCAGCCGAGGCGGCGTGGCGGTGGCCAGCGGCGTGCGGGCGCGCGCCCAGTTCGTCTGGCGCACCTTCCCCAAGTTCGTGCTCGGCTTCATCGCGGTGTCCGCACTGGCCACCCTCGGGGTGTTCGCCAAGCCGGACGTGACCAGCCTCGGCAACCTGTCCAAGTGGGCGTTCCTGCTCTGCTTCGCCGGCGTCGGGCTGAACTTCGATCTCCGGGAGTTCGCCCGCAGCGGGGTGCGGCCGCTGGTCGTCGCCGCGCTCGGGCTCGTCGTGGTGGCGGCCTGCTCGCTCGGCCTCGTGCTGCTGACGTCCGGCTGGATCAAGGGCACCTAGTGATCGACGGGGCCTCGTCGTCGAGGGCTGGTCGGCGGGGCCTTAGTCGGTGTGGCCCCGGCGCGCCCACTCGCGGGCCAGCAGCTGGTAGGAGCGCACCCGGTCGGCGTGCCGGTGCGTGATGGTGGTGATGACCAGTTCGTCGGCGTCGGTCGCCTCGCGCAGCTGTTCGAGCCGGTCGGCCACCTGAGCGGGCGAGCCGACGAACTGGGTGTCGACCCGGTCGGCCACCAGCGCGCGCTCGCCCGAGGTCCAATGGTGCGCGCCGGCCTGCGCCGGGCTGGGGAACTCGATCGCCCCGGCACCGGACCGGATGCTGTGCACCCAGAGCCCGTACCCGCTGGCCAGGGTGCGGGCGGTGGCCTCGTCGTCGGCGACCACCACGTCGGCGGACACGCTCACGTAGGGCCGGTCCAGCTCGGCGGACGGGCGGAACGCGGCCCGGTACCCCCGCACCGCCTCGAGCACGGTCGCCGGGCTGACGTGGTAGTTCGCCGCGAAGCGCAGCCCGTTGCCGCCGGCCACCGAGGCGCTCTGCCCACCGCTGCTGCCCAGGATCCAGACCTGCACCGCCGCGCCCTCGCCCGGCACCGCGTGCACCTCGACGCCGTCCTGGCCCCGGTAGCTGCCCCGCAGCAGCGCGAGGATGTCGCCGACCTGCTCGCCGTAGTCCTGCGCCTCGGCGTTCGGCTGCAGCAGCAACCGCTTCTGCGCGGCGAACCTGGGCGTGCCGAGCAGCTGCTCAAAGGAGAACCTCGGCGGCAGCAGCAGCCCGTTCGGCGCGCGCCCCTCGGTCGAGCCGGCCGGGCTGGCCGGGGCGCCGACCGGGACCGGCGGTTGGGCACCGGGCCCCGCGTCGGCCGGCGCGGGCGGGCGCCCACCGGACCGGCCGAGGCCCAGGTCCAACCGGCCGGGGTGCAGCGCGTCCAGCAGCCCGAACTCCTCCACAGTGGACAGCGCGGTCCGGTGCCCGAGCTGGACCGCGCCGGAGCCGAGCCTGATCCGCGAGGTCGCCGAGGCGGTCAGCGCGAGCACGACGGCCGGCGAGGCACCGGCAACCCCGGGATTCAGATGGTGCTCGGCGAACCAGTAGCGCCGGTAGCCGATGTGCTCGGCGACCTTGGCCAGGTCGATGCTGTTACGCAGCGCCTCGGCGGGCGTGGAGCCCGACGAGATCGGCACCAGGTCCAGCACCGCGAGCGGCGTCCCGGTCATCGGTGTCCGCCTGCGTAGCTCGCGGGGCGGGCGGCGCCGGCCGTCCTCGGTGACCCGCCTCGCGGGCGGCCGTTGCGGATCGAAGCGAGCGGGTCCGCGTAGACCGGGCGCAACGCGGCGGTGCACGCCGCCAGCGCCTGCGGGGCGGCACCGACCGAGCTGACACTCGGCACCAGCGGCGCGAGCACGCTGGTCGCCGCGAAGCTCGCCCGGACGTGGCCGAGCCCGGGCGGGTACCCGGTGAAGGCCTGGCCGAGCAGCACCACCCGGTCCGGGTCGAGAACGTCCCTGGCCAGCGCGACGCCCCGGCCGAGCAGGGTGGCGCGCTCGACGAGCAGCTCGTGGGCCGGGCGGTCACCGCGCTCGGCGGCGGCGATCACCTCGGCGATGTCCGGTGCACCGACGATCCCGGCGGCGTGCGCGGCGGCGGCCACCGCGGCGTCCCCGACGGAGGCCTCCAGGCAGCCGGTCGCCCCGCAGTGGCAGCGCGCCGTGCCGCCGACCGGCAGGTGGCTGATCGTGCCCGTGCCGGCGGCCGGTCCGGGCAAGGCGCCGTCGACGGTCAGCACCGAGGCCACCGCGTCCCGGGCGTACACGTACAGCGTGGTGCCGTCGGCGGGGTGCCGGGCGAGCAGCGTCTCCGCGCCCACCATGGCCGCCAGCTGGGGCATCACGACGACGTCGGAGCCGGCAAACCGGGCCGCCAGCTCGCCGACCGGGTCGAGACGCCCCGCCGCGGCCGGCCGGCCGCCCAGAACCAGGCCGACCCGCAGCATCCGCCGCCCCGGCCAGCGCGCACCGAACCTGCGCAGCCGCGCGGTGAGCAGGGTGACCACGTCGGCCGGCGCCCCGCTCGGGGTCGGCACCTCGGCCGAATCGAGCACCCGCCCGCGCAGGTCACCGGCCGCCAGCGTGGTGCGGCGGCGGCCGATGTGGATGCCGAGCACACCGAACTCGTCCGGGTCGAGCTCGACGGGCACCCGGGGCCGACCGACCGCGCCGGCCGGTACGAGGTCGGGCCGCTCGCGCAGCAGACCGGTCTCCAGCAGCCGGGCGACCTGCCGGTTCACCGTGGCGTGGCTCAGTGCGGTCGCGGCGGCGAGCTCGTCGCGGCAGATCGGGCCGGCGCGCCGGGCGGCGTCCAGCACGGCGGCGGCCGGCGGGCGGCCGAACGGGCGAGTGGCGCGCGGCGCCGGCCGGTACGCGACCGGGGCCGGGGTGGCGGCGGTGAGAGTGGTCATCGGATCCTCGCGGGGGGTCACTGCCTGCGCACCTGCGTCGCGCGCCCGCCGCTGGTAGGCGGCGGCACACGCGGCCACGGGCCGGGTGCTCGGGGCGGAGGGGCTGACTGGGCGCGGTTCGGGCGCGGTCAGGCCCGACAGAGCGCGGTGGCCGTACGGCAGAGGTCCACATGGCGGCGGCTGCGCAACAGCGTGACGGACAGCGGTCGCGGGTGCTCGCCGTCACTCATGCGAGTGACGCTAACACGGCTCCGGGCGGCCGTCGACGACCCGGCGGCCGATCCCGGTCACATTGAGAATTCCTATCAGTCCGGTATCAATGCACGGCCGTGATCTGGAGCGATCGGACGAGCGCCTATTTTGTAGCGGTCACCAGGGGGCCGACCACCGCGTTGTACCGGCGGTCGACGAAGCCGGCGAGGTCGACCTTGCCCGGCAGCTGACCGGCCGAGGTGAAGGCATCGGCGAGTTGCTGCTCCGAGGCGAGCACCGTGTCGTCGACGGCGACCGGGCTCAGCGCGAGCCGGGGCACCGCCACCTTCGCGGTACTCACTGGGATGCCGGTCTGCTGGGCGTAGATGGCGGCCCATTCGTCCGGGTGGGTCTTGGCCCACAGGTACGCCTTGTCGACCCGCACGACGTAGTCCTGGATCGCGGAGTTCTTGCCGGCGTCGGCCAGCGACGCCCGGTTGGCGACCTGCAGCGAGTAGCCGTTGGACAGGGCGGTGCCACCGGCCGGCCCGGTGCCATTGAGCGCGTCGGCGCCGCTGACCAGTTCCCGGGCGCCGAGGCTCTGCACGGCCTCGGTCGCGTACGGCTCCCAGACCGCCCAGGCGGCCAGGCTGCCCTGGTTGAACGCGGCGTACGCGTCGCTGGGCTGCAGGTACGACAGGGTCACGTCGGTGGGTGTGAGGCCGGCCTTGGTGAGCGTGTTGAGCAACGTGCCGTTGGCCGAGGAGCCCTTCGCCACGGCGATCGTCTTGCCCCGCAGATCGGCCAGCCCGGTCAGCGGCGAACCCTTGGGCACCAGCACGGCGTCGCCGACCGGGGAGCGCAGCGCGCCGACGATGTCGATGTTGCCGTTCGCGGCGGCCGAGAAGATCGGCGGCGTGTTGCCGACCTGCCCGATGTCGATCGCATTGGCGTTGGCGGCCTCGAGCATCGGCGGGCCGGAGGTGAAGTTCGACCACTGCAGGTGGTACGGGGTGCCATCGAGCAGCCCGGCCGCCCGGAGCAGCACCTGCTGGGCGATGCCCTTCTGGTCGCCGACGCGGAGCGTAACGCCGGCCAGCTCCGCCGGGCTGACCGCCGCCGGCACCGCGGCCGGGCCGGACGCGGGCGCCGGCGAGCCGCACGCGGCCAGCGCCAGCACCGCGGCGACGGCGGCGAGCGGGGCCAGGTCACGCAGCTTCATGATCATTCACTCCCAGGTCGGACAACACACGGGCGCGCAGCTCGGACTGCCGGGCGGCGCTCCTCGGTCGGGCGGCGGTGACCGGGTGCTCCGCCGCGATCCGGCCGCCCTCCAGCACCAGGACCCGGTCGGCGAGCGCGAGCGCCTCGTCCACGTCATGGGTGACCAGCAGGATCGCCGGCCCGTGTCGCTGCCACAGCTGGCCGACCAGTCGGTGCATCGCCAGCCTGGTCAGCGCGTCCAGCGAGCCGAACGGTTCGTCCAGCAGCAGCAGGTCGGGCTCCCGGACGAGCGCCCTGGCCAGCGAGACCCGCTGTGCCTCGCCGCCGGAGAGGGTGCGCGGCCACGCGTCGGCCCGCTCCCCCAGCCGCACCTCGGCCAGCGCCCGCTCGGCGACCCCGCGCGGGTCGCCGGTGGCCAGTCCGAGGCTGACGTTGCGCCACACCCGCCGCCACGGCAGCAGCCGGGGCTGCTGGAACGCCATCGACACCTGGCCGGGCACCACGCACTCGCCCCGGACGTCGGTGTCCATGCCGGACAGCACGCGCAGCAGCGTGGACTTGCCGGACCCACTTCGGCCGAGCAGCGCGACGAACTCGCCGGGCCGCACGGTCAGCTCCAGCCCGTCCAGCACCCGGCGGTCGCCGAACTGCTTGACCAGCCCGCGCACCCGCGCCGCGGCCTGCTCGGTCACCGACCCACCCCGCGGGGTCACGCCGCCCGCCACCGCAGCACCCACCGTTCGAGCAGCCGTACGAGGGTGTCCATCAGCAGGCCGACCAGCGCGTAGACCAGCAGACCGACGATCACGATGTCGGTGCGCAGGAAGTCCCTGGCGTTGTTGATCATGTAGCCGACCCCGGAGTCGGCCGCGATCGTCTCCGCGACCACCAGCGCCAACCAGGCCGACGCCACCCCGAGCCGCACGCCGACCAGGGTGTACGACGCCGCACCCGGCAGGATCACGTGCCACAGCCGCTCGGCACGGCCGTAGCCGAGCACGGTCGTCGCCTCCACCAGTTGCGGATCGGCCTGCCGAATCCCGGCGTGCACGTTGACGTAGATGGGCAGGCCGGCGGCCAGCGCGATCAGCACGAGCTTCGGCAGCTCGCCGATGCCGAACCACAGGATCAGCAGCGGGATCAGGCCGAACAGCGGCACGTTGCGGACCATCTGCAGCACCGGGTCGACCACGGCATCGCCCCAGCGCAGCAGGCCGGCCAGCACCCCGAGCGTGGCGCCGATCGCCGCCCCGATTACGAAGCCGATCAGCATCCGGCGCAGCGAGACGCCCAGCCCGTCCCCCAGCTGGCCGTTGCGAGCCACCTCGAGCGCGGCGCCCCAGATCGTGGTCAGCGGCGGCAGCTTGCGGCTCGACACCAGCCCGGTCGCACTGACCAGCTGCCAGCCCAGCAGCAGCACCAGTGGGCTGACCCAGCGAACCAACCGAGGGCCGAGGCGGCCGGCGGATCGCGCGCGCGGCCGCTCGGCCGGGGCCTGGCGCGGGGTCTGCCCGGGGCGTTCGGCGCTCGCGAGCAGCCCGGGGTCAGATAGCGTCAACGGCCCGAACCAGGCTGGCGGCACTCACGCGGTCGAGCATGCAGTGGGCCCCGGAGTGCGGACAATGATTGCGATCAGCGTGGATTTTAGTCGCCGGCCGCCGGCAGCGGTGAGCACGGCGCGAGTTTCGGTGATCATCAGGACGTGAGGGCTGTTTTGGGCCCGCCGAAACAGCCCCCAGGTCCTGATGATCACCGACAAGCGTACAGCCCGCCCACGGCTGGGGCGCTGAGTCGACCGAGGCGCTCGACGGGCCACCGGCGGGGAGCGCGAACGCCTCACGGCAGAAGGTCTGACGGAGAGTCGGAATTGCTGATTTCGCTGCTTGACAGGTCCAAAGTTACGAATTGATACTCGTCGAGGCCCGTGTTCTGCTCGATCGGCAACTGGAGATCCACATGGCCGAGCTCGGATGAGTCCGCTGACCGTGCTGTTCCTGCCGGAGTCCGCGTACGGGCCCACCAACAACTGCGCGGGCATCGGCGACGTGCTGCGCGGGCGGGGTCACCGGGTGGTCTTCGCGGCCGAGTCCTCCTGGCGGGGCCGACTGGCGCCGCTCGGCTTCGAGGAGCGGCTGGTCGACCTGGCCCCACCGCCCGAGAACGGCATGCAGGACGGCGCAGAGGACGGCCTGCAGGACGGCGCAGGGGACGCCGGGCAGTTCTGGAAGGACTTCATCCGCGAGACCGCGCCGGAGTTCCGCAAGCCGACGATCGAGCAGCTGGCCAGCTTCATCAAACCGACCTTCGAGGCGCTGCTGGACGGCGCCCGGTACTGCGAGCCGCAACTGCGCTCGGTGCTCGCCGACGTACGGCCGGACGTGGTGGTCGAGGACAACGTGGTCGCGTTCCCCGCGCTACTCACCGCCGGGGCGCCGTACGTCCGGATCGTCTCCTGCAACCCGCTGGAGGTACCCGGCCCCGAGGTGGCGCCGGTCTTCTCCGGGCTGCCCGCCGACGACCGGTCCGCCTGGCCGGCGTTCCGCGCCGAGGCCGACCGGGTGCTGCGGCCGCTCTGGGAGTCGTTCGACGGCTGGGCGCGGGAGCAGGGCGCGCCGCCGCTGCCCGAGCTGCAGTTCGTGCACACCTCGGCCGAGCTGAACCTGTACCTCTACCCCGAAGCGCTCGACTACCCCCGGGCGCTCGACGCCACCTGGCACCGGCTCGACTCCAGCGTGCGGCAGACCGACGCCGAGTTCGTGCTGCCCGCCGCGCTGGCCGACCGGCCCGAGGGCACCGCGCTGATCTACCTGTCGCTCGGCTCGCTGGGCAGCGCCGACGTCGAGCTGATGAAGCGGCTGATCGGCGTGCTGGCCGCGACGCCGCACCGGTACATCGTGTCCATGGGCCCCTGCCACGCCGAGCTCGACCTCGCGCCGAACATGTGGGGCGCCGAGTTCCTGCCGCAGACCCGGATCATCCCGCTGGTCGACCTCGTGATCACCCACGGCGGCAACAACACCGTCACCGAGGCCGTGCACTTCGGCAAACCGATGATCGTGGCGCCGCTGTTCTGGGACCAGTACGACAACGCCCAGCGCGTCGCCGAGACCGGCTTCGGCGTCCGGCTGGACACCTACCGCTTCGCCGACGCCGAGCTGCCGGCGGCCATCGACCGGCTGCTCGGTGACCGGGGGCTGCGGGACCGGGCGGCCGCCGTCGGTGCCCGCGTCCGGGCCGGCGACGGGCTCACCAGGGCCGCCGACCTGATCGAGGCACTCGGCCGGCGAGGACCGCGTTGACCGGGTCGACCACCTCGACCGGGAGACCTCGACCGCGCTGGCCGGCGTGACCGGCGACGAGCTGCTGGCGCGGCTGCGCGCCCAGTGGCCCCCAGCCGGTGGGCCGGAGCGGGCGGACTACGCCGAGTCGCCGCTCGGGGCCAGCACACCGGTCGCGGCCATGTCGCTCGACACCGGATATCCACCCCGGCACGCGGTCGCGGTGGCGCAGGGCCCCGCCGGCCACCTCACGGTCCCCCTGGTCGCGGCCGCCGACGGTGGCTGGCGACGCGCGGCGGCCGGCGACGGCACGGCAGGCGCCCTGGTGCACCGGGTGGCCACCGCGGCGGGCCCGGTCGGCCGGTTCACCCTGCACCCCGGCCGGCCGATCGGAATCACCTCGCCCACGCCGGCGGAGCGGTCCGTCGACACCGACCAGACCAACGAGTCCGTCGTCGTCGCCGAGCGCTCGGTGGTGAAGTGGGTGCGCCGCCCCAGCGACGGCGACCAACCCGCGATGCGGCTGCCCGCGCACCTCGACGCGGTCGGCTTCACCGGCATACCGGCGGTGCAGGGCTTCCTGACCTGGCAACTTCCGGGCGCCGAGCCGGTACTGCTGGCCGGCGTCGACGCCTACCTGCCGGACGCCGCCGACGGCTGGGCCTGGTGCGTGGACGCCCTGCTCGACCAGCTGCGCGGCGGCGCCCCGGCGGCCTTCGCCGGCCAGCTCGGCCGACTCGCCGCCGAGCTGCACGCCGCACTGGCCACCCCGTCCCCGGTGCTGCCCCACCCGGTCGCCACCGTCGGCGCGGCGACCGTGCTGCGCTGGCACTCCACGGCCCGCGACAGCCTGGACCGGGCGCTGCGGGTGACCACGGGGGCGGAGAGCGGCCGGCTGCGGCGGATGGCCGGCTCGCTCGGTCAGGTGCTCGACGAGCTGGCCGGCGTACCGGGCGCGACCGTACAGCCGGTGCACGGCGACCTGCACGTCGGCCAGCTGCTGCGCTGGCGGGACGGCCTTGCGGTGATCGACTTCGAGGGCAACCCAACGCCCGGGGTGGCCGAGACCGGGGCGGCCCAGCCCGCCGCCAGGGACCTCGCCCAGCTGCTGTGCAGCATCGGGCACGTGGGTCGGGTCGCCGACCGCCGCACCGAGGGCGCGCACCTCGCCGACCTCGAGCGGTGGATCGCGCGCGGCCGGCTGGCCCTGCTCGCCGCGTACCGCTCCCGGCTGGCCGAGCTGGACCGGAGCGGGCTGCTCGACGAGCGGCTGCTCGCGCCCTTCGTCGTCGAGCAGCAGTGCCGGGAGCTGATCTACGCGGCGACCTGCCTGCCGAGGTGGAGCTACGCGCCCATGGCCGAGCTGCACGCGGCGTTCGACGACTGACGACAGCACGCAGGCGAGCCTGCTCTCGGACGTCACCGGCGCGGCCGCCGCGCTTGCGCAGGATCGACGATGCTGTGCCCGCCGGCCAGCAGGGCGCCGGCGTCAGTGCCCGGGCACCGGCGTCCATGTCCGCGATCATCCGCTGCACCGCCTGCAGCGCGCCGATCGGCTTGTCGCCGGACCCGTGATCGCCCTGGCCGACCGTCCCGAAGCGACGTCTCTCTGACCCACGTCCGCCGAGGCTTTCTCGGTTGACACAGGCGGCAACCTAGATCGACATGGGACAAGCAGACGCGGCGGAACTGCGCCGACTGGCTGGACTGGCTACACCGATGACGTTGCGGGTCGCGGTGACCCTCGGGCTACCGGACCGACTGCGCGAGCGCGCCGCCACGGCCGCCGAGCTCGCCGCCGAGCTCGCCGTGTCCCCGATCGCCCTGGACCTGCTCCTGGAACATCTGGCGAGCCTCGAGGTCGTGGCACGCACCAGTGCCGGATACCGCACCACCGCCTACGGCACGAACCTCTGCGCCAGTGCCGACAACATGGCCGACAACATGGCCGACAACCTGCTGATCAACCTGCTGCACCTCAACTGCGCCGGCGGTCGCGCGGAGCTGGCCTTCGTGGAGCTCCTGCACAGCATCACCACTGGTCAGGCCGCTTACTCACGTCGGTACGGGCAGGACTTCTGGGCCGACCTGGCCGAGCATCCCATCCTGACCGCCCACCCCCGGCTGCACGGCCAGCTCGTCGACCTCGACCCCACCGCGACCGAGGCCGCCAGCACCTTCGCCGCGCACGACCTTGGCGACCGGGCGCAGGCGCGCACCGGCAGCTTCTTCGACGCCCTGTCACCCGGAGCCGATGCCTATCTACTCTGCGACATCCTGCACGACTGGGACGACGACCGCGCCAGCACGATCCTGCGCCGCTGCGCCGAAGCAGCCCACCCGACCAGCCGGATCCTGGTCATCGAGGCCGTTGGCGGACTCCGGGCGGACAGCGAGTTCAACCTGGCCATGCTGGCCATCTTCGGCGGCCGCGACCGCACCCTCGACGAGTTCCGCGACCTGGCCGCACCCCTCGGCCTGACCCTCGAGGCCGTGACCGACCTGACCAACCACCGCTGCCTACTCGAGCTCGTCGTTTCGTAACCTCCTTTCGTAACTTGATTTCGGAACGACGATACATTTAACATCCCGCCATGACGACGGCGTTGGTGCGGTACCGGTGCGACGGCCCGGTCGCCACGATCACGATGGACGACGGCAAAGCGAACGTGCTGTCGCCGGCCATGCTGGCGGAGCTCAACGCCGCCCTGGACCGAGCCCTGACCAACGACGCGGTCGTGGTACTGACCGGGCGCCCCGGGATCTTCTCGGCGGGCTTCGACCTGAGCGTGCTGCAGCGCGGCGGGAGCGATGCGGCGGCGATGGTGCGGACCGGCTTCGAGACGGCGGAGCGGCTGCTCTCGTTCCGCACACCCGTGGTGGTGGCCTGTAGTGGGCACGCCGTGGCCATGGGCGTGTTCCTGCTGCTCGCGGCCGACTACCGGATCGGTGCCGAGGGCGCGTTCACGATCGCGGCCAACGAGGTCGCCATCGGGCTCGCCATGCCGAGGGCGGCCGTGGAGATCCTGCGGCAACGACTGGCGCCCGCCTACTTCCACCGGGCCGTGGCGCTGGCCGAGGCGTTCGACCCGGACACCGCCGTGCCGGCGGGGCTGCTTGACCGCGTGGTGCACCGGGACGAGCTGCTCGCGGTCGCGCACGAGCTGGCCCGCCACTTCGGCGAGCTGGACCTGCCGGCGCACCAGACCAGCAAACTCCGGGCCAGGGCGAGCGCACTGACCGCGCTGCGCAACGCGATCGTCGCCGACGCCGCCGAGCTGCGCGGCCGGCCCGCGCCGTCCCGACCGGCGGTTCGACCCGTGCGTGACGCGGTTCTGTAGCAACGTTCCGGTACCGTCGCACGCGTGCCGAGGGCCAAGCTGCGTACTCCCGAACTGCGCGACCGACTGCTGCGCGCCGCGATCGAGACGCTGGTCAGCGACGGGGTCGCCGGTTTCACCACCCGCCGGGTCGCGGAGAGCGCCGACACCTCGGTGCCCGCCGTCTACGAGCTGTTCGGCGACAAGGCCGGCCTGGTCCGGGAGATCTTCTTCGAGGGCTTCCGCCGGCTCGGCGGCCAGCTGGAACAGGTCCCGT
>Ga0137415_10001002_pt1 | contig 27811 bp, 23 predicted proteins | sample CZODoug3_1_1_16f_FD_183082 | JGI IMG/M metagenome (GOLD analysis project Ga0137415, IMG submission 183082) | Vadose zone soil fungal communities from Angelo Coast Range Reserve, California, USA - CZODoug3_1_1_16fungal (Hybrid Assembly) | ecosystem: Environmental > Terrestrial > Soil > Vadose...
TGCGGCCGAGGACGGTCACCCGCACGCGGTCGTTCGACGGGTCCAAGGACGTGTTGCGTTCCAACGCTTCGCGATTGATCCCGACCTGAAAGAGGCCGAGTTCCGTGGACATTCCCCCGAACGGCGTGACGTACCAGTGCCGCAGGGTCTCGACGGGAAACGCCGGCGCGGGATCGCCCGGCGATCCGGGCTTACGAAGCACGATGGAATCGACGGGTTCCAACGTATTAGTAAGCTGAGTCTTGAAAATCCGCCCTGAGACTCGTTTGCCATCATGAAGAACACATGTTCTGACAGGAGCGCGATATCCTTATCTATGACTCAAATCTAAGCGAACTTGAGGGAAGCCTTCACGGCCATCGGATTCGTGCTGATCGACATCGAGCCGACCCGCGAGAAGGAAGTCTACGGGAGGCTGATGAAGATCGAGCAGATCGTCGAACTCTACCCGCTGTTCGGGGAATACGACCTCATCGCGAAGGTCGAGGCCGATTCGTACGAAGCGATCGGGGCGGTCGTGATGTCAAAGATCCGATCGATCGAGGGCGTGAAGGCGACGAAGACCCTGGCGCGCGTGGCGTTTTGAGGATGCTTCCCGCAAGACTCAGGAGTCGCGCCGGTCGACGAGCGCGACGGCTTTACGCGCCTTCCCTTGCGGCCAAATTCGTCGGTACGTGCGGTACTCGACGTAGGAGAGGACGATCACCCCAATGATCGCGGGCGGGAGGATGATCGCATCCTGCCCGGGAAACGACATCCGCAATTGGATCGGCGCGAAGAGATTCAACGCGAGGCAACCGACGACGTAGAAGCCCTTCACCATGTCCTCGAGTAGGTACATGAGGACCGGATGGCGGCGCTGGAAATCGCTCGCCGGTGGTGCCTCCAGGGATTCCTCTTCGCTGATCCGAACGCGGCTCACGCTGATCGTGCTCCGTGGCCCCGGTGCCGCGACTGAAGGCCTTCCATTTGGGGTCCGTTTCGTGAAGGGTTCCCCGGAATTTAGCGGTTTGCCGGTGCGATCTTGTGGGCGCTTTGTTCGAAGGACGTTCCAGCGCTTTCGGGCAAAGGAAGAAAGACATTGTGCAAAATGCTCACATAGGAGAATGGACCGTACCGGGTGAAACGGGAGGAGGCCAGATGCAATCGTCCGGATCTCAACCGCCTTCGACGCCCTCGGAACCTTCGGGACCTGAAATCACCGCGGCTCCCTCCAAACGCGGCCTGCCGAGGAGGACGCTCGTCATCATCATCGTCGCGATCATCATCTTCGGAGCCGTCGGCGCGTTCCTGTTCGTTTACCTTGGCACAGGCTCTGTGCTCGTCACGAGCAACAGCCAGTTCATCCCGGCCGGGAGCTCCACCTCTTTTACCGCGACGGTGACGCCACCGTCCTTCGTCAGCGTCAATAGCATCCAGTGGAACTTCGGGGATGGCCAGCAGCAGGCGGCAACCGGACCAAATCCCTCCCACTCCTACTCGAATCCCGGCAACTATTACGTGCTCGCGACGGCCTCGCTGAGCAACGGCAAGACCTCGGACAACTCCCAAGGCCTTTTCCCCGTTCAGGCGGGCGATCCTCCGTTGCCTGCGAACCCCAACCCGTATGGGGTTACCCGCTCCTTTGGCGTCCTATCCTTTAACAAGACCTCGTCGTCGCCCGGCGCCCCGTTCGTCGCGACGGGGGGCCACATTGCCTTTGTGGGAGTCGTTGGCCAAGCGCCCAAGTTCCACTACGCCGTCAACGTGGACGCGCTCCGGAACACATGGACGAACTACTCTTGGAATGTCACGCAAATCAAGTTGAATTTCGGCGATGGATCGGCCGCCGAGACGAATGGAACTGGTAACACTCCGTACCCGCTAGCGGCCGAACCTACGATCAAGTCTACCCACGCCTACGCGAACGGCGGGGTCATGGTCTCGACCCTCCAGGTGACGACGGCGAACTTCTCGAGCACCCAGACCAACAGCACGCCCAATTGGGCCCCCGTCGCAGTCGGCCAGACGGAGACGACGACGGTCGGACTCACCGTCGCCATCGGATCCTACGCACCCCTCACCTATTCGGGGGCCGTGATCAAACCCGGAATCATCACGAATGTGGAGCAGGTGACGGGGGGCTATACCACTCTGGATCCCGGTCTCGACTATGAGTCGACCGGCTTTGAAGTCATATCGAACATCTACGAGACGCTGATCGCGTACAACGGCACGTCGACATCTGATTTCGTTCCCGTGATTGCGGATACGGTTCCCACCGTCGCGAACGGACAGGTGACTCCGGACTTCGGGAACTATACCTTCCACATACGCGCGGGACGGAAGTTCTCGAACGGAGACCCGATCACCGCGTGGGACGTGAAATACTCGATCACCCGCACTATGCTCTTCAATTCCGGGTCGCCGTTCCCGAATGGATGGATCATCTCTCAGTTCCTAATTCCCCCCGCGTTCGTCAGTCGATTGACGACTCCGGCGGGCTGCAAGTATGGAGACCCGGGTTGCTCGCTCGATGGTCCGCTCACCTTCTCGACGGTGAACAACGCGATTACCGTAGACAATGCGTCCCAGACGGTAACGTTCCATCCGTTCGCTCCCGTGCCGCCGCTGCTCTTCGATGAGGTAATCGCCGATCCACTTGGTGGCGGTATTGTCGATCACCTCTGGCTCGAGGCAACGGGACCGAAGCTGACCTGGAACGCGAAGGGCTTCCTCGATTACGAGAACTACAGCGCGTTGAAGAACTATGTCCCCGCATGGAGAAATGGAGCGGTCGGGTCGGGGCCGTTCGTGATCGACTATGTGGCGAACCCGGATTCCGTTGTGCTAAAGCCGAATCCGGGCTACGTCGCCCTCCCAGGCGTTCCTGCGGCGACAGTGAACAAGGTCGTCCTCCAATACGTCGCGGACCCCGCCACCCGGGAGCTTGCCCTCGAGGCTGGCCAAGCCGACATTGCCCAGATTACCCCCGCCCACTTCGATGTTGCGAGGCGACTCCAAGGCCTGGGTCTCATTCGGATCCAGTTCAACCCGACGCTGAACGAGATCTGGTGGAATTTCAATCTGGAGATCTACAAGTCAGCCGTTGGTTCCACGACGAATCCGTATGGGAATCAGGTCCCACCGAACTTCTTCGTGAACATTAGCATGAGGAAGGCGTTCGCATACGCGTTCAACTACCAGCAGTACTTCGATCAGATTTTGGGAAATAAGAAGTTCAACGCGACGTTCGGGATTCCGTTCAACGGAATCGTTCCGAAGGGGATGGTCGGCTACGAGGACCTCTCCGGTATGAATGTCTTCGACATGGTTCGGGCTCGTGCGTTTTACAATCAGACCGCGTGGGTTCGTGACCACGGGCGAAACGCAGGGTTCACGATTGCGCTGAACATGGAACAGGCAGACACCGTGGCCCGGGAAGCAGCGGCGGCCTGGGCGCAGAACCTGCAGCAGCTGGGGCCGAACATCAACGTGTTGATCAAACCGATTTCCTTCGAGGAGATGATCGAGAACTCCGTGCCTCATCAGAACCCAATGGGAATCTACTTCTTGGGTTGGCTCGCCGACTATCCGTTCCCGACCGATTACACGCTGCCGATGCTCTATCCAGCGGACAGTCCCGTGACCTCACCCTCGCCGGACGGAGGGACGTACCCGAACGCGAACGGATACAACATCCAGTACCTCGCGGCCGACCCGAACGGCACGGACCAGGTCGCCACATCCCGGCAGATCCGCGCATGGATTGACGACAGCCTCGTGAAGAATGCGACGAACCTCCCGGCCGTCGTCAGCGACTCCCAAAAGGCCCAGGAAGCCTTCGCGCGCCTTTGGCTGTGGGTTCCGGCCTACCAGCAGTACACCTTCTTCACGTTCCGGACATGGATCACGGGAATGGATAAGGAATTGAACCCAGTGCTGGGTGGAACGGACCTGTTGTACAATCTGCTCACGAAACCGAGTTCCACGAGCGTGTCGGCGGCCTCCGTTGGGACGGCCCTTGTCGTGTCCGGCACCCCGATCTCCATAATCGCGTCCTCGGCACCGTGGGCCAGGACGGTGGTTCCAAAGGGTGAGTCTCGGTTGGCGGAGCGTTTACAGCGAGGATAGCTCCCTTCGTCCGGAGCGGTCCTCGAAACGAGACACTCAGGACCTTCGAGCGACCCGCCGGCTGGTGGCCTTCCCATCTAGCCCATGGACCGCCACGGGAGCTCGGCTGCTCGGATCGCACTGGCAAGGCGCCGAACCGACCACCCGTCCGGAAAAAGAGGCCGAGGAACGTCGCGTTTGGAAGGGGTTGAGAGCGCGCGCCTGATCTACTACGTCATGCGGCGACTCCTCATCCTCATCCCCACGCTCCTTGGCGTCACGGTCATCACCTTTTTCCTGAGCCACGCCCCGGGTCCCGGCTTTGCACTTGCCGTGTATTGTTCCCCCAAGCTCGGCCCGTGCACGATCGACAACCCGCTCCTGAAGCCAATCGTTGACCAATTCCACCTTCGGGACCCCATCCCGATCCAATACGTCTACTATCTGAGCGGACTCCTCCAGGGAGACTGGGGGTTCACCAGCTCACCGGTGTCCGGCGGGATCCCTGTGACCCAGGCCATCACGTTGTTCCTCCCGCAGACCGTGGAACTCGCCGTCGCGTCGATCGTGCTCGCCACTCTGATCGGCATCCCGATGGGAACCGTTTCGGCTTTGCGGAAAGACCGGCTCTCCGATCATGCGACGCGTATTTTCGCCCTCGTCGGATATTCGATCCCGTTCTTCTGGCTCGCCCTCCTACTCCAAATCGCCGCCATCTCTCTGAACCCCGAGTGGGAGATTACGGGCGGATACAGTCCCACGGTACTCGATCCCGGCTCTCCGTCTTCCTCGTGGGCCTTCGTCGATGTGGGGGGAACTCCCGTACTCTTCTCCCAACCCACACATTTCCTCCTGCTCGACGCGGCACTTCACGGGTCTGGGACCGTTTTCATCGATGCTCTGAAGCACCTCCTGCTTCCGACGATTACGCTCGCGATTGGGATCCTCGGCGTCATCCTGCGGATGATTCGGTCTGGAATGGTCGATTCCATGAACCAGGACTACGTGAAGACCGCGTGGTCGAAGGGTTTGCCCGACTGGGTCGTCACCCGAGTCCATATTCGACGAAACGCCCTCCTGCCGGCGGTCACCGTGATCGGCCTCCTGTTCGCGGGCCTCCTAGGCGGGGTCGTGCTCGTGGAGTACGTGTTCGCTTGGAAAGGTATCGGCTACTGGGCCACGCAGGCGGTCCTTCGGTTTGACACGGGCGGAGTCATGGGGACCACCCTCATCTTCGCGATCTTCCTTGTCGTGATCAACCTCGTCGCGGATGTGATCTACGCCTATCTCGATCCCAGAATCACCCTGTGAGGTCATCGTGTGGGAACGGTGATCGAGACTCCGACAAAGCAGGTCTGGCGGTTCGACACCTCCTCTTGGCGTCGCCGGATTCAGGAATACCGGCTCCTCCTTCGCCTCCTCATCAAGAGTCCGCCGGCTGCGGCGGGCCTGATCATCGTCCTCGTCTACATAGGAATCCTCGCGTACGACCAGTTCTTCGTCGCGCAGAACGACATCATGATTCCAAATTTCAACGACACGACACCAAAGGCTCCTTTCTGGTGGCCTGGTGGCACGGCGGCGGGCGGATGGATGGGGACCACGATTCACGGAATCGACCTCGGGGACGCGATGCTCAAAGCCATCCGGATCGACCTCCTTTATTCGTCTTTCGTCGTCCTTTTCGGCGCGCTCGTCGGATGTTTCATCGGGGTCGTCGCGGGTTACCGAGGAGGACTGTTCGACGAAGCGTTGATGCGCGCCACGGATGTGACCTACTCGATTCCTTTCCTCGTGTTTGTCATCGCGGCGGCCTTCGCCGCAGGTCGGAGGGACTTCCTGACGATCAACGCAATCCTCCTCGCTCTGTGGTGGCCGCCGTACGCCCGACTCGTTCGGGCCCAGTCCCTTTCCGTCAAGGAACTCAAGTTCGTCGAGGCAGCGAGGGCCGCAGGAGCGTCGGATGGCCGGATCATGCTGCGGCATGTGCTGCCGAACACCCTCGCACCCGTATTCGTGCAAATCTCTCTTGACCTCGGAGTCGTAACCCAAATCTTTGCAGCCCTCGACTTCATCGGATTCAACGCAGGGAATCTGTTCCTGCCCGAATTGGGCAACCTCATTTCGGCGGGAGATCAAGCGGGGTTTCGGTCGTATCCTTGGACTGTCTTCCTACCAGGGCTCGTCCTGCTCATCTTCACGGTTGCGGTCAACTTGCTCGGGGATGGCCTCCGGGACGTCCTCGATCCCCGTGCGCGGAGGTAGTGCGTGGAGCCGATCCTCGTCGTCCGGGGCCTGAAGACGGAGTTCACGACGTCCCGCGGGATCCTCCGGGCCGTCGACGGGGTGGACTTCGACGTCGGCAAGGGGGAGGTCCTCGGGATCGTCGGGGAGTCGGGTTGCGGGAAGACCGTCACCGCCCTCTCCATCATGTACCTAATCACGCAGCCCCCCGGACGGATTGCGGGCGGCCAGATCTGGTTTCGCGGACTGAACCTGTTGGCGGGAAGCGAGGAGGACGTCCGCGTCCGTTCGCGGCCCAAGGGGCCGCCGAAACTAATTCCGTCCGATTCCCACCTGAAGAAGCATCGCGCCCGGATGAACAAGGTCCGTGGCCGCGGCATGTCGATGGTCTTCCAGGAGCCGATGTCGTCCCTGAATCCCGTTCTCCGAGTCGGTTACCAGGTCGCCGAAGTGCTCATGTTCCAGCGGCGGCAAGAACTCTGTGACCGGATCCTCTCCCACCGGAGCCTGACCCCGGAGGATCGGGACCTATTCCGCCAAGCCATCGTGACCTTGGACCCGGCGGAGCGGGATCGCATCGTGGTCGACCTGTCCGCCCGCGCGGGGTTGCTGGCCGACAAGGTGAACGCCCTCATCGATGCCTCGCGCCTCAGCATCGACGAGCGGATCCAGCGACTCGAGAGGCTCGCCGGCCGCCCTCGCAGGTCCCACCGTTGGTGGGCTCGGTTCCTGAAGCGCCTCGACGCGCTGGAAGAGGCCCATGTCGCGCGAGAGTGGGCCCGGCTTTCGCGGCAGTCCCTGGGCCAGGCCGCCATCGATCTGTTCGATCCGAACAAGAATCCGACCGCAAAGGGCCTACCGCCCCTCGCCAGCGTCTCGCCCCGCGAGGAAGCCCTCGAGCTTTACTTCCGTGCCTCCCCAGAACGCGGTCGCGATCGGGAGAAAGGAGGCGGCCTAGTGCCCACGGAGGACTTGCGGGCGGCCGTTGGAGATCTCCTGCGCAAGAGCGCAGGAGGACCGTTCGGCGTCATGTTCGCAGACGTGACTTCCGTGGCTAGGGGCGAACGAGCGATCGAACTCCGGTTCCCGTCTCGTCCACCATTCGCGCCGGGGGCGGCATTGGACTACCTGTTTCGCCGCGGCTTGTATCGGTTCCTCCTGCTGCTCCCGATTCTCCGCACCCTCCTGATGCGGCCCGTCGAGGAGGAGGCACGGGGCTACGTCCTCGACTTGCTCCGGCTCGTCCGGATCCCGGAAGCGACGAAGGTGTATGCCGAGTACCCGCACGAGCTCAGCGGCGGGATGCAGCAGCGCGTGATGATCGCCATGGCACTGGCCGGCGAGCCCGCTCTCATGATTGCGGACGAACCAACGACCGCGCTCGACGTCACGACCCAGGCCCAGATCCTCTGGCTCCTGAAGGACCTGCGGCAGCGGATCAACACGTCGATCCTCTACATCACCCACGACCTGGCCGTCATCGCGGAGCTCAGCGACCGCGTCGCCGTGATGTATGCCGGAAAGATCGTCGAGGATTCCCCGGTCGCGGATCTCTTCCGGGAGCCGCTCCACCCGTACACGCAAGGGCTCCTCGAGTCCATCGTCTCGACGGAGTCCCGTCAACTCGAGCCGGGCTCCCCGCTCCCCACGATCCCGGGTGTGGTCCCCGACCTGCTGAACCCGCCCTCCGGCTGCCGCTTCCATCCGCGATGCAAGTTCGCCTTCGAACGTTGCCGGCTCGAGGAACCGTTGCTCCTCTCGCCAAGCCCGAACAGGAAGGTCGCTTGCCATCTGTACGACAAGGAGGCAGCCTACGTCCGGGCTCCGTAAGGATCGGAACGAGATCCTCCTCGCCGCCCGCGGCCTGACGAAGCATTTCGCGGTCAAGGGAGGACTCCTCCAGCGGACCGTGGCGAAAGTCCACGCCGTGGACGGCGTCGACCTCGCGATCCACCGCGGGGAAACCATGGCGCTCGTGGGCGAGAGCGGTTGTGGGAAGACCACGCTCGGAAGGCTCCTCCTGCGGCTCATCGAACCGACGCAGGGGGACGTCCTGTTCAACCTCCCGGAGGAGGACTACGAGCGAATTCGGAGCGAGCGCGAACCCGATTCCATGGAGGACGGACAGGCCAGCGACCTCGTCCGGCGCTATTCCATGAGCCGTCTCCGCCGCCGCTCGATGAAATCGCTCCGTCGATTTCTGCAGCCGGTCTTCCAGGACCCGTTCACCTCGTTGGATCCCCGAATGCTGATCAAGGACATCCTCGCAGAGCCCCTCATCGTGAATGGGATCGCGACTCGGCAGGAGGCGTACGAACTCGGCGCGAAGCAATTGCAGGAGGTGGGACTGCGGGCGGAACACCTGTACCGTTTCCCGCACGAATTCTCCGGAGGTCAGCGGCAGCGGATCGCGATCGCTCGCGCCCTCGTATCGGAACCGGAGTTCCTGATGCTCGACGAACCGACGAGCGCCCTCGACGTGTCCGTACAGGCTCAGATCCTGAATCTCCTCCTGGACATTCAGCAGAAACAAGGCCTGACGTACCTCCTCATCACGCACAACCTGAGTGTCGTGCGGCACATGGCGGATCGGGTCGCCGTGATGTACCTCGGTCGGATCGTCGAACGGGCGCCGACCGCGGAGCTCTTTGCGAATCCTCTGCACCCGTACACGAAGGCGCTTCTGTCCGCGATTCCGGTGCCGGATCCGAGCCGGCGCCGGGAACGGATCATCCTCCCAGGGGAGGTTCCGAGCCCGATCAATCCGCCTTCGGGTTGTCGGTTCCACACCCGGTGCGGCTTCGTCCTGGTTCATTGCGGCTGGAGCCCGCGAGATATTGCGACGATCGCAGCCCACCTGTTCGACCCGTCCCGTAACCCCGACGCGGCGGACCTCTCCAAGCTCGATGAGGTGGTCATCCAAGGCGACCGACTCCTTCTCGAATATCACACGCCGGCGACGGAAGAGCACCGACAACGGGTCGAGAGGCTCGTCAAGGAACGGGCCGACCTGCCGGACGGGATCCGATTCCGAGCGATTCAACAGGTCGCGCTCGATGAAGGACGAATCGCCCTCGAGTTCCTTCACCCAGTCGAGCCACGCCTCGACGAGGTGAGCAGCGACCATTTCGTTTCGTGCTACCTGTACCCAAATACCGCAGTCCCAGGACCTCCCTAGTGACGCTGGCTCGTCCCGGTTCGATCTCCGGGACGGTCGAGAGGCGCGGGCCCGCGGCCGTCACTCTTCTCGTTTCGGCTCGTATACCGCGATCGCGTCGATGCTCACCCGGAGACCCGGAAGGTCCGAGCCCAGTCGAACCGTCGATCGTGCCGGCGGCTCCTCCGGAAAGAACTCTCGGTAGGCCTCGTTCATGACCTTGAAGTCCCCCGGATCCGCGAGGAGCACGGTCGTCCGGACGACGGAGCGCATCGCGAGTCCCAGTTCCTCCAAGATGGACTGAATATTGCGGAGGCATTGACGTGTCTGACCCCCGACGTCGGAGGCGGCCCATTCTCCAGACTTCGCACCGGCAAGGAGCGGCGCCTGTCCGGATATGAAGACGAAACCGTTCGCGACGACGCAGTGGGAATACGGACCCACGGGTTTCGGATGGTTCGGAAGCTCGGGGACGTCTTTCATCTTCGAAACGGGGATTGCCGCGGTACGCAAAAGCATTGTGACACGCCGCGCCGAGCTCAAGGGCGGAACGCTACCTTCGCGCGGGTCGAAAGTCTCCGGGGACCCCGGCGTACTCCGGGTTCTATCGATGCAAGAGTATATTAAATTGGGACGTCGTTCTGAGGGAAAATCGTCTCGCGCGGAAGCCACGGGAGAGGGATCGATGTCGAAACGGTCGCTTGCATTGCGCGTCGGCGGCGCCGCCGGTGACGGCGTGTCATCGACCGCCGAATCCTTCGCTAAGATCAGTGCTCGAAGCGGCCTTCACACTTGGACCTACTCCTCGTATCAAAGTGTGATCCGCGGCGGTCACGTCTGGACCCAGGTCCGCGGCGGCTTGGATCCCCTCCTGTCTCACGGGGATGACCCGGACGTCGTCCTGTGCCTGAACCAGCAAACGATGGACGTCCACCAAGCGGACGTGCCCGAGGGCGGCGCGATCATCTACGACGTCGATTCCGTGAAGCCGGATCCGACGAAGATCCGGAAGAACGTGCGGCTCATCGGAATCCCGCTGCGGAAGAAGGCCCAGACGCTCTCGCCGAACGCGTTGATGCGAAACACGGTCGCTCTGGGGGCGGCGGTCCAGCTGTTCGACATGGACTTCCGGCACGTCGAGAGCGCGTTCAAGGACATCTGGGGCGACAAGAAACCGGAAGTCGCACAGCAGAATCTCCAGGCAGCGAAGCTCGGGGCGAGCGCCGTGGTCGAGATGGGCGGATCCCTTCACCTGGGGCTCGCTTACACGAACGAGGCGAAATACCTCATGACCGGGAACGAGGCGCTGTGCCTCGGCGCCCTCGCGGCCGGTGTGAAGTTTCTCGCGCAGTATCCGATGACTCCCGCGTCGTCGATCCTGCACTGGATGGCCTTGCACGGACCGAAGTACGGCGTCGTCGTGAAGCAGGTCGAGGACGAACTATCGGCGATGAACATGGCGGTCGGCGCGGGTTTCGCCGGCGTCCGCTCGATGACGGCCACGTCCGGTGGCGGTTTCAGCCTGATGGTGGAAGCTATCGGCCAGGCCGGCATGACGGAGACTCCCCTCGTCGCGGTTCTCGTGCAGCGGAGCGGCCCGTCGACTGGGTTGCCGACGAAAACCGAACAGGGAGATCTCAATCTCGCCCTGGGAGCGGGCCAGGGCGATTGGCCTCGAGCGATTCTGGCTCCGCGTCACCCGGAGGAATGCTTCTCCCTCACAGCGCAGGCCTTCAACCTCGCCGAGATCTACCAGACACCTATCATCGTCATTTCGGACCTGTATCTGGGGGAGGGATTCCGGACCGTCGAGAAACCCGATTTCAACGTGCCGATTGTCCGGGGAATGATGGCCGCGGATGGCGGGACCCCGAAGGACTTTCGGCGATACCAGATCACGGAAAGCGGAGTGAGCCCGCGGGCGCTCCCTGGTACGAAGGGATTCCAGTTCATCGGGGCGACCGATGAGCACATGGAGAGCGGTGAGCTCATCTCCGATGTGCTCTCGGGTCTCCCGGAATTCGTCGAAGAGCGGCGGAAGATGCACGAGAAGAGGATGCGTAAGCTCGACGGGCTCCGGAAGGACACTCCCCGTCCCGAGATCTGGGGTCCCAAGAACGCCGACCTGACCGTGATCCTGTGGGGCTCGACCTGGGGCGCGGCTCACGAGGCAATCCTCCAAGTGGAAGAGAAGGAGGGCCTGAAGGCGAACACCTTGGAGTTCCCGACGATCTTCCCCTTCCATGTCGACGAGACACTCCAATTGCTTCGCGGCGTGAAACAGTCCCTTGCGGTGGAGGGGAACTACACAGGCCAGTTCTCTCGACTCCTCCGCGCAGAGACGGGCTACAAGCCGGACCATTTCTATGGACGGTACGACGGCGAGCCCTTCGCCTCGCGGGACATCGCGGACAAGATCGTCGAGGTGGTCGCGTGAAAATGGAATTCGAGATGGACACGTACAAGTCCGAGATCAAACCCACGTGGTGCCCGGGGTGCGGCGATTTCGCGGTCCTGCGCGCGCTCCAGATGGCGATCCACGGCCTGCAGCTGGAGCCGTGGAACATCCTCATCGTGTCCGGCATCGGTTGCTCGAGCAACCTCCCGCACTTCCTCTCCACCTACGGTTTTCATGCGATTCACGGTCGGGCGCTCCCCGTCGCCGAGGGGGCGAAACTCGCGAACCCTGAATTGAATGTGATCGTGACCGGAGGAGATGGCGACGGATACGGGATCGGGGTGGGTCACTTCATCCATGCGATGCGTCGCAACTTCGACATTACCTACGTGGTCATGAACAACCAGATTTACGGTCTCACGACAGGCCAGGCGAGCCCGACGTCGGAGAAGGGCATGAAGACGAAGTCGACGCCGATCGAGGGCGTGATCGAGAACCCCATCGATCCGATTTCCCTCGCCCTCGCCTCGGGGGCCACGTATGTCGCCCGAACGTTCAGCGGGGACGTGAAGACGATGGCCGAACTCGTGAAGGGAGGGATCGAGCACAAGGGGTTCGCCCTCATCGACTGTCTCTCGCCCTGTGTCACGTACAACAAGGTGAACACGTACGACTTCTTCCGCGAGCGGGTTTACGACCTCGCGAAGGAGGGACACGATCCAAGCGACATGAAGGCCGCCTTCGCGAAGGCGATGGAATGGCCCGCCGTGCAGAGGGACCGCGTTCCCCTCGGGCTGTTCTACCGGAACAAGGACCTGCCGACGTACGAGGACCTCGAAATCAGTCTTCGCAAAGGACCGCCGGTGCGGCAACCGCTTGGCGTCGATAATGCCGACGAACTCATGGCCGAGTTCCTCTGATTTTTGTCAGGACGTCGCTCGTTTCCTCTGGCGGCGCGAAGGGTCATCGCGAAGTCGGTTGAGAAGCGTTAAGTGTCGCACTCCGCTACCTTCGGTCGGTGGAGAATACTTCAGACCCGGTGGCTCGGTTTGAGGTGAGGCTCCGTCGCATTCAGCGCCTTGTTCTTCTCCTGACTGTCGCGGGCCTCGCGGTTGAGACGGTTGTGATGGCGACGTTGTTCCTCATCACGTCTGGTGGTCGCGCCATCTGGGTCTTCGTCTATGTGGCGGCGAGCCTCCCTGTCGGGCTCACAGTCTTCGTATGGGCGGTGCGGAGGGCGGGCTCGCAATTGGTCGCTCTGGTGAATGTGCTTCGGGAGCGCCTTCTGGACGCCGGACTCGTCGCAGGCACACATGCCGTCCTTGTCTTCGACAACGGAATTGTGGCAATGCCTGCGGCAATGAACGTGATTTTCGCCGTGTACGCGTCGCCGGTGGGAGGCGTCTCCACACCCCAAACGGCAGCCGAGGCGAAGCAGTTGAGTCGCGGCGCGTCGCATACGAGAGGAGAAGGTTCTGTCTCGCCTCATCGCGGTCCGGAAGCCGCCCGCGTGCGATTGGCCGAGATTACGCAAGCCCTTCAGGTGCGCGGCGCGAGGGCTCTCCTTCGGGGTCGACGGTCGACGGCGCCGCCCGACATGCAGGCCTCCGCTTGGACTGCGGCGCTCATCGTAACAGATCCGAAGTGGGCCACGAAAGGAGAACGGTGGCTCGCCGAGCTCGATGCCATTCGAGACTTTCTCGAGCGCCTTCGAACCGAATACTTTCCTCCGTCGGCCGTGACGTGAATCAGGAGGAAACTAGCGATCGCCGTCCTAGCTGGCATCACGCGCGATTCTTGGGAAGTCGATTGAGACACCCTGTCCCTCTCCCCGTTCAATCGCCTCGACCTGGCCCCGGTCTCCGTCAATGTGGGCGATGAGGCCTGCGGCGTCGATGCCCAGGTACTGCGGCGGGTAGCGCCGCATCTTGTCCGCTCCCCGTTGAAGGAGCGTAATGGCGCCCACGAGGTTGCCGTTCTGGAAATGGTGGTACGCCGCGCAGACTTGGATCAGACCCTGGAGGAAGAGCCGCGGCTCGCCGTGCTCCTGACGCCAGACCTCCTCGAGGACTTCGTGGGCCTCGAAGAAATACCGGTCGTTGAAGAGTCGGATCGCTTCCTGGATCGGATCCAACCCGGCCGAGGTCCCGGGCTCCGTCATCGGAGCACGGAGGGAGGCCTGTCGAATCAACCTTTCCGCCCGGGGGAGAGCATCGTCTGGATCACGTCGGAGGTGTACCTTCCCCGTTCCGTGACGATCGCTGTCAGGAGTTTGCCCGGGATGACCTCGAAGTCCTGTCGGATTCGGTCAATGAGGGGGCGAGACGCCCTACTATCGCCCGCGGTGCCATGCGAGGCCCCGGGCCAAGAGGCGGCATCGTATCGGGAGTCAAATTTCATCGATTCGCAAACGACGTAGACCGGCTTCGATTGTTCTAGAGCCGCGACCGCCAGGCTCAAAGTGCCGGTCTTGTTGATCAGGGATCCGTCGCGCAGGATGCTGTCCGCGCCGACGACGACGGCACTGGCCTCCTTCACATGCGTGGGGCCCTCCGAATCCGGAACGAGCGTCGCGGCGATATCGGATGTGGCGAGGGATTTGGCCAAGGCCCTCCCTTCGAACATGGGACCCGATTCCATCACGAACACGCGGGCCACCGAGACCCGCTCGTGAGCCGCCCGAAGGGACTCGAGGACGTTGTCGCTGTAGCTCAATGTGACGTAGGTCCCTTTGGGCACCGCGACCTTCAGGAACGTCCGAGCGATTCGTTCGCGGGCCGTCTCCAATTCCGCGTGGAGCTCCCGCAGGACCTCCATCGGCGGTTGGCCCTCGGCCACGAGCTTCGCGAAGAGATAGACGATGTTGTGGACGATGGCCATGGCCGGCTGCGCTTCGGAGATTCGCTGGGCGGCTTCCTTCAAGACTTCGGGATTGCGCCAGCCCGCACCTTCGATCGTGACGAGGGCGATCGTCTCGAGCCCGACCCGTGCCAGGCGGGACGCGCTGCTCGTCCGATCCGCCGCGATTCCTTCGATCGCGTCTTCAACGGCCGGGCCCAGCATGTTCCATCCTCTCGTGATACGCCGCGAGACCGCGGATGCTCACCCGGATGCGTCGCTCCAGGAAATCCCGCGGGAACCGTTTCGCCCCTCGGCAACTCATGTCGTACAGTTGCCGGAGGACATCGTCTTCGCCCGCGGAAGCGAGTCGTTCCTCGACCATCCGGGCCCAGGCGGGATACATCGCCATCATCACCTCGATGGCGGCCCGAGGTTTCCTGTGCGGGCCATAATGGCTGAAGAGCAAGGCCCGCGGTTCGAGCGTGAGGAGATGCCGGAACGTCTCGAGATTTTTCTCCAGATCGAACGACGGGGCGGGGGCGATCGGCATGAGGATCTCGTCGCCCGGAAAGTACAGGCCGGCGGCGTCGCCCGTGTAGACGCATCGGTTCCGTTCATCCAGGACCGTGAGCTCGTGGGGGGCATGACCGGGGGAGTCATAGAAGACCAGGGAATGCTTTCCCAGGTCGAGCCGGCCCCCATCCTTCACTGCCACGAGTCGATCCGGAGGGATCGGGCGCATCGTCCCGAACAGGTCGGCCTCGTCGTCGTTCAGGGCTTGATGCGCGCTCGCGACGAGCTTCGACGGATCCACGAGATGCTTGAAGCCGCGCTCGTGCACATACACCTTCGCTTGTGGCATGTCATCGAGGAGGAACCCCGCGCCGCCCGCGTGGTCGAGGTGGATGTGAGAGACCACCAGGGCATCGATGTCGGACGGCTGGAGGCCGAAGGTCTTCACGGCCTCGAGTATTTTCGGGGCGTCCCACGATGTGCCCGTCTCGATGATCGCCTTTCGGTCGTCGTCGATCAGGTAGACGGCGCCGAAGCCTTCCTGCTGGAACATGTGGACGTCCGTGAGATAGGTCTCCGCGTCGAACGGGAGTCGGGCGAAGGACATCGGCGACAACATGTTTCGGCGGGCCATGTACCTTTCCTCCCGCGGGAACCCTTTTCTACGTCTCGCGGGTTCCGACCGATGCGGCGGTAGCCAAGCTCGGAAACGGCGCGAGATTTAGGGTCTCGTCCCGCAGGGGTTCCCAGGTTCGAATCCTGGCCGCCGCATCCCAGCGGCCGGTCCGCGTCATCTCTCGGTATCCAGCAGGGCGACTTTTTCCAACGCCAGATCGGCCCTCTGCCTCGGTGACAGGGTCGCCCATTCGGCTTCCGTGATCCCGATGGCCTCGAAGGACTTGCCATCAGAATCGAGGACACGGTCGTCGCGCGACCATCCGAAGGCGGACAGAATTTCTTGGACGCCAGAACGACCAAACACGGCGACCGCGAGCTCCGTCGTGCCGCGGTGAATTCCGGCGATTCGAATCGCATCGGCCACCTGTCGCTGAGCGGACAGATACCGCAAAGCCTCCGCGGAGACGGACCGGGCCGCCATGGTCCCGTTCGATTGGGCGCGAAGGGCATGCCGAACCGCGGTCTCGAGATGGTCCCGACCAAGGACGACGCTGGCGTCTGCGAGGAGCACGTCGCCGCCGTTCGCCTCCGACCATGCATGGGTTTTCTTCAAGACACCCTCCGGATCGTCAACGGTTCCTCGCGCTCCGGCGAGTTCGTACGTCATCCGAAGTCCCCCAGGGCCGCCTGGCCTTCGACCTCGCGAACGTCCACACGGGCGCCGACCTGTTCCTTAATCTTCATGGCGAGGGCGGGTCCGATCGCTGGGATGCGGGCGAGATCGTTCGGATTCGCCTTCTGCAAGTCACGGAGGGACTTGAACCCGCGCTGGTGCAATGCGCGACCGCGGACTCGGCCCACGCCGCGGAGTGAAATGAGTTCCAAGAGCTCCTCCTTCACCCCGTACTGCACCTGGATCGTAAGGCGGGTGAGGGCCCGCACTTTCTTCTTGTTGAAGATCCTCCCGAGTTCGGCCATTGAATACAGGAGCCATTCGGCTTGGTCTGTCATCCGTCGCACGTCCCCAGGCCCGATTCCGAATTTCTTCGTGACCTCTTCCTCCGTTCGCTCCGCGATCCAATCGTCGAGGAGCGCCGCGGTCTTCACCTCCGCGAGGAAGAAGTCGTAATCTTCGATCGGGAACGTGAATTCCGCCTCCTCGATCTTCTGTTCGACCCAGGCGTAGTCACCGCGTCGCAGGTACAACTTCGGCATGTCAGGCGTCGTGCAGATGGACCAGAGGTGGAAGATCGCGTCGTCGCGGGGTTTGCGCAGCGTGTCCCGCATCTTAACGGCACTGAGTGGGTCGATGTACAAGTCGCTCGTCCGCTTTCCGAAAAAGGTGGCCTTGAGGAAGCCGTCGCGACGTGTGATGAATTCCTCCTTGTCAAGGAATTCGAGGACTTCGCGAATCTTTCCGTGGATTGAGTAGACGTCTCCCGAAAAGGCGAAGAAGGTTCGATTGAAGAACGCCAGCAGCTCCTCTTCGGTGCCGACGTGGCCGGTCGCGATGCTCGCGAGCACATGCATCCGAAGGGCAGGCTCGGAGCCCAGTTTGGATTCGATCGCTTCCGGTTCGCTGAGGAAGTACTCCTCTATCAGACCATCGACTTCATCGATATCCTTAGCGAACAGGATGGCTTCGCCGTATTTGTCGTACCGAGGTCGGCCCGCGCGACCGCACATCTGCTTGACTTCGAGGACCGGGATCGGAGCAAGGCCGAAATTTACGTCAAAGCGATTCAGGTCCCGGACAATGACCCGCCGAGCCGGGAGGTTGATTCCGGAGGCGAGGGTCGGGGTAGCCACGATACAGGCGAGCCGACCTTTCCGGAATTCCTTCTCCACGATCGCGCGCTGTGGGTTGGTGAGGCCCGCGTTATGGAACGCAGCTCCGTTCTCGATGCATCGAGCCAACCGGGCGCCCATCGAGGTCGGTTCATCCTGTGCCGCAGAGAGACTCTCAGCGACTTTCTTGAGATGAGCTCTCTTCTTTTCATCGAGGTCGTGACGGATTTGCAACCCCACGGCCTTCGCCAAGGCCTCCGTTGATCGACGGGTGTTGACGAAGACGAGGGCTTGACCGCCCGAGGACATAATGTCCGCGACCAGGCCTGAGATATCGTCCTCTCCGCGCTTGACCTCCGTAATCGACTTGTCGACGAAATGGATGAGTCCGTCGTGGTACACCCCTTCCTTCAACGGGACGGGCCGCCACTCGCTCTTCACATGTTCCGCTTCGAGCCACTTCGCAAGCTGGTCGGAATTCTTGATCGTCGCGCTCAACGCGAGGACCTGAGCTTTCGGATTCACTTGTCGCAGCTTGGCGAGGGTGATTTCCAACGTGGGTCCTCGGTCGGCATCGTTAATCAGATGGACCTCGTCCGCGACGACCACGGTCAGCTGCTGAAGCCAATTCGTTCGGTGGCGAAGGAGCGAGTCTGCGCGTTCGGATGTGGCCACGATTACGTCAAACTTCTCAAGCGAAGGATCGATGGAATCGTAATCCCCGACGCTGATCCCGACCTTCATTCCGAGTTGTTCAAACTCCTTCAGGTCGTCGTATTTCTCCGCTGCGAGGGCTCGCAACGGCACGATGTAGAGAGCCTTCCCTCCCCGAAACACGGAGGCGAGGATCGCAAGATAGGCGACGAGCGATTTTCCGCTCGCCGTGGGGATTGCCAGGACGATGTTCTCGCCGAGGAGGGCAGGGCCGATGGCATCCGCCTGGGGCGGGTAGAGTTCCTCGATGCCTTGTCCCTTCAAGATCTCGACGACTCGGGGGTCGAGCCCGAGGTCCGCAATGCGCATTCATCGTTGGATGCGGGGCGGTCCAATAAAGCTTGCCGGGGGCCGAGCGCTTGGCCTTTCGGTTGACGCGGCAAAGCCCGTTCTGCGCAAATGGAAAAGACGAAGCGTCCAGCGATTCGGGTTCGTGAGTGAAATGGCGATTCATGGTCGAATGGATTTCCGCCGGCCCTTACGGGAAAAATCCTTAGGTAAGGTGTTCGACTATGGCGTCGGGACGATGAAGCGGAAAGCTGCGGAATATTCAACCCAGGAGCTGACGAAGGACTCCTTGCCGGACTTCGAGAAGCTCCTGGGGAAGCGTCCTGCGCCTGGCGCCTACATGTGTTGGTGTCTGTACCATCACCGAGCAGGCTCTCCGACCGCGGGGAAGCACCGGCAATCCAGGGTGAAGAGGGCGGCGAGCAACCGCGAGGAGAAACGAGAGCTCGTCGAGAATGGACGCTCGCATGGAATCTTGGTCTTCTCGCACGGGGAGCCCGTCGGATGGTGCCAATACGGCTCCGCGGAGGAGCTGCCCCGGATTGACACCTACCCGGGCTACCGAAAGCTGGCGGGGGAACGCGAAAGGGACAAACTCTGGAGGATTACTTGTTTCGTCGTCGTCAGGACGCATCGCAGACGAGGCGTCGCGAGCATCGCCCTGGAGGCGGCTCTCGATGCTATCCGGAAGAAGGGAGGAGGTCTCGTGGAGGCCTATCCGATCGTTCGCTGGGGATCTTATCGGGAATACCTAGGGACCGTCTCAATGTTCCAGAAGGCGGGTTTCAAGATCGTGGCTCCGTTCGGGAAGAACAATGTCGTGATGCGAAAGGGGATCTGAGGGCATGCGCCGATCCTCCAATGAGTTCGCGCGGCTCCTGCCCCAACCTCCCTTGGAGACCACATTCTGCCACCGACCCTGGATGGAGAGACTGTCGTGTTCCCTTGAGCCGTCGAAGTGATTCGCAACGCTTATCGCAAGGCCCCCGTTATTCTGCGCGGACGATGGAGAGCCCTCCGGCGCCCGTCGGGCCATCGAGCGACCCGGGACCGTCTGCCTCGTCAGTCCCTTCGAGGCGAAGGCGAAAATGGACCATCGGTCTGGGAGTCCTTCTGATCACCCTTGCGGTCGTCATTCCGACCGTCTTGGTTGTCGGGCCCACGGCGCCATGGGTGGAGGCGGTCCTTGCGGAAGGCCGTCTGTACATCGACGTGCCCTTATCAACGATGTACACTGTGCCAACGCTGCCGGACTCGACAGCGGGTACGAGCGCCGAAGTGAGCTTCACTTCGGGGAACGTCACTTGTCTTTGGAACGAAACCTCCCACCGAGGTTCCTGCGGCGGACGCTGGGGCGATTCTCTTCTCTATGACTGGTCGGTCGTCTCTGGCGCCGACATGCCGGTCAAATTTGTGATGAGGCCACAGCCGTCGAGGTCAGATGCGAACCGCCGGTTCGATTTCGACGGCAGGAACGGTTTCATCTTCTACCCGGCGGGTCCTCAAAGGATCAGCTCCTACTCAGTCGGCGCGTCCGTTCCGCCCCCCGTAGCCTCTTTCTTGAACACGAGCCAGGGCGGACCCGGCCGTTCATCCGTTTTCGTCCTCAAGTGGGCGATGGACTACACGGTCCGCAAGATGGGAGTGTTCCAAGGCCTCGCCCCAACGTCCTACCTGGAAGTCGAATACCGTCTCACGGTCCTCGACCGCGGATCTGTGCTGACGTTGCCTGCGGCCAACGTCTCCCTCCCGTCGTCCACCGACTTGTGGACCCCGGATGCGTCGATCTCCTCGGTTCCCAGAACCACATGGGGGATCGATGCCATGGGCATCCTGTCCTCCTTCCGCCTTCCGCCACCTCCGGTCACATACGGTTCGGACAAACCTTACTTCGGATACGATTTGAGGTCCATCACAATTGACGCGGGGGCGGGGGGGCAGCTTAGCGTGCGGCTCACCTCGCACTATTATTGGTCCTACGCGGCAACGAAGTTCTCGTGGAATGAGACCGCACGCTTCCGCGCCTCGCTGGATATGCGGTTCGGGTCGGTGTTGCTCGAGTACGCGTGACTTGAGTTGACTTTGTCTCGGCCCGGCAATCGTGGCGGTCAAGCGTGCAATGAGCCACCCAAAGCCTTTAGACGACCCGTCGATTCCGTGCCCCGAATGGTGGACCTCCGGACGGAGATCGCCGGCGTCGCCCTACGGAATCCGACGATGCTTGCGTCCGGTTTTCTCGATGAGACGGGCGGTTCGATGGGCCGCGTGTATCAGGCGGGCGCCGGCGCGGTTGTCACGAAGAGCGTGGGTCCTCAGCCCCGCGAAGGCTATCCGAACCCGACCATCGTCGAACTCGATGCCGGTCTGCTGAACGCGGTGGGCCTGCCGAACCCGGGAGTCATCGAATATGAACACGAGGTCCAGAGAGCCCACGCCGCGGGCGCGATCGTCATCGGCTCCGTCTTCGGAAAGGATGCCGAAGAGTACGCGGCCGTCGCGGCGAAGATGTCGATATATGGTGTCAAGGCGATTGAGTTGAACCTCTCCTGCCCTCACGCGAAGGGCCTTGGCACCGAAATCGCCCAGGACGCTGCGGCTGTGCGGGACTTCACCCGCGCGGTGAAGGACGTCGTCGACATCCCTGTGTTCCCGAAACTATCCCCGAACGTCCAGGACATCGCCACGTTCGCAATCGCCGCCGAGGAAGGAGGGGCCGACGGTATCGTCGCCATCAACACGCTCAAGGCGATGGCGATCACCCCGGAGCTGAAGATGCCGTCCCTTGCGAACAAGTATGGCGGATTGAGCGGGCCCGCGATCCGGTCGATCGGCGTCCGGGCCGTGTACGACATCTGCGAGAGGGTGCACATCCCCGTGATTGGTGTCGGCGGAGTCGGGTCGGGCCGCGACGCCTTGGAGTACATCATGGCGGGCGCGTGCGCCGTTCAGATCGGGACCGCGATCCTCTCCCGGGGCCTGGGGGTCTTCAACGAGGTCGCCAAGGAAATGGGCCTCCTTTTGGAAGAGGCCGGCTTCCACTCCGTGCCCGAGGCGATCGGGGTCGCGCATGCCTAGGATCCAGGTCGTCCCCCTCCTGGAGATCGTCCGGGAGACACCAACGACGATGACGTATCGCTTCCGTGCCGATCTGGGCGGCCAGCCGGGCCAGTTCCTGATGGTCTGGATCCCTCGATACGACGAGCTTCCCATGGCCCTCTCCCACCTCGGCGCGGTGAAGGGCATCACGGTCCGCGACTACGGGGACGCGACCCATGCCCTCGCGGCCTTCACCGCAGGAGACCGGATCGGAGTGCGAGGACCGTACGGGAACGTGTTCCGCCTGGAGGGCGAGTCCGTCCTCGCGGTCGGCGGCGGGAGCGGGATGGCCTCCATGATCGCCGCGATCGAGGCCTTCTCGCACCAGGGCGTCCGGGTCGTGACGGCGGTCGGGGCCAAGAACGCGGAGGAACTCCTGTTCGTCGAACGGGCGAACGCGAGCGGTGAGGTGCACATCGCGACGGACGACGGCTCCCGCGGTTTCCATGGGTTCGTGCCCGCGTTGGCGGACAAGCTCCTCGGGCGCGAATCGTTCCAACAAGTGATCACGTGCGGTCCGGAGAAGATGATGTATGCGGTCGTGGACCTCGCGCGCAAACGGGGCGTCCCCGTCCAAGCGAGCCTCGAGCGGTACATGAAATGTGGCATCGGGATCTGCGACGCGTGTGCCCTCGACGATAAATTGGTGTGTGTCGACGGGTCGATTTTCACGGGAGAACAACTCGCGGGCTCCGAGGACTTCGGCCACTATCGCCGGGACAAGAGCGGTCGCCGGATCCCTGTGTGACGCGGTCGGCGACAAGGCTAAGGGCCCTTGCGCGATGGCCGCGCCGATGTCCGATGCGCAAGTGGAGTCCCTCGGGAAAGAGGTCGTCGACTGGTTCGTGCGGCAGAATCCGATTTTCGCCACGTACATCGGCATCCACGACCACGACCATCTGATGCCGAAGGGCACGTTCGAAGCCGAGATCGAAGAATGCGAACGGATCAAGGAATTTCTCCGCAAGTTAGAGACCATCGATCGAAAGGGACTCTCCCCCTCGAAGCGCGTGGACTGGGGCGTCCTCCGGAACTCCTTCCGGTTATGGATCTTCCAATCCGAGGGAATCGGAATCTGGAGGTCGAAGCCGGCCGCCTCCGATGCGGTCGGGGACGGTCTCTTCCCCTTGTTCATGCGCTCCTTCGCGCCGCTCGCGAAGCGGCTCGGGAGCATCACGGGACGGCTTGAACGATCTCCAGCCTACATCGAGGAGACGAAAGGCCGGATCCGGACGCCCGTCCGGATGTGGTCCGAGATCGCTCTGGAAGCGACGGAACGGCTCCCCGGCTTCCTGCACGTCATCGAGGCGACGGGGAAGGAAAATCTCACGGGACCGGAGCGGGCCCGCCTCGAAGAGGGCGTCGCGAAAACGGAGGAAGCCCTCCAACGCCACGCGCGCTGGATCAAGCAGGACGTGCTCCCGAGGTCGAAGGACACGATCGGCATCGGCGCGGCGAAGTTCCGGAAACTGGTTCGGCTCCGGGAGCTGGGACTGACCGTCGAAGAGATCTACGCGGTCGGCAAGAAATATCTCCGGGAGAGCAAGCAAACCCTGGCTCGGTTGGCGAGCGAGATCAAGCCCGGCGCCTCGATCGACGAAGCGAAGGAGATCGTGAAGTCGGACCATCCGCCGCGGTTCGAAGGAGCCCTTGAATACACGAAGAAGGCGATGGCCGATGCGAAACGTTTCATCGCGGATCATGACCTGGCCACGATTCCCCCGAACGAAGAGCTCAACGTGATCGAGACGCCCTCGTATCTGCGACATGTGATTCCCTTCGCCGCGTACAACGCCCCCTCCCGGTTCGATCCCCGCAAAGAAGGATTCTACATGGTGACCCCGGTCGAGGACAAGCCGGAGATGCTCCGGGAGCACTCGTACGCGGGTACGCGGAACACGGCCGTCCACGAAGGATACCCAGGGCACCACCTCCAGCTCACGTGCGCCAGTCTGAACCCCTCCTACGCACGCATCCTCGGCGATGCGGTCGAGACGACCGAGGGCTGGGCTCACTACTGCGAGGACATGATGAAGGAGGCGGGATTCAGCGCGGACCCGAATACGAAATTCGTGCAGATGACGGACCAGATCTGGCGGGCCTGCCGCATCATCATCGACGTGGATCTGCACAGCGGCAAGATGGGCTTCGACGACGCCGTCGACTTCCTTGTCCGCGAGTCGGGCATGGAGCGACCCGGTGCGATCGCGGAGGTGAAGCGGTACACCTACAATCCGGCCTACCAGCTCTCCTATCTGATCGGCAAGCACCTCATCGTCCAACTTCGAAAGGACGTGAAAAAGGGCCTGGCGAAGAAATACTCGGAGAAGCTCTTTCACGACACGATCCTGTACGCGGGCTCTCTCCCCATGAAGTACATCCGCGAGATCCTCGAGTACAAGGTGAAGGAACTCAGGAGCTTGTCGAAAGCGGGCCTCTAATCCGACCTCTTGGCCGGGCTCCAACTCGAAGAGTGCGATAGCTTGATATCCGGCATCCTGCATCGCACGCGTCGGAGTGCGTGACCGGATGAAAGATGTGAACGCGATTGCCAAGAAGGCCCTCGACTACAAGGAGAAGGGCCTCTCCGAGAAGGAGATCGCGGACGAGCTCCATCTATCCCCGGAGACCGTCACATGGCTCCTGACCCGCGGGGTGAAGGGGGGCGAGCCGCCCAAGGACGTGAAGATCGGTTGGCGGTCCATCGGGGTGTACGGAAACCGGATCGGGTTCATGGCCGCGGCCATGTCGGACATCGCCCTCGAGGAAATGGAGAAACGCCAGCTGGACGCCGACGCCGTGATCGGCGTCGCGATCAACGGGATTCCCCTCGCGGCCCTGATCAGCGAGGAGCTCGGGAAGGAGCTCATCATCTATCGGCCGAGCCAGGAGCGCCACGGCAAGGGCGGCGCGTTCTCTTCGAACTACGCATCCCCGCAAGGGAAGAAAGTGCTCATCGTGGATGACGTCGTCTCAACCGGCGACACGATCAAGGCCGCGATCTCGGATGTCCACGAGCTCGGTGGGACCGTCGTTCTCGCCGTCGTCCTCGTGAACAAGACGGCCCTCGACGAACTCGCGGGCGTCCCGTTGCGCGCGCTGATCCGTGCGCGGTCCATCTGAGTCGCACAAAGCTTTAGACCTTCACCCCGTTCCGAGCCTCGGTGAGACGGACTGACGCACTGGTACGATGAGCTTCTCCCGGAGGCGAAGGCCTACGTCGGCGAGAAGTCGGACATCGTCGTGAATGCGGGCCTGAGCGTCAGCGGGCTGCAACACGTCGGCCGGCTCCGCGGCGAGATCACGCTTTCCCATCTGCTGACGCGCAGTCTTCAGGAGGACCATCGACGGGCGGTCCAAAGCCTCGTCCTCTACACGCAGGACGAGTGGAAGGGCAAGGACGGGCAGATCGGCCAGTTCACGAAGGAAGACGGGAAGCAGTTCGTCGGTCGCCGGCTCATCGATGTGCCCGATCCGTTCGGATGCCACGGCAACTGGGTCGACCACTACTGGCAGGACTTCGGTGGCGTGCTCGATCGGTTCGCTCCCGGAATCCGGATCGTCACGACGACGGAGACGTATCGGAATCCGGAGATGCACGCCCTAGTGCGAGACCTCGCCTCCCGCGCCGAGGAAGTCCGGACGCTGGTGAACCGCTACCGGGCGCGTCATCCCTACCCTCCGGGATGGATTCCGTTCGAGGCCTTCTGCGAGCACTGCAAGACGATCGGGGCGAAGACCACCGCGATTGAAGGCGTGATGGCCTCTTACCGATGCGAACGTTGCGGCCACGTGGGCAAATCGTCGATCGAGAAGGGCAAGCTGAACTGGCGGCTCGAGTGGCCCGCGCTGTGGAAGGTGTACCGCGTCGACATCGAACCGTTCGGCAAGGACCACGCGACCCCCGGCGGCTCGCGGGATTCGTGCAAGGAGATCGCGGAATCGATCATGCACTTTCGCGCACCGATGGGCATCCCGTACGAGTGGGTTGGGATCTCGGACCACGGCAAAGACCTGGGGGACATGGGGTCATCCGATTTCCTCGGCTTCTCCCCGGTCCAATGGGTCGAGGTGGCCGACCCGGAGGTGTTGCGTTACATCTACGTGTACAATCCGATTTTCCGACGGGTCGTCCTCGACTTGTATCGCGTGGACACGTACTATGACGTGTACGACCGCGCGGAGGAGTCGTTCTACGCGGACGAGCGGGAGGGGGACGAGGAAGAACATGCGCGCTCCTACGAACTCGCACAGCTCTCCCCGCCACCGAAGGGAAAGGCGTTCGCTTTGTCGTACCGCCACGCCGCCTTTCTCTCCCAGATCAGTCCCGAGAAGGACCGAGTGGCGTGGTGCATCAAGAGATTGCGAGACACCGGCATCCTGGATCGCGCGCCGACGGAAATCGATCAAGCCAGGATTGCACGCCGCCTCGCACAATCCCGGGCCTGGGTCGAGAAGTATGCGACGGAAAATCGTGTGAAACTCTTGGATGAGCTCGCTCCCGATGTCCTCGCGCAACTTGAGTCGCGAGATCGCGACGCACTTCGGGTGTTCGCCGCCCGAGCCGCTTCCGTTCGGTGGACCGAGGACGCGATCAAGGAATCGATGGTCTCCTTGACGAAGGGCGGGTCGCTTCCCGTCGACACGAGTCGGTTCTTCAGGGATCTGTATCTGGTCTTGCTGGGCTCGGAACGCGGCCCCCGGGCGGCGCCGTTCCTCGCCGTCCTCGAGAAAGAGTGGGTCGTTGGGCGACTGAAAGAGGCGGCCCGGTGAGAAAACTCGATATACGTCCTCTCCGTTGAATCGCGTCGCAGCCCCGTGGTCTAGCGGCCAATCGTGACCGCGATGCGGTCGCGGGCCAGTGATTCGAGGCTCTGGATCGACCCGAAACGGTCGAAGGGAGACCTCGCGACGGCAGTTCGAATCTGCCCGGGGCTATCTCTTACTTGCCGGCGAGAACGGGCACTTCTTTCCGGGAGAATCGCGAACCGGATCGCAAGACGGCTGCCGCATTCCCCCGTCCAGATCGATCATCTCGTTTCCGATTCAATCGCGCCAGCGGCACCCGGTCCGGCCTCCCAGCGGACGCCGGGTTCACAATGAACGCGATGTCAGCCCTCATGGCCCGCTCGGAACGCGCGGTGTTCCGTCACGAGCGTCCGGTATTCTTCGACCTCTCGCGCGGTGCGAGCCGCCTCCCATCCGAGCGCCCTCGCCATCCTCGAGGCGACTTGCTGAGCGACCTCGAACGCTTGATCCGCCGCCTCGTAGAAGAGGCCGAGTCTCCGAACGAGGACGTCTGTCAAGGTAAGGGCCATCTCTTCATGGACCGCGATATCGACCTCCGCCCACACGTGGGGTCGGCCCTCCACGATCGGGTCGCGGGCCCCCGGGGCTTCGACATATCGGGCCACTTGGTCTGGGGGGTAGCGGCCTTGGAGATCGAGGGCGGACGGTTCGTCGAAACCGAGTGCGAGGAATTCCTCGAGGGGTCGGACGGGAGGGCCGAACATGTTCTCCGACGTCGGGTTCCGCCGTCGCTCGCCAAGACGCATTTGGACCATATCGGCCACTGCCTCGGCCATCGCCCGATGGGTGGTGAACTTGCCTCCCGCAACGGAGATCAGCCCATCCGGATCCAGGAACACCTCGTGTTCGCGGGAGATCTCCGACTCCGACCGCTCCTCGCGGCCACGGCGCAAAAGCGGACGGAGGCCCGCATACGCACTGACGACATCGTCGAAGCCCACATGCGCATCGGGGAACGCATCGTTCGTGGCCTCCAGGAGATACCCGACGTCGGCCGCGTCCGGCGTCACCCGGTTCGGGTCCCCGCGAAAATCCGTGTCTGTGGTCCCGACCAACGTGAGGTCGTTCCATGGGAGAACGAAGACGAGACGCCCGTCAGTCTTCGTCGTCAGGGCGACCGCATGGCGGTTGCCGACTTTTGCACGAGGCAGGAAGATGTGGGTCCCTTTCGTCGGGCGGATCGTCGGGAAGGTCCTCGGGAGACGCATCTCATCGAGCCACACTCCCGTCGCGTTGACGACGACCCTTGCCCG
>Ga0137415_10001003_pt1 | contig 27807 bp, 25 predicted proteins | sample CZODoug3_1_1_16f_FD_183082 | JGI IMG/M metagenome (GOLD analysis project Ga0137415, IMG submission 183082) | Vadose zone soil fungal communities from Angelo Coast Range Reserve, California, USA - CZODoug3_1_1_16fungal (Hybrid Assembly) | ecosystem: Environmental > Terrestrial > Soil > Vadose...
GAACGTCGGAAGTCGCATTAATCGCAGGAGGTGTGAGCTACCATCCCGATCCGCTGGAGTTGCCCGCGATCGGGACTCTGCTGACCTGTTGTGCGCAATCCGTGGAAGACGTCGTCATCGATCTATAGGCGCACCTCTGCAGGCTGATCAGCGCGCCGGGGAAAGTGGTCCCAGCATGCGTTCGTGGACGTAGCACCAGCCCCAGGTATCGCCCGGTTCGAACGACTTCATCACCTCGTGATGCGTTTGGTCAAAATGCGCCGTGGCGTGCTTCCCCGGCGAGCTGTCGCAGCATCCCACGTGCCCACAGATCAAACACAGGCGCAACTCCACCCACCGCTCACCGGTCGCTAGACACTCTTCGCAGCCTTCGGTGCGGGGCTTGGGGCGTGGTTCGACGGCGTTTTGCAGGTGCTCGCATGACTCCATTGCGTCTCTCCCTTCAAGGCTCTCACGCATCAAGTCGACGGTTATTGATCCGCGTGATCGTCACCGGCATGACGCGGACTGGACGATCATCATCTCTGCAGGTCGCCTGATTTTGGCCCGTGCGCTCCCCTTGGACGCTTACTTGAGTGTCACCAGAAAGGCGACGATCTTGGTGGCCTCATCATCGGACAAGCCGAGGTTCGGCATGGCCGTGCCAGGTTTGAGCCCGCCGGGATTCATGATCCAGGCTTTCAGATCGTTCGGTCCGCGGTTATCGACGGCGCCGCCAGCAATCTTGGTGCGCGAAGCCACCCCGGCCAGGTTCGGCCCGATTGTCGCTTGGGCGCCCGGCACCCCCGGGATCGTATGGCAGGCACCACAGGGCTTACTCGCGATGATCCGCGCCCCCTCCGCGGCTTGACCACCTGGCGCGAATTCCGAAGCCGCCACCATGACTTCGGTTCGATCCGACGAAAATGCGGAATTCATCATGACCAGCGCAAGGCCCACCGCCAGGGACCCAACCACTGCCGTCACAGTGCCTTTCGAGCGGGAACTACTCCTGCTCTCGCAGGAGGGATTGCGGTGCAGGTAGGGCATGGTGGTCTCCTTCCGATCAGCCTGACGCTTGCCCGCACTGTATAGTCGATGCGTGAACGCGATCTATCGGACGATGGTATTGGTCGATACTTTCGTATCAGGTGCGCGTCCGCCGCATCGGCAAACGGCCCTTACGTCGAAGTCTGCAAGTTCCTGAGTCAGACGATCTCCCGCAACGCGAGTTCGTCGCGCCGAGTGACGCCAAAGTATCGATCGATACCATCGTCCAATAGATCGCTCTCGGCAGGTTTGGCTTAATGGCAACTGTGCCTCGCCGCAGCGTCAGCTCCACGGTCGACGACATCGCCAGCGCGGTCGTTTACCTTACGGAAGCTCGCCAGATCACCGGAGAGGTATTGCATGTCGACGGCGGTGCGCACAACGGGAGATGGTAATGGCGAGCTCACAGTCAGTAGGGGCTGAACAGCGACTTAGCGATCTTGGAATCGAGTTGCCGACCCCGCCTCGGCCATTCGGCGCTTACGTGGAGTCAGTGCAGTCCGGTCGACTCCTTTTTCTCAGCGGTATGTTGCCCGTGGTCGATCACAAGCCCAAGTACGTGGGGCGCCTAGGGCAGGAGCTCGACACCGAGTCAGGGCGCGATGCGCTTCGTACTGCGAGCATGAGCGCGCTGTCTGCGGCGCGGGCTCATCTCGGCACGCTCGATAAAGTCACGAGGATCGTACGATTGGGGGTCTACCTGGCGACCTCCGGCGACTTCTTCGATCAGCCGAAGGTCGCCGATGCCGCGTCCGAGTTGTTCGAAAGCATCTTCGGGAAAGAGAAGACGTCGGTCCGCATGGTGCTCGGCGTCGCGAGCTTACCGTTGGGCATGCCGGTCGAGCTCGAGGTCATCATGGAAGTGGCCGAGTAACGCGACCCTATGAGTGCCGGGGCTCTGCTGTTGCTGGGCTTGCTGTTCGGGATGCAGCATGCGACGGAGGCCGATCACCTGGCGGCGGTGGCCACGCTGGTTGCGCGCGAAGAGCAGTTTGGTCCGGCAATTCGCCAGGGCGTTTTCTGGGGCCTGGGCCACTCGCTCACGTTACTGCTGTTCGGGGGCTCCGTAATGGTGGTCGGCATCGTGCTGTCCGGCCGGTCGGTCCACGCCTTAGAGGGGGCCGTCGGCGTGATGCTCGTGCTCCTCGGGGCGGACCTGATACGCCGCCTATGGCGCGACCGGGTCCATTTTCATCCGCAGGTGCATGGCAACGACGCGGCCCACGCCACCCCGCACTTCCATGCTCACTCGCACAAGGGTGAACCGGCGCCGCACGACTCGGAGCAGCATCGACACGAGCACCGCCCCATCCCGCTGCGAGCCTTGCTGGTCGGGATGGTGCATGGATTGGCCGGCTCCGCGGCACTGTCTCTACTGACGTTGCGACAGATCAAGAGCCCATGGCTGGGTCTTGTCTACGTGCTCCTATTTGGACTCGGATCGATCGCGGGCATGGGCGTGCTCTCGGCGATCGTCTCGGTACCCATGCGCCTGAGCGCCGATCGGCTGACACAGGGGCACGTCGCGCTCAACGTCGCGGCCGGCCTTTTCAGCGTCGGCCTCGGGTTGCACGTCGTCGGCGCGCAGTTGATCTAAGGTACGAGTAGCGCTTCAGTCGCCGCCCGGATTGGCCCCACACGCTTGCCTGGCGGACACACCGCCCCTGAACCACGGTAAATAGAGGGACACAAAACTTATTGCCTGGTGCAGTCAGGCCGGTGCTGACATCGGCCGCAGGCCGACACCAAAGTATGATGGACTTTCGCCGGTCGAGTGGCGCATGCTCGCGTCGCGGCGGCCATGATGAAGGGAACGGCACAGAGAGCGGGCTCGGCCGCATCGTCGGTGCACCTGTCCGAGCCCGATCTCCGATGGCAGCTGAGCGATCCGCCAAGTTGTTGCACACTGAGGCATACAGATGAGATCGGCGAGCGCATCTGACGATGTACCACGGTCATCAGCCATAGCGGACGCCACGCCCATCGTGTTCGTTGTTGACGACGACATCTCGGTGCGCGAATCGCTGGAATCGCTGATCCGTTGCGCAGGTTGGCAGCCGGAAACATTCGCGTCCGCAGAGGAATTCATTGCCCACCCACGACCATTTGTCCCGAGCTGTCTGGTACTTGACGTTTCGCTTCCAGACCTTAATGGTCTCGATCTGCAGAAGCGCGTCGCCGCCGATCGGAGTGACATGCCGATCATCTTCATCACGGGCTACGGCGACGTGCCGATGACGGTGCAGGCGATGAAGGCGGGAGCTGTCGAGTTCTTGACGAAGCCATTTGGCGACGACGTGCTGTTGAGCGCCATCCGGAACGCTATCGAGCGCAGCCAGACTGCACTTGGTCGCGAGGCGGAGAGGCGAGTGCTCCAAGCCAGTTACGCGTCACTCAGCCGTCGCGAACGTGAGGTCATGGCTCTGGTCGTCTCCGGACTGTTGAATAAACAGGTCGGCGGCGAGCTCGGCATCAGCGAGATCACGGTGAAGGCACACCGGGGCCAAGTGATGCGAAAGATGCAGGCCGATTCTCTCGCCGACCTGGTGAATATGGCCGCGAGACTCCGCCTCGCACCTGCGCCGAACAGCTGACGCTCGCCCGCGGGTCACAAATCCATCACATTGGTGCTAGATCCGAGCTGTTCCTGCCACCCTTTCCTAAATCTTGGCCCGCGGGTGTGCCAAGGGCCGGAAACCGATACCAAAGTACGATGGACCGTCACCCGAACAGCGGGGCATTCTCGTGTCTTGCTTAACCGAACTAGAGAGCGGCGAGAGCGCGTCATGAGGGATTTGTGATGGTCATGCGTTCGCTCGTGTCGGTTGTCGACGACGACGAGTCCGTTCGCGAGTCGCTACCCGACATGCTGAAGGAGTTCGGCTTTGCGGCCCAGGCGTTCACATCGGCAGAAGAGTTTCTCGCGTCCGATTACGTTGATCAGACAAGATGTCTGATCCTCGACCTCGTAATGCCGGGCATGTCCGGACCCGATCTCGAACGGGAACTGAGGCTTCGCCGGCGAGAGATCCCGATCGTGTTTATTACCGCCTGCGCAGATGAGACGGTCCGTCCACGCTTGCTGGCACAGGGTGCGGTGGAGTGCCTGTTCAAGCCATTTAGTGATACGGCTCTGCTTGGGGCGGTCAATGCCGCACTTCGAAAGAGCTGACCGATCCCGCGGCAGAGTGACGTATTTTGTCGTCGCGGCAACCCGTCACGAAGGACTGGCTTCTTCGTTAGCCGACGCACCTGGACAGATCCTCGTCCGCAGCCGCGTGGGAAACCATCCTGTCGTGGTATATCGAGTGCCTAGAAAGCTCAGACGACCACTCCGGAGCTCGAAACTTTCCAAGACCGCGTTGTAGGAGATCCATTTGAGAGGAGTAGGCCATGAAGACGCTCGCGGCACCCATTCCCTTTGCCGGCTCCCAGCTCGGTGAAGCACGGCATGTGTGTGCATTCTTCAACAGCGGCGACGAAGAGTATCGTGTGTTGCTTCCGTTCATCAAGGACGGGTTCGAGTGTGGCGACAAGGCCGTTCACATCGTCAATCCGGATCGACGTCGCGACCATCTGCAACGGCTGGCTGCGGTAGGAATCGACACGACGGCCGCCCAGCAGAGTGGGCAATTCGAACTTCGGACCAACACGGAAGAATACCTTCGGGATGGCCGCTTCGATCAGGATCGGATGCTGGAGGTGTTCGAGCAGTTGGCCAGCGGCAACGCCAAGGGAGGATTTCCGCTCAGTCGCATTGTCTGCCACATGGATTGGGCGGCCGAAGGTCGATCGTACGTCGACAATCTCGTCGAGTTCGAATCGCGTGTGAATGATGTGTGGCGTCGCCACGACGATGCGGTCATCTGCGTGTACGATCTTGCGAAATTTGGTGGAGACACGGTCGTCGACATCATGCGGACGCATCCGGTGATCATCATCGGCGGCATCCTCCAGCAGAATCCGTTCTTTGTACCGCCGGAGAAGTTCCTGCGCGAGCTTCGCGAACGGCGAGCCGGACGGACCACGTCGCCCTCGAAGGCGGTCTAACATGGAAGTGCCACCCGCACATCCCGCCGAGGAGATCAAACGCCTTCAGCGCTGCATCAATGATCTGGTCAGCGTCCTCGCTCTTCCTGCCATCTGGAGTGGCGGCGACCCATCGCAGATTGTTCGTACCTTGCTCGACGTGCTCCTAGGTATGCTCCGGCTGGATCTCGTCTATGTGCGGCTGAAAGATCCGGTCGGCGAGGCGCCCATCGAGATGGTCCGGGTGGCTCAATCGCAAAAACTGACGGCCCGGCCGCAAGAGATCGGCGAGGTACTCAACCGCTGGCTGGGACCTGACCCGGGAAAATGGGCTTCGCCCGTACGGAGTCTTATGGGCGACTCAGATATTTCGATCGTGCCCTTGCGACTGGGGCTGCAGGGTGAAATCGGGGTAATCATTGCAGGGTCTCAGCGAGCGGACTTCCCGGCGGAGACCGAGAGACTTCTTCTGAGCGTAGCGGCGAACCAGGCGGCGATCGGGCTGCAAGAGGCACGGCTCCTGAGCGAACAGAAGCGAGTCGCCAACGAACTCGATCAACGGGTCGCGCAACGAACCCGAGAACTTGCCGCAGCCAACGAAGAGCTAAAGAAGGAAATTGCCGAACGCAGGCTGGCGGAAGACAAGCTACGTCAAGAGGAGAGGGAACTAAAGCGCAGTGAGGCGCGCAAGGCAGCGATCCTGGACTCGGCGCTCGACTGCATTGTGACGATCGATCACGAAGGCCGCATCACCGAGTTCAATCCGGCCGCGGAGCGCACATTCGGCTACCGTCGGGACGGGGTCATGGGTAAGCACCTGGCCGACGTCATGATCCCGCGGTCACTTCGCGAGGAGCATCGAAGAGGGTTGGCTCGCTACCTGGCCACCGGCGAGGCGCGAGTGCTTGGGAGACGCATCGAGATGACGGCGGTACGCGCCGGCGGGAGCGAATTCCCCGTCGAGCTCGCGATCACACGCATTCCGTTGGACGGACCGCCGTCCTTCACCGGCTACCTGCGCGACATCACGGAACGCAAACAGGCGATCGATGAGCGAAAGCGGGCGGAGATTCAGCTCGCCGGTGAGAAACGACTCCTGGAGATGGTGGCGTCGGGCTGTGCGCTTTCGGACGTTCTCACTGCGTTATGCCGTTTTGTCGAAGAGACTGCCACCGAATGCCACTGCGGCGTTTACTTGATCGACTGGAGCGGCCCGAGACTCCGAGAGGTCGTCGCACCCAGCCTTCCCGCCACCTTCAACGATCCGCTCTGTGAATTGCCGGTGCGTTGCGAGAATGGACCGTGTGGGAGGGCAGCGTACTTGAAGACACAAGTGATCACGGTGGACGTGGAATCGGACCCGCTGTGGCAAGCATCCCCATTTCGCACCCTGGCATTGGCGCACGGTCTGAGATCGTGTTGGTCCACTCCGATTTACTCGTTGGTAGGGGAAGTGTTGGGTACCTTCGCGATCCTTCAGCGCAAACCCGCGAGCCCGACTCCGCTTCAGCAGGATCTCATCGCGCAGGTCACACACATTGCGAGCATCGCCATCGAGCGTACGCAGGGCGAGGCGGCGCTCAAGCGGAGTGAAGCATTCCTCGCGGAAGGCCAGCGACTCAGTTTGACGGGCACCTTTTCCTGGCGCGTCGCGACGGACCAAATCACGGGGTCGGAGGAGCTTTATCGCATTTTCGAGTTTGACCCGGGTGTGTCCGTGACAATCGAGCTGATCGTTAGTCGAGTCCACCCGGAAGACATCCTGGCGGTGCATGAGATGATCGACCGGGCACGAGGTGCCGGCAGCGACTTTGAATACGAGCACCGGCTGCTGATGCCCGACCACTCGGTCAAGTACCTGCACATGGTCGCGCACGGGAGCCGAGACCCGGACGGCCAACTAGAGTACATCGGCGCGATTCAGGACGTGACCCAGCGCCGACTCTCGGAAGCGACCCTCGGCAAGGTCCGATCGGAACTCGCGCACGTGGCCAGGGTCACGAGCCTCGGAGTGTTGACGGCATCGATCGCGCACGAAGTCAGCCAACCACTGTCGGGGATCGTCACCAATGCCGCCACCTGCCTGCGGATGCTGAACGCCGCTCCGCCAAACGTCGATGGCGCGCGTGAAACCGCGCTGCGCACGATTCGCGATGGCAGTCGTGCGGCTGATGTTGTCACACGATTGCGCGCGCTCTTTGCCAAGAGGACCGCTGCGAACGAATCGGTGGACCTGAACGAGGCTACGCGGGAAGTGATTGCGCTGTCGTTGAGTGAACTTCAGAGAAACCGGGTGATCGTGCGGGAGAACCTTGCCGAAGACCTCCCGTCAGTTATAGGTGATCGTGTCCAGCTTCAACAGGTGATGCTGAACCTGTTCCTGAACGCCTCGGACGCGATGAGCGACGTCGAGGACCGTCCACGGCAGTTGGTGATCAGAACCGAACGAGACGAAGGCGATCGCGTCCGTCTGACTGTGCAGGATGCGGGGGTGGGTCTGGAAGCGGAGGCGGTGGACAAGCTCTTCGATGCGTTCTACACGACTAAGAGCGACGGTATGGGGATTGGCCTGTCCGTCAGTCGCTCCATCATCGAGAGTCATCATGGCCGTATATGGGCCGCATCCAACGATGGTCCGGGAGCGACGTTCTCGTTTTGTATTCCATGCAGCCCCCAAGCTGTGATGGATGCTTCTGGTCAGGGCGCCATTCGGACGCCCGCTATGGCACACGCGGGCCAACCATAAGAAATTCGTGATAGCCCTCCTTAATCCCCGTAATATAGCCTATGCCTTACAGTGCACGCGCAAGAAACGGGGAACGGCTCAGCGAGGTAGCGCTGGCAGCGGCGCCACGTCTTCGACGGCGTCCGCGGGCGTGTTCGCGACGTTGAGCACCATTGAAATCAATGTGAAATAGCCGACGAGCCCGACCAGATCCACCACGCCCTGCTCTCCCAAACAGTTGATGCACTCCTGATAGCTCGAATCACACACGCCTTTGTTCAGTGTCAATTCCGTGACGAAATCGTAGACGAGTGCCTCGTCCGCACTCATCGTCGCGGGTCGGCGTCCCTCTCGCAGTGCATCAATGGTCTCGCGAACGGTTCCCGCCTTCAAAGCTAGCGGAACGTGGGTAAACCATTCGAACTGCTGGGTCCATTGTCGTGACAAAACAAGGCTACCGAACTCGGAAACGCGCGCCGGAAGGGAGCTTTGGAATCGCAGGAACTACCCCACCCTCTGCGGCCGCGACATCAGTTCGGGGCTCCGAAGCAGGGCAATGAACGGGCCCTTAACCCCTTTGCGGGGTCCTGCAGCCAGATCGTCGGCAGCCGCCCGCTGCGCATCGCTCATCCGATTCCTGGGAATCGGTGGCATGCGGCCAACGGACTGTGTGGTCATGTTTGCTTCCTTTCGTGTCCATGCTCAGGGGCAGCGCCCACGGGTTCGGGCCGGCGCAACGTCCACGCTCCCGCCAACAACAGTGCCGCAGCGAACACGCTCGGGCCTGCGATGCCCATCGCCTGATCCGACGCGGCCATGCCGACGATGATCGGGCCAGCGAGCTGACCCAATGCAAACGCTGTGGTCATCGCGGCCATCAACCTTGGCGCAGCAGCACCGGCAAGCCGCCGTGCCTCCTGCATGCCGGCCATGGTGATCACCATAAACGTGCCCCCGACACACATGGTGGCCAACAGCAACGATTCGACGCTAGGGACGAGCACCGGGGCCAGCGGGCCGGCCGCCATGACCACCAAACTCGCTGCCCACAAGTTGCGTACGGTCACGCGCCGAACACACAGGGCGGCGATTGCTGTGGATGCCGCCGCGCTAGCCCCGAATACAGGCCAGATCCAGCCGAAGATGGAAGGTCGGCAATCAGGGCGCGTGCCATCGCCGGTAGGAACGTGGCGGGGATGATGTAGGCGAAGCCAAAGGTTTTCGATCCCCTGCGCTTCTACGCTACCTTAAGCTCCGCCGGATCGACCCCGGCGGATTTGCGCAGACGCTTACCGGTGGCGGCAAAGATCGCGTTCATGACCGCAGGAACGACCGCGGAGGTTCCCGGCTCGCCCATCCCGCCCGGGGCTTCGCGGCTTTGGATGATGTGCACCTCGATGGCAGGCACCTCGCTCATCCGCAGCACCCGGTACGTGTCGAAGTTGGTCTGCTCGACCCGCCCGCCCTTGAGCGTGATTTCTCCGAATAGTGCGGCCGAGATCCCGAAGATCACGGCGCTCTGCACCTGCGCCCGGACGGTGTCGGGATTCACGACGGTGCCGCAATCGACCGCGCACACGACGCGCTGGACGCGCACTTCGCCGTCTTTCGAGACCTCCACCTGCGCGACTTGTGCCATGTAGGTCCCGAAGACGAACTGCATGGAGACGCCGCGCCCCGATCGGCTCGGAAGGGGCTGTCCCCATCCGGCCTTTTGCGCCGCGAGCTGAAGCACGCTCTTCGCGCGAGGCGATTTGTCCAGGAGGGCCAGCCGGTAGTCGACTGGATCCTTTTTCGCCGCCGCGGCCAACTCATCCATGAAGGTCTCGACGACAAACACGTTGTGCGACGGTCCCACGCTGCGCCAGAAGGCGGTCGGAATTCCGGGGGGCTCGATTCGCAGGTATTCGACGCGGACGTTCGGGAGTGCATAAGGCAGATTGATGGCGCCGTCGGTCGTGTCGGGGTCGAGGCCGTTGTTGAACCCGGGCGGCAGAAACCTAGCGATGATCGAGGAGCCTGCGAAGCGGTGGCTCCATGCAACCGGCATGCCTGCCTCGTCGAGACCTGCCGACATCCGGTCGACGAAATAGGGGCGGTACATGTCATGCTGGATGTCTTCCTCGCGGGACCAGATGACCTTCACGGGCCCATCGACTTGCATCGCGATTTGCACCGCACGCGTGACTCCGTCGATCTCCAGGCGGCGGCCGAAGCCTCCGCCAAGCAGATGATTGTGGGCGACCACTTTGTCCAGCGGCAACCCGGTCGTCTTTGCGGCCGTGGCCTGGGCCCGTGCGATGACCTGGGTTCCGACCCAGATTTCGCAACCGTCCTTTCGAACGTGAACGGTGCAGTTCATCGGCTCCATCGTCGCGTGGGCGAGAAACGGAACGTGGTAGATCGCGTCGACCTTCGTAGCTGCCCCCGCGATCGCCTTGCCGACATCACCGACGTCCTGCGCGACCGCTCCGCCGCCGAGCGTCCCGTTCTCCAGTTCGCGCGCGATATCGCCGGTGGTGAGCGCCGCGTTCGGCCCGTTGTCCCACTCGAGGACCAGGGTGGCGAGCCCCTTTTTCGCCGCGCCCATGTGATCGGCGACCACGGCGACCGCATCGTCCAGCCGCACGATCTGGCGCACCCCTTTCACCGCCCGGGCCGCGCTGTCATCGACGCTCTTCAGCCGCCCGCCGAAGACGGGCGATTGGGCGAGCGTCGCGATTTTCAATCCGGCCGGTCTGGCGTCGATCCCGTAGACCACCTTTCCGTTGACCTTCGCTGGCGTATCGAGCCGCTTGGCTGGCGTGCCGATCAGCTTGAACTCGTCCAAGCGCTTGAGCTCGACTTTCTCGGGCACGGGCATCTGCGCCGCGTCGCCAGCAAGCGCCCCATACTTGATCCTGCGCCCGCTCCCCTTATGAATCACTTCGCCTCGCTCTGCGTGGCACGCCGAGGGATCCACCTTCCATCGCTTGGCCGCCGCACCGATCAGCATGACCCTTGCGGTGGCGCCCGCCCGGCGCATCGGCTCCCAGAACGCCCGTATCGAGGTGGATCCGCCGGTTATCTGGTCGCCGGCAATCAATGGGTTGCCGTAACGCTTCGTGTCGGGCGGTGCATGCTCCAGGCGCACCTGACTCAAGGGGATCTCGAGCTCTTCTGCGATCAGCATCGGCATGGAGGTATACGTGCCTTGCCCCATTTCCACCTGCGGCATCGTCAGCGTTACCGATCCGTCGCTGCCGATCCGGATGAAGGCGTTGGGCTCGAAGCGGGCCGGGGCCGCCCTTGTGCCGCCGTTGAGGAACGCGGGCAGACCGAAGCCAAGTACGAATCCGCCGGAAGCAACACCAGCTTTGAGAAAAGCCCGACGCGAGACGCCCGTCGCGGGCTCGTGGTCAGGGCCTTGGGCAACAGGCCCGAGCTTGTCGAGAGTCATATCGTCAGCCCTCCTTGCCGCTCGCCGCGGGCAACTTCGCGGCGTGCTTGATGGCTTCTCGAATCCGAAGGTAGGTCCCACAACGGCAGATGTTTCCGGACATCGCATCGTCGATGGCGGAGTCGTCCGGATGAGCATTGCTCGCCAGCAGGGCCGACGCGGACATGATCTGCCCGGACTGGCAGTAGCCGCACTGCACCACCTCCAGATCCAGCCATGCCCTCTGGATCTTCCGGCCGGCGGCGGTGTTGCCGATTGCTTCGATCGTCGTGATCGCCCCGCTGCCCACGCTTTCGACGGTCGTCACGCACGAGCGGATCGGGGCTCCGTTCAGATGGACTGTGCAGGCGCCGCATAGAGCCATGCCGCAGCCGAATTTTGTGCCGGTCATGCCAAGCACATCGCGCAAAACCCACAGCAACGGCGTATCGCCGTCGACATCGACCGTATGGCGAATGCCATTGACATTGAGCGCGTAGGCCATGAGTCAACTCCTGATGGAAGGGGTCGCGGCGGTCATGCTGCCGCCCTCGCAGTTTCCAGCTGCTGCTGCCGCGGTAAATCACGGATCGGATCCGTGCGCTCATGCAACGTCCCTGTCCGCTCACGCGACGAGCCGCCCCGGCGCCCGGCCAGAACCGCTTTCATCTCGGCGACGATCGCGAGGGCAACCTCATCGGGCGTCTCGGCTCCTATGTCCAGGCCCACCGGGCCGTAGATCCGGGCCAGCTGCGCGTCGGTTGCAACGACACCACGGGCTGCAAGGTCCGCCAGCAATCGCGCCGTTCTGCGCTTCGGCCCGAGGACGCCCAGATATCGGATCGGCGTCGGCAACAGTGCCCCCAGGGCGGCAAGGTCCTGCGGGTAGTTGTGGTTCATCACGAGCGCGAGTGAATTTCCGTGGAGGCCCAGCAGATCGACCGCGGTTTGCGGCTCGGCTGCCATCAGTCGGTCGGCGTTCGGGAATCTGATCCGCGTGGCTTGACCCGGACGGGGATCGACCACGATGACCTTAGCCCCAAGCGCCTTGGCCATTGCCGCGACGGGCACCGCATCGTCCCCGCCACCGAAGATGGCGACTCGTGGTGGCGGCCCGACAATCTCGAAGCACACGGTCACACGTCCGGCGACGGTGTCGAATGTCCGCGCTGAAGATGCTCCCGCAGCGAGCACACTTCGGGCACCCTCCACCAGCAGCCACCGGAGTTGCGCATCCTTGACGCCCAGCGTGCGCGCCTCCGTGCCCGGACACCACAGCACACGACTTGGCGCAGCAATCGGGGCGTCGCGGCCGCTCGGAAAGACGGTCGCGACAACTCCGGACTGCGGGCCGCGCAGGCAGGTGGCAACAAATGCCATATAACCATCACCGGGGAGTAACCGTTCGACCAGAACCCCGACGACGCCGTTGCAGCCGAGGGAGAAGCGCTCTTCTGAATCCTCATCGTCGGTGGAGTCATACACCAGATGCTGCGGCCTCCCCGACTGCATGACCCACATGGCGTGACGGTGGACATCCCGGTCCAGGCACCCGCCGCTGATCGCACCGGTGACCTCGCCATCCTCGGTCATCAGCATGTGGGCACCGATCCGGCGGTACGTGGAACCGCGAACGCTGACCACGCTCGCCAGTGCGGCGACACGGCCAGCCCGCGACGCTGCCTCGTAGACACGAACGACATTTTCGAGTTCGTTGATCCGGGACACGCCATTCCTTTCGTTCGTTGCCCGCGGCCCCTCCATGGGCCCGATGTGCGTGGTTCTGAATCGGTCAGATGCGATATATGGATCGCATCAGACACCAAGCGTGAAGCCAGATCCATTGTTCGATGGTATCGGTTGTACTTACCCAGGACGAGAGAGGTGGGAATATGATCTGACTGATGCGGTGCTGACGCCCGTCTCAGAGCGACACCAAAGTGTGATGGACTTCCGCCGCAGACTGAAGTATCCAATCACGTCGGAGGTGATTGCGCGATTGGGCGCGTGCAAGAGGGTGGATATGAAATCATCGAGCGTACATGGTCGTGAATCGAGCCTCTCGATGTCCCACGGCGCACCGATTGTGTTTGTCGTCGACGATGACATCTCGGTGCGCGAATCGCTGGAATCGCTGATTCGCTGCGTCGGTTGGCAGGTCGAGACATTCGCATCGGCTCAGGAATTCCTGAGCCGGCAACGCGCCATGTCGCCGAGTTGCCTGGTATTGGACTTCGCTCTTCCGGCCCTCAACGGCCTTGAGCTTCAGAAGCGTGTCGCGCTTGAGCGGCCGGACATGCCGATCATCTTCATCACAGGGTATGGCGACGTGCCGATGACGGTTCAGGCCATGAAGGCGGGAGCAGTCGAGTTCCTGACGAAGCCATTTAGCGACGACGTGCTGCTGGATGCGATCCGAAACGCGCACGAGCGCAGCCGCACTGCACTGGCTCGAGACGCGGAGATCAACGGGCTGCGGGCCTGTTACGCAACGCTCAGCAGTCGCGAACGGGAGGTCATGACGCTGGTGGTCTGTGGCTTGCTGAACAAACAGGTGGCCGGCGAGCTCGGCATTAGTGAGATCACGGTGAAGGCGCACCGCGGCCAGGTGATGCGAAAGATGGAGGCGGACTCTTTGGCCGACCTGGTGAAAATTGCCGCAAAACTCGGCCTCGCAGCTGCGCCAAGGAGCCGACTCTCCTTAGGACCTGCAGGGCCATCGCATGCTGCGGCGCGTCCATGAACCAATACCAAAGCATGATGGACGTTGCCCCGCAGGGTAGGGCATTCTCGTCTCATGGATCCACTCGTGTCGGTCGTCGACGACGACGAATCTATTCGCGAGTCTCTACCCGATATGCTGAAAGCCTTGGGCTTTGCGGCCGAGGCGTTCTCGTCGGCCGAAGAGTTCCTGGCATCCGATTACGTCGATCGGACGAGATGCTTGCTCCTCGACATCGGCATGCCCGGCATGTCGGGACCGGATTTGCAACAGGAGCTCCGGCTTCGCCGGCAGACGATTCCGATCGTCTTCATTACCGCCCAGGCAGACGAAACCGTCCGCCGGCGCTTGATTGAGGATGGCGCCGTCGAGTGTCTATTCAAGCCCTTCGACGAAAGGGCTTTGCTTGCAGCGGTCAATGCTGCGCTTGAAGCCAGCTAGTGGACTGTAACCGCTGAAACGGTAGTTTGATTGCGTGCATGAGCGACGCAATCAAACGCGCCGGCCGCGAGCCACACGCGCGCTCGCTGCTCCGGCGTGTACCTGCGCCGAGACTTGTTGCGCCAGTTCAGGCCGGTCGACGTTGACGTGGTGTTCGGGCGCTCGCTTGCCACCGACAAAGGTATTGACCGATACCATTGGCCAATATCTTCGGCACAACTAATCGGCTGTAATCGCGCCGTAATGAACGAGTGCCCGTGTAATGGCCGCCGCAAAGGTAGCTTGTCTCGATGGTGCCGTCGGACGATCGTAGGAATGAATCCTGCCGATGCGACCGCCGATACTGAAACGCAGCGGAAGTCCGGGCTGAGCTGCAGTGACGAAGGTACAGCTGGATCCCGGGAGATTCGCATCATGCAACCAAGGCGCTCTTTCATCACGCTGGTCGCCATGCTGATGGGCGTGGCGACGCTGCTGTCAACCGGGGCGGTGCCGGTACTCGGCGCGCAGCAGGGGACGCACGCTGTCGACGACGCACGGCTCGCTCATGCGGAGCGAGATCCTGCGAACTGGCTGACATATGGGCGTACCTACAGTGAGCAACGTTACAGTCCGTTGCGGCAAATCACCGTCGACAACGTCAGCCAATTGGGACTGGCTTGGTTTGCCGATCTGGACACCAATCGTGGCCAGGAAGGGACGCCGCTCGTCATCGACGGGGTAATGTATGTTTCCACAGCCTGGAGCATGGTCAAGGCTTATGACGCCCGGACCGGCCAGCTGCTTTGGTCTTATGACCCTGAGGTGCCGCGCGAGCTCGGGGTCAACGGCTGCTGCGATGTGGTCAATCGAGGTGTCGCTGCCTGGCACGATAAGATTTTCGTCGGAACGTTCGATGGGCGGCTGGTCGCCCTCAACGCGGCAACTGGCAAGCCGGTCTGGACGACGGTCACGGTCGACAAGAGCAGGCCGTACACCATCACGCAAGCGCCACGGGTCATCAAGGGCAGAGTGCTCATCGGGCCTAGTGGCGCCGAGTACGGCGTGCGCGGGTATGTCTCCGCGTATGACGCGGAGACCGGCAAGTTGGACTGGCGCTTCTATACGGTGCCCGGTGATCCGTCGAAGCCATTCGAGAACGACGCCATGGCCAGGGCTGCCAAGACGTGGTCGGGCGAGTGGTGGAAGATTGGCGGTGGTGGGACCGTATGGGATTGCCTGTCATACGATCCGGACCTCAATCTAATTTACTTTGGGGTGGGCAACGGTGTTGAGTGGAATCGCACCCTGCGCAGCGCTGGCAAGGGCGACAACCTCTTCCTGTCCTCGATCGTTGCGGTGGACGCCGATACCGGGTCGTACGTCTGGCACTACCAGGCGACACCCGGGGACGAATGGGACTACGACGCCACCGAGCAACTCGTCCTTGCCGACCTGAAGATCGATGGCGAGACGCGCAAGGTTCTGATGCAAGCCAATAAGAATGGTTTCTTCTATGTGCTGGATCGCAAGACCGGCAAGCTGCTGTCGGCGCGCAACTTTGCGCCAGTCACCTGGGCTCGAGGCGTTGATCTCAAGACGGGTCGTCCCATCGAAAATCCGGGTATTCGCTACGATGAGACGGGGAAGCCTTCGAACCAGCTACCCGGCCCGAACGGTGCGCACGACTGGCAAGCGATCGCTTTCAATCCCGATACCGGCCTGGTCTACATCCCCACGCAGGTCTTGCCGACGACGTTCGCGCCCGACCCGCAGTACAAACCCGGACCGATTGGCTACAACCTCGGTACTGCAATTAACTTTGGAGATCAGGTGCGGGGATACCTCCTGGCCTGGGACCCGGTGCGACAAGAGGAAGTGTGGCGGGTGAACTATCGCGGGCCCTGGAACGGCGGAGTGCTCACCACTGCGGGAAATCTCGTCGTAGAAGGATCCGCCGCTGGGGAACTCGCCGTGTTCCGCGCCGACACAGGTGACAAGCTTTGGTCGATGGACGCGCAGTCTGGGATTATCGCGGCACCCGTGACGTTTGAGGTCGGCGGCCAGCAGTACATTGCGGTGCTCTCCGGTTGGGGCGGCGCCTTCCCCTTGGTAGGGGGACGCACTGCCGGCCAGTCAGGCAACCTCCGCAACGTCAGTCGAGTCTTGGTCTTCAAGCTCGGCGGAACTGGCACCCTGCCGCCGCTCGCACCGCGAACATTGATCCTGAACCCTCCGCCCGACAATGCTGACCCTGCGTCCCTCGTGCATGGGCAGGACCTGTTCGCACGACACTGCAGCGTGTGCCACGGGCAGTCGGCCATATCGGGTGGTGTCATACCGGATCTGCGCGCCTCGAGTTTCCTGGGTAGTGACTTCTGGTACGAGATCGTGCTCAACGGTGCACTGAAGGGGGCCGGCATGGCGTCGTTCAAGGCGGTTTTGGACCGTAACGACGCCACGGCAATACGCGCCTACGTCATTCATCGCTCCAACGATGATCGCGCCGCCGCGACTCGAACCCGAGCTGCACGCTAGATGCGCGGGGCGTCCGGGCGCTGTGGTGACGGATCTCGATGCCGGGCTCAGGCGTCTTGGTCCGGTTCAGCTACGGCGTTGAAGTACCGGGTGACACCGAGGGGTTTGACTGCGTTCACGTTCTTGTAGAGGAGATGCTCATGAAGCGCTTGTCGATTCGTAGTCTGATCGTCTGCTCGGGTCTGCTCGTTGCGGCCGTGGCCGTAGCCCACCAGGAAACGGCGACTGCGCCGGCGCCCTCGGCAAATCCGCTGGATGTGATCCCCGACAGTATGCCGTTCAACACTCCTTATGGCGCTCCGATTTCGTTGCAACGCGCCCAGGCTGCGATCCAGGCGGCCAAGGCCGAGGGCGAGAAGCGCGGCTGGCCGATGAACGTCGCGGTGGTCGATTCGGGCGCCAACTTGGTGGCGATGATTCGGATGGATGGAGCCCTGATCGGGTCGATCACAGTCTCCGAGCACAAGGCGCGTACGGCAGTCAAATATCGACGCCCGACCCGGGTTTTCGAGGACGCGGTGCAGTCGAATTACACATCTCTGCTGAGTCTGGATGATGTCGTCGCCTCGCGCGGCGGCATCCCCCTAGTCGAGGGCGGCAAGCTGATCGGAGCGATCGGTTGCTCGAGCGGGACTGGCTCGCAGGACGAGGTCGTGTGCACCGCGGGCGCGGCGACCATCAACAAGTAAGGTCAATGTCCCCAGCCCGACCCCATCAGGGGCCGATTTTGGCGCGTGTCCAGCTGGGCGCCGCACGCCAGCAGTCAGAGGGAATCCCTCTCTGCGCAATAGCCCGGCACTGGTTTTTGAGCCCGGCGCGTCTACCGATTCGTTGATCTGCTCATCGGTCAGCATAACGTCAGTCCCTTCTACAATTCAAAACTGCTTTCACGGTTGGAACAGGGGTTCGAATCCCCTTGGGGACGCCAACATACCTGCATTCATGCGACTTTCCAGGTAAGGAAGTACTGTCGCCCGCAGGGCCGAGGCAAGCGCGGTTTGGCATCCCTCTGAGAATTCGAACTCAGCGGTGCAGGACATTCTTTGCGAACGGGCAGGGTGGGATAAATGAACCTCGCGCGGTGGGCAAGGGGGCGAAGATCCCACGCACACCGCAGCAAGCTGGTAGCCGACGCGACGTGGTCGCGGTTTCAGTCGTGGTCACCGCAGTCTGGAGTCTGAAGGTCAGCGCTAGGTCACTATGTGCGCTGACCATCTCGCGCACAGCGTCCGCTACGTGCGCAACGGGTGCCCGTAAGCCCGCAATTCGCTCTCCGCGGCAGGGCCGCATCCCGGCCCGAATTACGCGCTTCGCGTCAGTATCCGAGCGCCGCCTTGCGCTCCTCGGCGCCGGGCAGCGGATCCTGCTTGTCGCTGATGACGGGAAGGACGCGACACCGCTCCGCGTTGATATCGGTCCAGTGCCGCTGGTCCTCGGGCATGTCGAGCGTGTCGTAGATGGCACGCACCGGGCAGGCGGGGATGCAGGCGCCACAGTCGATACACACCTCGGGATCGATATAGGTGCGCTCCTCGTCGCTGTGGAAGCACTCCACCGGGCACACCGTGACGCAGTCGGTGAAGCGGCACAGGTGACAGTTGTCGGTCACCACATGGGGCATCGCGGTGTCCTTCCGCGCGCCTGCGCTGCTGCCGGCCGGCGGGAGGGCGCTGGCCGAGCGCAACGGGCGGACGGCAACAGCGCCGTCCCGGCAGGACGGCCGGGACAAGGCGCCGCAAGAATGTTAGATCACAGCTTCAAGCTCGTGCGATGTCAACGCGGTTGTCCGACTGACAGCCGGCTCCCCCCAGATTGCAGTGCCCGGAAGAGGTGGTCGAATTCACTGCCGAGCCGTTGCGGCTCAAGCCGGGCCAGTAGCCCAGATTGGCGACCGCCAATCCCTCCAGCACGTCGTTGCTCAGCTCCGCCTTGCCTTCGAATGAGCCCCGATCATTGAAGACGCGTATGTAGTCGCCATTCTTGATGTTTCGGCTGGCGGCGTCCTTCGGGTGAATGACAATCGTCTGCTCTCCTTGTCGCCGCTGTTGAACCGCCTCGTTCGCATATTGCGAGTTCAGGAAGGCGTGTGGCTTGGGAGAAATCAGGCTGATCGGATAACGCTTGGCAAGCTCCGCATCGGCGCCGGAGACCTCCCTCGGCGGAATGTAGTCCGGCACGGGATCGACCGGGGTACCGGGCTGCTTTTCGTTGTAACCATTGCGCCAGACCGGCACGATGAAGTTTCCCCCTTCAGCTGCGCTGGCCTTGAACTCGCATTTGCCCGAGGGCGTCTTGAAATTGCCCTGGGCATGCGGCGCCCGCTTGTCGGGGGCGCCCACATTCAGCCGCATCCACCCCACCTCTTTGAGCTTCTCCAGGCTGATGCCCTTCAAGGCGGGCGAACTCCAGTCGTACATCTTCATCAGCAGTTCATCGTCGGTCATGCTCCAGTAGTCGTCGTTGAAGCCCATGGTCTTTGCGAGCCGGCGGAACATTTCGATGTTCGGGACGCATTCTCCGGGCGGGGAGATGGCCGGCTGGTTGAGCATCACGTACAGATGACCCCACGTCACCGCGAGGTCGTACTGCTCGGCCTGCATGGTCGCGGGCAGCAGGATGTCCGCGTAGCGTGCCGTGTCCGTGATGAACTGTTCGCTCACGACCGTGAACAGATCCTCGCGCTTCAGACCCTTGATCAGCTTGTTTGCGTTCTGCTGCTGGGACACGGGGTTGGAGTTATGTATGAACACGGACATCAGCGGAGGATCGAGTTTCAGCTCGCCCGTGAGAGCGGCACCGAGGTCGAGTTCGTTGACGACGCGCGTGCCCGGTTTGATCCAGTCGGGGCGCTGTATGAAATCGAAATTGAACGGGAACTCCCAGATCGGCATCTCGACGGCGCCGCCACCGACATGGCGCCACGCTCCCACGAGGGCCGGCAGAGAGGTGATGAGCCGGATCGCGTCGCCGCCACCCGGGCTGCGCTCGAGGGCGACGCCTTCGCGGATGGCCGAAGGCTGCGTGGTGGCGTACTCGCGGGCGAGCTTCCGGATGTCGTTTGCCGCTATCCCGGTGATCGCCGCGACCCGCTCCGGCGGATACTGTTCGGCGCGGGCTCTCAGCTCGTCGTAGCCCAGCGTGTATTTGTTGACGTAGTCGTGATCCACCAGATCTTCGGCGACGATCACATTGATCATTCCCAGGGCCAGGGCACCGTCGGTCCCGGGCTTGATCTGCACGTGCCAGTCGGCCTGCTTCGCCGTGCGCGTTCGGATCGGGTCGATCACGACGATCTTCGCACCCTTCTTCTTCGCCTCGAGGATGAAGGGCCAGGCGTGCAGGTTCGTGCTCAACATGTTCATCGCCCACACGATGATGTACTTCGAATGAGCGAGGCTTTCCACATCGAGCCCGCCGGTGGGACCCACCGTCATGATCCAGGCGGTGGAGGAACCCGACTCGCAGTAGCACTTCTCTCCGATGGTCGCGCCCAGCCGGTTGAAAAACGCATCGCCGCTGGTGAGCCCGTTCAGAGTGCCCTGGTTTCCCAGGTAGCAGTGATTCATGATGGCCTGGGAGCCGTACTTGGCCATGATGTCGGTCCAGCGTTTCTTGATTTCCGCGAGGGCCTCGTCGTAGGAGATCTGCTGAAACTGCCCGCTACCCTTGGGTCCCACGCGCTTCATTGCATACAGGAGCCGGTCGGGGTTGTAGTGATGCTCGGCGTAGTCCTTGAGCTTCACGCATAGGCCGCCGCGCGTCATGGGATGGTCTGGATCGCCGGCGACCTCGACGAGTTTTCCATCCTCGACGTGGTACAGAAATGCACAGGTGTCGGGGCAATCCTGGGGGCAAGCGCCCCTCACGGTGCGGGTACTGCTGATATGGACAGCCATTGCAGTTCTCCCCGAGAAGATGTTCGAGGATCCCGACGGGCCGCGTCTCGATCGCGGAGCCGTCAGTGCGAAACGGCGTAACCGGTGCTCGCGACAACTCCAACAATTTAGCCCAGAAGAAAAGGCGATCGTCGACGCGATTGTGTTAGCCGAGCGGCTTTGCCGGTGCCGCGCCTCCGCGTTTCCGCGACTGCACACCCCTTGTGACAGACCGTCCCGAGTTCCGAATGGCCTTGAAAGGTGCAGCGCTTGCCTGGCGCTTTCCTGCACGCACGGACGTCGGTCAATTGCATACTGTTTCCATGGACAATAGGCGTACTGCTCCGGCCCGAAACCGACCGTTCGCGGGGCAGCAGGCAATGGCTCGCCGCTCCAGCGCATTCGTGTTCCGCCCATTCCGTGAGTTCTGCGTGTCGCCGGTCCCGCGCACCAGACCGGACCGTTAAACTTGCAGCAGCCGGAAACCTTCACATGCGGCACAGCGGAAACCCCATGTCCACCAGCCTGACCGAGAGGACTTGTACCCCTTGTCGCGGTGGTGTTGCTCCGCTCACCCAACTGGAAGCGCAACGCTACGGCGCCGAGACCCCAGACTGGGCGCTTGTCGACGACGCGCGCCGGATCGAACGCACGTTTCGGGTTCGCAATTTCCGGGAGGCGCTGAGCCTCGTGCAGAAGGTCGGCGAACTCGCCGAAGCCGAGGGCCACCACCCGAACATCAGTTTCGGCTGGGGGTATGTGACCGTCTCACTGAGGACCAAGAAGATCGACGGTCTGCACGAAAACGACTTCATCATGGCCGCCAAGATCGACCGCCTGGCCGAAACGCCAACCGGCCCCGTCGCCGGATCTTGAGGCGGCGCAGAGGCGCCAGGCTGCAACGCTTCACCTCGCCGGCAACCAGTCGGTGAGTTTGTGGAGACTGCTGGTCGAGGAGGCTCGCAAGGTGGGTCATACTTTTTCGCAGCACGACCTGATCGTCGCGGCGACGGCCCAGCACCACGGCCTGACGATCGTGTCGCGCGACACGTCCGAGTACCTCAAGGCACGCCTCGCCGTATTCAACCCGCGGACAGAGGCTATTCCTCCGAAGACGCAAAACCGAACGCCGTAACGCGCGGTCGCGGTGTCGCTCGCTAGGGCGTGCAAGCGCGAGTGGGTCAGATTGGCGAGGCGAAATCCAAGCGAGGAAAGCGGGGCAAGCTGCACGGCGGCCTGTACCGGCCGGTATGCACTAACGGCCTGATGGTACGTGTGCCAACAGGGCGAACGACGAACGTCGGCAAGGCCATCTGCGGGCAAAGTATCGTCATTTCACTCAGGAGGAACTATAGGCTGCATTTGCGGCTTGCTACCGATGCAGCGCTGGGAAACTGGCCGGCGGTATCGGGTCGCAGCTGCTGTGCGGCCTGACTTCGTTGTAGTCTTGCGCCGGCTCGCAATCGCTGTTCGGGCGTGGCTGCAGGGTTTCGAACAAGTGAAATACGAGCTACCCGCAAAGAACCCAAAAATGCGAGTTAAGAGGCCGAATTGCATAGCATTCCTCGGCCTGTCGAACGTGCTGGGCTTGCTGGTCCCGACTTCCGTCGTAGTTGGTTGGGGCCGGGTTTGTTGCCCTGGTGAGCCTCGAATCGTACTTCGATCCGCAGGCGAAAACCCAGACACCTGCGACTGTCGCGATTGTGGCGCGATGTACGTCTGAGTGGTTGAAGTCGCATAAAACGATGTCCGAGTCCGGTTGCCGGCCCCGTGTCCCGAACGGTAAACGGCGGGCAGGCCTCAGGGCATCGGCTATGGCAGCCCTCGAAGGGGCACCTCCGACTGCCGGGCTCAGGCGAGCAAAATGACCATCGAACCGATCGACCTCCCGTCACTGTTGCAGGCGCTGGTCTGGCCGCTGCTGGTGCTTGCAGCGGCTCTTGTTTTTCGCCGCCCGCTTGGCGATCTGCTGAAAATTCTCCTGAGCAGGATCCAGCGGGTGTCGATAGCTGGAATCTCTTTCGAGCTCGACAAGATGTCCGAGGCGATGCCCTATTCGCTGGATACCGAAATCCGCCAACCAGATGCCAATCTCGTTCCGCAGAGCGGCGCCTCTGGTATTTCGGGGCTTCTCAGTCAGATCCAGCGCAGTGATCCGGAAAGCTACATTGTGATCGATCTCGGCTCTCCGGCGAATCTTCGATGGTTGATGTCGCGCTTGTACCTTCTCGCGTTCTTGCTGACCCCGATCGAGCGAGCGATGTGCTTCGTTTTCGTCGAATCCAATGGCGGGTTTCCCAAGCGATTCGTTGGACTGGCTACCCCCCAGAAAGTGCGGTGGGCGTTGGCACGCAAGTACCCGTGGCTCGAGTAGGCGAGCGCCTTTTCCTACGCGAATCTGGGCGGGTTGCCCGATCCCGATTCCGGGTATCTCTCCGAGGCACAGGTGAGCCAATTGATCCAGCAGTTTCTTGTGAATATTCGGGGGCCAGCGCCCGTCGCGGGGGAGGCGGGCGAGTGGGTGCCCCTGCCGAACGGGCAATTCGAGCACGCAAAATGGCTCGATGGAGCGAAAGTCGCGAACTTGCTGGGGAGTGATCTGAGTACTTCGCAGGTGAGGGTTCAAGGCAAGCCGGAAAGCGAACTGCTTGAGTCGATTCTGAAGCAGGCAGGTCGATTCGTCGCGGCCGTGAAGCCCGATAAGACATTCGATGGTCTGATCGACAGACATTCGGCGCTCGAGAGTCTCAAGGAAAGCTACCTGGCGGAGCTACGTTTGAAGAAGACATGACCGGGATTGCCGGTCGGATCGACTCAACACCGAGCTCGAGCAGCCATGCCGGACGCCGAATGGCAGTTGCGAAGACGGTAAGATTTGCAACCAACATTTTGATCCGTCGTCCTTGACAACGGGGGAGAACATGAGCCAGGAGATTGTGTTTGCACCCTCGGCTGCTTCGACGTCAGACGCCGATCACTGGTTGATCGTTATTCAGGGACGCATCTTCGAAGCTGCTGGGGACGGGATTCAAGCGGTCGCGGATGAGATTCTTGGCTTGATAGCCGGCGCCGACCGGAAAGACCCGCTATTCAGGGCGCGAGTCGCCTGTTTCGTCTCCAAAAGCATCAAGGACGCCCGCGTCTCGGTCGCGCTCGGCGACGGAGTGGTGCAGCTTGCACCTTCCGATCCGGGGGGCTATTTCGTCGCGAGTATCTTGCTGACGAACAATCAGGTGGGACCTATCTCGCACGACGGAGTCATCACCTTTGAGTCCTTGCGCACGGCGGACAGTGCAGGACGCTTCAGCGGATCGGCCGTTCAGGTCCCGGACGAAGGAGTCATCGTTGTCAGCGACATGGATGACACGATCAAGGTAACGAACGTCAATAACCACGCCGAAGCGAGACAGAACACGCTAGTGCTGCCGTTCAGGCCTGTCGGCGGCATGCCCGAGCTGTACAGCGCGTGGAAGGCGTCTGACCCGAGTGTTCACTTTCACATCGTGTCGGCAGGACCGTGGCAGTTCCACGAGCCTCTGCGGGCATTCACGGAGGAAGCCGGCTTCCCCGCCTTCACCTGGGATATGCGGTCTCTGGATACCACTGATCCGAACACTTTGATCAGCGAAACAGTAAAGGCCGATCCGGAAAGACTATTTAACTTCAAAGTCCCGGCGATTCGCGCTCTGATGACGAGATTCCCGAAGCGCCACGTGATTCTCGTCGGTGACTCCGGTGAGCGAGACCCGGAGACTTATGCGCAGATTCTGGCGGAGTTTGCCGACCACGTGGATGCCATTCTCATCCACAACGTCAGCGACGAAGACCAGACGGACCGCTACAAGAAGCTCCTTCCGACCCAAAGCATGGCGGCGAAACTACGCGTCTTCGTCAACCCGAACGAGTTACCGCACAGCCTGGCTGCCATCGGCTAGCGCCCCTTGGGAAAACGCCGCTCCCGCGGTGACTTCCGGATACCGCCGATGCACCGTCTTCAAAGGCATCGTGAACTGCCATGCGTCGTCCTGCACTCCGCCTCACAGCGCGTCGTTGGTGTCGGCGTCGAGCGCCGCCGCGGCCTTGGCCACGTGTTTGCGGCACTTGGCACCATTGCGCAGCGTCAGCAGCGACACGATTCGGGGCTCGAGCGCCGACGCGACGTCTTGCGGAATGCGACCGATCGCGAGTTGGTGGTCGAGGTTGTCGAGCAGATTGAGCAACTGTTTCTGACTCAGCGTCTGAAGCTTCTCGTCGGTCCAGTCGAAGCGCATCGGCGTGTGAAAGGTCGGTTTGGCGAGAGGGACCGGAATTCGCATCGTGAGCCTTTCCAGTAAATCGCTAGCTTGTCGCAACAGTGCCGCTCGCAAACGCGCGCTCGGCTGGTCGCTTCAGCACGGTGCTCATCGCGTCCAGTCCCGATTGGCCCGCAGCCAGCGGCGCGTGGCCAGAAGCGGGACCATGATCCCCTGCGCCTGCTCGCAATGGTGAAAGCGCACGCCTCCGCGCGGCAACTGTTGGACCCGGAAGCGGCGTTCCGACGACAACAACCCCGGCAGCGTCCAGCGTTCGCGTCAGCGCAGCTCGCGCTCTTCGCGCACGTGCACGAGCATCGCGCAGAGGCTGAGCTCTTCACCGCGCGGCGACCTGAGTTTGACTCCCGGCTCCGGCGGGCGCATCCTCTCGTCACCGGTTTTTCCGACCAAGCTGGGGAGGGCACATGCCTTCTCTCAAGGGAACCGAGACCGAGCAGAATCTGAAGGAAGCGTTCGCCGGCGAGAGCCAGGCGAGCCGCCGCTATCTCTATTTCGCCCAGAAGGCCGACGTCGAGGGCTTCAACGATGTCGCCGCCGTGTTCCGCTCGACTGCCGAGGGCGAGACCGGGCACGCGCACGGCCATCTCGAATATCTCGAGGAAATGGGCGACCTGGCGACCGGCAAGCCGATCGGTTCGACCGGCGACAACCTCAAGGCCGCGATCGCGAGCGAGACCCACGAATACACCGACGTGTATCCGGGCATGGCGCGCGTGGCCCGCCAGGAAGGCTTCGACGAGATCGCCGACTGGTTCGAGACGCTCGCCAAGGCCGGGAAGTCGCATGCCGGGCGCTTCCAAAAGGCCCTCGAAGAAAACTGGAACACGATCGGAGGGAAACATGGACGCAAAGACTGACGAGAAAGCGGGCAAGTGCCCGATTGTGCACGGCACCACGAATACTGGAATGAGGTCGAACAGGGACTGGTGGCCGAACCAGCTGAACCTCGGGATTCTCCGTCAGAACTCGCCCCAGTCCGATCCCATGGGGAAGGACTTCAACTACGCCGAGGAGTTCAAGGAGCTCGACCTCAAGGCTCTGAAGAAAGATCTCACCGCGCTTATGACAGACAGCCAAGACTGGTGGCCGGCGGACTTCGGCCACTACGGCGGGCTCATGATTCGCATGGCGTGGCACGCCGCGGGCACGTACCGCATCGGCGACGGTCGCGGTGGCGCCGGCGCCGGCCAGCAGCGCTTCGCACCCCTCGGCTCCTGGCCGGACAATGCGAACCTCGATAAGGCGCGCCGGCTCTTGTGGCCTATCAAGCAGAAATACGGCTCGAAAATCTCCTGGGCCGACCTCATGGTCCTTGCCGGCAATGTCGCGCTCGAAACCATGGGCTTCAAGACATTCGGCTTCGGCGGCGGGCGCCCCGATGTGTGGGAGCCCGACGAGATCGTCTACTGGGGCAAGGAGAAAGCTTGGTTCCCTGATCCTCATAGCGACGAGCGCTACAGCGGCGTCCGCGATCTCGAGAATCCGCTGGCTGCCGTGAATATGGGCCTCATCTACGTGAATCCGAATGGGCCGAACTTCAAGCCGGATCCGGTTGCCGCCGCCATCGACATTCGCGAGACCTTCAAGCGCATGGCGATGAACGACGAGGAGACGGTTGCGCTCATCGCCGGCGGACACAGCTTCGGCAAGGCTCACGGCGCCGGCGATGCCGCGCTGGTGGGACCCGAACCGGAAGCTGCGCCCATTGAGGAGATGGGCCTCGGCTGGAAGAGCCGCTATGGCACAGGGAAAGGAAAAGACGCGATCACCGGCGGCCCGGAAGTCACCTGGAGCACGACGCCGACGAAGTGGAGCAACAGCTTTTTCGAGAACCTGTTCAAATATGAATGGGAGCTGGAGAAGAGCCCGGCTGGGGCCAATCAATTCAGGGCGAAGGGCGCTGCCGCCACGATTCCGGATGCCTTCGACCCGTCGAAGCGTCATACGCCGACCATGCTGGTCACGGACCTCGCTTTGCGGATGGATCCGGCCTACGAGAAGATTTCCCGGCGCTTCTTAGAGCATCCGGATGAATTCGCGGATGCGTTTGCCCGCGCGTGGTTCAAACTCACCCACCGTGACATGGGCCCGCGCGCACGCTATCTCGGCCCGGAAGTCCCGGCGGAGGAGCTGATCTGGCAGGATCCGGTCCCCGCAGTCGATCACAAGCTGATCGACGCCAAGGACATCGCGGATCTCAAGGCCAAGATTCGCGCCTCGCGACTTTCCATCCCCGAGCTGATCGGGGCCGCTTGGGCAGCGGCGGCAAGCTTCCGCGGCTCCGACAAGCGCGGCGGGGCGAACGGGGCGCGCATCCGTCTCAGCCCCCAGAAGGATTGGGAAGTCAACCAGCCTGCCCAATTGGCAAAGGTGCTCGAAACCCTCGAAGGCATTCAGAAAGCGTTCAACGGCGCGGCCAGTGGCGGCAAGAAAGTGTCGCTCGCCGATCTGATCGTCCTCGGCGGCTCGGCCGCTATCGAGCAGGCCGCGAAAAAGGGCGGGCACGACGTGACGGTTCCCTTCGCGCCGGGCCGCACCGACGCCTCGCAAGAGCAAACCGACGTGGAATCCTTTGCCTATCTCGAACCGTGCGCGGACGGGTTCCGCAACTACCTCAAGGCTCAGTACAGCGTATCGGCGGAGGAGCTGCTGATCGACAAGGCGCAACTCCTGACGCTGACCGCGCCGGAGATGACGGTTCTCGTCGGCGGCCTGCGCGTCTTGGGCGCGAACCACGG
>Ga0137415_10001004_pt1 | contig 27787 bp, 21 predicted proteins | sample CZODoug3_1_1_16f_FD_183082 | JGI IMG/M metagenome (GOLD analysis project Ga0137415, IMG submission 183082) | Vadose zone soil fungal communities from Angelo Coast Range Reserve, California, USA - CZODoug3_1_1_16fungal (Hybrid Assembly) | ecosystem: Environmental > Terrestrial > Soil > Vadose...
ACACGGTAAAGAACTTCGGCACCGTTGGCTACGTCTTGCCAAGAAGTGAATTCCTTCGGGGAATGGCTGATGCCGTCCCTGCTGGGGACGAAGATCATACCTATCGGCGCAATCTTAGCAATTTGCTGAGAGTCCTGCCCCGCTTCGCTGGGTAGATCCATGGTGGTGAGACCGAGGGACTTCGCGGTGTCACGGATGACGCCCTGCAGGGCGGGATCCGTCGGAGCCGGCTCCGTATCGTCTACTGATTTGCAGAGCGTCACGACGTTCTCTTCCTTGTCGATCTGTTTAAATTTCTCTTGGATATGCTCCCACATCCGCTTTATTTTCGCGGCATCGAGATCGCGCAGTTCGACAGGGAACTCGGCCCGACCAGGTACGACGTTGACGGCTCCGGGTTCCGCCTTCATATAGCCGACCGTTCCGACTTGATGGCCGTTTTCCTCCCGGACTGTCTCACGAACGGCGAGGACTTCTCTTGAAGCGGCCGCAAGGGCGTCCTTCCGGCGATTCATTGGCGTGGTGCCCGCGTGGTTAGCGAAACCCGTGACGACGCAATCCGATCTCTTGATGCCCACGATCCCCTGTACGATCCCGATGGGGATTTTCGCTTCATCAAGGTGAGGGCCCTGTTCGATGTGCAATTCGATAAAGGCTGCCAGCGCCCCTTTGGGAATGCGCGCGTCGGTAAGATGAGAAGGATCCTGACCGTAACGGCGTAGCCAATCTGCCAGGGTCAGTCCCTGGTCGTCCTTTCGGCCGAGGATTTCAGGCCCCAGCAGCCCGGCGGCGACACCGGAACCCAGTGTGCCTAGGGCGAAGTGGTTGCCTTCTTCGTTCGTCCAAATGACTACTTCCAGTGGATGGAGGGTCTTAACTCTCGCGTCGTTGAGCGCGCGCATCACTTCGATGGAGCCCATGCTGCCGACGTCTCCATCGAAATTTCCACCGTGCAGCACTGAATCGATGTGCGAGCCGAAAAGCAGTATTGGCAACTTCTCCGAGCCAGCGCGCCGGCCGAAGATGTTTCCCGCAGGGTCGACGCGAATCTCAAGGCCTGCTTGCTTCATGAGACCGATAACGTATTCGCGAGCGGCCAGATCGGTCTCCGAGAAACCGATGCGCGTGACACCGCCTTCGGGATTCCGGCCGAACTCGCTCAATTTCTCCAATGTTCCTTGCAAACGTTGAGAGTCAATATGAAACTTTGAAGAGCCAGTTCCTTGGGCTCGTGCAGGACGTGCAGCGAATGAAGCCACCCACAGAATGACCAATGCAAGAAGAAGAGCGTTTCGGTATGCGTTCCCGATGGTCGAGCTCGGGTGTGAGGCTGACATACTGTTCCTCCATTTAAGTGAATGACCAGGGCGTGGATCAGCACTCGCGTACCGCAAACGGAAATGACTCGATAATCGAGAGCACCTGGTTGAGTGTGAGGACGGTACCCGAGTGCCGCCGCCACCGTTAAGTTCCTGTGCCCTCACCAAAGACTACGCCCTCCGGAGGACTAACGTAACCCTTGCATCGCAAGAGCTTTCGTCTCTCCTGAACTTGGAAAATCCGACTTGGCAAGACGACATCACTCAAACACTTGACTAGTATATTGCTATATGGCAATATATCCGTATGGCAATTAATGAGCTGGACCCTCTCAGCTTGGCCTTCGGAGCGCTCGCGGACCCTACGCGACGCGCGATCCTCGCTCGCCTGGCGTCGGGAGACGCGGACGTGTCGGAGCTCATGAAGCCGTTTGATCTGAGCCAACCGACGATCTCCAAGCACCTTAATGTGCTTGAGCGCGCGGGCCTCGTTATTCGCGGCCGGGATGCGCAGCGGCGTCCGCGCACGCTCGTCGCGGTTCCGCTCAAGGATATCGCCGACTGGATGGAGCCGTTTCGCCACTTCTGGGAGGAGAAATTTGCCGGGTTGGATGGGTACCTGAAAGAGATGCAAAAGAAGAAGGCGCAAAAGAAGGGGAATCACCGTGGACGCACGAAGCGATAGGGAGATCACCGATGAAGAATGCCGGAACGTTTAAAGTCACCACACCTACCGACCGCGAGATTTTGCTGACGCGAACCTTCGATGCGCCGCGTGGAGCCGTCTTCGAAGCCTGGACCAAAGCCGAGCACGTCAAGCATTGGTGGGACCCGAGCGGCGTCCCCCTCTCCGTTTGCGAAATCGACCTTCGGCCAAACGGAGTATTCCGATGGGTCAATAGCGCCCACGGTGCGGAACATACATTTGCAGGCACCTATCGCGAAATCACGCCTCCTGAACGGCTTGTGTTCACGGTGAAGATATTTCCGTCGCGCCCCGATCCGTTAACAACTCTGCTCTTCAGCGAGGACGGAAGCAGGACGAAGCTCACGATGAAGATTGAGTGCAACTCAATTGAGGATCGCGACGCGTTGCTCCGGATGCGTATTGATGTCGGCACGGGTCGAACTCTGGAAAACCTTGCCGAATATCTCGACCGCGTCGATCTAGCAAACCTTCGGTCGGCCTAACAGGAGAGACAGAGTGAAGCAACGAAACAGGAGGACCCATGCAAGAAATAAAGGGGCTGCGCCCCTTTCCCCTGCACCCCCAAATCCCCGCCGAACCTGCCTCCGCTTCGACGCCACCGCCAATCGCGGATTCTACAGCAACTTAGGCAGGAGACACTTTTTGATCGGTCTAGGGCTGGCACGGGGGTTCAAGACAACGACTCTGCGCGAGCCCGCCCTGGAAACTCGACAGGATCGCTGGACCCACCCAAGAGAAGTCTTGACGACGATCGTGAATTGCGTGTTACATAATCACACATTATATGGTAGGACCTAACACACCCCTGCCAAGTTCCTCGGAAGATCGGAGGGGAAGGATCCTGCTCTTTATCAAGGAGAGAGGCACGGCGTCCATCACTGAAATGGCGGCGCAGTTTGCTGTATCTGAAATGACTGTGCGCCGTGTTCTCCACAAGCTTGCGGACTCGGGCCTGGTGATTCGCACACCTGGCGGCGCCATAGTGGCTCCTCCCGGTTCCATGGAAAGGAGCTTTCTTGATCGTTCGGCGAGAATGGCTGGCGCCAAGGATGCCATTGGGCGCGAGGCGGCAAAGTTAGTCCGAGACGGAGATACAGTTGTGCTCGATTCAGGAACTACCACTCGATATGTTGCCCGACACATCGCGTCCAAGCGCAAGGTGACTGTAGTGACGCCCTCGCTGGCGGCCCTCGAGGAACTGGCGGGCAGCGCCAGCGTGCAAGTGAGGCTGACCGGGGGAATCTACCGGCACAGCAGCCACGATCTTTCCGGCAACTCCGTGGTGGATGTTCTGGGAGGAGTCTACGCCGACAGAGTCTTTTTCGGGGCCGCGGCGCTTTCCTTCCACAAGGGAGTAATGAACTTCGACGCGGAGATGTCTTCAGTCTTTCTTCGGGCCGGCCGCGAACGCGTCCTGGTTATCGACAGCAGCAAGATAGGTACGGAAGCAGCTTACCGGCTCTGTGCCGTCGAGAAGTGCGACATGGTGATCACTGACAAAGGAATCAGGGCCGCCGACCTGGTGAGACTTCGCAGATTAACCAGTGTCCTGGTGGCGGAATAGGGCTCAGGGATCGCGAGCAACGAACTCCCTGAGCCTCATGCGAAGTTTGGATCTTCGGTTTGCGAAACGAACCCAGCATTGATGAGTGGAGCATGCCCAATGACTAACGCCGCTAGAATCGCTCAAATCGCTACTGTTGGGCTGGTGAGCGTAACGTTTGTGACCGGCCAGCAGCAAAAGCCGTTCCCAGTAGTGTCAACCGTGGATGAACCGAGCATCGCGGGCCGTCCGGTCCAATTGGACGCACAAGGCAAGCTACTCCCGTGGCCCTTTCCCAATGACACCGGCTACTCCTATTCGTCTCACTTCATGACTCAATGGAACATACTTTGGGACCAATACAACCGGCAGCGGCTCCATTATTTTTACTGCTGTTTCGATTTTGACCGCACCACCTTCGAACTGGTGCCGGATCAGCATTGGGCCAATTCGACTGGCTACCTGCGAGCCATGATGCAGGGATTCATCGAACGCCTTTATCCATACACTGGTGATCCCCGCACCGTCACCTTCCTCACGAGCTTCGTCGACTATGAGTTGGAAAACGGCCTGACGCCGGAAGGCTATGCCTGGTCGCAAGTGCCGTACGCATCCGCCAATCCGGGAGTCAAGCGCTACTCCGGATGGAGCGAATTGGGCGAGGACTACGTCGAGCCGCACGTGGTTGGTGAAGATGGCTATGGCTATCTCCGTCTGTACGAAATGACCGGCAACACGAAATACTTACGGGCCGCGATTCGCTGTGCCGATGCTCTCGCCGAGAATTACAAACCGGGCGATGCCGATCATTCTCCCTGGCCGGTACGTTTGTGGGCACGCGATGGAAAAGCCGAAGGCAGACCGATGGGCCCATATTCTGCGAACGTCATTGAGCCCATCATGCTGTTCGACGAACTCATTCGCCTGGGACAGGGTGATGTTGCCGGTTACACGCGGGTAAGGGCAGACGCTTGGGACTGGTTCGTGAAATATCCACTTGCCCACAACGTTTGGGTCGGATATTTCGAGGATACCGTGCCCAGCATGGAGAACATGAATCAAGTCATTCCACTGGAGTTTGCCCGCTACGTCCTGCTCCATCCGGAAAAGGATCCGCATTGGCGCGAGCATGCCCGCCAGCTCATCGAATGGGTCAAAACCACACCGAAGTGGCCCAAATACATTGTGCATGGTGCTACCGTGACCACAGAGCAGGGGAATGGCACCAACTTCTGCTGCAACCCGCCGAATCAGTGCTGTGACAGCCACACTTCACGGCTGGCCGCGGTGGAGGCTATCTATTTTGCAAAGACCGGTGATGAATCGTATCGCGATGCCGCCTATCGATCGTATAACTGGGTCACTTACTTTCAGGGGCTCTCGGCCGGAGCCCATGCTCCTTTCTCAACCCAGTGGTGGTTCACCGACCAATATGCAGACGGTCCACGAAGGTTGATGGATGCCTTCTGGGCGGTGCCGGAGTGGGCTCCACCGGACGAATCCCACCTGCTGGGCTCCAGTTCGGTAGTCACGAAGATAAGGTACGGGAAGGGCTCGGTCACCTATTCCACGTTCGACCCACAGTCTTCGGATGTTCTGCGGCTGGATTTCGTGCCGGAATCAGTCACCGCAAACGGAAAGCCGCTCAGCCGTCACAAGGACCTCGATCAGCCCGGTTACGTCTTCAATGACACGACTCACGTGCTTCGTATCCGGCATGACGACGCGCGTGATATCGACATTCAGGGCAAAGACGGAAAACGTCCTCCAGAGTACGTCACGTTCGATGATCCCCATCTGCCGGCGGGCACTTTGCTGAAGGGGCAATATCCATCTGGCGTGATCGACTGGGGTAGCGATACCTGGCGGATCAACGTGCCTGAGGGTGGGTTCGGAACCTTCAATCTTGCGATCGCCGACCCCAAGGCAACAACGGCGGAGTTTCACTTCTACTGGCCTCGTGTCTTCGTCGGTGTTGATGTTTACAACGGCGGACCAACGGAGGCGACCGTTACGGTCCATGCTCCGGAGATACGCGAGCTTTCGTTCACCATCAAGCCCGGGCAGGTGAAGCGAATCAGGACAGGATGGCGAGACGCCGCATTGAGCGTAGTGTTCGAAGTAAAGAACGGGGAGCACCTGCGCCTTGACAATCTGGCTTACCTGCATGAAAGGAGTTCTGAATTTCGAACTCTATTTTGAGCCCTGCGTGTTGAGCCCGTGTCGCTGAATCGCTGTTTGCAGGACGGGCTCAACCAGTGCCGGATCTGTTGATTGGCATAGCCAACCCCGCTTACGTGGGTTTCAAGGTTCGTCGGGCAGCGAAGTTGCTGCCCGTTTTCATCTGTAATCAGCACACCCGCCTCGCGGGCCACCAGTTCGGTGCAGAGATCATACGGATGGCAGCGGAGCCCTGGCATCCACCCGCGCTGCTGAAAGACTGGGCGCAGCAAGGGACGCAAATCGGCCAGAAAGCGATCGTGCCCCATCATCAGTTCGTAGAGTTGACCGCCGGTCGAGAGATACTGATCTTCAAAGCAGCGCGCCTTTCCCTGGGTTCCGGGGCCCAGCAGGGCGAACTGTATGTCGTCATCGATAGATGCCAGGACGTCTCTTGCTCCGGAGAAGAACCGGGAAACTGTGGCAAATCCGTGAGCCAGGCCGGCTGCGGCGGAAGGGCTGAGGATCAGCGGCGTTCGTTCTTCCGTCAAGCGGTTGAATCGCTCTCCGTTGGCGCCGGAGTCCCTTCGTGCCCAGAGAGTATCGCAGAGGGGCTGCTTAATCAGGGGATCTCGGTCTGCACGGCCAGCTCGATGTCCGCGAGGACCGTCCCTTCCCCTCGGTTTGGGGCAATACCCGTCAATATCCAGCCACTGCGCTTCTGATACATCAGGCAGCGCGTGCCATCGATGGGATCGGCTAGCACGCGCCAGACCGCTTCTCGTTCACGAGCTCCACGTGGCAGAGTGATGTTCCCGTCGGGAAGACCCTCCGCGACCAGGACAATCGGTTCCCGGCTCGCAACCCGCTCTTCGAACAGTCTGGTCAGGAGAGAATCGCTGATTCTATCAATCGCGTAGATTGTGTCGCCGGCGCCATCCTCGGCAATCTCTGACAGTTGTTCTGGGCAGAGCGCTCGCAGGCGTGCACGACTACGCTGCGGATCTCCTCATGAATCGCTCGGACGGGCTCCGGTAGCCAACTGGGATCAGCCATACTCTCGATCTTCTCCGGCAAAGTCTAAAAGGAGTCTTGACGGCACTGCCGACCTTATGGTCTGTTACATATTAACAGTCTATATGAGCGACTGTAACAATTCGCCCCTTGAGCCATTTTAAGCACACAATGTGCCAGTAGCAGGGAAAGACGAAAAAGAGTCGAGATTCTTTGGTCTAATGTCTCCACAAAAACCCAGGTTGCTCGTGATCGGGTCACGAGGTTTTCTAGGTAGCTATGCGGCCCAAGCTGCCAGGCAAGAATTTGAGATTAGCGAAGGAAATCGAAGCCCAACGGGACAGCCTGGCGTAGTGATTGACGTCAGAGACGAAGACTCAGTCAAAGCTGGATTCCAGGCGGTTCACCCGGATCTGGTCCTGCTTTGCTCTGCTATGTCAGATATTGACCGGTGCGAGCAGTTTCCTGACGAGGCCAAAGCAGTCAACCTTCACGGAGCCGAACACGTGGCTCACGCTTGTGCTCGCGGCAACGCACGCTTAATGTTCATTTCTACGGGCGCAGTCTTCGATGGCCGGAAGCATGGTTACACGGAAGAAGACCCAGTCTGCCCCGTCAGTGTTTATGGCGAGACGAAGGCCATGGCGGAAAAGTCAGTTCTGGCGCTCGGATCCTCTGCAATCGTGGTGCGCATCGCTTTGGCCATCGGTTTCGCCCCTCACGCGGGCACAAATTCTCTTCTGGACGGTCTCAAAAAAAAGTGGGCTTCCGGACAAGTTGTGGCATTGCCGGTGAATGAGCAGCGTAATCCCATTGATGCCGTTACCGCAGGTCGATGCATGTTCGAACTCTTAGGGAAAAAGGACACCTGCGGAATTTTTCACCTCGGATGTGCGGACCCAATCACGCGCTATGACTTGGGTCTCAAACTCGCGTCTCGTATGGGATACCCAGGTCAGGTCGAGCCACAATGGGCGCCCATACCTGGACGAGCTCCACGGGGCCCTGACCATTACTTATTGACCGACAAACTGCGGACGGTGTCCGCGATTCCGATTCCGACCTGCGAGCAGGTGATCGAGAGGTGCTTTAATGTCTCTGCCTAAGGCCAAATTTGAACTGGAGTTCTCCCACGGCTCCACGTATGGAGAGGAAGAAAACGCCGCTGTGCTTGAGGTGATGAAAGCCAGTGCGCCTTCCTGTGGGGCCAAGGTGCAACAATTTGAACGCGAATTCGCGGCGTATTGCGGAACCGAGTATGGCTTGGCCGTATCTTCTGCAACCGCCGGCCTCTCTTTGGCCTTGATTGCCGCTGGAGTCCAGCCTGGCGACGAAGTCATAACCACGCCAATCAGTTGGATCTCCACCGCGAACGCCGCGGCGACGCTTGGAGCGAAAGTCGTCTTCGCGGATGTGGACCCGCACACTCTGAATCTGAATGCGGAATCGGTGGCCGGCAAGATTACCGACCGGACCAAGGTTATCCTTCCGGTTCATCTCTATGGGCAATGCTGCGACATGGACGCTCTGAACGCACTTGCCCGCCCTCGCGGCATCGTGGTAGTGGAAGATGCTGCGCACGCAGCGGGTGCCGAGTACAAAGGACGCAAGGCCGGCTCACTCGGAGACATCGCAGTCTTCAGCTTTCATCAGCAAAAGAACATGGTCACCCTTGGCGAAGGAGGGATGGTCACAACCCAGAGTAAGACTTTTTTTGAGAGTATGCTCTCGCATCGCTCGCTCTGTTGTCGCACCTACGACCCCAAGGGGAAATACCTGCCGATTGACGAAAAGGTTCACCCCATGGGCAAACGATATTGGCATCTTGAGTTTGACGAAATCGGTTTTAACTACCGTATGACCGAGATTCAAGCAGCCGTGGGCCTTGTGCAACTTCGGAAACTCGACTCACTGAATGCCCGTCGCATCGAGGTTGCGAAGAAGTATACGGACGGGCTGCGCGGCATCAACGGTTTGTGGCTTCCCTGTGCGCCCCCACACGTCAAGCATGTATTTCACGTGTATCTTCTTCTGCTGGAACCTGAATTCCGGGTCCGAAAAGAAGATTTCATGTGGGAGCTGTACACCAGCAAACAAATCAAAGTATGGTCTCATTACATGCCGATCCACCTGACCCAGGTCTATCGGAGTCTGGGACACGGCGAAGGAGAATGCCCAGTCGCAGAGGCAATGTTCGAGAGGTATGTGAGCATTCCGATTCACCCGCGGTTGACCGAAGAATCCATCCAGTACGTGATCAACAGCATTCGGGAGCTGGCATGACCCACTTCGAGCAGAAGGTTGCCGAGCTGCGGAGCTCGGGGAAATTCTTCTCTCACTCCAAACCGGTGCACATCTGTCGCGCACCGGGACGCCTGGACTTGATGGGAGGTAATGTCGACTACACCGGCGGTCTAGTTTTCCAGGCGACGATCCGGGAGGCGACCCGGGCGGCTGCTCAGGGCCGCGATGATGGACGGATTATCTTCTGGAATCCTCAGATGCAGCGCGAAGGCTGGCGCGATCAAGTCGAGTTTGAGCTGGCCTCTCTTACCAGCGAAGACGCCGTGCGGAAAATGGTGAACAGCAGCCCTCAAATGCGATGGACTGCTTATGTTCTCGGCGTCTTCTATCTGCTCCGCCTGAGGTATCCCCAGCACGTGATGGCGGGGGCCAGCGTCTATATTGAGTCAGAGGTCCCGCTGAACAAGGGAGTTAGTTCGTCCGCCGCGATTGAGGTCTCAGTGATGAAGGCTGCCTCCGCCGCGTACGGCATTTCGCTCGCCGGAGTGGAATTGGCGGAATTGTGCCAGTGGATTGAGAACGTCATCGCAGAGTCAGCCTGCGGAATTATGGACCAGGCCGCTTCTGTGCTGGGCGACGAAGGTTATATATTGCCTCTTGTGTGCCAGCCTTGTTCGCCCAAGCCTCTGGTGAAGTTGCCGGCCGGCGTTCGATGCTGGGGGATTGATTCCGGCGTACGTCATGCAGTGACGGGTATTGAATATGAAGCTGCCCGTGCCGCTGCTTTCGTCGGATACCGCATGATCTGCGACCGGGAAAATCTCCCGGTCACTATGGACAACTCCGGTCGAATCCCACGCTTCGTCGAGCCTCGATGGAACGGTTACATCTCGAACATGTCTCCTTCAATATTCCGCTCTCGATATGAAGGCGATCTGCCGGTCATTGCGTCTGGGGCAGAAATTCAAGGCGCGGGCCAAACACATATTGACCCTTACACGACGGTCCGTCCGGAAGTAACCTATCGCGTACGAGCATGCACCCGCTACGCGGTGGAAGAGAACCAGCGGATCGAGATGTTCGTGGAACTCGCGAGGGGTGCCAGCAAAGATCACTCGGAGAATACCTTCCGGCTCATGGGTGATCTGATGTTCCAATCCCATTGGTCGTATACGGAGTGCGGTCTGGGCTGCGAAGCCACGGACTTACTGATTGAACTAGTCCGGGCGGAACGCTCAGATGGGAAGCTCTACGGCGCGAAGATTACCGGTGGGGGCGGGGGCGGCACAGTCGCAGTGCTTGGCTCGAACGATGCAGAAGAGGCCTTCCACTGCGTAGTTCGCAAGTACGCAGAACTCCGGGGATGTGAACCTTACGTGTTCGAAGGCAGTTCCATGGGCGCAGATCGTTTTGGAATCCAGGTGCTAAGGGCGGAATCATGAGTGCGACTGCGGTAATTGCGACGAAACGCAGGACAGCTTGGTTTTTTCTGTTGCTAGCCCTGGCGTCACTGATGTGGTCCGCGCAAGGAACGGCGGTGAAGGTGCTCGACCGCCACCTGGGCCCGATCGCCATCACCTTTGCACCTTTCTATATAACAACTCTCCTGTTCGTGCCCCTACTGCTCAAATTGCGTAGGGATAATCCTGGCGCGGCCAGTCTATCCGCTCGCGACTGGGTTCAGTTTGCCATTGCGGGCGTCGGGGGACAGGTGTTGGCCCAACTTGGGATGACGTGGGGGATCAGTAAGTCACTCGCTTCAAATGGAGCAATTCTGAATCTGCTGATTCCTGTGATCAGTGCGGTTCTGGCTTCGTTCATGTTACGAGAGCGTATTACGCTATTGAGGGTTGCCGCACTGACGATCGGACTGATCGGTGTGGTGCTGATGTCGGTCAGCGACTGGAAGCAAGCGTCCTTTGGCGAGATGCGGTTCCTGGTCGGCAATCTTTTGATTCTGTGTGGGTGCTTGGGTTCGTCTTTTTACAACGTCTACTGCAAAGGACTGATGCGACGTTTCGCCGAAGTAGAAATCCTGATCTTCAGCTATGTCACGGCATCCCTGGCGAGTCTGCCGCTTCTGATCTGGGTAGAGCCCTTTTCCTTCCAGAGCTTCCAGCGATTTGACTGGCAAAGCTGGGCTGCTTTCTCTTTTCTAGCTCTGTTCATGTACGGCGCCTCAATGCTCTTGTTTTTCAGGGCGCTCCAGCATCTCGACGTTACGACTGCTTCGGCATCGCTCTACCTGGTCCCTGTCTTTGGCGTGCTTCTGGCGACGGTCTTACTTGGCGAGCGGCTGAGCCAGTTCGCTATTGTCGGCTCGGCTATTGTCCTGGTCGCGACGGTTCTGATCATGAAATATGACACGAGTTACTGATTCCGAGTGTGTGGCATTACTCCGCCGAGGAACGCTTTGAGCAGATATAGCACCGATCCCTATGGCGCGTCGTAAGCCTACCTTTCTCCAGCGGAGATCTTCACCGAGAATGAATCGTCGTGCCGAACGCGAAGCACCCTGTGTTCGGCATCAAAGGTCCATCCTGAGGAACTCAAGTCATCGCGCTTGAGCAACGACGTATCACCAGCTGTCACGGCATTAGGAACGAAGCTGAGGCGTAGGACCTCGGTCGCATGATTATCAAAGGTAGTGTAAGTGATCATCGACGGCGAGTACTTGATGTCCCTCACAATGGAGGTTGAGCGCAACAGGTGATTATCGCCCGAGGGGGACCATTCGGGCTGCGCACCCATCGCGTACATGAAGTGGCGAATGTAATCCCCATATCCGTCGCTAAACCAGATGCCATTGCCGTCCAGTTTCGGTTGGTCGTTGACCACGCCGTCTTCACGGCACATGTAAGTTGCCCAATTAAGCGAACGGAAGGCCTTCTCTTTCGATTCTGAGTCAGACGCAAGTTCAGCCCAGCGTGCCACAACAGATGCGTAGCGCGAAGTGTGGCTCCCCATCTTGCGGTCATAGTCGAGCTGTTCGGAAATCGTATTCGCCCCCCATTCGACGCCCTTGTATCCATCGATATCTTTTGCAAAAGTCTTCTCGACGAATGCGATCAGAGCAGGAACGTGGATACGCCATTCGGGATCAGCTTGTGGATGATCCAGAAGGTAGCGGGCCGTCTCCATCGGCGCGTACTGATTCAAGTTCCAGATCTTTTCCATGATCGGGATATCTTCGAAGTACTGTGCCCACATATTGTTCTTCATGGGTACGTCGAGTAACCACTGCCAGGCGATGTCACGGGCGCCCTTGTACTTCTCGGTGTCCCCGAGATTCAGACGCAGCAATTCATCGAAGAGCCGCACCATCGCGATTTCGTCAGAGGCGTATTCCTCGCGCACGATGCCCGACTCAGCGTAAACGCGAAAGGGCCAGGGAGATTTCTCTGAATTGCCGGGCCGGACATTCTTGGCTAAGGTCCCGGCAATCGCGATCGCGGCGTCGCGGTAGCGAGTCTCGCCCGTAAGTTCGTAGAACTTCAGATATCCTGCACCCAACTCCGCGGCCTTGTCAGGTTCGATGGCGCCAACTCCATCCCCTCGCCCCGGGCGCTTCTTGTCGTAATTCGATTCGTGCGCTCCGTGAAACTCCGTAGCACCGTGATCAGCACTGGCATAGGGCATATTCCCCCACTTCCAGTTCGCGGGTGTAGTTCCATGTGCGAGCTGATAATCGAGCAGACCTTTCACTAGATCTACCACGTTGCGCTCGCCCGAGTAGGCGTAATATGCCAAGCCAGAGTCAGCAAGCATTGCGAAGAGTCCGGCCGGATTATGCGGCCACGCCCCACCCTGCATGAATGTGCCATCGATGCAGCAATATGTGTAGTAACTCTTCAGGCCGTCGGGCTCGACCCGCACCTTATTCAGCAGAAAGTCCCATGCCAGGCGTACGACTCGATCGTATGCTTTGTCCCGAGGCTGAACCCAAGGGAGAAGCTTTCCGTTATCATCGAGTAAGACTGTGTGGGTGTTGAATACCTGGCCATATGAGGAGCACAAAAGAAGAAAGAGAAGGGCGAAGGAGAGAAGTCGTCGCATGAATGTTCCTTTCCAAATTCTCGGACTGTAGCCCGAGACCTCTTCGATCTCACCGGGCAGGCTGCAATTGTCACGGGTGAGTTCAAGGCATTGGTAAAGATAAGATGATGCTGTTGCTGGATGTCCCCCCATAACAGAATGTCGGGCAGTCCCACTACTTGAGTCTGCTTGTTCTCTCCCGAGCAGATTTGATCGATAGAGGAGGCGGCCGGGGCGAGTGCCGTGGCCGCCTGTGTGTTTATCTAGAACGACAAATGCAGGCCAAATTGCATCTGGCGGTTAGTTGTTGACGCAGACGTGATCTGCCCGTATGTCGCGTCCTGTATGTTCGCGTCCGGAATGCCCCAGTTCGTGTGGTTCAGGGTGTTGAACGCGTCTGCGCGGAACTCAAGATTGAACCGCTCGGTCAGCTTGAAGTACTTGGACAGCGAAGAATCGAGCAGCACTTGTCCGTCGGCAAACAGCGGATTGGTTCCCTCATTGCCATCCGTGGCGTTGGCAGGATCCGCAAGGTTTGCTCCATCACATCCGTGCGGCACAAACGCGCTGGTGTCGAACCACTGGGCGAGAGACCGTTTGCTTCGAGGCAGGTTCCCATTGGCCACCCGATCCGGCGCAGGACCAGAGCCGTTATTGTAGAAACCACACGATTGGACCACAGTAAAGCGCGGACCCGTATTCCAGCGCAGATATCCTGAATACTGCCAGCCGCCGAGAACGGCATCGGCAATCCGATTCATATTGGCGCCGTACATTTTGCCTCTGCCAACGGGAACATCAAACAAAAACTGCCCATTGAACGTGTGTTCGATGTCTTGCGCGGCTGGCCCACGCTTGTAGTTAATATTGTTCAACAGCCAGGAGGGGTTGTTACCATTCGAGAACGTTCGACCATACGCGTAATTGACGTTGAGAGTCAGAAGCTTACCGACTTTGCCCTCAAGTCTGGCGGTAAGCGCATTGTACCAACTCGTACCGATCGAAAATTGCGCCTGCAGATCCCCTAACTGAGGATACTGCGAATACAGGGGGCGGTTCACAGTCTGGTTATTCGGGTTGAGTGGATTCGGGGGCGCCTGGTTGATGTTCTTTCCCAGGTTGTTGTTCTTTCCTGCGACCCGAAGGTAGCCAATGTCTGCGATCATGCCGGGCCGTATCTGGCGCTCCAAATTCAATGACGTTTGGTCCACGCGCTGGTTCTTCCAGTAATAATCGGTGGCACGAATGGTAGCGTTGGGTGGAATCACCAGCTTTCCGGTGGAATCGTAAACTGGACTGGTAACCGGCAAGCCCGCGTTCGTGAATGGCACGATGGTGTAGCCCAGAGAACTGGCCACCGTTGGCGTGAGCCCAGGATTGCCCGAGAAGCTCAGGTCGGGTGTGAGATTGTTGGTGGATATAAAGTCCTGCTTCGAGTAGAAGGGATATCCAAGACCTAAGATGGTTACCGGCCCACTCCAGTACGTTTGCCAGTACGAGACCCCGTAACCACCGCGCAAACTGGTCTTGCCCCTGTCCGGAGACCAGGCGAAACCTAAGCGTGGTCCGATATCGCCCTTGTCGAGTCCCAGCGCGGGGCTCCGATTGCTCGGGCTGGCCACAACCAACTGATCGGTGCGCGTGTCCCAGTTTGCCTGACGATTCGACGTATCCACTGGGCGAGTGCTAAGTTCGTAGCGCAGTCCAATATTGAGCGTGAGCGTGGGAGTAACCTTAAAGTCATCCTGCCCGTACCAAGCCATTTGCCAGAAAGTCTGATACGGAGTTCCGGTCACGAAACGGGCTCTGGCAGCCGAGGTATCAAAGCCCAAGAGAAAAGCCGGGTATGCGTATCCGTTGTTATTGCTGTCGAACGAAGTCATCGCCGAGTCGAAGAACATGCTTCCTCTCGGATTGTCTCCGCCAATCGTATCTGCGGAACTGCTCTCGACGTGGTTGATCATGGTGCCGAACTTAATCGTGTGCCGACCCTTCACCATAGTGAAGTTATCAACCGCCGAGAACGTATTGGAGATTACGTACCCCACCCAGTCTGGATCGCTAAGGGTGTGCATGGGATTGACGCCGCTGCAACACCATCCGGGACCAAAGTCCACAAGACCTCTCGTACTTCCGCCAAGATTGCCATTCGGGATCCCGAAGAGGTTGTTCCAGTCTTTTGATGTCGACCCATTGCCGGTGTGTACCGCAGTTCGGTTGTACCCAAATCGGAACTCGTTCATGGTGACGGGTGTGAAACTATGCTGGTTCGTCACCTGCGTGTTCTGGTTAAAACTGTTGGAGTTCGCCTGGCCGTTGTTAAAGAACTGAGTATTCCCGGTGATCGGATTGTTCTTGTTGATGTCGTTCAGGTCGTTGAGCTTCGCCCTCAGCATGGAGTAACGGAAAAAGTAGTGATCTGACTCCGTCCGGTTCCAATCGACACGCGAGTCCAACTGACGGGCTCTCTGTATATTGTTTACTGTGAAAGCGATATTGTTCAAGATTCCGGGCCGGTTCGCGGTTCCCCACAGGGCCGCGGCATTCATCTTCGCGGAGACAGGATCCCAGTAGGTGCTGGGAATGATGTTCCCGGGAATTGGCGTCGCAGAAACGACCGTTCCACTGCCATTCCGGACTTGACTGCCTGGCCAATAGAGCTGGCCGCACGGATTTCCAAAATCATCCGTCGTCGAAGAGCTCCCTGACCAGCTGCAGAGCTGTCCGGTCGTATCATAGAGTTCGGAGAAATCTCCTGTTTGCATTTTCGGGGTTGGACCAGTGTCCGTGCCCAGATAGCTTAGGTTAAAGCGGGTTTCCTGGTAGTCCCCGAAAAAGAACAGCTTGGTTTTGATTGCAGGGCCGCCGAACGAACCTCCGAATTGATTTCGGTGGAACGGATTCAGCGTCTGCTTCGCGTGGCCAGGTATGTCGTGCGGCAAAGCGTCGCTCGCATTATTGCGAAGATATTCAAATAAGGTGCCGTGAAATTGGTTGGTTCCCGACTTGGTGACCACATTCACGACCGCACTGCCGGAGAATCCAAATTCGGCGTTGTACTTTCCCGTATAAACCTGCAGCTCCTGGATGCTGTCGATAGGCGGCGCCTGTCCTACATATGCGTTCTGAGGCTCACGGTTCGCCACCCCTTCGATGTAAATACTGTTCGCATTTGCATCCACTCCACCGAGGGAGGAAAGCTGATTACGCGTCTGTCCGATAGCAGAGCCGTTCTCTCCGCCATTTTGCCCGTAGTTGCCACTGCCGGTTCCATTGTTGGATCCGGGCATGAGGTTCACTTGATAGAGCGGATTGCGGTCCAGATTCGGGAGCCGGTCCAACTGCTTGTTCGAGAAAGTCTGTGAGAGCTCCGAGCTCTCAGTCACTACTTGCAGAGAGTCCGCAGACACTTCCATCGTCTCCACCACTTGGCCCGGCTTCAAAGTAAAGTCATAACGTGCAATTCCGCCCGCATTGACCACTACGTTGGTAATCACCTCACGCTGAAAGCCTTGTTTTTCGGCCGTAACACGGTAGGTGCCCGGCGTGAGGAAATTAATAAAGTACTCCCCGACACCAGAACTCTCGCCAGCGGTAACGGTGCCGGTTCCGTCGTTGGTGGCAATCACGCGAGCTCCTGTAATCACACTTCCGCTGGAGTCGCGTAGGGTACCGGTGATACGGCCCGTATTGATTTGAGCGTGCAGTAAGCTCCAGCTGCAGAACAGCAGTGCCAGCAAGGCGAAGCTTCGGAACGGAGTCGCCAACGCGAACGGTTTGGAAGGCATGACCTTTCTCCTCATCCTGCGATGCATCACGCATCTCGAAGAAAACAGTGAACATATGATCTTTGAGATTCAGAGAGGATGCGTCAGTGGGCCGGGTCTTGTCAAGCAGAAATCGCACTGGCCGGTGCCGGCTCAGCTTGTGCCATGGCCTGCACGAGAAGACATGAGATGCATGCAGCCAGGTATCGCGAGATCGCGTTCAAAGTGCACCGCTTCCCCAGAAGGAATTCGTTACAAAAGAGAGGAAACAGGGAATCACCGCCGCAGCGTCAGCGAACCCCCACAACGGCATGATCCTGCAAAGCCTTTTTTTGCGCGTTCAGTTTATCACTATGCAATTCCGTCACACGCCGCAATGCCGCCCTGGCCTCATTGGAACGTCCGGCCCGCCGGTAGGCAGTGCCCAGCAAATAGAACACTGCGGCTTCGTTGGGATTCAGGTTCGCTGCCTCCATTAATGCCTTTATGGATGCGTCCACGTCATTCAGTTTCAGCTTGGCCTTTCCCAGATAGAAGCATGTCGCCCAAGAACCGGGGTCAGCTTCGCGAGCACGTTCCAGATAAGGCACACTATCGGAATATCGTTCGGTCTGCGCCAGTAATGCGCCCACAAAGTAGACCGAACTCGCATCCTTTGGATCTTGCTCCAGGGCCGCACGGAATTCTTTTTCGGCCTCATCGTATCGATGGTCACTCAGATAGTTTTTTCCGAGTGCGCGATGCGCGCCCGGGAAAGCCGGTTCTTGCGCCAACACGTCCCGGAAATCTCGTTCTGCAAGCGCGAACCGTAGCGCGTCATAATGCGCTTGTCCGAGCAGGAACTTGGACTGCGGCCTCGTCGACGCCTCGGGAAAGAGTTGTGCAAACACCTTTTCGCCAATCCCAACCTGTCCGATGCGCGAGTATGCCACACCCATCAGATAGAGCGTACCGTTGTCTGAATTCCTTCCCAAGAACGGCTTCAATACATCGATCCCTGCATTTGGTTGCCCGCCATAGATCACGCAAGTGGCAAGCAAGTTCGCGGCCTGCACATCTTTTGGATTGAGGGCGTGCAACTTGCGAAAGTACGGGCGGGCTCGCTCGTAATCGTCCTGCTTGAGATAGACCAAACCCAGATTGCGCAGAATTCCGCGCTCATTTGGAGTTATTCGGAGGGCTTTCTGGTACGTCCTAATGGCTAGGGCATAGCGCTGCAAATGCGTGTACACGATGCCCAGGTTTCCCAACGCACTTATATTATTCGGTTCCGACTGGAGAATCTTAAGGAAGCCCGCTTCTGCTCCCTCATAGTCACCAGCTTGCATCTTCCTTGAAGAACTGTCAAAAAGCGCCTCTTGAGCATCGGGCGCAGCGAGGGCATGAATGGAGGAAATTACTGCCAATACAGCTAGAAGAGTGAGCTTCATCGGATCCCTTGACATCCTACAAAGCGAAGCCGAGTCTGGCTAGTACCGCTGCGGCGGCTATGCGTTCAGTCCGATGTCTCGAAGACGGACCGTCTCACCTTCTTACCTCACTGAGTGCTTCTTGCAGGCTCTTCTCAATCAGACTACACAATTCATCCAGATCAATTTCTTCCGCAATCAACGGCGGGGCGATTGCGAACCAAGTGGGGTCAACCCGTAAAATCAATCCGTTTCGCAAAGCCGTCCGCTTCAACGCAGTTCCCAACTCGGGGAACGGCGCCATCGTTTTGGTATCACGCACCAGTTCGACACCTAACAGAATTCCTTTGCCACGAATCTCTCGAACCACTCCCGTCTGTTTCAAGCCCTCGAGCCGGCGTCGCAGATACTCTCCGAGACGGGTTGCCTTTTGACAGAGATCTTTTTCCAGGATTTCCTCAAGCACTGCGATCCCGACCGCGCTTGCCAGTGGATTGCCCGCAAACGTATGACCGTGCGCGAAGAATTTGGCATCGGTCTGTTCTCCGTCAAATGAGGTCGCAAGGTCTTCCCGCGTCATCATGGCAGCGAGCGGTACGGCTCCGTTCGAAATACCTTTGCCCAGACACAAAATGTCCGGTGTAACTCCATAGGTCTGGGCAGCAAACATGTTTCCGGTCTTGGCGATTCCCGTGATGATCTCATCAAAAATAAGGAGAACATTCCGCCGGGTACAGATGTCTCGTAGCATCTGAAAATATTCCACCGTCGGAGTAATAATTCCGCCAGTGTTGCCGATCGGTTCGACGATTACAGCGGCGATGGTGTTCGGATCTTCAGCGACGATTACGTCTTCAACGCTACGTGCAGCAAACCGGTTCGCATCTTCCCACGAAGCGAAATCGTCCCGATAGAACGACGGAGGAAAAACTTTGAGAAAGCCAGGCATCTGCGGCTCGAACTTTGCTTTGCGCTCCCCAGTGCCGCTGGCTGACATACCGCCAAATGTGCCGCCGTGATATGACGAGTAACGGCTGATGAACTTGTATTTCCCGGGATGTCCCGTCTGCTTGAAGTACTGTCGCGTGAACTTCAGTGCGGACTCGACTGCCTCTGACCCGCCGCTGAAGGGCTTGACGGATCGCAGGTTTCCAGGACACACTGAGCCCAGTTTCTCTACGAATTTCAGCGTTACATCGGCGATTCCATGCAGGGGCGGGACAAACGTCATGCGCTCCATCTGCTCCCGCATAGCGGACAACACCCGGGGATGGCCGTGTCCCAGCGTTACGACAAAGATTCCACCAATGGCGTCAAAATAGCGCTTGCCCGCGGTGTCCCAGTAGTAAAGTCCCTGGGCACGCTTCAGCACGAGCGGATTTCGAATAAAGTCCTCTGTAGATCTGTAATCGAGGAACGTGCGATGTAGAACGCTGATCTCCTCGGCCGTTAATTGCACGTCTACTCCTCTCTGCGCGGAAGACCCGCACTGAACCCGCCGTCCACAATGATCGGGGTCCCTGTCATAAAGGAGGACTCCTCGCTCGCCAGGAAAACGGCCAATCGAGCTACCTCCTCGGGTCTACCGATCCGACCCAGGGCATGTAGCTTACCTGCATCGGCTCGCGCTCGCGCAGGATCGGCCTGAGACTGGAAATAGCTTTCGGCCAACCCTGCGTCGATGTAGCCCGGACAAATAGCATGCACTCTTACACCTTGTCGGCCGTGATCGATCGCCATTGCCTTCGTCAGGCCGATAATTGCTGCTTTGGTCGCGCAGTAACCGGCGCAGGCCGGTTCGACAAAGAAAGCGTTCACTGAAGAAAGATTAATGATTACGCCGCGAGTTTGGCGAAGATGCGGGAGGAAGCCGCGGGAACACAGGAACACCCCACCTACGTTCACCGCCATCTGTCGGTTCCACTCCTCAACGGTGGTCTCTATCACCGTCTTGCTAACCTGAATCGCTGCGTTGTTTACGAGAACATGAATTCGGCCGAATTTGTTGAGAGCACTTTTCGTAAGGTTCTCGACTGCATCAGGGTCAGACACATCAGTGTGGAAAGCAATCGCTTGACCATTCTTTTCTTGAATCTCTTTTGTAGTTTTCTCTCCTGCCGCAGCATCTATATCCGCGACTACCACATGCGCGCCTTCGCCGGCGAAGGCAATGGCAATCGATTTCCCGATTCCTCCGCCAGCCCCCGTTACAACGGCGACACGCTCTCGCAGTTTCAAATCATCCCTCGGACTAGGGAATTTTCGGCAAAATCGCGAACATCATATCTTCGCAATCATCGCCGGGTCAAGGTTATCATGCACGGCCTGTCCGTGGGATTGCTAAGCCATTCTGGGCAGGAGAGCGAGGCAGTTCGACGTGGACAGGCGCCGCGGTGAGATACTGCGTACGATTTAGGTTTCGCATGGCATTAAGGAGAGAAGGCAAAGTGCCGGCGTGTCGTGCGGCGTTGAGTCGGTGATAGCGGCTCTCTAACTCAGAGCCGTAGGATGGACTAGCGCGACGGACTAATAGGCAAAGGCGTATTCTTGTGCGTCGAGGACAGGCTATCTTGAAAACAATGCGCAAACGTACCTTCCGTCACGGGCGGCTCAGCGGCCAGGTGCTGCTTCAGATTGAGAACATGATCACCGAGCGATTTCCGCTTGGCGCACATCTCCCAACAGAAGACGAACTTGCTGAACAATTCCGAGTCAGCCGGATTGTTATACGAGAAGCAATGAAAATACTCGAAGACCGTGGGGTGGTGGAAGTTCGGGCCGGGCGCGGGACTATCGTCGTTCCTGCCAAATCGGATCGCGTAAAGTCCTCCCTCTACAGACTGATTCGCAGTTCAGGCACGCCAATGTTACAGGAAATGCTTCAGTTGCTAGAGTTGCGGGGCGTTCTCGAAGAGAGCGCCGCAGGTTTAGCGGCAGTCCGTGCAACGGAGGTAGATCTTGCGGAGGCCGAAGCTGCACTGAAGAGCATGCGCGAGGGCACCGTGGCTGAAGTTGTTCACGCTGCAGACTTGCAGTTTCATATCGCCATAGCTCGCGCTTCCGGAAACCGATTCTTTGAAATCGTACTCGAGCCCCTGACCGAGGTGTTTCTCAAGCAGATACAGCTCACAGACAAACTCAACCGCGGCGTGGAGTATCACTCCGAAATCCTGAAGGCAATTCAACGACACGACCCGGTTGCCGCAAGGCTCGCTGTTCGACGGCTTCTGAACTTTACACAAAAAGACATCAGGAAAGCTCTATCGTCAGGCGACGCGAAGGCTCCCGACCTCTAATAGCCTTGGGCGGATTGTGGCTATAGTGATCTCGATACTTATGTAAACGCGATGCGATGTCCGCCCGCCCGCTCGTTGTCGAAAATCTACGTTACCCAAGGGGCGTGGGCATGGAACGGATCCCTGGGCAGCAGGGTTTTTGGTCTCGAGGTGATCGCTCAAGGGAGTATTGGCTTGCACACCGGCGTTTGAAGTCTTGCCGCAGAAGTGAAGCATCCTCATCTTGTTTCCTTAGATAATCCTGACGGCAACGCAATTCTCTCTTGACAACTCTGAGACGCGCAGAGCATCCTAGGCGCGGTTTCCACAAGATCATATGTTTGCTTACTCGATGAGGACGGTTTCGTGCAATCCGTCGCCACCATCCCCCCGGTACTCCATCTTTACAACGGCGGGATCTCGCGAAGAGAATGCTGACGAGGATGACCATCAGCCGGGGCCGCATGACGGTTGTATGGTTCGATCTACGTTTATGCAAGGGATCACCAAATGAGACGCTTTAATTTCGCAACCTTAATTTTACCCATGCTGATCATCAGCATCCTCGTGCGAGCAGCCGACCAATCTTCCACGACACCGCTGATCGGATATCACGAGCCCAAAACCGATTCAACCGGTCGTATTGTTCCGTGGTTCAGCGCGCAGCCTTCCCGCGCTTACGATCACGACCTCCGAATCATCTGGGATTTCTGGCACAACATGCGCAAGTGCTCCAATGGAGTGCCGTATTACTTGCAGCATCAGGTTTGGACTCCAGGCCAAGATGATCGAAGAGGCCTTGGAGGTGACCAGATCAACATGGCGCTCGATTCGTGGACCATTTTGTATGGGTATCTCGGCGACGCAGCTGTGAAGCAGAACATGGTAGAGATCGCCGATTATTGGCTCGAGCACGGAATCTCGGACTCGCGACTACCATGGGGAGACCTGCCGTATCCCTACAACACGGACCTGCACTCCGGCAGATATGACGGCGACATGCGGGCGGGAAAGGACTTTCTCCAACCAGACAAAGCCGGTAGTTTTGGGTACCAATTGCTCATCCTTTACAAAGTGACTGGCCAGGAGAAATATCTCTCGGCTGCCCAGAAAATTGCCGACAGGCTGGCCCAGCGGGTCAAGCCGGGAGATGCTGAAAATTCTCCCTGGCCATTCCGTGTTCGAGCCAGTGATGGTGTTGTTCACAGCCAGGAGAAAGACGGAAAAATCGCTCGGGCCAGCTACACCTCGAACTGGAGTCCCACCTTGCTACTGTTAATGGGACTAAAGCAACTTAACCGAGGAAACACTGCTTCGTACCAGACACCCTACGACCTAACCAGCGCATGGCTAAAGGAGTATCCTTTCCAGACAAACAAGTGGGGACCCTTTTTCGAAGATATTCCGACTGCAGACTACTCCGACGCGGAAATCAACGCCGATACAATGGCCGCGTTCGTTCTGGAGAATTCTCAGTGGGACCCGAACTGGAAACAAGATGCTAGTGCCATGCTGAAGTGGAGCTTCGACACACTCCAGAACCACGAGTACGACCGCTGGGGCGTTACCGTACTCAACGAGCAGACCCGGTATCTCGTGCCGGGAAACAGTCACACCTCCCGCCATGCCTCGGTTGAGCTTCTTTATTGTGAAAAGACCGGGGACTGCAAGAGCAAAGAGGACGCCATCCGACGACTGAATTGGGCAACCTACACCGTCGACAGCGATGGTAAGAACCGCTATATCCGGGACGATATTTGGCTCACCGACGGATACGGTGATTACGTACGCCATTACTTGCGTGCTATGGCATCGGCCCCTGAGTTGGCGCCAGAGGATCAAAACCACCTCCTGCGAACGTCGTCGGTGATTCAGGAGATTTCCTATCAGCCGCGGGGAATTATTTATCGGAAGTATGATCGGCGTTCCAGTGAACGCTTCAAAATCGGGCAGGGCACGCCTGCATCGGTAAAAGGAGCAACTATGAACTGGGACGCCGCGACCAAGTTGCTGACAATCGAATCGACCGAACCAAACGTGGAGATTGTAATTACGCCAGCAGTCCGGAAATAACACAGGCAGGAGGACGGGGCTGGATCGCGATCTTTTGCGCCCAGGGTTTGATCCGCAAGATCGGTCGTTGGCAAAACGCAATCGGAGACCGCGAGAGGAGGGCGGCGCATTATGTCTGCCGATGGACCGAACAGTCCGGCCATTTCAAGGCCTGAGTGCTTAGCAGACTACGCCTGCGAAACAGGCGAAAATCCGCTCTGGCACCCGCTAGGAAAGCGCTTGTACTGGTGCGACATTCCCAGGGGCCGCATCTTTCGCTTTGACCCGGCCACGGGAACCCACGAGCAATGCTACGAGGGCAGGACTGTGGGCGGATTCACAATCCAGAGTGACGGATCCCTTCTCCTCTTTATGGACCGCGGCACTATCGCCAAATGGCGCGAAGGCGAGCTCACAACCGTGTTGGCCGAGATCGAGGAGGAGCGGGGCTCGCGCTTCAATGACGTCATCGCCGATCCGAGGGGACGGGTATTCTGCGGTACCATGTCGAGCGGCGCCAAAAACGGCAGCCTTTACCGGTTGGACCTGGATGGTTCGCTGCATCGGGTGCTCACCGGCATTGGCTGCTCTAACGGCATGGCTTTCACGCGCGATCAAACCTGCTTCTACTACACGGACTCCTTTGCCCGCGAAATCTATCTGTTTGACTACAGCGCGGAAGATGGCACGCTGCACAACCAGCGTGTCTTCATGCGTTTTGATGAATCGGACGGAATGCCGGACGGAGCCACGCTGGACACCGACGGCCGCCTCTGGTCAGCACTCTGGGACGGCGCGTGCATCGTGCAGATAGATGCTGACGGCCGAATCGAGCAGAGGATTTCCTTGCCCGTACCCAAGACTTCGAGCCTCACTTTTGGTGGAGAAGACTACGGCGACATCTACATCACCACCGCGGGTGGAGACAGGAAGCAGGAGGAAGGTCCGCTTGCAGGCGCGCTCTTTCGACTGAGGACTGAAGCGAGGGGTGTGCCCGAGTTCTTCTCCAGAATCCGCATCCCCCACGCAGCGCACGCGGCTTAGCCCTTGAATTAGTGCGGGTCCAGGATGGATCTGCACTTGCCGCTGGGGGAGATGGGTCATAAGCGCAAACTCTCGGAGTTCCAGCCCCAGGCATGTTGGGATTGGTTTAGAGCCCGGCCATTTAGCGAGGTCTTGTGTGGGACAAGGGAGAAGCGAGGGACCTATCGAGATTTTGTAGACACCGGCTATCTCTTGGCTGGACTTGGAATAGGCGTCTAACTGGCAAACGCGGCACGAACACGAAGCAGAATCCGCCATGAAGACACAGACCCCCTTTGGCCCCCCATTAATCGTCTCCGGCCGTGTTTTAGGGGTTCATGGAGCGCCACTCGTGCCCCTAGGTTCAGTAAGTTACCGAGTACCGAAACGCTCATAACCCAAAGGTCGGTGGTTCAAATCCACCCTCCGCAACCAAATTTTCTTTCCTTTCAGCAACTTCCTGAGACCCTGCAACCATCCGAATTGACAAGTCTTGGCGGGGCGCTGGAGCGTTGCGTTCCTTTCGTAAGTGCCCATCTCTCTAACTTGTCGCGAAAGTTGTGCTTTCCCCAGGTGGCGAAGGTCCATTGAGGAACCGTCCCGACACACGGCCAACCCAGTCCAACCTGCTCTCCGCAACTGGGTTCTGTGAGGCCAGTTGAAATCCCAAGCCAGTCGAAATGCGGACGTTGTGTCAGCCACCGGACGCTTGATTTGAGCATGGCGCAGATTTCCCACGACTTACGTTGGCGAGGTCCGTGCACAGGGATCTATGTGCGAAATGTTGCAGGAACGAGGCATTCCGTGACCGATCCAATCCAAAGGAGGCGGCGGAGTTTGCGCTCACTGGAATGGCTGAACTTTTTCCTGGCCGACGTACAAACTGGCCTTGGCCCATTTTTGGCGGCCTACCTTGCTTCGAGCGGATGGAATCCGGGGCGTGTCGGGTACGCTCTGACTTTCGGAGGATTGGTCACGGTCGCAATGCAGACTCCGGCGGGAGCGGTGATCGACGCAGTGCATCGCAAACGGGCATTGCTTGCAGTGAACCTCGGCGTTTTGGTTGCGGGGGCGTTCCTCCTCATGGGGCGTCTCAGCCCGATGACGGTATATTCCGCACAGTTCCTCATCGGTGGTTCAGGAGCATTTCTGGGGCCCACAGTTGCAGCCATTACACTCGGGATCGTTGGGGCCGGTGCCTTTGACAAGCAGTTCGGAAAGAATCAGGCATTCAACTCCGCTGGTAATGTGTTTACCGCTCTGCTCGTTGCATATGCCAGCTACAAGTTTGGTTATCACGCCATCTTCGTGATTGCCGCATTGCTGGCCATTCCCGCCGTCGTGTCTCTCTTTGCTGTAGATGCCAAGCAGATCGACTATGCCCGAGCGCGTGGGTCTATCAAGGTCCACGGCCGGACGGAGGCGGAAGGGTTGTCCTCACTCCTCAAAGATCGTGTTCTTCTTTGTTTCCTCGCAACCGCGTTTCTTTTTCACTTCGCCAACGCTGCGATGTTGCCGCAGTTGGGCGAGATGCTATCGAAGGGCAGCCCGAAATCCGCTGCGCCGTTCATGTCCGCGTGCATTATTGTGACGCAGCTTGTGATAGCAGTCACAGCGGCTTGGATTGGGAAACGCGCTGCTTCAAAAGGACGAAAATCACTCTTGCTTCTCGGCTTCGGTGTCCTGCCGATACGCGGAGTTCTTTACACCCTTACACATGCTGCTGGAGCGTTGATTGCCATCCAGACGCTTGACGGGGTAGCGAACGCCATATTCGGTATTGTCTCGATCCTGGTTGTCAAAGACAGAACGCAAGGGACAGGCCGCTTCAACGTAGCTGCGGGATCGCTTGCGACTACGGTTGGCATCGGGGCTGCTGCAAGCACAACATTCGGCGGGGTGTTGATTCAGCATCTCGGGTACAGAGCGTCCTTTCTGGGCTTGGCGGGGATCGGCTTGGTCGCTTTTGCATTGCTCTGGTTCGCTGTCCCTGAGACCCTCTCCAATGCTGTCACCGACAGCTTGACATCCGGTCGTGAAATTAAATCCACAACAGAAAAGGAAGCTTTTGCACAATGACATCCATGCGAACAGAACTGCCCGTGCCCAAGGTAGTGGACCCATCCGGCATCGTTTCGTGGGTTCATTTCGGTGATCTATACATGACCACACGCCAAGAACAGAACCATGCGACTTCCTCTCGCTCGTAAAAGAAGTTAACCGGGTTATAGCCGATTCACGCGGCTTTGCCTATCGACCGGGAGATAACGCGCACATTCAATGCAGATTGCTCATGTTTCGACAGTCCTAATCTGGGCAATTTCTCTTGCCAGCATCCTGTGCATGCTCTTGCGTCCGCGACGTATTGCGGAGGCGTATTGGGCTTGTGGAGGGGGAATTCTCCTTGTCCTTACCCGCTTGATTCCGCTACCCCAGGCAGCTCATGCGGTATACGAAGGATTGGATGTCTATCTCTTCCTGACGGGGATGATGATTCTCGCGGAATTGGCACGGGAGGAAGGAGTCTTCGACTGGGTGGCCGATGTGGCGGCGCAGCACGCAAGAAAGTCGCCAGGGAGATTGTTTGTCCTCATCTATCTGGTTGGTACGCTCGTCACCGCGCTCCTTTCGAACGATGCGACGGCAGTAGTTTTGACTCCCGCCGTCCTCGCTGTGGTCCGGAGGGCCAAGGTTGATCCCAAACCATACCTGCTGGCTTGCGCGTTCATTGCGAATGCGGCGAGTTTTGTTTTTCCAATTTCTAATCCAGCCAACCTTGTCGTCTTTGACCAGCACATGCCCCCGCTTGGGATGTGGTTGCGAATTTTTCTTCTCCCTTCTTTGGCTTCCATCCTGCTCACGTTCCTATGCTTGCGGTGGGTTTCACGCAACGAACTCCGTGGAGAAATGCGGGGCGAAGTGAAGCGGGGAGTGCTTTCGACGGAAGGAAAATTCGCTCTTGTGGGATTAGCCATTGCGGCGGCGGCGCTCGTCTCATCCTCGGTCCTGGGGCTTTCGTTGGGTGCACCGACTTGCTGCGCAGCCATCTTCGCCATTGCTGTCGTGGCATGGCGAGACCAAAGCATTCCGCTGAAGGTCGCGAAGGGGGTGTCCTGGTCCGTGCTGCCCTTGGTGGCCGGACTTTTCGTCATCGTAGAAACATTGCAGAATGCGGGTCTGCTGCGTTTGGGACTCGCGGGACTGCGGGGACTTGCAGAGACTACTACCTGGGTAGCC
>Ga0137415_10001005_pt1 | contig 27782 bp, 23 predicted proteins | sample CZODoug3_1_1_16f_FD_183082 | JGI IMG/M metagenome (GOLD analysis project Ga0137415, IMG submission 183082) | Vadose zone soil fungal communities from Angelo Coast Range Reserve, California, USA - CZODoug3_1_1_16fungal (Hybrid Assembly) | ecosystem: Environmental > Terrestrial > Soil > Vadose...
GGGGGGGGGGCGGGGGGGCGGGGGGGGGGGGGGGGGGGGGGGGGGGGGGGGGGGGGGGGGGGGGGGGGGGAGGCGGCGGCGTCGGAGCTGGCGCGGGCGCCATATGGCATGCCGTGCACGGCTCGGTGGGCGGCACGACGGGGTGCCCTCCACCCGGTGCGGGCTGCACACAGGCACCGCAGCTCGGAAGCTGGGCGAAGGCGTCCGTCACGGCGAACGAGGCGGCGAAAAGAGGCAGCGCCATCGCGACGGACCTTGCCGCTTTGCGCATCGTCGAGCCGTGCCTGAGGCTCGAAGCGGCGCCGCTGCGGCGGACTTGATTGCGAATTTGCTTCACGGGTTACTCCTGAGGTTGCTGAAACGGGTCGCAGCTTTCGGACTGTCGACCGAACCGCAAGCCGCGGGCCGCAAGGTAACCTGGAAGACAACGAATGAATGTCGTGTTTACGAACTAGCGTCCTCGCCCGTTGCGGCGAGTCGCATGATGAATAGGGATGAACAGACCTGGCTCTGCGAAAGATTGGCGGGCGAACACTGTGCTTTCATCCGTTTGCACAGCGAAGCCGTGTGTGCTAGCCGCGGTATCGGTGGCCCGAACGGTGTAGCGGAGTCCCGTCGGCGATCGATCGAATTGCCCGCGGAGCTCTTTGCTTTTCTTTCTTTGAGCCGTCTGCTCACGGAGGAAACCGCTCAACTGCATCGCTCAATCGTCAGTGCGATTGAGTCAGCAGCTCAAGGCGACTGCAGCGACTTCGGCGCCGATCAGCCTTCCTCGGGGTCCTCGAGCAGCGAAAAGCGCACCGGCAGTATTTCCTTGGTGGTCGTCATCCCGGCGGCATCCTTGTCGACCAGCAGCAGCTGCTGCGTGTCGGGCAGGCCGGCCGGGACCACCATCTTGCCGCCCGGCTTCAGCTGGTACAGCAGCGTGGCCGGGACCAGGTCGGGAGCGGCCGTGACGATGATCTTGTCGAACGGCGCGTGCTCGGACCATCCGATGCGGCCGTCCCCGACCCGCACCTCGATGTTGGTGTAACCCTGGCGGGCCAGCCGCTGGCGCGCTTCGAGCGCGAGCTCTTCGATGATCTCGACGCTGTACACGCTCTGCGCCAGCTCGGCCAGGATGGCGGCCTGGTAGCCCAGCCCGGTTCCGATCTCCAGCACGGTGTCGGTCGACTGCAGGTTCAGCAGGTCGGTCATCAGGGCCACGATGAACGGCTGCGAGATCGTCTTGTCGAAGCCGCTCGGAAGCGGCATGTCGGCATAGGCCAGCGGCTGCAGCTCCAGGCGCACGAATTCATGACGCGGCACCTGGCCGATCACGTCCAGCACGCGCCGGTCCAGCGATGCCTTGCCCAGGCGCGCGGTCAGGAAGATCGTCTGGGCGGCGATCTGCGCAACCATTTGGCGCCGCAGTGCAGCGAAGTCCAATTCGCTCATCAGGGTTTCACGCCGATTCGAGGTTTGATGCTACTACGGTGGCTGGCGCTTCGATCGCTGGCGGAGCACACTGCGCCCTGCTATGGCGACGGCGACGTTTCGCTTCTACGAAGAACTGAACGATTTTCTAGCCCCCGAGCGGCGTGGCCGCGAGTTCGCGTGCGGTTGCGCGCCGGGGGCCACCGTGAAGCACGCGATCGAAGCGCTCGGCGTGCCGCACCCGGAGGTCGAACTGGTGCTCGTGAACGGCGAGTCGGTCGGCTTCGGTCGCCCGCTGTGCGACGGCGACCGGGTGGCCGTGTATCCGAAATTCGAGGCGTTCGACGTCACGCCGCTGCTGCGCGTGCGCGATCGGGCGCTGCGCACGACCCGCTTCGTCGCCGATGTGCACCTGGGCGGGCTCGCCCGCCTGCTGCGGCTGCTCGGCTTCGACACCCTGTACGACAACCGGGTCGGCCACGAGCAGATCGAGCAGCTGGCGCGCACGCAGCAGCGGATCGTGCTGACGCGCGACCGACAGCTGCTGAAGCGCGCCGGCTTCACGCACGGCTGCACGGTGCGTGCGCAGCGGCCGCGCGAGCAGTTGCGCGAGGTGTGCGATCGGCTGGACCTGGCGCGCGCGGCGCAGCCTTTCACGCGCTGCCTGGCCTGCAACGGGATGCTGCGCCCGATCGGCGGGGACCAGCTGCACGGGCGGGTGCAGCCCGCCTTGGCAGAGCGCACCCCGTGCTTCAACATGTGCGACGGCTGCGCGCGCGTGTACTGGGAAGGTTCGCATTGGCGGCGCATGCGCGCGCTGGTGGATTCGTTACTGCCTTGCGTAGGCGGGGCTGGCAAAGTTCAATAAGGGGGCACCGATGGAGCAGGAGACTTTCAATCTGAGCGTGCGCAAGTTCCTGAAGATGGTCGGCGTGCAGTCGCAGCACGAAATCGAGCAGGCGGTCGAGAAGGCGCTCGCGTCGGGCGCGATCAAGGGCGGCGAGTCGCTGGTGGCGACGATGACGCTGAAAATCGCCGCGGTGCGGCTGGACGTCACGTTCGACGGCCACATCGACCTCCAATAGCTGCGGCCGCCGCCGGCGGCCGCGCAGGAAAATGCCGATGGACAAGGGACCACTTCGATTGAACGTGCCGGAGCCGAGTGGCCGGCCCGGACACGCGACCGATTTTTCGTATCTGCACGCCTCGGCGGCCGGCTCGGTGCGGCGGCCGCCGCTGGACGTGTCGCCGGTCGACACCGGCGACCTGGCCTATGCACTGGTGCGCGTGCTCGACGACGACGGACGTCCGGTCGGCCCGTGGGTGCCGACCATCGACGCCGATCGCCTTCGCCACGGCCTGCGCGCGATGCTGAAGACGCGCGCTTTCGACGCCCGCATGATGATCGCGCAGCGCCAGAAGAAGATCTCGTTCTACATGCAGTGCCTGGGCGAGGAGGCGATCGCGACCGCGCACACGATGGCGCTGAACGACGGCGACATGTGCTTTCCGACCTACCGCCAGCAGGGGCTGCTGCTGGCGCGCGACGACATCCCGATAGTCGAGCTGATCTGCCAGCTGATGTCGAACGAACGCGATCCGCTCAAGGGCCGCCAGCTGCCGGTGATGTACTCGTACAAGAGGGCGGGATTCTTCTCGATCTCGGGCAACGTGGCCACGCAGTTCATCCAGGCCGTGGGCTGGGCCATGGCATCGGCGATCAAGGGCGACTCGCGGATCGCCTCGGCCTGGATCGGCGACGGCTCCACCGCCGAGGCTGACTTCCACACCGCGCTCACCTTCGCGCACGTGTACCGCGCGCCGGTGATCCTGAACGTGGTCAACAACCAGTGGGCGATCTCGACCTTCCAGGCGATCGCCGGCGGCGAGGCCACCACCTTCGCCGGGCGTGGCGTGGGTTTCGGGATCGCGTCGCTGCGGGTGGACGGCAACGACTTCCTGGCCGTCTACGCGGCGTCGCGCTGGGCCGCCGAGCGCGCGCGCGCCAACCTGGGACCGACGCTGATCGAGTGGGTCACGTACCGGGGCGGGGCGCACTCGACCTCCGACGATCCGTCGCGCTATCGGCCGGCCGACGACTGGCAGCACTATCCGCTGGGCGATCCGGTTGCGCGCCTGAAGCAGCATCTGATCCGGATCGGCTCATGGTCTGAGGCGGAACACCAAAAGACGGTCTCCGAGGTCGAGGCGCAGGTGGCCGAGGCGCAGAAGGAGGCCGAACGCTCCGGCACGCTGCTCGACGGCCGCATCCCACCGCTCGCCTCGATGTTCGAAGACGTCTACCGCGAGATGCCGTGGCACCTGCGCGACCAGCTCAGGCAGGTCGGAGGCCGATGATGCCCACGATGACGATGGTCCAGGCCCTGCGGTCGGCGATGGACGTGATGCTGGAGCGCGACGACCAGGTCGTGATCTACGGCCAGGACGTGGGCTACTTCGGCGGCGTGTTCCGCTGTACCGAGGGCCTGCAGGCCAAGTACGGCCGCACGCGCGTGTTCGATGCGCCCATTTCCGAGGGCGGCATCGTCGGATCGGCGATCGGCATGGCCGCCTACGGCCTGCGGCCCGTGGTCGAGGTCCAGTTCGCCGACTACTTCTACCCGGCGTACGACCAGATCGTGTCCGAAGCGGCGCGGTTGCGCTACCGCTCGGCCGGCGACTTCAGCGCACCGCTGACGATCCGGATGCCGTGCGGCGGCGGCATCTACGGCGGGCAGACCCACAGTCAGAGTCCGGAGTCGCTGTTCACGCACGTGTGCGGGCTGCGCACCGTGATCCCCAGCAATCCGTACGACGCCAAGGGCCTGCTGATCGCGTCGATCGAGTGCGACGACCCGGTGATCTTCTTCGAGCCCAAGCGCCTGTACAACGGACCGTTCGACGGGCACCACGACCGGCCGCTGGTGCCCTGGTCGGCGCGCGCCTCGAGCGACGTGCCGCCGGGCCACTACCGGGTGCCGCTGGAGTCGGCCGCGGTGTTTCGTCCCGGCGCCGAGCTGACGGTGCTCGCTTACGGCACGATGGTGTATGTGTGCGAGGCCGCGGCCACCGAAAGCGGGATCGACGCCGAGATCATCGACCTGCGCAGCTTATGGCCGCTGGATCTGCCGACCGTGCTCGAATCGGTCAGGAAGACCGGCCGCTGCGTGATCGTGCACGAGGCCACGCGCACCAGCGGCTTCGGCGCCGAGCTGGCGGCGCTGGTGCAGGAGCACTGCTTTTACCAGCTGGAAGCGCCGATCGAGCGCGTCACCGGATGGGACACGCCGTATCCGCACGCGCTGGAATGGGAGTATTTTCCGGGGCCGGCGCGCGTGGCGGCCGCGTTCCGGCGCGCGATGGAGGCCTGAGGTGAGCGTGCAGGTGATCAAGGTGCCGGACATTGGCGAAGGAATCGCCCAGGTCGAGCTGGTGGCCTGGCACGTGAAGCCGGGCGATGTGGTCGCCGAGGACCAGGCGCTGGCCGATGTAATGACCGACAAGGCTACGGTCGAGATTCCTTCCCCGGTGGCGGGGCAAGTGGTGGGACTGGGCGGCGAAGTCGGGCAGGTGCTGGCGGTGGGCGCCGAGCTGATCCGGATCGAGCGCGACGGCGCGGCTGCCTTGGCGCCGCCGCCGGTTGCGGCCGCACCGGCGGCAGCCCCGGCCGTGCCACCGCCGCCCGCGAGTGTCGCCGCAGCGCCGGTTCAGCCGCAGCGGGAACCCGCGCGGCTGCTGCCGGAGCGGCAACCCGCGCGCCCGGACGAGCGGCGCCGTCCGATCGCCTCGCCGGCGGTGCGGGCGCGCGCCTGGGAACTGGGCGTCGACCTGAACGATGTGGTCCCGTCCGGCCCGGCCGGCCGCGTGCTGCAGTCGGACCTGGACGCGGCTGCGGCGCGCGGCGCGCCGGCCACTGCTGCGGCCGCGCGGGCTCCTGGTGCGGCCGAGCGGGCGCCTTCGGCGGCACGCGAAGCGCCCCGCTCCGGGGCGACACGCCAGATCAAAATCGTCGGCCTGCGGCGGATGATCGCGCAGCGAATGCAGGAATCCAAGCGCAGGATCCCGCACTACACGTACGTCGAGGAGGTCGACGTCACCGAACTGGAGGCGCTGCGCTCGGAACTGAATACGAAGTGGGGTGCGCAGCGCGGGCACCTGACGCTGCTGCCCTTCCTGATCCGGGCGATCGTTCAGGCGGTGCGCGAGTTTCCGCAGGTGAACGCGCGTTTCGACGACGAGGCCGGCGTGCTGACCGAGTTCGACGCGGTGCACGTGGGCATCGCCACGCAGACCGACGCGGGGCTGATGGTGCCGGTTGTGCGCGATGCGCAGTCGCGCGACCTGTGGGCGTGCGCGGCCGAAGTGGCGCGGCTGGCCGCGGTCGCCCGCAGCGGCAAGGCGGTGCGCGACGAGCTGTCGGGCTCGACGATCACGATCACCAGCCTGGGGCGGCTGGGCGGTCTCGTGTCCACGCCGGTGATCAATCATCCGGAGGTGGCGATCGTCGGGGTGAATCGGATCGCCGCGCGGCCGGTGATCGTGCGCGGCACGCTCGCCGAGCGGCAGGTGATGAACCTGTCGTCCTCGTTCGATCATCGCGTGATCGACGGAGCGCTGGCGGCCGCCTTCGTTCAGTCCGTGCGCGGGATGCTGGAGCGCGCCGCGACGCTGTTCATCTCCTGACTTCATCGACCAAGTTCATCGACCAAGTTCATCCACTAAGAACGCCGGGCACCGGCCCGGCGTAGCCGGTCAATTCAAGGTAGCCGCGCCCGACCGTGCGCCCGCCTTCGAGCAGGTCGCTCGCGCCTTCCCAGTAGGCGATCCCGCTGCCGGCGCGCGCGTCGAACTCCTGGTCTGCCATCAACGGCCGCGTTTCGAATTGGCGCGACCCGACCCGAATGCGCTGCGCGACCGGGTAGGCCGCGCGCGTGCGCGGCGAAGTCCACGCCTGCAGCGGCTCGAAGCGGACCTGGCCGCGCGCGAACGTCTGCACGCTGCGCCCGGCGGTGCGCAACGAGGCGTAGGCGAACCACGGCTCATCTGCATCGGCGGCAGCGGCGCGCCGGATCCGGAATGCCGTCAGGGCCGAGCCGTCGTCCAGGTTGGCGCCGATCCAGTCCCAGCCGGTCGCCTGCGATGGCAGCAGCGTGCTGGACCACTCGTGGTCGAGCCAGCCGCGGCCGCTTCGCAGCGCCTCGCCCGTGTCCCCCGCGAGCGCGACGCGCGCCTGCAGCGCGAGCTGAGGCTCCGAGTAGTAGAGGCTGGCCGGCGCGTCGTCGCCCGGCCCTTTGCGCGAAAAGCCGCGCTCGCCCTGCGGCAGCGGCGGCTGCGTGGGCGTTGCAGTGAGCTCGAGCGCGAACAACGCTCCTCGCACCCGTCCCCGATACACCCCGCTCGCCGCGTCCCGCTCCAGGCGCCAGCGGTCGACCTGAATCTCGGTGTCGGCGTCCGAAACCTGCGCGATGCCGAAGCCGGCGCGCGCGATGCGCTCTTCGTGCAGCAGCGTGCCCCGGCGCGGATCGGCGATCGCGGCGTGGGCCAGCACCAGTTGATGCGCGGCAAAGCGGCTGGGGTTGTTCGGGTCGATCGGCGGGCGGATCCGGAAGAACGTCAGCTGGATGCCGAGCCTTGGCTGTGCAGAGCCGGGCGCCGCCTCCAACTGGCCGGTCAGGTACCACCACTCGGTCCGGTACGGCAGGTGGGCGCCGAAGTCGCGCGGGAATGTCAGCAGCCGGGGTGTGATCGCGGGGTAGTCCAGCCCGGCCTCCTTCGCCAAAGCCATGGAGGCCGTGGCCTCCTTCGTCAAGGCCAGGGCGGCCAAGGCCTCCGAAGCCTTGGCGAAGGAGGCCAGCAGTCGGCGGCGCAGCCGGTTCACCAGTCGTCCTTGACGGCGCGCACGGCGTCGATCGACAGCGCGCGCCGGCCCGCCAGCGTCGACGTCAGCGCCGCGGCGGCGAGCAGCGCGGCCGCCAGCGCAGTGAGCGATGCGCCGGGCACGCGCAGCTCCATCGTCCAGTGGAACGACTGCGGGTTGACGATCTTGACCAGAATCCACGCGATGCCGATGCCTGCGCCCAGGCCCAGCGCACCGGCCAGCAGCGTGACCAGCGTTGCCTCGGCGGCCAGCAGCACCAGGATCTGGCCGCGGGTCACGCCCAGGTGGCGCAGCATGCCGAACTCGCGCGTGCGGGCGATCGCCTGAGCGGAAAAGGTGGCGGCGAGGCCCGCCAGGCCGATCGCGATCGCGGCCCACTCGAGCAGGTAGGTGACGCTGAACGTTCGATCGAACACGCGCAGGCTGAGCGCGCGGATCTCGCCCGGCTGGCCGAACTGCGCGGCCGGCGCATCCAGCTGCGCGATCAGCCGCTGTGCCAGCTGCGCGGGCGACACGCCGGCCTTGACCCACAGCGCGGCGTCGGTGCGCGAGGCATCGCCCGTGATCCGTTCGTAGTCGCTCGCATCGATCGCGATGCTGCCGGCCCGGCGTACGTAGTCGCGCCACACGCCGGCGATCGTGACGGAAACGCCTTCGCGTCCAATCGGCAGCCGCAGCGCGGCGCCGGCTCCGACATGGAACCCGTCGGCCACCGCTTCCGAGACCCAGACCGGTATCGCGGGCGGCTCTACCCCAACCGTGCGGCCGATCAGCGGCAGCGTTGCCTCGGGATGCGCGCGGTCGATCACGCGCGCGATCAGCACCACCGGGGCGCGGGCCGGATCGAGCACGATCGGCAGAGAGCGCGAAAACTGCGCACGCGCGACCGCCGGATCGGACTGCATCCGCTCCAGGTCCCGCGCCGAAAACTGTGCGGTCGAGCCGGCCGGCGCCGCTCGCGCATACAGATCGGCCGGCAGCATCCACGCGAGCCACTGGTCGAACGAGCTGCGAAAGCTGGCGACCATCGTGGCCATTGCGACCATCAACGCGAAGGAGGCGAGAATGCCGGCGGCGCCGACCGCGGCGAAGCGCGGCAGGCGTGCCAGGCGGGTCGCGGCCAGCCAGGCCGGCGCGTCGCGTGCCGAATGGACCCTGGCCGACACCCAGCGCGCCAGCGGCTCGAACAGGTGCGGCGCGAGCACGGGCTTGAGCGCGATCGTCGCCATCAGCAACGCGCCGATCGATCCGTAGGCACCCAGCGGGATTTCGTGCACGGGCGGCAGCGCCAGCAGCAGCGCAGCCAGCAGAAAGCCGGCCGCCGCGATCCAGCGGCGCGGGCGCTGCGAGCCCGGCGTCGGCTCGGCGCCGGCCTTCAGAGCGGACGCGGGCGGCTGGGCCGCTGCTTCACGCGCCGGCAGCCATGCGCCACCGATCGCGGCGCCCACACCGAGAGCGAAGAACAGCAACGCACCGAGCGGATCGACCGCGATGCGCGGGTGAGTGCCGGCGAAATAGCCGCCACCCAGGTCACCGCCCAGCGTGCGCAGCGCCGCGTCCGCCAGCAAGGCCCCCAGCCCCAGTCCGAGCAGCGCGCCCACGCTGCCGAAAGCGGCCGCTTCGGCGATCAGCATCCGCGCGATCTGGGCGCGCGTGGCCCCGAGCATCCTGAGCAGGGCGAGCTGCGGGCGGCGCGCGACCACCGCCTGCGACTGCAATGAAAACACCAGGAAGGCGCCGGTGAACAGCGCCACCATCGACAGCACGTCCAGGTTGACGCGGTAGGCGCGCGACAGCGCCTGCTCGCGATCGCGCGCGGCCTCGGCCCGTTCGGTCCGCAGGCCGGTCGGAAGCTGCCAGGCGCGCTGTGCCGCCGCGATGTCCGCGCCGGGCGCGAACTTCACGTCGATGCGCGACAGCAGGCCGAGCCGGCCGAGCCGCCATTGCGCAAAGCCCAGATCCATCGTCGCGATCGCATCGCGCGCGGCCGGCAGCTCGCCGACGATGCGCAGGCTCAGCCGCCGCTCGCCGATCACCAGCGTCACGGTGTCGCCGACCGAGCGGTGCGATTGCGCCAGCGCGGTGGGCGAGGCGAACAAGCCCTCGCCCAGCAAGTCGGGGAGCGCGGCGCCGCCCGCGGCTCGGGTGCCGACCAGGTCCGGTTCCAGCAGCGCGCTGCGCAGCGCGTCGATGCCGATGATCCGCAGCGCGCCGGAGCGAGCGCGCGCCAGGTTGCCCGCGCGCGGCGCCCCGTCATCGACGGTCGCATCGACCTCCAGCAGCGGAGCGGCGAGCGCGACCGCCGGGTCGGTCGCGATGCGGCCGTACCAGGACTCGTCGAACCCCTCGGGCGGGCCGAGAACCGACAGGTCGGCGGCGCCCGACAGGCTGCGCTCGGCCGCCGAAAACTCCGCCAGCGCCGAGGCGTTGATCAGGTACACCGCGGTGCCCAGAGCCACCCCGGTGGCGATCGCCGCCACCTGGATCAGAGCCCGTGCCGGCTGGGCGCGCGCAAGGCCGCCCGCGAAGTGCGTCAGCAGCCAGCACGACGCGGTGAGTTTCACGGCGCGGCGGCGCGCAGCGCGGGCGCGGTTGCAAGCTGCCCGCGCGCCAGCCGCAGCACGCGGTCGGCCGTCTGCGCGGCCGCTTCCGAGTGAGTGACCACGATCGTTGCGGCGTTGTCGGCGCGCGCGCTTGCGGCCAGCAGCGCAAGCACGGACTGTGCCGTGTCCGGATCCAGGTTGCCGGTCGGCTCGTCGGCCAGCACCAGCGCCGGCCGGTGCACCAGCGCACGGGCGATCGCGACCCGCTGCAGCTCGCCGCCGGAGAGCTCGCGCGGCATCGACTGGGAGCGGTCGCCAAGCCCCACCGCTTCCAGCATCCGGTGCGCCCGCGCGACGCGTTCGCGCACCCCGACGCCTTGCAAGACCAGCGGCAGCACGGTGTTTTCCAGCGCGGTCAAGTGCGGGATGATGTGAAATGCCTGGAACACGAAGCCGATGGCCTGGCGCCGCAACCGCGTTCGCGCGTCGTCGTCGAGCGCCGCCAGGTCGGTGGCGGCCAGCTCGATGCGGCCCGCGTCGGGGCTCTCCAGGCCGGCGATCAGATTCAGCAGCGTCGATTTGCCGGTGCCCGATTCGCCCACGATCGCCACCACTGCCCCGGGCTCTACCGCCAGCGACAGCCCGTCCAGGATCGTGCGCGTCCCGTACCGCTTGACGAGTCCGCTGATCGACAGCATGGTGGCATTCTAGAGTTCGACTCGGGGAGCGCGCGATGGACGAAGCGGCCAGGATCGAAACGGATTCGATGGGTGAAGTGGCGGTGCCGGCGACCGCCCTGTGGGGCGCGCAGACGCAGCGTTCGCTGGAACACTTCCACATTTCCACCGAGCGCATGCCCCACGCGCTGCTGATGGCACTGGCGCGGGTCAAGCGGGCGTGCGCCCAGGTCAACGGCGAGCTGAGCCTGCTCGATGCGCCCATTGCCGCCGCGATCGCGCAGGCGGCGGACGAAGTGCTGGCGGGCCAGCATCCGGACGCATTTCCGCTTTCGGTCTGGCAGACCGGCTCCGGCACCCAGACCAACATGAACATGAACGAGGTGCTGGCCAACCGCGCCTCCGAACTGCTCGGCGGCGGCCGCGGCAAGCAGCGGCGCGTGCACCCGAACGACCACGTCAACCTCGGACAGTCCACCAACGACATCTTCCCGACCGCGATGCACGTGGCGGCCGCGGGCAGCGCGACGTACGAGCTGCAGCCGGCGCTGCGGGCACTGCGGGCAACGCTCGCTGCCAAGGCCTCGGCGTACGCCGGCATCGTGAAGATCGGCCGCACGCATCTGCAGGACGCAACGCCCGTGACCCTCGGCCAGGAGATGTCCGGCTGGGTGGCCCAGCTCGACCACGCCGACCAGGCGATCGGCGCGTGCCTGGGGCCGCTGCACGAGCTGGCGGTCGGCGGCACGGCCGTCGGCACGGGACTGAACACGCACCCGCAGTTCGGCGAGCGCGTGGCCGCGCGCCTGGCCGCGGAAACCGGGCTGCCGCTGCGCTGCGCGGCGAATCGGTTCGCCGCGCTCGCGTCCCACGATCCGCTGGTGAGCGCGCACGGGGCGCTGAAGACGCTCGCGGTGGCGCTGACGAAGATCGCCAACGACGTGCGCTGGCTCGCCTCCGGCCCGCGCTGCGGACTGGGCGAGCTGCATCTGCCGGAAAACGAACCGGGCAGCTCGATCATGCCGGGCAAGGTCAATCCCACGCAGTGCGAGGCGCTGACGATGGTGTGCTGCCAGGTGATGGGCAATGATGTGGCGTTGAGCCTGGGCGGCGCCTCGGGTCATTTCGAGCTGAACGTCTTCAAGCCGCTGATCGCCTACGATTTCCAGCAGAGCGTGCGCCTGCTCAGCGACGCGATCGCCAGCTTCGATGCCAATTGCGCGCGCGGCATCGAGCCGGACCGCGCGCGCATCGCCGAGCTGCTGAAGAAGTCGCTGATGCTGGTGACGGCCCTGAGCCCCCACATCGGCTACGACCGCGCGGCGCAGATCGCCAAGCACGCCCATGCCAATGGCCTGTCGCTGCGGGAAGCGGCGCTCGCGCTCGGCTACGTCACCGCCGAGCAGTTCGACGAGTGGGTCAGGCCCGAGAAGATGGTTTAGTTGTCGCCGCCTTGCGGCTCTGCGCCGGGGTTGCGGTGGCAGCGGGCGCAATCGTCGAAATTGCGGATGCCCGCCTCGAGGTGTCGGGTGCGTATCGGCGCTGGCCGATGCTCGTGGCACCCGTAACAGGTGTAGCGCCGGATGTCGTCTCCGCTGTGGCAGGTTGCGCATGGCGCGTTGTGATTGGAGTCCAGCTCGAAGAGGCTGGCGTGGTCGAACGTGGACGGCTTCCAGTGCTGCGGGCTGTGACAGGGCCCGCAGTCCTGCTTGAGCGGGCGGTGCAGGCTGTCCGCCGGCCGCTGGTGGCATTGCGCGCAACGGTCCTGCACTGCCTTCGTGAGCAGCGCATGGTCGAAGGTCGCCGGCTTCCACCGGTCCGGTCCGTGGCAGCGGCCGCAAGCGGCGCTCAGATCGCGGTGAATCGGGTCCGCGGGCGCGATGTGGCAGCCCTCGCAGAGCGGGCGCGCCTGCGGCCGCAGCATCGAATGGGAAAAGGCCTGGCGGCTGCGCTCGGCGAGCTTCGCTCCGGGATGGTCGCTGTGGCAGGCCAGGCAGTCCCGCTCGATCAGTTCCTGGTGGAACGAGACCCTGAGTGCGGCTTGCGTCAGCGCCACGCCCCGGGTCGTCCGCAGCCCGATGTCGGCCCGTCGATGGCACCGGGTGCAGCGCTCGGAGGCCGCGCCGCGCCAGGGCGCATGGCACGCGAAGCAGTCCTTCTCGATGCCGGCATGCGCGGCAATCAATGCGCCCGGGCTCACCATCCGCTCCGGGTACGCGACCGCCAGTGCGACCACCGCCAGCACGGCCGACGCGACCAGCGCCCGCAGCGGGCCGCCCCTCACTTCCAGCTCCAGAACAGCAGCTCAGCGACGATGTGGGCCGTGGCCAGCATCGCGAACGCCAGCGTGATCGGCAGGTGAACGACTCGCCATCGCTTGACCACGTCGAAGGCGAGACTGTCCCAGTACATGCGCTCCTCCAGCTGCTGGTCCGACAGCCCCTGTTCGCGCATCTGAAGCCGCGCCTGCTGCAGCCGCTGCCTGGAACGATCCAGCAGCAGCTTGCCGGTCAACCCGCTGACCACGTTGATCAGCATGGCCCCGGCCGCCAGCCAGCCCAGGATCGCGTTCAAGTGAAGGCCGGCGTGTGCCAGCACGAGCAGCGAGCCGAGCCAGGTCATCAGTTCGTGCAAGCGCAGCCAGTGCGCCGGCCGGCCGAAGCGGATCGTCTTGCGCTTGCGCAGCGAATATCCGAACGAGGCGAGGATCAGCAATGCGCCGGGTATTCCCAGGTAGCGTCCGATCCAGACCGCATCGAGCGCGTGCAGCAGCGCCTGAAGCAGCAGCGCCCCGCCCCCCAGCGCCCCGAAGATCAGCAGGAAAGCGACCACCTCGCGCCGCGCGCTAACGCCAGAGGCGGGCCACCGCGCCGCCGGGAGCGTAGAGCGGGTGACGGGGTTGACCCTGTCGCGTCAGCGAAAGGACGTACAGCGGGGCGAGCAGCGCGCGCACCTGGGCATCGCGGGCCAGCAGGGCTCCTTCATTGCCCCAGGCCGCCACCACCCGGGTCGATTCGGCCGCCAGCCGTGCCAGCCAGCGGTCGTTCGCGCGCCCCACCGGGCGTGCCGCCCGTTTGAGAACCTTCGGTGACGGCGTGCGAAACGCGAACAGGTTGCCCACCGCCAGCGCGCCGTAACCCCAGGCGGCCGCCAGGCCGATGCAGCGGCGAATGGTCGGATCGTTTCTTTGCCGATCGGCGGTGGACGGGTTCAGCATCACGAACAGCACCTGAGGGCCCGGCGCCCAGCGCCGCCACAGTGCGTAGCGGTAGGTTCCACAGCGGGAGATGCAGGCGTCCGATCGCATTTGAGGCGCCACGATACCCATGCGCAGCGTTCGCACCGAAGGTCGGAGGCGTTCATTTGCTCATGGGAAACATCATAGTCATGTGCATGGGCACTCGATCCGCGTCCCGTTACCCGCGGAAACCGCGTCGCTTCGGCTCGGGTCCTTGCGTCTTAATGAGTGCGGATTGGCTGCGGGAAAGCCCGATGGTGGACATGCTGTATACGCTGAAGATCGATCGGGTCTTTAAGGCTGGCTGCGCGGCGAACCGGCAGATGGTTCGCCCCGAGTGCGCCAGTGGTGACTGCGAAACCCGCTGGATCCTCCGTGCAAGGGGTGTCGATAGTTCGGACGATTCCGGACCAGTACGGGGTAATCACCTCATTTACGGGGTTACGCAAAGGAAGTACCTTCTTTTGGACTTCGATTGGCCGCGTCGGATCTTGTCGTGCCGCTCACTCGATGTCGTCCTGGTCGACGCGGTGCAACATCATTGTGACGCGCAAATAGCGCAATGAATGCACCTTTATTCGAGAGTTCGTGCCGGTCGCACAACGACCATGCTGCAGCATCGGGGTGTTTCAACCCTTTGAAGATGCGCATCGTCGGGATCCTGTTGTTTTCGGTGCTGGTAGCGGCGGCTCAGGCGCAGCAGCCGCAGGGACGACTGTTGTCCGCCGATGGGGAACTGCTGCTCAGGCTTCCCTATTCGATGCGCCTCGAGCTGGAGTCACCGGCGGGACTGCCCTCGTCGGTCTTCACTTCCGACTACTGGTCGCGCGTGTATGACGAACGCGCTCAGCTCGCGTCCCGCTACGGCATTCATCTGGCAGAACCGGCGATGTTCCGCCCCTACCTGGTGCAGCAGATGCCAGTGCCGGGTCATGCTCACTTCAATTTCGTCCAGGAGTTGCGCTGGCCGGGAGCGATGCCGTTGACCGGGCTTCAATTCGAACGCAAGGATCTGCTGTTCCGCGGCGATCGGCTGACCATCCGGGCCACCAGTGACCTGCAGACGGTGTTTCGCGGGGCCGGGCTGGCCGGGTCCGAGACCGAAGTCGGTGTGTTGTCATTGCTGGGCTGGCGTTCGCACTCGCGGCTGGTCTGGCAGCTGGGCGAGCCGACGCACGAGCTTCAGTGGCAGTTCAGCGCCGGCATGGACCGGCGGGCGGCTTCCCAGAGCAGCACGGTCGACTTGCAGGTGTTGCGGCGCTTTTAGCGACCATGCGCGACGCTGGCCGCGGTCTCGTCGGATCGCCGATCTCGACCGCGGGGCGCTTTCTGCTGGCCGTGGCGCTATGGGCCTTCGCGCACAACCCGGCGTTCGCGCAGAACGTGGCGCTGACGGGCGTGATGGGGCAGCGTGCGCTGCTGGTGATCGACGACGCGGCCCCGCGGGTCTTCGCGCCGGGCGAGAACCGCCAGGGCGTCACGCTGATCTCCACGGATGGCGATCGGGCCGTGGTCGAAGTCCAGGGCCGCCGCCAGAGCCTGCGCGTCGGGGACGTGCCGGTCAGCGTCGCCGGTGCGGCCGGATCGGCCATCGGCTCGCGTGTCGTGCTGACGGCGGGTGCGGGCGGCCACTTCATCAGTGCCGGACAGATCAACGGCGCGAGCGTGCGGTTCCTGGTCGACACCGGCGCCACCGAAGTTTCGATGAGCGCACAGGAAGCCGACCGGATCGGACTGCCGTACCGGTCCGGGACGCCGGTCTTGATGAGCACCGCGAACGGCTCGGTGCACGGATACCGCGTCCATTTGGACTCGGTGCGACTCGGCGGAGTCGAGGTCTACAACGTCCAGGCCATCGTCGCCGAGGGCCAGATGCCGTTCGTGCTGCTCGGCAACACGTTTCTGACGCACTTCCAGCTTAAGCAGGAAAATGACTCGCTGACGCTGGACCGGCGCTTCTGAGGGGCGGATACGGGCTAAGCGCAGATTTGCGGTACTGATGGGGCGCAAAGCCTGGCTTCACAATAGGGCATTGCCGTGCAGCATGGACAATCCGGCGCACCCCCTGCGCCGGCAACTTCACCCGCCCATCGGCTTGTCCATTGCAAAGACTTCCTTGCCGCCGCGATCCTGATGCGTGCCTGCCGTCGGCGCGCCGTCACGGAGCCGATTTCGATCGGCGCCGGCGCGGTCCCGCGCGTGCCGCCAGGCTCTGCCTGGTGCTGGCCCTGGCCGTTTGCGCTGCCGCAAGCGCGGACACCGAGGAGCTGGACGCGAAGCTGTCGCGTCTGGAGCAACTGGCTCGCCACCAGCCGGCCCAGGCGCAGTCCGAGCTTCAATCGCTTTCGAGCGACCTGGGGTCGCTGGACGCGCGCAAGCGGCTCAGGTTCGATCTGGTCGAGCTGCTGATCGCCGATTCCCAGTACCGGCCGGACGATGTGCTGGCCCTGTCGGACCGGATTCGGGGCGCCGTCGCCGATTCGGGAGATGCCCGGATCGGCGCGCTGGTTGCGCATGCGCGCGCCGGCGCCTTCTACCAGCTCGGGCGCAGCGACGAGGCACTGGCCACGGTGGATCAGGAGTTGATCCAGGCGCGCCTGACCCGACAGGACGATCCGGTCGCCCAGGCGCTGGTCAACCGGGCCCGCTTTTTGATGAAACGCGGCGACTTCGAGCAGGCCTGCGCGTCGATCGCCGACGCGGAGCGGCACGCGCGCGGTGAGCAGACCGCGGCCGAGATCGCATTTTCCAATGCGCAACTGGCCACCGCGATCGGCGACGAGTCGCTCGCGCTGCGCTCGTACCAGGATGCGTACGACAAATTCCATGCGGTGGGCGACCGGACCGGCGAGGCCGACTCGCAGGCCGGTATCGGTGCCGCGATGAATCTGCTGAACCGCTCCGCCGAGGCGGCCGAGCCGCTGAGGCGCGCGATCGCCGCGTATCGCGAGGTGGGCGACCGGGAAGGCGAGGCGATCGCGAGGGACGAGCTGGCGCGGTCGCAGGCCGACATGGGCGAACTCGGGCCGGCTCTGGCCGGCAACGGCGAGGGCATGCGGGCGCTTGCGCAGGTCCATTCGCCGCGCCGGCTGGCGCAGCTGCAGATCCACCGTGCCGAGCTGCTGGTGCGCCTGAAGCGTGCCGGCGAGGCGATGCCGCTGATCGAGCGCGCGCGCCCGGTCGCGCTGGAGGCCGATCTGCAGATGCAGGTGAGCTTGCACCGGGTGACGGCCGAGGCGCTGGCGGCGCTGGGCCGCTACCAGTCCGCGTTCGAGGAAGGCGAACAGGAACAGGCGGCGCAGCTGAGCCGCACCGATCAGCTGGTGGCGCGGCAACTGGCGGCGCAACGCGGGCGGCTCGGAAGCGAGTTGCTCACGCATGAGAACTCGCTGCTGCGCAGTGAGGCCGACGCCAGCCAGCGCGCCCTGGACGAGGCGCGGCGTGCCACGCGCCTGCGGGGCATCACGACCGGGCTGGCGGTGCTGTTCATTCTGGGAGCCGCTTTTGCGCTGTGGCGCCAGCGCGTGCTGCTTCGGCGCATCGCGCGGATGGCCGAAACGGATCCCCTCACGGGTGTACCCAACCGGCGCCAGGTGATCGATCTGGGCCAGCGTCTGATGATGCGGTGCCACCAGGACGGTCGCCCCTATGCGATGCTGCTGCTGGACCTGGACGGCTTCAAGCAGATCAACGACCGGCACGGCCATGCGGCCGGAGACAAGGCGCTGTGCTCGGTCAGCCAGGCCTTGAGGCGCAGCCTGCGGCCCGGCGACCACCTGGGCCGCTACGGTGGAGAGGAATTCGCGGTGATCCTGCCCGACACCGGCGTGGATGAGGCCGCCTCGGTGGCCGAGCGCCTGCGCGCCGCGGTGGCTTCACTTGAACCGGACTGGGCCGCCGGGGCCGTTCGGCTCACGCTGAGCGGCGGGATCGCGTTCGCGACGGCCGGCCGGTCCGATTTCTCGCAGTTGATGGTGTGTGCCGACCAGGCCCTGTACCGGGCCAAGAACGCGGGTCGCAACCGGATCGAGATCGCGCCGGCCTGACCGGCGCCGGATGGCGTCCGCGCCCATGGCGGGCCCGGACGCTCATACGGTCGACGTTGCCTTACTTGGCGCCGAACACCTTATCGTAGATGAACTCGTTCGGCTCGAGCATGCCGTTGTGGTCCTTGTCCAGCATGTCGAAGATCCTGTCCATGTGGGCCATGAAGTCGGCCTTGGTGACCATGCCTTTGCCGCTCTTGTCCATCATGTGCATCATCGCCTCGGTCCGGAAGGTCTTCTGGAAGTCCGTGGTCCAGATGGTGGTCGAGCCGGCGTCCATCGCCAGGAAGTCGTCCTTGGCCAGCATGCCCTTGTGCTTCTTGTCCATCATGTCGAACACCTGGCCCATGTACTTGTCGTAGTCCGCCTTGGTGACCATCCCTTTGTGGCTCATGTCCATCATGTGCATCATCTTCTCGGTCATGAACGCTTTCTGGAAGTCCGTGTTCCAGAGGTCCGTGGAGGCCGTGCCCATCGTTTGAGCGTATGCCGCGGTGGTGGCCAACAGCGCGAATCCCAGCGTCAGCGCGGCTGCACGAAGATTTTTCATTTTCGTCATCGATTGCTCCCTGAATGTCGTTGGATGTCCGATACGACGGAACTGAACGACCGCCCCCGAAGGGTCCTGCCAGCCCCGCGCGGATGTTATCACTGGCGAATACGGCAGGCCCCACGACTGTGCGAGCGTTCTCCGGCCCGCATTCGTCGAGCCGGGCTCGAAATTCTTACTGGCCGCCGGCGCTCACCCGTCGGCTCGCGAGCGCGCGTGGCAGGGAAGGGCGTCGCCCGGCCGGTCCCAGCGCGGGGCATCCTCCATCCAGATGTGAGCGGCGGGCGCGACCCGGTCCGGTTCGTCCAGGCTGCCGATCGTGACGTCGACCTCGTCCGGCCACCGATCGTTCCGGTAGGTGAGTTGCGTGCCGCAGCGCGCGCAGAACCCGCGCTGCACCGGCGATGAAGACCGGTACATCGCGGCTTGCCCCTGAGTGAAGACCAGCGATGAAGCGGGAACCGTGAACCAGGCGACCACATGGGCGCCTGCGGCGCGCCGGCACGAGGTGCAGTGGCAATACGTCGCAGGACGAACGGGTGCGTCGCAGCGGTAGCGCACTGCGCCGCACAGGCAACCGCCGTTCAGAGCCGCGTCGGAGGGCATCGAGGACCGCGTCGGTCGGATCAGCCGTGATTAGAGCACGCGTTGCCGCTCTCAATGAAGCAGCCCGTACACGGCCACCGAGCTGGTTGTGCCGACGAACACCTTGCCGGCTGCCACCGTGGGCGTGATGAACTTGTTGCCGGTTCCCAGGCTGTCGCGGGACGCGTTCTGGTTGCTGTTGTACAGCTCCCGCGTCAGATCGCTCGCATCGTAAGCGTGCAGCACCGCGGGCGAGCCGTTTTCGACGGCCCACGCGATCGCTGCGCCCGAGCCGTTCGCCGATATGCTGGGCGTCGCGCCGGGGTAGCCGAATGCGACGCTGCTTTGGCTGGCAGCGGTCGGTGCGAGCCGGGCCGCGCTCAGTACGAACCGTTGCAGCGGCGCCCCGGCTGATCCGTAGTAAATGGCGCCGTTGAAATACGCCGGCGACGAATACACCCCGCCGGGCAGGGCTCCCGCCAGGATCTGGTAGGCATGGTTGGCGGTCGGGTCGAACTTGCCCATCGAGTCGCGATCGACCACGTACAGATTGGCGTCCTTGCCGGCGCCGACCGCGAGGTGCCGCGTCGCGCCGCTCGCGTCGACCTGGTCCGGCAGCAGCATCGCTCCGCCCGAGCCCAAGTCTTGATCGGCCGCCGATTGTGCGACGGTATCGGACGTTGCGAAGTAATCGGCCACCGACAGCGAGCCCGAAGTCGGGATCTTCAGGAAGCCGTTGCCGAAGTCGCCGCGCGCCGGAAATCCCGAGGCCGTCAACGTCGTATCGAATGTTCCGTTGGCGGAAATGATGAAGAGCGACCCGCCGGCATCGAGGGCCGGCCCCGCACCGGCGTTCCAGAACGCGCCGCCGCTGCCGTTGGGCGTGACATTCAGAACCGACCGCATGGCCAGCGTCGCCTCGTCGAAGGCCATGATCCAGCCGGTGTACGGGCTCGCATCACAGTGCGAGCCCCACGCGGTATACAGCACGCCGCCGGAGACCAGCAGCGCGGATCGCTCGTTGTAGAAGGCCGGGTCGAACGACACGATGCCGTTCGTGCTGTTGGCGCCGCTTCCGGGGTAGGTCGCCTGCACGACGACCGGCGAGCCGGGCCGCTCGGCGCCGCTCGCCAGATCGAGCGCGTGCACGCGCTGGAGGTATTGGCCCGATGCGCTCTTCGATGCCGCCGTCACGAACACGGTGCCGCTTGCACCGAGCGCACGGTCGATCGCCGGCGTGGCGGTGATGCCGATCTCCGGCGCGACCTGGCCGCAGTTGCGCGAATCGCTGCTCGCTTCTCCCGGGGCGAGCGTCGACTTCTGCCAGAGCACCGTGCCGGTGTTCGCGTCGAACGCATACACGGAGTCGTGTTCGGTGGCAGCGATCAGGAGGTTGTGAACGCTGCGATCGGGCAGCGTGACCGAGCTGGCAAACAGCGGCTGCGCGTCGACCCGCCCGTCCACCGGCCACATGGCCGTCCGACCGAAGCTCGCCGAATTGACGTTGGCCAGCGTCAAGGTCGTCTCGACCAGGTACTGCCCGGTGCGGGCCGCGTCGTTGTGCCACATCAGCACGTCGGCCGCCTGGGCACCGGTCGGCATCGGAGGCGGAGCGCTCGTCGGCGCCGACGCGGACCCGGACGAGCCGTTGCCGCTGCAGGCCGCGAGAGCGCACGCGGCGAGCGTGAACAGCGATCGCCTCAACAGCAGGGTTCCGGCCGGGCCGCAGCGCATCGTGGCATCGATTGGAATGGCCGGCCGCAGCATGGCACAGGGCATGCACAGGGGTCATACTTCGAGCCCGCTCCGCCGAATGGATGGGCCACCGAAATGACGGTACTGGTACTGGGTTTGATCGCCTTCCTGGGCCTGCACTCGGTACGCGTGGTGGCCGAGCCCTGGCGCGTGCGTCAAGTCGCAGCGCTGGGGCCGTTGCCCTGGAAGGCCGTGTATTCGCTGGCGTCGATCGCAGCGTTGGTACTGCTGGTGTGGGGCTTTTCGCGGGCCAGGGCGAACGCGCCGGTCATCTGGACCCCGCCGCACGCGCTGCATTACGTGACGGCCCCGCTGGTGTTGGTCTCTTTCGTCTTACTGGCTGCGGCCTACGTACCGGGCACCTGGATCAAGGCCAGGCTGGGTCATCCGATGACGCTCGGCATCAAGACCTGGGCGTTCGCTCACCTGCTTTCCGCTGGAAGCCTGGCGGACATACTGCTGTTCGGATCGTTTCTGGCCTGGGCTGTGGTTGTGTTCGCGGCCGCGCGCCGGCGCGACCGGGCGGCGGGCACGCCTGCGCCGCCGGGAAATCTCGCGCGCGATACCATCGCGGCGGTGGTGGGGGTGCTCGTCTGGATCGCCTTCTACCTGCATGTGCACCAGTGGCTGATCGGCGTGAGCCCGGGCTGAATCCGCGCTACGCGATGGTGCGGACGATCCCGCCTTCCACGCGCAGCGCCGCGCCGTTGGTGGCCGATGCCTGCGGCGAGCAGACGTATATGACCATGTTCGCCACTTCCTCCACGGTGGCGAAGCGCTGCAGCAGCGAGGTGGGGCGTTGCTGCTTGACGAACTCGGCAGCAAGTACCTCGGGCGACTTGCCGCTCTGTTTGGCCATCGCCTGAAGAAAGGGCTCCACGCCATCCGAGCGGGTCGGTCCGGGCAGTACGCTGTTGACGGTGACTGCCGTGCCGGCGGTGAGCTCGGCCAGACCACGCGACACCGCCAGTTGCGCCGTCTTGGTGACGCCGTAATGAATCATCTCCTTCGGAATGTGCAGACCGGATTCCGACGAAATGAACACGATCCGCCCCCAGTTGCGCCGGAGCATGCCGGACAGGTAGGCGCGCGACAGCCGCACCCCGGACATCACGTTGGTCTCGAAAAACCGGGTCCAGTCCGAGTCCTCGATCTGAAAAAAATCCTTCGGCTCGAAGATGCCGGCGTTGTTCACCAGGATGTCGACATCGGCCATGGCGCGCACGAGCGCTGCGCAGCCCGTGGCGGTAGCCACGTCGGCCGCAACGCCTTGAATGCTCGCGCCAGGCAGTTCGGTCCGCAGCGCCTGGACCGCCGACTGCACGGTCGCCTCGCGCCGGCCATTGACGAATACCCGCGCGCCGGCTGCCGCCAGGCCGCGCGCAATCGCCCGTCCGATCCCGGCGCTGGAGCCGGTCACCAGGGCGGTCTTTCCCGTCAGTTCGATTTTCATAAGTCAGCACTCCGCAGTGCGTCGGATAGTCGCCGACGCTCCGGATTTAAACACATCCGCTGGAACCGCCCGCATCGATAAAATGTTCCATATGTCGGCCCGCTTCGTTCATCTGCGCCTGCACTCCGAGTTCTCGGTCGTCGACGGCCTGGTGCGGATCGACGAAGCGGTGCACACGGCCGCGCGCGACGAGCAGGGCGCGCTGGCGCTGACCGATCTGGGCAACCTGTTCGGAGCGGTGCGCTTCTACGCCGCCGCGCGCCGCAGCGGCATCAAGCCGATCATCGGCTGCGATCTGTGGATCACGCACGACGCCGATCGCGACAGCCCGTTTCGACTGCTGCTGCTGGCGCAGGACCGCACCGGCTATCGCAACCTGTGCGAGCTGCTGTCGCGCGCCTGGTTGCAGAACCGGCACCGCGACCGTGGAGAAGTGCGGCTCGAATGGCTGCACGAGGCGGGTTCGGCGGGCTTGATTGCGCTTTCGGGCGGTCCGCACGGCGAAGTCGGTACGCTGCTGGCGACCGGCCAGGCGCAGGCCGCGCGCGCCGCCGCGACGCGGCTGGCCGCGCTATTTCCTGGGCGTTTCTATCTGGAGTTGCAACGGGCCGGCCGCGATGGCGACGAAGGCGCCTGCCGCGCGACGATCGCGCTGGCCGGCGATCTGCAGCTGCCGGTGGTGGCGACCCAGCCGGTGCAGTTCATCGCGCCGACCGACTTCAGGGCGCACGAAGCCAGGGTCTGCATCGCCGAGGGCTATACGCTGGCCGATACGCGCCGGCCGCGCCGCTTCTCCGCCCAGCAGTACTTCAAATCTCAGGCCGAGATGGCCGAGCTGTTTGCGGACGTGCCGGCGGCGCTGGCCAATTCGATCGAGATCGCCAAACGCTGCAACCTGACGCTCGAGCTGGGCCGGGCCCGGCTGCCCGAGTTTCCGACGCCGCAGGGCGTTTCGCTCGACCAGTACTGCAACGAGTTGGCTTCGAGCGGACTCGAGCGCAGGCTCGGCCAGCTGTTCGCCGACGAGGCCGAGCGCGCGCGCCGGCGCCCGCTCTACGCGTCGCGGCTGCAGCAGGAGCTGGCAACGATCGCCGGGATGGGCTTTTCGGGCTATTTCCTGATCGTGGCCGACTTCATCAACTGGGCCAAGAACCACGGCATCCCGGTCGGACCGGGGCGCGGCTCGGGTGCCGGATCGCTGGTGGCCTACGCGCTCGGAATCACCGACCTGGATCCGTTGCGCTACGACCTGCTGTTCGAGCGCTTCCTGAATCCGGAGCGGGTGTCGATGCCGGACTTCGACATCGATTTCTGCCAGGACGGGCGCGACCGGGTGATCGAGTACGTGAAGCAGAAGTACGGCGCGCAGGCCGTCGCGCAGATCGCCACGTTCGGAACGCTGGGGGCCAAGGCCGTGGTGCGGGACGTCGGGCGGGTGCTGGACCTTCCGTATTCCAAGTGCGATCAGCTGTCCAAGCTGATTCCGCACAATCCGACCGACCCGTGGACGCTCGACCGCACCTTGCGCGACGAGCCGGCGTTCGCCGAAGCCGTCGCGGCCGACGAGGAAGCCGGCGAGATCATCAAGCTGGCGCGCCCGCTCGAAGGGCTGATCCGCAATGTCGGAATGCACGCCGGCGGCGTGCTGATCGCACCGGGGCGGCTGACCGACTTCTGCCCGCTGTACTGCGCCCAGGGCACCGAGGCCGCGGTCAGCCAGTTCGACAAGGACGACGTGGAGGCGATCGGCCTGGTCAAGTTCGACTTTCTCGGCCTGACGACGCTGACGATCCTGGATCTGGCGCTGCGCTACGTGCGGGCGCTGCATCCGGACACCACGTTGTCGCTGGAGTCGATTCCACTGGACGATCCGGCGACCTTCGAAGTGTTCCGGCGCGCCAACACGACCGCGGTGTTCCAGTTCGAATCGCGCGGCATGCGCGACCTGCTGAAGCGGGCCCGCCCGGACCGGTTGGACGACCTGATCGCGCTGGTCGCGCTGTACCGGCCCGGACCGATGGAGCTGATTCCGGAATTCTGCGAACGCAAGCATGGCAAGCGTCCCCAGTACCTGGATCCGAGAATGGAGCCTATCCTCGGTCCGACCTACGGAATCATGGTCTACCAGGAGCAGGTGATGCAGATCGCGCAGGTGATCGGCGGCTACTCGCTGGGCTCGGCCGACCTGCTGCGACGGGCCATGGGCAAGAAGAAGCCCGAGGAAATGGCCAAGCAGCGCTCGATCTTCATCGCCGGCGCGCGCGCCAACCAGGTCCGCGAGAACGTGGCCGCGGAGATGTTCGACCTGATGGAAAAGTTCGCCGGCTACGGATTCAACAAGTCGCACGCCGCCGCCTATGCCCTGGTGGCCTACCAGACCGCGTACTTCAAGGCCCACTACCCGGCCGCCTTCGCGGCCGCCAACCTGTCGGCCGTGATGGACGACACCGACAAGGTGCAGGACCTGATCCTGGATGCGCGCGCCAACGGGTTGAACATCCTGCCGCCCGACATCGGCTCGGGGCTGTGGCGCTTCGAGCCGGTGGACGATCGCACGGTCCGCTATGGGCTGGGTGCGATCAAGGGCACCGGCGCCGCCGCCATCGAACACATCATCGCGGTGCGGCAGGCCGCGCCGTTCCGTGGGCTGCTCGACCTGTGCCTGCGGGTGGACCGGCACGTGGTGAACCGGCGCGTGCTGGAGGCCCTGGCGCGGGCCGGTTGCTTCGACGCGCTGGAGCCGAACCGCGCCTCGCTGCTGGCTTCGGTCGGGCGGGCGATCGAGATGGCCGACAACGCGGCCGCGACCGCCGGGCAGGTCAGCCTGTTCGGTAGCGACGGCGGGCAGGGGCCTGCGCAGCTGGAAATGGTACCGGCGCGCCCCTGGTCCGAGCGCGAGCGATTGGCGCAGGAGAAGGTCGCGCTCGGCTTCTACTTCAGCGGGCACCTGTTCAGCGAGTTCGAGCAGGAGGCGCGCCGGATCGCGCCGACACGGCTGGCGGACCTGAAGCAGACGCGCGACAGTCTGCGCGTGTGCGGCATCGTCGTGTCGGTGCGTCAGCAGAACACGCGGCGCGGGCGCATGTGCGCGGTTCTGATCGATGACGGCACCGCCCAGCTGGAAGTGGCGGTGTTCTCGGAGCTGTACGAGCGCCGGCGCGCTCTGCTGAAGGAAGATGCGCTGCTGTTCGTGACCGGGCGGGCCCGCTTCGACGAGTTCGCGCAGCGGCTGGCGGTCACGGCGGACGACCTGATGGACCTGGCGCAGGCGCGCTGCGGCGCGCGCGCCGCGCTGCGGATCGAGATCCTGGGCAGCCAGGACACGGCCGGGCTGAAGGACGTGCTGGCGGCGTACCGCGCGAGCGGCGGGGGCGGCAACGGGACCAACGGCGGCGGCGCCGAGTCGGGGGCCGGCTGTCGCGTCGTGGTCGCGTATTCGAATGGCGCCGCCCGGGTCGAAATTCCTCTGCCGGATGCCTGGCGCGTGCGCGCCGAGGACCGACTGATCGCGGATCTGCGGGCGCAGTCGACCGTGCGCTCGGCCGAATTCGCCTACGCCTGAGGCCGACAAAGTTCGCCCATCGCACCGATCACACCCCGTCGCCCGGCGGCGGGCGCTGCGGACGATCGCGGTTTTCGAGGCCGCCAAGGGCGCCATCGCGCTGGCCGCCAGCCTGGGTCTGCTGAGTCTGCTGCGCCAGAACCTGCACCACCTCGCCGTGGACCTGATCGAGGACTTCGGCCTGAAGCCCGGCGGCCACTATCCTGCGATCATCCTGCACTACGCCGACGTACTGGCCGACACCAACCTGCAGGCGCTGATACTGCTGGCGGCCGGCTATGTTGTGCTGCGCTTTTTCGAGGCCTACGGCCTCTGGTATCAGCGCACCTGGGGCCAATGGCTGGGCGCGCTGTCCGGCGGCTTGTACGTTCCCTTCGAGCTATGGCATCTGGCGAACCGGCCGTCGCTGATCGGCGTTGTCGTATTGGTCAGCAATGTGGGAGTGGTCGGATTCCTGGTGTACCTGCTGTGGCGTGAGCGCCGCAAGGCGCCCTGGGTCGACTAGCAGGCGCCCGTGCCTTACCAGCCGACCGCTTGCCCATCCTTGCGAGGATCGGACCCGGCGCGGTAAAAGCCGTTGACCGCTCGCATGGCGTCGGGCTTTGCTGGATTCGGCGACGCCGTGAACATGATCGCCTGAAAGCCGCCCACGTCCGCGCCGTTGACCGATTTCACCGTGTGCCCCATCGCGGCGAGCTGCGACCCGACCAGGTCATACAGCGGCGACTCCATGCTCAATACGTTCGGAACCTGGCTGTGGCGGAAGCGCGCCATGTCGGCCGCGGCTTGCAGATTCGCGCCGAGGTCGAGAATACTCACCAGCGCCTGCGCATGACCTTGGGCCTGCATGTCGCCGCCCATCAGGGTAATGGTCATCAAGGGTTGCCCATCGCGCATCACGAACCCGGCCGACAGCGTGTTGAAGGGCCGCTTGTGCGGGGCGATCACGTTGGGGCTGGCCGGATCCAGCGTGAACAGCGCGCCGCGGTTGTGCAGCAGGAAGCCGTATCCGGGCACCGTGATCCCCGACCCGAACGAGTTGTAATTGCTGTTCACCCACGAAACCATGTTGCCCTCGGCGTCGGCCGCAGACAGAACGATCGTGTCGCCGGCCACTTCGGTGTTGCCATTCTGGCCCGGCGTCGAAGCTCGCTCGGGGTCGACCTTGTCGCACAGCGACGCTGCATAGGATTTCGAAAGCAGCCTGGCCACGGGGACGGAACTGAAGTCGGGGTCGGCGTTGTATTTGTACAGGTCGGCGTAGGCGAGCTTCTTCGCTTCCACCATCAGATGCCAGAACTTTGCGTTCGCGGGCCCAAGGGAAGCCAGCGATTGCCCCGGGACCCATCGCGGCACGCACGCTTCCAGGATGTTGAGCATCTCGTTGGTCGACCACGCCTGCGACGGCGGGGGCAGCTCGAAAATGTCGAAGCCGTGATACGTGCTCGCGGCCGGCTCGACCCACTCACCCTTGTAGTTGGCGAGGTCCTGCAGCGTCATGGTTCCACCGAGGGCGTCGGACTTGGCGACGATGGCCCTGGCGATCTCTCCCCGGTAGAAGGCATCGGCGCCACCTTTCTGCAGCAGCCGCAAGGTGCGCGCCAGATCGGGATTCCTGAAGACCTGGCCCGCTTCCGGAGACCGACCGTTGACGTACCACGTTTTGACGGAATCGGGATCCTTCTGCTGGCAGCACTCCTGCAGCGGCAGGGCATCGGGCAGGCGCCAGTCGTGTGCAATCCGCTCGGATATCGAAAATCCTTCTTCCGCATACTGCGCGGCCGGATCGAGGACCTCCTGGAAGCTCAGCTTCCCGAACCGCTTCAGCACCGCTTCCCAGCCCCATACGGTGCCCGGAACCGTCACCACCAGAATCCCATAGGGCGGCATGCCCGAAGTCGGCCCCCAGTTCTTTGGGTTCCAGTGGTAGCCGAGTTGGTTGAAGCGTTCGACGGTGGCTCCGGTGGGCGCCATCCCGCTCGAGTTCAAGACGTAGAGTTTGTGCTCCTTGGCGATGTAGATGACCGCAAAAAGATCCGAGGCGATGCCGACGCTCATGGGCTCCACCAGGCTCAGGAC
>Ga0137415_10001007_pt1 | contig 27769 bp, 21 predicted proteins | sample CZODoug3_1_1_16f_FD_183082 | JGI IMG/M metagenome (GOLD analysis project Ga0137415, IMG submission 183082) | Vadose zone soil fungal communities from Angelo Coast Range Reserve, California, USA - CZODoug3_1_1_16fungal (Hybrid Assembly) | ecosystem: Environmental > Terrestrial > Soil > Vadose...
TGCCGGGGGCTGTGCCCGAATTGCGGCGCGAACCTGAACCATGAAGAGTGCCGCTGTGAGACCCACGCGACGGACCCTCGAATGGCCCCTCTCGCGCGCCTCAAGCAGGACTGGCTCAAGAAACAATAGTTTCCCACCGGGCTGACAAGCCCGATATAATCCGCCCACTGAGGCGGCAACGAGGTGTATTGCTATGCCTAACCCAAAACGAAGGCATTCGAAGCGCAGGACCAGCACGAGGCGGGCGAACGATTTTTTGACCAAGCCTTCGCTGGCCAAGTGTCCGAATTGCCATGAAATGAAGCAGCCGCACCAGGTTTGCCCGCATTGCGGACATTACAAGGGCAAAGCGGCTCAAGAACCAGCTTCGTAAAGGATTGCAAGTTTCTCTCGCTTAGCCTGCGGACAAACATCCCATGATCACCATCGCCGTTGACGCCATGGGCGGAGACCACGCGCCACGCCCCGAGGTCGAAGGGAGTGTGCTGGCTGCACGCGAGTTCGGCGTACGTATTTTGCTTGTGGGCCAGCCGCAGGTCGTCCGCGCGGAGCTAACGAAACATGCCGCGCCAAACCTGCCCATCGAAATCGTGGCGGCCAGCGACGTGATCACCATGAACGATCATCCCGCGCAGGCTTTTCGCCGCAAGAAGGACAGTTCGGTGCACGTGGCGGCGCGCCTGGTGCGCGAGGCTAAGGCTGACGGCATGGTCAGCGCTGGAAATACCGGCGCGGTGATGACCGTGGCGAAGTTCTTGCTGGGAACTCTGGAATCGGTGGATCGCGTGGCTCTGGCCGCGCCTTTTCCGAACGCCAAGGGCGGCGTCTCCGTTTTGCTGGATGTTGGCGCGAACGTGGATTCCAAGCCGGAACACCTGGTGCAATTTGCGGTGATGGGCGAAGTCTATTACCGCGCGACTTTCGGTAACCGCCGGCCACGGGTCGGCTTGCTCTCGGTTGGTGAAGAGGAAATAAAGGGCAACGAATTGACCCGCGAGGTCTACACTCGGCTAAAGAAGAGTCCCGTGCATTTTGTCGGCAATGTCGAAGGCGGAGACCTTTTTTCCGGCAACGTGGACGTGATCGTCAGCGACGGATTCGTTGGCAACATCGCGCTCAAGATTTGCGAAGGCTTGGCCTTTCAAATTTTTGGCTTGCTGCGCAGATCCATCAACAGCTCGCTGGTTTCGCAGGTGGGTGGGATGCTTTCGAAAGGCGCCTTCAAGGCCCTGAGAAAAACGATCGATTACACGGAGTACGGCGGCGCGCCGCTGTTGGGCGTGCGCGGCGTCTGCGTCATCGGCCACGGACGTTCGAATGCCAACGCCGTGAAAAACGCCATTCGCGTGGCCGCGGGACTCGCCCGCGCGGGCATGAACGAGAAAATCGAACAGGAGCTCTCCGCCGCCGCGGTTGTCGCGTGACGGCGCGAGAGAAGGATTAGTTATGGGCAAAGTCGCATTTGTCTTTCCGGGGCAAGCTTCGCAATACCCGGGCATGGGCAAGGAACTGGCGGGAAAATATCCGGCGGCGAAAGCCGTTTTCAACGAGGCCGACGAAGCCTTGGGCTTCTCGATTTCGAAGATGTGTTTCGAGGGCAACGAAGAAGAACTCAAGCTGACGGCCAATACGCAGCCTGCGATTTTGACTTGCTCCGTGGCCGTGTTTCGTGTGCTGGCGGAGAAGGGCCTCACGCCGGATTTCGTGGCCGGACACAGCCTCGGTGAATACTCCGCGCTGGTGGCCGCGGGCGCGCTGAAATTTGCGGATGCCGTGCAGCTCGTTCGCAAACGCGGCACGTATATGCAGGATGCGATTCCAGCAGGTGTTGGCGCGATGGCTGCAATTATGGGATTGTCGCCGGCCGTGGTTGCCGATGCCTGCAAGCGCGCGGCACAAAGCGAGATTTGCTCGGCGGCAAATTTGAACTCCCCGGATCAGACGGTCATCTCTGGGCACGCCGGCGCGGTGAAACGCGCGGTGGAGATTGCTTCGCAGCTCGGCGCCAAGCGCGCCGTGATCCTCGCGGTTTCCGCACCGTTCCATTCGGCCCTGATGATGCCCGCTCAGGAAAAGCTGGAGAAAGACTTGAAGCAAACTGCGTTTGGCCCACTGCGCGTCCCGCTTGTCACCAACGTGGATGCCGACACCATCGAAACGGGCGACGAGGCTTGCCATGCCTTGATCCGCCAAGTCACTATGCCGGTGCGCTGGGAAGAATCCGTCCGGCTGCTGATCGATGAGGGCGTGAACACCTTTGTGGAAGTCGGCCCCGGACGCGTGTTGACAGGACTGCTGCGGCAGATCGAACGCTCCGTGGCCACACTGAACGTGGAAGACGAGAAAAGTTTGGCCGCCACGGTCGAGAAAATCGCCGGCGCAAGGTCGGATGCCGCGTGAAGCCGCTGTAGCGTAGGTCTTTGGAACGGCACACGAGCAGCCTTCACTTGTAATCCTGAGCGAAGCGAGGGATCTGCTTTTTCGGAATTACGAGAGGGACGCAGCTTGAATCTGGGGTCGACTATTAGTGGAACACAATGTTTAGCCTGAAGGACAAAGTTGCTCTAGTGACTGGCGCGTCGCAAGGCATCGGCCGCGACACCGCGCTGGCGCTCTCAGAGGCGGGTGCCAAAGTCGCTGTTGCCGCGCGCAATGAAGAGAAACTCGCAGTGCTGGCGAACGAGATTGTCGGGATAGAAGGTGGTCAGGCGTTCGCGGTAAAAATGGACGTGGCCGACGCTGACCAGGTAAAAGCTGGCTTTAAGCAGGTACTCGATAAATTCGGCCGCTTGGATATTCTGGTGAACAACGCGGCCATCACCCGCGACGGCCTGGCCCTGCGCATGAAGCAGGACGACTGGGAAGCCGTCCTTCGAACGAATTTGACCGGCGCTCACCTGTGTATCCAGCAAGCCCTTGCCACCATGATGCGCGCGCGTTCGGGCCGGATTATCAATATCGCCTCCGTCGTCGCGCAAATGGGCAACGCCGGCCAGGCCAACTACGTCGCCGCAAAAGCCGGTTTGATCGGATTGACGAAAGCTATCGCCATCGAAATCGCTTCGCGCAATATTACTGTGAACGCCGTTGCCCCCGGCTTCATCAAGACGCCTATGACGGATGTTTTGCCCGATAAGGTGAAAGAAGAGTTGAACACGCGCATTCCTCTGGGCCGTATGGGTTCTGCGCGCGACGTAGCCGCCGCGATTGTCTTTCTAGCCAGCGACGAGGCCGGCTACATCACCGGCCACGTCCTCGACGTGAACGGCGGCATGTATCTGGCCTAACCGAATGCTTCAAAAGAAAGAATCTCGACGAATTCAAACTGAGGTCAGACGTGTGTTGATGGAAAGCTGGGACCCAATCGGAATCTCTAATCAGACAGCCTGTCTGGACGAGTATGACAGCTATATTGGTGGGGCTATCGGGCTTCTCTTAAAGAACGCATCGGGCGAAGAACTCGCGGAATATTTCCGGCGGATTGTGCAGGAGAGAATGGAACTGTCGTCCGACGAAGATGCCATTGCGAACACGGTCAAGGCGCTGAGGGGAATTCCCCTGACTTAACCTGCGAATTTCAGCGGCCTTTGTCGGATGGTCCCAAAGTTGACCTTGGGGGGCGGGGTAAATAGAATGGGCAGGTTGCTCAGAGGGGTCCAAACCAACGATTTTGGCGCGGCTGTACTCCGCGCGCGTAGTGCAGGCTGCTAAGCCTGGGACAAGAAGACACAAGTCGAAAGTTAGTGCGATTAACGATCGCGGAGGAACAGGAATGGCCAGCGTAGAAGAACGCGTTAAGCAGATTATCGTCGAGCAGCTCGGCGTGGATGAGGCGGAAGTCACGCCCACGGCATCGTTCGTGGACGACCTGGGGGCGGATTCGCTCGACCAGGTGGAATTGGTGATGGCGTTTGAAGAAGCCTTCGGCATCGAAGTGCCGGACGAGGACGCCGAAAAAATGACCACCGTGAAAGACGCCGTCGAATACATCGACAAACACGCCAAAGGTAAGTAAGCCACGGAAATTTCACCTCAACAGGGAGCATTGAACACTTGACTCGCCGAGTCGTGGTTACGGGTGTTGGACTGGTCTGCGCGCTGGGTATCGGCACGGAGGAATCGTGGAAGAACCTCGTGGCCGGGCAGAGCGGCATCGGACCGATCACGCAGTTCGATACCAATGGATTCGACTGCAAATTCGCGGGCGAGATCAAAAATTTTGATCCCTTCCAGTGGATCGAGAAAAAAGAATTGAAAAAGATGGGCCGCTTTATCCAGGTGGCCCTGGCCGGCGCCGATTTTGCCGTGAAATCCGCTAATTGGAAACCTGAAGATTCCGACCTCGATGAAGTGGGTGTTTACGTTTCCTCCGGCATCGGCGGCTTCGATATCATCGAGCGCGAGCACTGGAAACTGGTGCAAGGCGGCCCGGGCAAGATTTCCCCTTTCTTTATTCCTTCCGCAATCGTCAATCTTGCGTCTGGCCATATTTCGATTCGCTACGGCGCGCGCGGACCGAATTCCGCCACCGCCACGGCGTGCTCCGCTTCCGCGCATGCCATCGGTGATTCGTTCAAGATTATCGAACGCGGCGCTGCGGAAATGATGATCTGCGGCGGCACGGAAGCAACCATCACGCCGATGGGCGTGGGCGGATTCGCAGCCATGAAGGCGCTTTCTACGCGCAATGACGACCCCACTCACGCGAGCCGTCCTTGGGATGCAGGCCGCGATGGATTTGTGGTAGGTGAGGGCGCGGGAATTCTCACCCTCGAATCGCTGGAACACGCGCAGAAGCGCAACGCGCCGATCCTCGCGGAAATCGTCGGCTACGGCATGTCCGGCGACGCGTACCACATCACTCAACCCGCGGAGAATGGCGACGGCGCTTACCGTGTTATGAAAGCTGCCATCAAGGACGCGAAGCTTTCCCCGGACGACATCAGCTATGTGAACGCGCATGGCACTTCGACTCCCATCGGCGACGCTCTGGAAACTGTCGCTCTCAAGAGAGTTTTTGGCGAGCGCGCCAAGAAAGTGCCCGTCAGTTCAACAAAATCCATGACCGGGCATTTGCTCGGCGGCGCGGGTGGATTGGAAGCAGGCATCAGCGTGCTGGCGCTGCGCGACCAAATTTTGCCTCCCACAATCAATTACGAAACTCCCGATCCCGAATGCGATCTGGATTACGTGCCGAATCATGCGCGCAAAGCGTCGGTGGAATACGCGCTTTCAAATTCCTTTGGCTTTGGCGGCACCAACGCCGCGCTGATTTTCAAGCGTTGGTCCGGCAAATAGCATCCTTCTGCGCGTGTCACGATAGAGTCAGGCTCAGAGAAGGAAGAACTCCGTGAACATCATCGTGTGCATCAAGCAAGTTCCGGCGAAAGACGCGCCGCTGGCCATCGCCGGAAATTGGATCAAGGAATCGGACATTGGCTTCGAAATGAACGAGCCGGACAGTTACGCCCTCGAAGAAGCCTTGCGGCTGAAGGAAAAACACGGCGGAGAAGTGGTCGCGCTTTCCATGGGCCCCGAGCGCGTCAAGCAGACCATCAAAGAAGCGCTCGCCAAAGGCGCGGACCGCGGCATTCATGTCGTGGACGACAATTTCGCGCAGCTCGATCCGCTGGGTTCGGCGAAAGCCCTGGCCGCCGCCATTCGAAAGGAAAAAGCGGATTTGGTTTTGACCGGATTGCAGAGCGACGACCATGGCTTCGGCCAGACCGGCGTTTTGCTGGCCGGGCTGCTGGATTTGCCGCATGCCACCATCATCATGGCCATCGAAGTTGCTGATGGAAAAATGAAATTGAAGAGAGAGCTGGAGGCCGGATGGTTTCAGCATCTCGAATGTCCACTGCCGGCGGTGCTCTCGATTCAATCCGGCATCAACAAAGTACGCTACGCCACTCTGAAGGGCATCATGGCCGCCAAGAAAAAAGAGATTGCTGCGGCCTCGCGCGAGTCGCTCGGGGTCTCGCATGAACCCACGCAGAAGATTGAAAAAATCTATGTGCCGACTAAAACCAAAAAAACGGAATTTCTCACCGGTACACCCAAGGAAGTTGCCACAAAACTGGTTGAAAAACTGAAGTTCGAAGCGCGGGTGATCTAGCCATGAAAATTCTTGTCATCACCGAGCTGCGGCAAGGAAAGTGGAACAACGCAAGCTTCGAGACGCTGGCCGCGGCCCAGCAAATCGCCAAGGATACTTCGAGCGCGGTAAGCGCCCTGGTGATTGGCAAAGATATTGCGGCGTTCGCGGAGGAGCTAGCCGGGAAAAATGTCGCCGAAGTTCTGCGCGTCGAGCACAACTTGCTCGAAGCGTACACGCCTGATGGATACTGCGTGGCGCTGAAACAAGTAGTCGAAAACGCCAAGCCGAATTTAGTCTTGTTTCCGCACACGTATCAGGTGCGCGACTTCGCGCCAAAACTGTCCGCCATGCTCGGCAAAGGCATGATCGGAGACTGCACCGGCTATCGCAATGAAGGTGGCAAGCTCGTTTTCGTGCGCCAGATGTTCCAGGGAAAAACCGCCGCGGATGTCACATTTACGGGAGCGGCGCCGTGGTTCGCATCTTTTCAGTCGGGAGCGTTTCGCGCCGATTTGCTCGCGGCGCATCCTTCGGAAAAAGCACCGGTAAATTCTGTGACCGTCTCGCTGAGCGCGGAACAAATTCGAACTAGGCCGCTCGATCTCTTCAAAGAAGTAAAGTCTGCCGTGGATTTGACGCAAGCGCCCTTGATTGTCGCCATCGGCCGCGGCATCAAAGCGCCCGAAAATATTCCGCAAGCCGAAGCGCTCGCAAAAGCACTGGGCGGCGAGATCGCCGCGTCCCGCCCCATTTGCGATGAAGGCTGGCTCCCCATGGAGCGCCAAATCGGCAGCTCCGGCCAAACCGTCGCGCCCAAGCTCTATCTGGCGCTGGGCATCAGCGGCGCCATTCAGCACGTCGTCGGCATGAAGGGTGCCCGCACTATCGTCGCCATCAACAAGGATGCCAACGCCCCCATCTTCGAAATAGCAGACTATGGTATCGTCGGCGACATCTTCGAAATCATGCCCGCCCTTACCGAAGCCCTCGAAAGAGCCAAGTCCGGATAGTGCCCCTATGGCGGCCACTTGGCGTATACTTTGTGAAACGTTATGAAATTTGAAGATTACAAGATCATTCTTTACCGCCAAGACGACGGGTCTTGGGTCGCCGAGATTCCCTCCGTTCCCAGTTGCTACGCCCTCATGGACACCCGGGAAGAAGCCCTTGCGGAGCTTGTTCAGGTTTTCAACATGGTTGCCGAATCCTACAGGGAAAAAGGTATCCCACTCCCCGCCGACACAACCGAGATCGTTAATGCCTAGCGCGAAGGCGCGGGACTTCCAAAGAGTTGCGGTATTCCTCGGCTTCCTTCTCAAACGCACTTCCGGCGGTCACGAGCATTGGGAACACCCTGATGATCGTTTATTGACTATTCCAATCCATGGCGGACGAGAGATCGGACCGCCACTTTTGCTTTAAGATCTTGCACCAGTTGGGAATTACCTTGGAACAGTTTCAAAGCTGCGCTGACCGGCTTTCCTAACGTATTTGCTAGAATCGAATGACCACATGACCATCCAGCGCGAACAACTCGAAGCAGACGTGCTCATCGTCGGCGCGGGGCCGGCGGGGCTGGCATGCGCGCTGCATCTGGCGAATCTCATCAAGAAGCACAACGCGTCGGGTGCGAAGCCAGAACTCTCGACAGAAAATATTTACGTGCTGGAAAAAGGACGCGAGATTGGCGCTCACCAGCTTTCCGGCGCAATCATGAACCCGAAAGCGCTGGCGGAGTTGGTTCCCGATTTCGAAAAAAGCGCGCCGCTGGATACGCCGGTGACGGATGACGCGGCGCTGCTTTTCACGAAGGGCTCTTCATTCCGGTTTCCGATTACGCCGCCACCGTTCAGGAACAAAGGCAATTACGTCGTGTCGCTGAGTAAGGTGACCAAGTGGCTCGGCGGGTTGGCGGAAGCCGCAGGTGTCAACGTCTTCAAGGAATTTGGCGGGGCCGAGCTGGTGTACGAAGGCGATGGGATCGCCGGAGTCATCACGGAAGACAAAGGCGTTGACAAAAACGGCAAGCCCAAAGACAACTACACGCCGGGTTACGAGTTGCGCGCGAAGGTTACCGTGCTTGCCGAAGGCACGCGCGGGTCGCTGACAAAAAAACTAGTCGAGAAGAAAAAGCTCGACAACATCAATCCGCAAAGCTACGGCATCGGCATCAAGGAATTGTGGGACGTGCAGCCAGGGCGGATCGCGCCGGGTTACGTGGCGCACACACTGGGATGGCCGGTTTCAACAGACATGTACGGCGGTGGGTGGATTTACGGGCTTTCCAATAACCGCGTGTCGATCGGACTAGTGCTGGCGCTGGAGTACGCGGACCCGCAGTTCGATCCGCACGCGGCGTTTCAAACCTGGAAGACGCATCCGTTTCTCAAAAAATTGCTTGATGGCGGAAAGCTCGTTCGCTACGGCGCGAAATCGCTGCCCTACGGCGGCTGGTACGCGATGCCGCGGAATTACCTCGACGGCGGACTGGTCATCGGAGATTCCGGAAGTTTCCTCGATTCGCAGCGGCTGAAAGGCATTCACCTGGCGATAAAGAGCGGAATGCTGGCGGCGGAAACGATATTCGACGCGCTGACGGCAGGCGACACTTCATCGAAAACGCTGAGCGCCTTCCCGAAAAAAATCGAGCAAAGCTACATCAAGAAAGAGCTGTGGCAGGTGCGGAATTTTCACCAGTCGTTCCAACATGGAATGCTCGGCGGATTTTTTCACACTGCCTTTCAGCAGATCAGCGGCGGGCGCGGGCTGATCGATCCGATGCCCGCGCACGCGGGGCACGAAGCGTATAAAAAAATCAACGGGCGGTCGGCTCCCGAGCGATTCAAGGGCGATGGCAAGCTGACGTTTGACCGGCTGACGGATGTGTATCACTCCGGGACGCGGCATGAGGAAGATCAGCCATGCCATCTTCGCGTCGCGGATACAAACATTTGCGCAACAAAGTGCGTCGAAGAGTACGGCAATCCCTGCCAGTATTTCTGCCCCGCGGCCGTTTACGAAATGGCCAAGGAAACGAATGGCGGCGTGAAATTGAAAATCAGCGCCGCGAATTGCGTCCATTGCAAGACCTGCGACATCGCCGACCCCTACCAGATCATCGATTGGGTGGTGCCGGAAGGCGGCGGCGGCCCGAACTACGAAGGCATGTAGCGGACATTGGGCTCCTCACGCTCCTCACGGTAACAATCCAAATACGGTCAACTCTGTTTGCGTGCCAACGTAAACCCTTCCGTTTGCGACAGTGGGAACACAGAACTTGACAGCACTTCCAGCGGCATTGGAGGCGCCGGTGGTTGAATCGCTATGGTAAAGCTCCGTGGCCAGGTTTGTCGCGTCGTACGCGTACAAGATGGCCGGAGCATTCGCTGATCCGGCGGGCGTTCCGTTACTATGGGTGTCCAGCGCCCAGACAATTCCGTTTGTGACGCTCGAAGAGGACACCGACGGAGTTACGCCAGGAAATCCGAAGGATATCGAGGATTGGGAAGAGGCAACTGTAGTGAACTTGCTGGTGGCAGGGTTCAGGGCAAAGGCCTTCAACTGTTGGCTCACTCCGCCGATATACATGGTGTTCTGCCAAAAGGCCGCTGTGGAATAGATCATGCCCCCCAAATCGAATGCCTGCACGACTTTGTCAGGGCTTGCGTTCTGTCCCATGCTGTCACGGTTCACAACGTAGACCTGTCCTAGTTGATTCGTTCCTTTGCCGCCGCCGATTAAGATGTGCGGAAAGGCGGAGGTTGGCAAATCCACTAATACGACGGCGCCGCCCGCCCCCAAGTCAAGATCGGAAGCATCAAGGGTGCCTTGCACGAACGGAGTGAACCAGTCTTGGAGCACTAAGCTGCTGCTCAATTTCAGAATACTATCGCCAAAGTCTTTTGCTCCATCGTAGTCACCGTTACCGGTGATCACATACAGATTATTGTTGCTGTCAAAGGCCGGAGCGCCCCCGGACATCCAGATGCCGCTTTCCCGGCCGTTTGGAGAATCATTGAAAGTAGAAACCATGGCGAGAGTAGCGGCAGTGAAGCCCATCATCCAGCCGTGATACGGCTGGATATCGCCATGAGAAGCCCAAGCGACGTACACGGTGCCGTTCGCGAGCGCGAGCCCTGGTCGCTGCCCTTCCCGAAGCGGGCAGAAGGGAACATTCCCCGAAGTGCTCGTGCAACCAACGCTGCTGTCCCCCGTATCGCCGGAGCCGGGTACAGTAATCGCTGGGGTGATATCTAGCGCGGGAACCTTGTCACTTCCGTCAGCCAGACTGATTGCGTGCAAGCGTTGGTGGTAGCTTGCAGATGGTTCCTTGGTTTTGACCACGGCGTACAGTGTTTTGCTCACGGGATCGATTACTGGTGTACCAGTGATTCCGATTAGCTTATTGATGTCGTCGGTCCCCGTATCGGCAGAGGGGACCGCGGTGACTCCGGCACTCAGGAAGCTTGTTTTCCAGTACTGGTGACACGGACTGGCATCGGCGTCAAACGCATAGACGCTGTCGTTTTGGGTCGCGACAAAAATCACGTTATGGGTGCCACCTCCAATCGGGACGTTGGGCATCCACAGTGGCTGTGCATATACTTCGCCGTCCACGGGGCACGAGAAAAGCTTGCCGAACGTCGCAGTCTTGACGCTCGATGTGGTTAAGGCGAACTCGTGGGTGTTGACGCCATCGCGTGAGGGATTGTTGTGATAGGTAGTGACGCCGGCGAGGTCAGTCACACCGATAGGCGCAGTGGCATTCTTGGTGACATCGGCGTTACTGACGGCGGTAATCGTGTGGCTGCCCCCGATCGCGCCGGTAGTGGGCGGTGTGTACTTCCCGGTTGCATCGATGGTGCCAAGAGAAGCTGCATTGCCGCCGGGAGTGCCGTCGACTTGCCATGAGACGGTCATATCGTTTGCTCCCGTCACGGTCGCAACAAACGTCTGCGTTTGCCATTTGGCGATCGCCGCGCGCGCCGGGCTAATTGTCACTGCCGTGGTGCCCGGGTTGGGCGTGATGGTAATGGCCGCGGGGGCAGTTCGAGCAGTATCGGTCACCGAGGTGGCCGTCAGAGTCACGGACGGGTTGGCCGGGACGCCGGAAGGTCCGGTGTATTTGATGGGTGCTCCGGAAGCGCTGGCATTCGTCGACAGCATTCCGCAGCCTGGCGAACAACTTGACCCCGACTGCGTGAGCGTCCACTGAACACCCTTGTTTGCCGTGTCGTTTTGCACCGTTGCGGTGAAAAATTGAATTGCGTTGAACTGCACGTTGACCGGGGTGGGAGCGACGGTAACCGCGACCGGGGCCGTCACGGTAATGGTCGCGACTTTAGACTTTGTGGTATCTGCGGCCGAAGTGGCTGTAAGAGTAACGCCAGTCGGGTTGGGTTGGCTCGAGGGGGCCGTATATGTGATGGGTGTACCTGATGCACTGGAAGTGGCCGAAAGTGAGCCACAAGCCGCACCCGTGCAGCCTGCGCCCGATAGGGCCCAAGTGACGCCCTTGTTTTGCGAATCGTTTTGCACCGTGGCCGTAAAGCTCTGCGTGCCAATTCCAGCCTGAACCGATGCCGCCGTCGAGGACAGCCCAACCTGGATGGGCGGGGGAGGAGTGTTGGAGCTGCAGCCGGTCATTCCAATAATGAGAGTCAAAGAGAAGAAAACGGCATAAGAAAATACACGCAGGACGCGGTTCCCAAGAGCTGGTTTCACGTGGATCCCCTTTGGTCGCTACTTTTTGACCCTGAAATAGGCGAAGAAGCGCTTCGCAGGAGTGAGGGCTTCGTCGTTAGGAAAAAAGTATCACGGATTCAGCTGGCGCTGGATGGTTACGAAGGGGTAAGTGCCCGACTGTTCCACCCTACCGTGCGGTGGCGGGAGAACCACAGGTCACTAGCTGCTGGACCACAACTTGCGGACGAAGTTTCGTACACGATCAACGAGGGAAGCGCTGCCAGGGGCAGCCGGCTTCGCAGAATTCGTTGCCGCGACCGGCGGCGTGACGGAAGCCACAGCGACACCTTCCACGCGGCCCTGGAAAATAAGCGTGGGCCGCACACGCACGCGGCGCACCAAAATAATCATTCTCGGGTCGATCTCCGGCTGGACCTTAGCGTTGGCGTCATACACCAGCGGCGGCATAAAAACTTGGTAGATGGGCTCTTCCTTGGCTGGGGACGCGTCGACTAGCGTTGGCTGAGCGTTCGGCTTCGCGGCGGCGGCTTGCTTGCGCGCTTCCTCGGCGCTAGCGAGCTGGCTGACTTGGGGCGGCGTAGCTCTAGCGATTTGTAATTCGCAGGCACACTGGCCCGCGCTGGTGCGAAGGCCCTCGAGCTGACCGTTAGGCAGAAGCACGTCTCCGGCCTGGGGAATCAGGACGCTCTGCCCCGTCAACTGCTGCTCCACACGGATGGCCCCGCGCATGGCGCGGATGCACATGGCGCCGGAGGCGTTGAAGCCAACGAGGGCGTCTCGCGGCCCGTCGCCGATGGCGACCGTCTGCGCCTGAATCTGTGGAGTATAGATGTTCACGGCAAGGTGATCTTCGACGCGCACGTGAATCGTGCCGGTATCGAGCGCGATGGTGAGCGAGCCGCCGGACTTGAGTACCGAGAGGTGCGCGGGACCGCAAATGCTGATCTGGCCGCCTTCCACAAGGTCGATGCGCGCCGTGCCGGATTTAACGCGCACGTCGCCGCCGCTGTGCAGGACGGTCCTCACCTGTCCTTGCAGGACCTCGGCGCTCATTGGTCCAGTCACGCTGATGGACTCGCCTTCAATGACGCCCACAGCATCGGTAAGTGCTTGATCGGTGCGCGCAGCACCTGCGGCGATCAACGCCGCACAGAGGATGGCTAGGCAAGCCGCAGGAAGCAGAGCGCGACGCCAGCGCGAGATCGAATTGGAAATGGCCATCACCCGGTGACGCTCCAAGCCGCGGAGATTGAAAGTCTCGCCTATACTATACGTCGAGTGATTTGCAGCCGCCTAGAGGGATGATGACGACTCCAGACGCAGCGGTCGAAGCCACGGAAAAAGCTGAGCAGGAACCGGTGAACGTGCATTACGACACGCGGCTGCCGGACTTGCCGTGGTCGCGGCGCATCCAGATTCCCATCATCGCCGCGGCGGTCTACAGCGTGATTCGAATTCTGGGGCCAACACTTCGTTACGAAGTACTGGGATGGCAGCACGCGGAGCGGGTATATGTTGCAAAGAAGCAATGTATCTGGGCCTTTTGGCACCGCATCATCATTCCGATTGTGTGGTGGTACCGCAATCACGGCGTGGTGGTGATGAACACGACGGCGTTCGACGGGCAATGGACGCGCAAGGTCATTGAGTGGCTGGGATTCGGTACAGCCCAAGGGAGCTCTTCGCGCGGCGGATTACGCGGCCTTGCGGTGATGGCGCGGCGGCTGGAAGAAGGGGTGGATTGCGCGTTTACAATTGACGGACCGCGCGGGCCGCGCTACGTGGCCAAGCCCGGACCGGTAATGCTGGCGCGCAAAACGGGATGTCCCATCATGGTTTTTCACATCGGCGTGGAGCATGGGAAAACATTCGAACGAACGTGGGACCTTTTTTTAATGCCGAGACCCTTTTCGCGAACGGTGATTTTGTTCGCGCCCCCGATTTACGTTCCGGCTGACGCCAATGCGGAAGTGATAGAAGCGAAACACGCGGAAATGCAGCGCGAATTGGAACGCGTTCGCGATATTGCGGAGGGCTGGTTTTCGCTGAACGAAGAAGCTCGCGCGCAGCATCGCGCCGCATTCAAGCAGTGAGTGGCGAGGGTCGACCGCGGGGCATCCGCAGCGCGGCTGCCCGTACACGGTAGAAAGTCTAATTGCCGGTGCGTTCGCCGAGCTTGACAGGAACGTCCATCTTCTTGCCCCCGCGGTACAGCGTTACCTTCACGGTATCGCCTGGCCGCTTCCGGTTGAGGAGCACGTTCACGTCGAATTGATTCGCGACTTTTTGTGAATCAATTGCGACAATGACGTCACCACCGATGTGAATTCTTCGCATGCCAGCCTGCGCGACGCGATTTCCACCTTGAATGCCGGAGGCGGCGGCCGGCCCGCCCTCCGTTGTTTTCTCCACAAGCAAGCCCTCTTTCACAGGCAAGTCCAGCGCTTCGCTCAGCCAGCCGCTGACAGGCCACGTTTCAACTCCGAGGAATGCGCGGTGCACGTGGCCATCGGTGATCAGATCGTTGGCGATATTTTTTGCCGTGTTAATGGGAATGGCGAAGCCGATGCCGGCTGTGGTGCCACTGGGCGTGTAAATCGCGGAGTTGATGCCGATGACCTGGCCGTGCGTATTGATGAGCGGGCCGCCGGAATTGCCGCGATTGATGGCCGCGTCGGTTTGAATGGCCTCGTCAATGAAAGTGGTCTGGCTTGTCTGCACGGTGCGTCCGAGCGCGCTGACCACCCCGGTGGTGAGTGTCGACTGAAACCCGAAGGGATTGCCGATGGCAAGAACTTTCTGACCGACTTGCAGCGCGCTCGAATCTCCCAGCGTCAGCGCGACGAGGTGCTTTCCTTTGGGATCGACTTTTACGAGTGCGACATCATTGCGTTGGTCGGCGCCGATGAATTTTGCCGGATAGCGCGATTGATCGCCAAGCACCACTTCGATGGACTGCGCGCCTTCCACCACGTGAAAGTTCGTAAGGATGTAGCCGCGCGCGTCAATCACAAAGCCCGAGCCGGCGCCTTCGACGGGTACCGGATCCATGAAGAAATCATATTCCGTGGCCTTGGTGAGAATGTTGGCCACCGCCGGCGAGGTTTGCCGGTAGATTCGCACGTTGATGGATTCATCGTCAGTCAAGCTGGCATCGCGTTGCGCGCTCGCGGTAAGAGAGCCGCCGCTGGGCAAGGCCTCAACTTTGGTCGGTTCGTGGAGGCCGTATCGCGCTCCGGCCCAATAGGCGCCGAGAATCAGCACCAGCGCGGCGAGCACGATGCGCGCGCGGTGCGAAGTGTTTACTGCGGTCATGGCTGTCGTCCCCTTCCTTCTGATCCACTCGATGACCATAGTATAAGGAAAATTGCGAAGCGGGTCACCGCGCCATCGGGAGGCGGCTTACCGCCCCATCGCCAGATGGCTTACCGCCCCCATCGCTAGATGGGTTACCGCACCGTCTGGCTGTGGCGGAGCTTTGTGGCCAGCGCCTCGACCTGGCCGCGAGTTTCTTCGAGAGAGCCGGAGCAGTCGATTTTCTCGGTGGCCAGGCGAAGTTTTTCCTCGACGGGAAGTTGCGCAGCGATGCGGCGGCGGGCTTCCACTTCGCTGAGCCCTCGCGCGAGGAGCCGCTCGAGTTGCTGCTCGGGACGGCACCACGCGACCACCAGGCCATCTAGATTTTTGTGAATGCCGGATTCGATTAGCAGGGCGGCTTCAACGAAGACCGCGTCGCGAATCCCAGCCCGCTTCCACACCTCGAATTGGCTGAGGATCACTTCCGCCACGCGCGGATGGACGATGGCGTTGAGGCGGTCCAGCTTGGCGCGGTCGGCGAAGACGATGGCGCTGAGTTTTGCGCGATCGACGCGGCCACCAGCGGCGATCACCGTCTGCCCAAATTCCTGAATGACTTCGCCGTAAGCGGGCTGGCCCGGCTCGATCAGCTTGTGCGCCAGCGAGTCGGCGTCGAGGACCGCGAATCCCATTTCGCGCAGCATCGCGGCGACGGCGCTTTTGCCGCTGGCGATTCCACCAGTCAGTCCGAGTCGGAGCATGTTCGCGAATTATCGCGCAGTTGCGGTCGATTGCGTGGCGGAAAATTTTGGCGAGGCTCGGCGCAGGCGGGCGGCTTTTACCGTGTTGCTCATGAGCATGGTGATGGTCATGGGGCCGACGCCGCCGGGCACAGGCGTGAGCGCTCCGGCGGTGTTGATAGCGTTAGGATGGACGTCACCGACAAGGGCGCTGCCCTTCGCGCGGAATTTTTCGAGGCGGTCCGGAAAGTTTTGAAACAGGCGCTCGGCTTCCTTGGGATCCGTAACGCGGTTGGTCCCCACGTCGATGACCGTCGCGCCAGCACTGCCTGCCGAGCCGGACGCGCTTGCCGAGGCGAGCTTGATCCAGTCCGCCTGCACGAAGCCCGCTTTGCCCATCGCGGCGACGATGATGTCGGCGCGCCGCACGACGTCCGGCAGATCGCGCGTCTTGGAATGGCAAATCGTGACGGTGGCGTTGGCGTGCATCAGCAGCAGCGCCATCGGCTTGCCGACGATGTCGCTGCGGCCCAGCACCACGGCGTTGGCGCCTTCGATCTGGATATCATTGCGGCGCAGAATTTCCATGCAGCCCGCGGGAGTGCAGGCCACCAAGCCGGGGCGTCCGCTGATGAGTCGGCCAAGATTGACGGGATGGAAGCCGTCCACGTCTTTGGCCGGATCGACGGCTTCGAGGATGCGCTTGGTATCCACCTGCGGGGGAAGCGGAAGCTGCACAAGAATCCCGTCAACGTCGTTGGCGCGATTCAAATCTTCAATGACGGCAAGCATCTCGAGCGTACTGGCGGTAGCCGGAGGCGTTAGGAGAGCGCTGGAGAGCCCAATCTCTTCGCAAGCCGCGATTTTGCTTTTCACGTACATCTGCGACGCCGGATTTTCGCCCACAAGAACGGCCGCCAGCCCGGGCCGCACGCCCGCGGCCGTCAACAAGCGCACCTCATCTTTCAATTCGGCGAAGATCTGGTCGCGAATTTTCGTCCCGTCAAGGATCCGCGCGATCATTCCCAGCTCGCTTTCTTGTCCGAAGCGCAAGCAGCATCGCCGATAATAGCACACGGCCGCACGCAGGCTTTGATGGCGTGGGCGGAATTCCAAAATGGGAAGAATACCCGTACACCCCCAGTGTTTTCGTAAGAATGGTAAATAAAGGGTTTGCGGGATACGGAACTTGGAAGAGTGTATGGAAGATGGAAGATGGAAGATGGGTGGACAGTCGGCGGGAAGAGGATTGAGAGAAATATCTGGCTTGAAGGATGCTAAGCCAAGGAAAGAGGCGAGAGGGCGGCGAGGATGTTGAGCGACGCCTTCCGACAGGGTCGGAATCTTCGATCGGGGTTCGGCGCAAGCAACCATATAAAAGGATAGCACGGACTAATCAAGTTGTTAAGTGTTTTGCAGTGAAAAGTCGAAATTGAGGGTCGAACGGTTATGAATGGAACGCGCCGAGCACTCCATGTGCCGATGAAATCCTGAGAGGAAGACATCGTCTTACTCGTTCTTGTGATTCAAGGACGTGGTGCGGAAAAGTAAAGTGACGATACTCGCCATCCGTTATTCTTGTTAATCGATAATTTCAGAATCACGCGATGTGCCAGGGCAAAGCGCACCTCACAACCCCCATACGTGGGTGACCTGCCCTCGGTCTTTGAGGGCGGGGCTTTTGATTGCTTTTTCCTTGCCCGCCTTTACTTACACTGAGCCTCGAAGCGCCTGCTCTAAGAGCGTAGAATCTGAGCCCGCGGGGGAACATGATGGCACTGTTTGGAGATGGCGGGCGGAGGGAGTTGGAGAAGAAGGCGAAGGAGGAGGGGCGTTTGCCGCCGGGGCAGTCGCTGACCCTGAAGTGGCCGGTGCTGCATTACGGAAGCGTGCCACACTTCGATGCAGCGAAATGGGACTTCAAGATCTCCGGGCTAGTGGAAGAGCCGGTGCGGCTGACGTGGGAGGAGTTTCGGGCGCTACCGCAAACGGAAGTGACTTCGGATTTTCATTGCGTGACGCGCTGGAGCCGGCTGGACAACCGCTGGAGAGGCGTGCTGTTTACGGATGTGCTGAAGCTGGTGAAGAAAAAGCCGGAGGCGCAGTTTGCGCTGGTGCTGGCGGAAGAAGGTTACACAGCGAACGTGCCGCTGGCGGATTTGCTGCGGCCGGATGTGCTGTTCACGTTTGAGCATGACGGAGAGCCGTTGACCGCGGAACACGGCGGACCGTTGCGGCTGATCGTGCCGCATCTCTACGCATGGAAAAGCGTGAAGTGGGTGCGCGGATTCATGTTGCTGGACGAAGACCGATTGGGATTCTGGGAGCGCAACGGCTACCACGCCTACGGCGATCCGTGGAAAGAGCAGCGGTACTCTGGAAGTTGAGCCGTTGAGTTCGAAGAAAGACGCCCATGCCAAACTTGGGCAAGGGCGTCTTCTGTAGCTAAACGGCGGCGGCTTGTGTCTTGGTCGGGTCGATTTCGATGCGGCCCTTGAAGTGGGCGCCGTCCTCGATGCTGATGCGCGCGGAGGAAATGTCACCGACGATCGAGCCATCCCTCTTGATGTCCACGCGGCCGCGTGCGACGACGTTGCCAACGACTTTACCGAAGACGACCACGTCGCCGGCTTGAACTTCGGAATGGAGATGAGCCGTAGAGCCCACGGTGAGTTCATGTCCGTGGAGGGTGATGGGACCGTCTACTTTACCGTCGATCTGCAGGTTCTCTTTACCGATGATATGTCCCTTGATCTCCAGGCTGGCACCCAGACGTGCAGACTCGCGCGTGCTGGAACCGCCGAGGCGCGGCGTCGAGGATGCGTTGAATGGGATAACCGGTGATGCTGGCGTTTGAACTGGCGGAGCGGCCGGTGCTTCCGTTGCGTTTTGCTGCTTAGTCCACATACTTCCTCCCTTAAATAGTTCAGAAAAGTCGATGCGGCTCCGGGTGGGAGGGAGCAGCGTGGAATCACTGTAGTTCCGTTTGGCAAGATGAGGCAACGAAGAAAAAGTGCGGCTTGTGCAAATCAAACACTGGCCTTGAGGGCAGGTCGAAAGGCCCATACCTAAAGACGAGAACGCCCGGGAAAGTAAATTGCCCGGGCGTTCCTGATTCGAGTGAGCGGCACTCAGTAGATGTCGTACTGCTCCCAGTGGAGGGTGGCGTCGGACTGGATGATGACGTGTTTGTGCGAGTTTTGTTCGAGTTCGTCGATGAGCATGGACTCGCGGGTCTTCAGAGCTTTGGCGATTTCGGGATTCACACGAATCGTGAGGTTCGGGCCTTCGTGGTCGGCGGTGGCCATCTTGCGTGCCTCGGACTGGATTTCGTAGCACAGCGTGGGGATGGACTTGACCATGCCCGAACCGGTGCAATAGGGGCACGGCTGGCAGAGCACGCGCTCGAGCGCCTGCTTGGTGCGCTTGCGCGTGATGCAGACGAGACCGAATTCGTTGAAGGAAAGCGCCTTTGACGGAGCTTTATCTTCTTCAAGAGCTTGCTGCAGCGCAGACAAGACTTTTTCGCGGTTGCGGCGTTCTTCCATGTCGATGAAGTCGACAACGATGATGCCGCCGAGGTCGCGCAGGCGAATCTGGCGGACGATCTCCTTGACGGCTTCGAGGTTGGTCTTGACGATGGTGTCTTCGAGGCGCGTGGAGCCCTTGCCGACGAATTTACCGGTGTTGACGTCGATAGCGACGAGCGCTTCGGTGTGGTTGATGACGATGTAGCCGCCGGACTTGAGCCAGACTTTGGCGCGCAGGGCTTTGTCGAGTTCATGCTGGATGCCGAACTCTTCAAAGATCGGCGTTTCCTTGGTGTAGAGCTTGACCTTGTTGACGAGCTTGGGTTGGAAGCGGCTGACGAACTCGACGATCTTGCCGTACTCTTCCTCATTGTCGATCCAGATTCCGGTGAAATCGTCGCTGACATAATCGCGGAGGATGCGCTCGACGAGATTAAGGTCGCGATGGAGCAGGGCGGGAGCTTTGCGCTGCTCGCTGCGCTCCTTGATTTCGTTCCAGGTCTTGCCGAGGAACTCGATGTCGGTGCGAATCTCGTCGTCGGTGGCGCCGCCAGCTGCTGTGCGCACGATGAATCCGCCGGGATAGGCGTTACCAGCTTCGCTGACTAAACGGCGCAAACGCGAGCGGTTTTCGGCGGAGATAATTTTTCGCGAGACACCCGTGTGATGAACCGTGGGCATGTAAACAAGGAAACGGCCAGGCAAAGCGACGTGGCTGGTGATGCGGGCACCCTTTTTGCCGAGGGGTTCCTTGGCGATTTGGATGACGACATCCTGTCCAGCCTTCAGCATTTCGGAGATGAGCTGCGGGCGACGGGACGTACCAGACCGGCCTCCCTGGTAACCACGGTCAGGCCTTGGGCCGCCGGGGCGGCGTTCGAAACGAGGACCACCACTGGGACGTCCGCCGCGATCGGGGCGACCGCCGCGGCCATCGGGGCGTCCACCGCGGCCATCGGGGCGTCCGCCACGGCTATCGCGACCACGGTCGCGTCCACCGCTACGGAAGGGCCGCTGAAAGCGAGAGCGCGGATTGCCGCCGATACGAGCGGAGTCCCGCGGGAAATCTTCGCGTGGAGCCGATGGACCGCCAATGCGAGGCGCGCGAGTTTCGCCCGGCAGGAGGATCGCGTCATCTTCGATGATCGCTGTGCCTTCAACGACAGATTCGCCAGCGGCAGCGGAGATCAGTTCTTCTTCCTTATGTTCTTGTCCCGCGTGTTCATTCTCAACGTGTTCATGGTCGACATGTTCGTGCTCGTCGTGCTCATGCTCACCGTGAGCGGCATGATGTTCGGCATGTTCTTGGGCCACGTCCGCGGCGAATTCCGCCCGGTTGGCAGCGCGGCCGGCTTCGACTTCCGCGGTTTCTTCTTCAGAGAGTTCCGAAACCTGGGTAACTGTTGTTTCCTCAGTTTCTTCCGCTTCTTCTTCTTGTTCTTCTGATTCTTCTTCGTCGAATTCGGCATCGCCGACGATGGCATCGACTTCCGCTGCTTCCGAAGTCTCTTCTTGCTTGGCTTCGACGAAGCCGGAAGCTAGCGCGGCAACCTGATCTTCGTTCAACTCAACGTCATTGCGGGCGGACTCCGCACCGTTAGTAGCGGTCTCCTGCGAAGGCTCGACGGCTGCGCCCCCTGCGGCTGAAGATTGTTCCTCACCGCCGGCAGCTTCTACCGCGGGGGCCGCTTCTGCTTCAGCGCCAGCATCGGCCAGAAGCCAGCGGGGCAAACCGCCGGAGAACCGGCGAGGAACGCTGCTACCGCTGGGAGCCGCGGCAGGCAGATTGCTGGTTGCGCGCGGAGTAATTTCTTCGACGGTGTTCTGCTCTTCGCGGGTTTCATGCTCGACGGTGGGAACCGGTGCTGGCGCAACAACTGGCTTGTCGCGATATTTTGCCAGCGATTCACCAGGAAGAATAATTTCATCCTCGGGGGCGACTGGCATGGAAGGCGCCGAGCTACGCGGAGCTTCCGGCCGCCGATTGTCATAACTTCGCGACGGTCCACCGCGATTGTCATATCCACGGGACTCGCCGCCTTGCGGGGATGCATATTTTGAAGGAGGCAGGTTGCGTCCACCCGGGCCACCCGGCGGGCGTCCGCCACGCTGGCGTCCACCACGCCGTCCCCAACGGCCACCCCGGCCGCGATCCCCGCCACGGTCTCCTCCTCGGTCGGCACCGCGGCCAAAATTCTGGCCAGGGCGATCATTGCCGCCGCGGGCGGGATAGTTTTGCGTGGGATTGTAGTGTGGGGCAAAGTTTTGTGGCGCAGAAGCGTTGGAATCGGGCTGGCGCTCTTCACGTGATTCAATGCGCTGATCTTCCGCGGGAGCAGACTGCACCGCCTCGTGATGCTCCTCGAGATGCTGGTCTTCCGCAGTGGGCGTTTCATCGTGGGAAGTGTGCTGTTCCTCTACAGGATGAGTTTCGTCCTGATGAAACTCCTCGTGGCGTGGATGTTCGTGGTGCTCGGTGGCTCGGGCCAGAGACTCACCCGGAAGCACTTCGACAGGCGAGCCAATCGCGGGAGGAAGCGATGCGACGGAGGTCTGCGGCTGCTCGTTTGGATGGCCGTGATCGTAGTCCTCGAGGTTTTCGAAGACGTCGCTGACGTAAAGAAAAGCGTCGCCGTCGAGACCGATGTCCACGAAAGCGGACTGCATGCCAGGCAGGACGCGGGTGACTTTTCCTTTGTAAATGCTGCCGACGAGCGCGAATTCTTTTTCCCGCTCGATGTAGATTTCGACTAACTGACCTTCTTCAAGAATCGCGACCCGCCGTTCATGGGAGGCCGCGGAAATAACCAATTCTTTCGACATGAAAACTCCTTATGCGTGACCCCGGCGCGGCCGGAATCACCCTTCTGTGCGGGCCCGGCGTGGCCGGGACCGACAGGACGCATCGCCGCGAGCTTGTGCCCAGCGGAGTTCCGAGAGAAGGCGCCGTCCCGGTTGAAACCGGGACCCGTTGGCCACACTTGTAGGGAAGTGGCTTGGCGTTCGAAGCCAGAGGGAAGAGACTTCCTCAGTCTTACGAGGCTGGTCCGTCGCCGGAAACTAGCCGGGCGATCGGCGGACGATGCTGTCCTCACTCTAAAATCCTTCTTGCTTGCCACCCCGGCGGAGCCGGGATCGACAATTCCAAATTCTTTTCCGGTGCGCTCCGCGGAAGCGGAGACGTCACACGGCACTGGCGGCTTGGTCAGTTGACGAAGCGGCGAAGCCGGACATTCATCACCAGGCCAATCGCCAGGAAAACAAACAACGTGGCGGAACCCCCGTAACTCATCAACGGCAACGGGATGCCGGTTACCGGCATAGCGCCGATGACCATTGCCACGTTTACCAGTACATGGAACCCAAGCGCCGCTGCGACGCCCATGACCAGAAACATTCCCGCGCGATCTTTCGCGCGTTGAGCATTCTGCACTAAACGCAACAGAAGCGCCATATACAGCCCGAGGGCGAGAAGCACGCCCTTGAAACCCTGTTCTTCAGCCCACGCCGACATGATGAAATCCGAATACCGAACGGGGATGTAGCCCAGTTGGTTCTGACTGCCATTACGAAACCCTTTACCCCAAAAACCACCCGAACCCACGGCGATCTTCGATTGCAAGAGTTGATAGCCGGAGCCCTTGGCGTCTTCTTCAGGGTGCAGGAAAGAAGTGATTCTTTCCCGCTGATAGGGCTTGAGGATACGCTTGCTAACGGGAGGATAGAAAACAGCGCCCACAAGCAAAATCCCCGCCAATGAAAAAACCGCCGCGTGTTGCCACTGCAAACCCGCCAGAAAGGCGCCAACCACAAGCATGGGGATCAGCACGAGGGCTGTGCCCAAATCGGGTTGCTTGAGTATCAAAACCAGCGGAACCCCTACTAGCAATCCTGCCTTAATCAGATCACGCAGATCAAGCTGATCAGAGCGCACTTCCGCAAAGAAGCGCGCCAACACAATGATTATAATCAATTTGACCAATTCTGACACCTGAAGAAGTTCCCCTACGCCGGGGACGTTGATCCAGCGCTTGGCACCGAATCGAGTATGGCCAACGGCAAGAACGGCGACCAGCGCCACTATGCCAAGCAGATAGAGGAGCGGGGCCTGATCAAGTATCAAATGATAGTCGAGCCGGGAGAGAGCGAACATCAGCGCGAAGCCAATGACAAGCCAGCGCACTTGCTTCATGTGCATGCCGGCAAGAGAGCTGCCGTGCGTGGCGGAATAGATTTCGAGCACGCCGAGGGCGCAAATGGCCGCGAGAATGGCCAGGAGCCACCAGTCGTAATCGCGTGTTCCGGGTGCGTCTTTCATAGCGAGAGTTGCAAGTCCAAAGTTGAAAGTTGAAAGAGGGAAAAGAATCCTGTGCCAAGGGCACGGACCAGAAGTCCCCACTTCTCTCTAAGCAAGATCATAAGAATCCTTCAGCGCTGCGGCTCCGCTGTGGCGCGTGCTGGTACAACGGCTGCGCTTTCGTCCCGCTTCAACGTCCGCTTCAACGCTGCCCGTGGGGCAACGGCAGCCACGGCTGCTGTGCCTGTGCGAGAATCAGTCTTCTTGTTCTCAGCGGTAACTTCACCCTGGGTCTTCTTGTTCTTCTTGTCGTAGTAGGCCTTGATGACCTCTTTGACCACAGGTCCGGCCTCTTCGCCACCATGTTTTCCGCTTTCTTGTACCAGGACGGCGACAACAATTTCCGGGTTTCGCCGAGGCGCATAGCCAACAAACCAGGCATTGTCTTCGAACTTTTTCTGCTTCCCAAACTTCTCACGGGTGGCGTAACCGATGACCTGCGCGGTTCCCGATTTGCCAGCGACATCGATTCCGGGGAGCCGGACGTTGCGCGCGGTACCACCTTCTTCGTTTACCACGCCGTACATGGCATCGGTAATCTTCTCGACGGTCGATTCGGAAAGCGGAAACCGCTCTTCACCAACACTCGCGGCGTCTTTCAGTAGATGCGGTTGCTTGAAAACGCCGCCCATGGCGATCCCGCCGATGGTGTGCGCGAGCTGCAAGGGAGTGGTGATAACGGCACCCTGGCCGGTGGACACCGAAATCGTTTCACCCGCATACCACTTGCGATGATAGACGCGCTCGACCCATTCCGCGGAAGGCATCAGCCCGGGCAATTCTTCGGGGAGATCGATCCCGGTCTTGCGGCCCAAGCCCAGTTTACTGCCGTAGTAGGAAAGACGGTCGATGCCTAGGCGCATTCCGACGTTGTAGAAAAAGATGTCACAGGACTCGAGGATTGCTTTATGCAAGCCCACCACACCGTGAGAACTTTTCCCATAGACCCAACACTTGAACTGCCGGCGATAAAAAGTGGCGTAGCCCGGGCAAAACGTCGTGAAAGATTCGGGAGGATTCTTGTCCTCCAACATGGCGGTGGCGGTTATGATTTTGAAAACCGAGCCTGGCGCAAGCTGCGCCTGAATCGCGCGATTGAGTAAAGGCTTTTGCGGATCTTCGTTGAGACTCTTCCAGTCATCTGCCGAGATACGGACCGCGAAATCGTTGGCGTCCAAAGCCGGATGGCTCACCATGGCCAGGACTTCTCCGGTGCGCGGGTCCAGCGCGACTGCCGCACCAGGGCGCCTGCCCAGGGATTGCTCCGCAATTTCCTGCAGGTCGTAATCAATGGTCAGCAGAATCTGTTTGCCAGAAATGGCTTCCTGAGTGGCCAGGCGCTCCTTTTCTTGGCCAATACTGTTTACAACCACGCGGCGCATTCCGTCCGTGCCCTGGAGCAGGTCGTTGTATTGGCGTTCCAGGCCGGTCTTCCCGACGAAGTCGCCGGGGCGGAACTTGCCGTTGCTCGCCTCAATCTGCTGCTCGCTGACTTCACCGACATAGCCCGCAGTGTGGGCGAGGAAGCCGCCCGGCAGATATCGCCGGCGAGAGACGGAAATCATTTCCAGGACCGGAATGTCGGAACGATGGGATTCAATAAATGCGATATCCGCTTGCGAGGCGTCAGGCTTGATAACGATGGGCTGAAATTTCGGGAGATTCTTTGTGTTTTTGAGTTGGTCCTGCAAATCATCGATAGGGATTCCCAAGCCGTCCGAGATTCCCGCAAGATGCTTTTCCACTTGAGCGAGATCATCGCGTAGGAGGAGCACGCTGAACGACGGCCGGTTGTCCACCAGAACCCGGCCATCGCGGTCCAGCATGCGGCCGCGCGGCGCAATCACGGGAATGTAACGCACGCGGTTGCGCTCGGCCATGGTGCTGTACTTATCGGCGTCGATGACCTGGAGCTTCCAGAAGCCGATGAGCAACACGCCGATCATGCCCACGATGAAGTAGGAGGCCACGGCCAGCCGCGCCTGCGGCAATCGATTGTCGTTGCGGAACCAGTACGACACGAAAACCCCGCGCGCGAGTACTTTTTTTCAGGGCTTCCCGCCCGGTCTGGCCCAAGTTGACTGAACTGGCCGGACTAAACTCGCGTCACGAAAAAATGCACAGCGTGGGTTTCGAGTGGACTCTGAAAACGATCAGGGTCTCGCCGAAAATGTCCGTCGAAAATTTCCTCGAACCTGGGAACCGAAAAAATCTCCCGGAGCGCCCGAATCACCGCCGGACTAAAGCTGCGTGAAGCAGCAAGAGTCTTTTCAAACGTATCACCAGCCGCAGTGGGCCGCAAGCCGTCCGGGAGGACAGGTTCCAGAAATGCATTGGTTTTTTCTGGCGGCCCCGGCGTTACGCTTGTTGCCGTGGCTGCGGGTATCACGCTATCTTAGGCAGTTCAATTATGACTGGTGAAATGCACAGGGAAAAGCCGTTGCGGCTGGCATTGATCGGCATGTCTGGCGCCGGGAAAACATTCTGGACAAAGAAGTTAACTGCAGCAGGGTATCCCGGCGTCTCCTGCGACGACCGCATCGAACAGAAGCTGGCTCCGCGTCTTGCCGCGGGCGGTCACACGGGGATTAGCGGCGTGGCCGCGTGGATGGGCTGGCCGGATTCCGCGACGTACACCGAACGCGAGTCCGAGTACCTGGCCGAAGAGATTCATGCGCTGGATGAAATCTTGACGGAGTTCGAGAAGCAGCCGGAGAAATCCCTGGTTCTGGATACCACGGGAAGCGTCATCTACACCGGCAACAATCTGCTGATGCGCTTGCGGCGCCAAATGACGATCGTGCATCTCGCGGCTTCCACGGAGGAGCAGCAACTGCTGATCGAAAGATATTTGAACGATCCAAAGCCGGTTTTGTGGCGAGGTGCGTTTCAGCCAAAAGCAGGAGAAAAACCACGCGATACAGTGGCGCGATGTTATCCGGCACTGATTGCCGCCCGGCGTCAGAGTTATGCAGCGCTCGCGCATTACACACTGCAAGTCGCCGCTTTGCGCGAAGCAGCGTTAGACGCCCCTGCGTTCTTGAAAATGATTCACGACAAGATGGGAAGCGCGCGATGAGCGCAATTCATTGAGATATCGAAGTACATCGCGAAAGGCACCGCTCACTTCGCTCCGCGGCGCGGTGCTGCGTGGGCTTGCGCCCGACGGTGGACTCTACATGCCCGCGGAGATTGCCCGGCATTCATCGGAGGAACTGGAGGAATTTCGCAGCCTGCCATTCACGGAGGTGTGTTTTCGCGTGGTGCGTGCATTTGCTACGCCGGACGTTCCGGAAGAAGTGCTGTGGCAAATGGTGAGCGAGGCGATCAATTTTCCGGTGAAGCTGGTTTCGCTTTCGCCCGGGTTGCACATCCTGGAACTGTTTCACGGGCCGACGCTGGCGTTCAAGGATTTTGGCGCGCGCTTCATGGCCCGGCTGATGGGATATTTCGTTCGCGGCGAAACGCGGCCTCTTACCGTGCTAGTGGCGACTTCCGGGGATACCGGCAGCGCCGTGGCGCACGGTTTCCTGCAGGTACCGGGAATTCGCGTGGTGATTCTTTATCCGTCGAAGCGCATCAGTGAAGCGCAGGAAAAGCAATTCACCACGCTCGGCGAAAACATCACTGCGCTGGAAGTGGCGGGCACGTTTGACGACTGCCAACGGTTGGTTAAACAGGCTTTTTCCGATGCAGAGCTAAACAAGCACGTATGGCTGACTTCTGCGAATTCCATCAATATCGGGCGGCTGCTGCCGCAGATGTTTTATCACGTGGCGGCTTACCGGCAGTTGCCGGTGGCGTCGGTACCGCTGATCGTTTCCGTGCCAAGCGGAAACTTCGGCAATCTCACGGCGGGAATCTTTGCCAAGCGTATCGGCTTGCCAGTAGCGAAATACGTGGCCTCAACAAACGTCAACGATGTAGTGCCCGAATATCTGCGGAGTGGAGAGTTTCATCCACGCGCGGCGCAAGCGACCTTTTCCAACGCCATGGATGTGGGCAATCCAAACAATTTTCCGCGATTGCTCGATTTGTGCCG
>Ga0137415_10001008_pt1 | contig 27740 bp, 24 predicted proteins | sample CZODoug3_1_1_16f_FD_183082 | JGI IMG/M metagenome (GOLD analysis project Ga0137415, IMG submission 183082) | Vadose zone soil fungal communities from Angelo Coast Range Reserve, California, USA - CZODoug3_1_1_16fungal (Hybrid Assembly) | ecosystem: Environmental > Terrestrial > Soil > Vadose...
TCGCTTCGTTACCGGCATCCCATCGATCCCGTCGTTCTTCTGCTGACCGCCATCGCAGCCCAAGCGGTTTGGTGTATAGTCCGTCCACGACAGCCCCATCCACAAGCCGCCTCGGAGGCCACTACATGAGACGCGCCGCGCTCGCCACATCTTTATTTTTGGCCACTCCGCTCTTCGCCCAGCAATCCCCTGTACCCACAATCCTCTACCACTCGGTTCCTGACTTCCTCAAGCTTCCCGCGGACCTTTACCTCGGCGAAGCCGTCGGCGTCGCCGTCAACTCCAAGGGACACATCTTTGTCTTCTCCCGCGGCAACACAACGGGTCCTGCTTACGGCGCTGCCGCCGCACAGCTTCTCGAATTCGCCCCAGAAGGAAGATTCCTTCGCGAGATCGGCCACAACCTCTACGCTTGGTCCTTCGCCCATTCCGTGCGCATCGATAAAGAAGACAACATTTGGGTCGCCGACAAAGGCTCCGACATGGTCATCAAGTTCAATCCCCAAGGCCGCGTCGTCATGGTCTTCGGCCGCAAACAGGAAGCCTCCGACGAAGGCACCGAGCCGCTCAAGCATCCCAAGCCGCCGCTCCCTCCGGTCGACGGCATGTTTCGCCAAGTCACCGATATGGCTTGGGACTCCGCCGGCAACACCTACATCAGCGACGGCTACGTCAATTCCCGCATCGCCAAAGCCGACAGGAATGGCGTCTGGCTCAAATCCTGGGGCGAGCCAGGCGATCAACCCGGCCAATTCAACACTCCTCACAACATCGGCGTCGATGCGCATGACAACATTTACGTCGCCGACCGCGGCAATCGCCGCATTCAAGTCTTCGACACCGAAGGAAAATTCCTGCGCCAAATCACGATCGACGCGCCCATCTCCACGGACACTCGCCCCGCCATCGGCAATCGGCCCACGCAAAACACCGGCACCATGTCACCCGGCGCCCCCTGGACCATCTGCATCACGCCGCCCCCCAATCAAGTCCTTTTCACCTCCGACGCCTTCCCGGGCCGCATCTACAAACTTAGCCTCGAAGGCAAAGTCCTTGGCATGTTCGGCCGAGCCGGCAAGCAGCCCGGTGAATTCGGCTGGGTCCACGAAATCGCCTGCCCCTCCGAAAACGAACTCTACGTGGCCGAAATCCTGAACTGGCGCGTGCAAAAACTAACCCTCGAGCCTACGCGTTGAGCAATGTTCATTCTGCCCGCTGAGCCTCGCGTCTTACTTCCCACTGGATTTGCGGCCACCGCTGCAAAAGGTGTAGTCTCTCGCCCTGCATGACGATGTAAGGGGTAATTTTTGGAGTGCGGCGGACTTGCCGCCGCTTTCACGGTCGATACAAATCAAAAGCTTTCCCTTAGTCACGCGGTGACAAGCAGAAAGGAAAAACCAAACATGAAAACCGATCCGCTACCCAATGACAATGCCATCGAAATCGCGAACGTAAGACAAACCGACCGTCGAACTTTCCTTCAAACCGCCGCCGCAGGAGCAGCCGCCCTCGCCCTACCTCGTTGGACGCTTGCCGCCAACGCATCCTCCGACCTCGACGCCATCTTCGCCGAAATCGACAAGCGTCACGACGAATCCCTCAAGCGCCTGCAAACCTGGATTCGCCAACCCTCCATCGCCGCCGAAAATCGCGGTATGAACGAAGGCTGCGAGCTCACCATGCAAATGCTTCGCGAAGCCGGCTTCGCGCAAGTCGCCAAGGTTCCCACCGACGGCCAGCCCGGCATCTTCGCCACCCTCGACGCCGGCGCTCCCAAAACCGTCGGCCTCTATTTCATGTATGACGTAAAGCAGGTTGATCCCCCCGAATGGTCCTCGCCGCCCTGGGACGCCGCGCTGGTCGACAAGCCCGGCCTCGGTAAAGTGATCATCGGCCGCGGCGCTGTGAACCAGAAAGGCCCCGAAGCCACCTTCCTCGCCGCGCTTCACGCCATTCGCGGCGCAGGCCGCAAGCTCCCGGTCAATCTTGTCTTTGTAGCCGAAGGCGAAGAAGAAATCGGCTCCCCGCATTTTCCCCAAGTCGTGCATCGCCCCGATATTCTCGCCGCCCTGAAAAAGTGCAACGGCATCTTCATGCCTTTTCCGTCGCAGGGTCTCGATGGCGAAGTTACCCAATTCCTCGGCGCCAAAGGTGTCGTCGAGCTCGAGCTCATTTCCAGCGGCGAAAAGTGGGGCCGCGGCCCGCGCAAGGACGTGCACTCCAGCAACAAAGCCCGCCTCGACAGCCCCGCGTGGCATCTCGTCGAAGCCCTCGCCACGCTCGTCTCTCCCGACGGCAACGATCCCGCCATCGAAGGCTTCGCCGCCAAAGCCCGCCCGCTTTCCGACTCCGAAAAGAAAATGATCGCCGAAGCCGCCCGGCGCCTCAACGAAGCCGAAGCCAAAAAACTCCTCGGCGTCCAACACTGGGTTCACGATGTAGGTTTTCAGGAATCGCTTGAATTGCTCACCGCGCGCCCGACCGTCAACATCGAAGGTCTCGTCGGCGGTTACACCGGCCCCGGCGGCAAAACCATTCTCCCCGGCCGCGCCCTCGCAAAAATCGACATGCGCCTCGTTCCGGACATGACCGCGGCTGAATCCCTCGCCGCCCTGAAAACGCATCTAGCGAAAAAAGGTTTCGGCGATATCGAAGTCAATATGAGCGGCGGCTACGATCCCACCAGCACGCCCGCCGATGCAGCGCTTATCCGCGCCGCCACCGCCGTCTACAAGCATCATGGCGTCGATCCCGTGATGATGCCGCGCCTCGCCGGCTCCTGGCCCGGCTACGTCTTCACCAGCGATCCGCTGCGTCTCCCCGCAGGCCATTTCGGTCTCGGCCACGGCAGCGGCGCGCACGCACCCGACGAATATTACGTAATCGAATCCGCCAACCCAAAGGTGCAAGGCCTCGACGGTGCCACCCGCTCCTACGTCGAGTACCTCTATGAACTAGCCTCTACATCCTGAATCGGTTTACTAAGAGTTGGAGAGAATCCTTCGCGAATGCCGAGCAGCGCCCCGGCCGCAGGCTTTCCCCGGCGGAAGTCCAAGACCTGCTCAAGCGCACCGGCCTCGAGCAACTCTACCAACTGGAGTATTCCGCGGAAAAGCCGCACTAGGCCCTTGCATTAGCAAGGTCGCCGGGACGTAACCTGTAGCTCGGGTCCGCTTTTTGGACCTAAGGCTTTTTCGTAGATGCCCTGCGAAAATCTACCTCAGGCCAATCCCGCCTTAGTCAGCGGCAATTCCCGGATCCGCTTCCCCGTCGCCGCGAAAATCGCGTTGCAAATCGCCGGCGCGATCGCCGGCAATCCCGGTTCGCCGATCCCGCCCGGCGGCGCATCGCTTTCCACGATGTGCACGTGCGTCTCGCGCGGCGCCGAATTCATGCGCGCCACCGGGAACGTATCGAAGTTCCCTTGCTCAACCGCTCCGTTCGCCGCGGTAATTTCTCCCCACAACGCGATGCTCGTCCCCATCACCGCCGCGCCTTCAAACTGATTCCGCGCCATCTCCGGGTTTACCACCGTCCCCGCGTCCAACGCCGAATCCACGCGCGTGATCTGGACTTTTCCAGCGTCGTTGATCCGCACCTGCACTACCGACGCCGCATACGTCAAAAAGCTCCGGTGCATCGCGATCCCCATCCCAAATCCATTCCCATTCTTCTTCTTGCCCCATCCCGCCTTTTCCGCCGCAAGCTGCACCACCCGCTTGAATCTCCCCGTGTCGATCGGGTACTGCTCATAGTTCCCGCCGTAATTCGTGTAATCCTTCGGCAGCTCCGTCTTGGGCACAATGCGGTCCGGCCCCAGCAGCGCCAGCGTGTACTCCAGCGGATCCTTTCCAGCCGCGTGCGCCAGCTCGTCCGTAAACGACTGAATTGCAAACGCATGATAAATATTAGCCACCGACCTCAGCCATCCGATGCGCACGTGCGCCGTAGCCGGCCCATTCTCCGACCGATGATTCGGTATCGCATACGGCAGGTCCGTGAATCCCAGCCCCAATTCATCCGCTGCCGAATACACCGCGTTCGCGTCAAACGTCGATCCGATCGGCGGAAACACCGTGCGCTGCAGCCAAGCCGTCGGTTTCCCATCTGCTCCCACCGCCGCCTTCATGTACATCGCGGAAACCGAATGATACGTATCAAACCGGATGTCGTCCTCGCGCGTCCATACCACCTTTACCGGCTTTCCAGTTTTCTTCGACAGCACCGCCGCTTCTACGGCAAAATCTGGAAACGACTTCCGCCCAAACGCCCCGCCCAGCAACGTTACATTCACTGTCACATCTTCTTTCTTCGCGCCCACCGCCTCCGCGATCGCATCGCGCGCGCCCACCGGGCTCTGCGTCGGCACCCATGCTTCCACTTTTCCGTCGCGATACACCGCCAGCGCCGCAGGCGGCTCCATCGAAGCATGCGCCAGCAGCGGCGCATAATATTCCGCCTCTACAACCTTTCCGCCCTTCGCAAACCCCTCGTCCACATTCCCAACTTCCCGGACCACTTTACCCGGCTTCCGCGCCGCCTCTTCCAATTCCTTGCGGTACGGCCCGGAGTTAAAGACCTTGTGCGCGCTTTCGTCCCATTCTACTTTCAGCTTCTTCCGCCCCTGCATCGCCGACCACGTGCTGTCCGCCAATACCGCAACGCCGCCCAGCGCCTGCATATTTACCGGCGGCTTGAACGTGGGAATCGTCTCCGTCGACTTCACTCCGCTGACCGCGAGCGTCTCTTTGTTATCCACCGACTTCACCGTGCTGCCCATCACCGGCGGATGCATCACCGTCGCGTATAGCATCCCGTCCATGCGCGTGTCCTGCCCGTAAGTCGCTTTGCCCGTGCAGAAATCCTTCAAGTCGTAGCCTGCAGCATCTTTTCCGATGTAGCGCCATTCGCTGCGCGGCTTCAGCTTCAATTCTTCTTTCTTCGGCACGTCTTGCTTGGCCGCCGCTTCCACCAGCGCTCCATATCCCAGTTTCCTTCCGGATTTCTTGTGCACCACGGTGTGCAATTCCGTTGAACATTCCGCCGTCGGCACGTTCCACTGCTGCGCTGCGGCCCGCACCAGCATCAAACGCGCCGTCGCCCCCGCCTCGCGTAGCGGTTCAAAAAAGCTCACCACCGAGTGCGAACCATCCGTATCCTGGTCGCCGTACTTTTCGTCGCCGGTCGCTTGCACCACTTTCACGCGCGCCCAGTCCGCGTCCAATTCGTCCGCCACAATCCGCGGCAGCGCCGTGCGCACGCCGTTCCCCATCTCCGAACGGTGCGCCACGATGTACGCCGTCCCATCTGTATCGATCGCCACATAGACGCTCGGATGCAGCGGCGCCTTGCTCATCGGCACCGACGGATCAAGCGCGCCCACGTCGCCGCTGGCCAGCAAATCCACCGGCATCAGCCGCACGCCCAGCACGAACGCGCTCGTGCTTACCGCGCCCTTCAGGAATCCGCGCCGGCTAACATTTTCAATGGAGATCATGCGCTCCCCCAGATTTCCGGCAGCTTCGGTCAAATCATGCATATCCTAACGCCAAACAGTCGCTCGTGAACGATTTCTTAGTCGTGCGGCCAGGTGCCGAGCGCTCGGCGCAAATCGACGAGCTGGCCGAGGTGATACGAATTGTGATCGGTGAGCACCAGCGCCTGGCGCAAAATCGTCTGGCCGTCGCCATGCGGAATTTTCGCGAAGAGATCGGTGCGAGGACTTTTCACCAGCTCGATCATCTCGGCTAAGTCGCGCTGGAATTGCTGAACGCTCTTGTCCCACTCGGCCTCGGCCGGTGGACCCGGAGTTTTTGGCCAGTAGCCCTCCGGAAATCCAGGCGAGACGTGCTTGGGGTTGCGGCTGAATTCCAGGATGTCCCACTGCGCGATGCGCGAATGCTCCAACAGCTGCCAGCCGGTGTGCGGCAGGCCTGGCGCAAACGTTCCGCGTTTGTTCGCCGGGAATTCCTCCAGCGCGTCCATAAAGTGCACGTGCGCGGCGCCGCCCTTCAACACATCGATCAAGTGTTTGCGCAGCGCCGCATCGCTGCTCGCGCCCGAACCTCTTCGGCTCGAGCTCTTGTGCGCTTTAGCGCCTGCTTTTTTTGCTGCCTTCTTTTTCTTCAAGCCGATTTCTCCGAAACCACCACTTGCTGCGGCATTTCCGGCACGGGATGCAGAGTTGTCTTCACAAATCCAGCGTTGCGAAACATCTTCTCATACTCCGCGAACGTGTAAGCGTCGCCGGAATCCGTATTGGCCAGCATCATCAGGCTGAATGCTGCCGCCGTCGGCGGCGTCACGCGGTCTTCGTTGGGCACAAATTCCAGGGCGATGGCCTTGCCACTCGGCTTCAGCGACGCGTGCACACGCCGCATCAACTTCTCGCAGGTGGGCATGTCGAAGTGATGCAAAATGTTGGTCAGCAGCACGGAATCGTAGCCGTTGCCCAGCTCGGTCTCAAGCGCGCTTCCTTCGCGCACGCTGTAGCGATCCGCCACGCCAAATTTCCGCGCATTCTCCTGCGCCACTTGCAGCACCGCCGGCCAATCCAGAGCGACAATTTCCGCCTTGGGATTTTTCCGCGCCACGGTGATTCCATACATGCCATGTCCCGCCGCAATGTCCAGCACCTTGGCGGGCTTGCCGTCCTCGACGCGCAGCAGACCGGAAATAAACTCGGATGCAGGCACGGTAAGCGGGGCCATGGAGCGCGCAAACGCGACCCAGAAATCATCGTTCGGCTTGGTGTTGTCGCCTTCGGACCAAACCGAACCGCCGTTGCGCACCGCCAGCGTCAACGAATCAAAGATGCTGCGCGCGCGCTCCGTGCCTAAAAATCCCGCCATCGACGCCAGGCACGCGGGCGATTTGCGGTCCAGAAAAATCGCCGCTTCCTGGGTCAGCGCATACTTCCCTTGGTCCTTGGTCAGGAATCCTTGAATGGTCAAATAGTCGCAAAGAATGCGCACGCCTTTTTCTGACGCCCCGGTCTTTGCTGCGAGGGCCGCGGCGGAATTCGCGCCGGCTCCAATCGCGGTGAACACATCCAGTTCAATTGCCGTCCGCAGCGCCGCGGTTTGCTGGTACGCATTCAGCGCGTTAAAAATTCGTTCCGGCGTAGGCCGTCCCGTTGTTGAAGGTGTCGCCATGGAGTTCCTCCGTCGTTCCTGAGCGCGTCTATTCTACACGCGGCCCAGCCAAAAGGGATTGCTCCCATCGCGCCACTGCTGGCATACTGCTTCACCCGCAATCAACCGCACCGGCTCAAGCCTGTGCTACTACGAGGCTCATAAACGTGAAGCGCGAATATCACCGGTGGCATTCGCCGCGCCTGGGCATCGAACTGGGCGTCGTCGTCTACGGTCACTGGGGACCGCCCCTGGTCGGCTTTCCCACCTCCGCGGGCGACGAGTGGGAGCTCGAAGGGCAGGGCATGATTGGCGCGCTCGGCGACTTCATCGACGCCGGCAAAGTGAAATTCTTCAGCGTCAATTCCATCAACGGCCTCTCCTTCTACGACAAGTCCGCGCATCCCTTTCATCGCAGCTACGTGCAGTCCGTTTTCGATTCGTATTTGCGCGAAGAAGTCGTGCCCTTCATCTGGAGCAATTGCCAATCGCAAGTCGCCATCTCGACCATGGGCATGTCCTTCGGCGCGTATCACGCCGCCAACTCGCTCTTCAAGCATCCCGACGTCATCAAGCGCTGCTTCGCGATGTCCGGCGTCTACGACCTGAAAAATTTCATGGACGGGATGTACGACGACAATTTTTACTTCAACAATCCCGTCGACTACCTGGCCAACCTCAGCGATCCCTGGGTGTTCGAGCAACTCGCTTCCTGCGATATTCATATCGCCACCGGTACCGGCCAGTGGGAAAACTCCGGCCCGTCGTACCGGCTCTCCGAGATCCTCGCCGCGAAAGGCATTCGCCATTCGCTCGACAACTGGGGCCCAGAAGGCGGCCACGACTGGCCGTACTGGAAGCACCAGATGCGTGAATACATCTCTCGTTTGTTCTGAGACTCCAACGGCCTGTTCTGAAATTCCATCTTTAGACCTGGTTCCTTCCCTCCCCGCAAGTTCCTGGTACGACAAGTAGCGTCATTTCACCGCTCAGGAAACAAGTCGCTCCTTGTCGCTTGTGGGGCATCCAGCACGCCGCATAGGCTCGAATATAAGGAGACTTCCGATGAAAACCGCGAAACGAATCGGGTACGTAGCAGTGCTCTGTACGCTGCTGGCGCTGACAGCCGGCCCATTGCTGGGGGCCGTGGAGAAATCCGATTGGAGCAGCTTGAAACAGATTGCCGCGGGCCAAACCATCAAGGTCACAGTTAAAGACGGAACGTCGTCTCAGGGCGGTTTTCAGTCTGCCACGGAGGATGCGCTGGTGCTGCGCGCCGCTGGTGTAGATCGCAGTATCCCCCGCGACACGGTTCGGCGGGTTTCCATCAAAACGAACGGCCACCGGGGCAAGCACGCACTGATCGGGGCAGCGATTGGAGCGGGCGGCGGACTCGGCGCCGGAATTGCGATTGATAACGATTGTTCTGCGACGTCGATTGTCTGTACGGGAAACAAGGGCAAAGCTATATTGACTCCAGTATTTGCCCTGCTCGGCGCCGGCATCGGGGCGCTGCTGCCCGCGGGCGGCTGGCGCGAGATCTACCGCGCGCGGTAACGGAAGGCATCCACCACTCGCTCGATACCTGGGGCACCGGCCTCCGCTGAGTCCCCTCTTCCCCCCAGGCCTGGAACAGTCCCTGTTTCATCTCGCGACGCCCTGTGTCCACCCTGCGGGCCGCTCCAGCGGACAGGCCCATCTGCCCGGGCCCTGTCCTTCCTCTGCCCACCCGGCCAGCCGTTCAAAATAAAGCACATAGCTCCGTACTGGAGCGCTTTGGCTATTGCCCGCCCCTCCACAAAACCCTACAATCTGTTTCATCCTGGGAGGGGGGTGTTTCTTTCAGGTACGCGGCATCTAAACCCTGAGGCGCTAAGTCGCGTCAAATGTGAAGCCGCTCCTTTGGCCAACCGGGTGCAGCTAGTCTGAGCAGTTCGACGAGTTCTCGCGGATGCGGTTTGTCGAGTGAGAACGATTCGCGGAAATGAAGGTTGACCCGGGCGAGCAGCCTGGGATACAAAGCCTTCACAAAGCGAATTCGAGTCGGGCAATAAAGTTTTCGGAGCTAACCTTGAAGCAAATGGGACGAGTTTTCCTAGCCGCCGTTCTCGCTGTAACTGTAGCCGTGCCGATGCCAGCCGCGCCCGCCGCCGGCAAAGCATCGATGCACAGGATCTCGCGTTTTCGCGGCGTCCCGACCTTCGCCGACTCTACTCTCGCGGATATCGGCACCTTCGACGATCCCGTCGTTCGCGCCGCCGCTGTCGATGGCCTTGGCCGCTACAACGGCGCCGTCGTCGCGGTGGATCCCAACACCGGCCGCATCCTCACTATCGTCAATCAGAAGATTGCTTTCGGTGACGGCTACATTCCCTGCTCCACCATCAAGCCCACCGTCGCGCTGGCCGCTCTCGAGGAAAATGTCATCACCCGCGACACCATGCTCAAGGTCGGTCGCCGCAAATACATGAATTTGACCGAAGCTATGGCCCACTCCAACAACGTCTTCTTTGAAGAGCTTGGCCGCCGCATGGGTTTCGACACTGTTTCCCGTTACGCCCGCCTCCTCGGCCTCGGCGAGCTCGCCGGCTACAATCTTCCCGAAGAGCATCCCGGTTCTTTCCCGATGCGGCCGCCCGCGCATGGCGGCGTCGCTCGCATGTCCAGCTTCGGTGAAGGCATTCATATGACGCCGCTGCAGTTGGTTTCGCTCGCGGCTGCTTTCGCCAACGGTGGCACGCTCTACTATCTGCAATATCCGCGCACCGCCGATGACATTCAGAATTTCGCGCCGCGCGTGAAGCGCGATTTGAATATCGCTGAGGTCCTCCCGGAAATTCGCGAAGGTATGCTCGCCGCCGTTCTCTATGGCACCGGCAAGCGCAGCTTCGATAGCGGCGGAGACGAAATGCCGCTCGGCAAAACCGGAACCTGCAACGATCCCACTTCCCGCGTCGGCTGGTTCGTCACCTACGCCGACGAAGCGCATCCAAAAATCGCGCTGGCCGTTCTTCTCCGCGGCAGCTCCCGCCAAGTCATCGGCCCCACCGCCGCCCTTGTCGCCGGCCGCATCTATCGCCGCCTCCGCGAACAAAATTATTTCGCCACGCAGACCCAAGCCCAGCGCTCCGACCTCAACCTGCTCTCCTCCGGCAAGTAGTGCCGCCCAGTAGCACGGCCTTCAGGCCGCGGCGCCGGAAACCGAAAGGTGTCATCCTGAGGAAACCTGCCGGAATTCGCCGCGTTGCGCGAAAGATGGCTGCCGCTGCTGAAAAATCTCGCGCTCCTGCAAATCAGTGTTAGCTCTTCGGGCCGCACAATAATTCCGAAAAACGTTTCTCATGTCAGTAGATGATGGGGAACTTCGAGAAATCGGTGGAGGTGTGATCGGTCAAGCGCAGCAGCAGCAAGGTGCGGTCGTCCGCGGGAGCGAAGCCGCCGCCCGCGTAGGCGTCGGTGGCATTCAGCACGAGGTCGCAGATTTCGCTGGCAGACTGCTGCGGAGAAACGCTCTCGAGAATTGCAGTGAGCCGTGCGATGCCAAATTCTACCTGCTCCGTGTTTTCCGATTCGAGAATGCCATCGGAGGCAAACAGTACGATGTCGCCCGGACGAAGATCGACGGTGACTTCGTCATATTCCGTGTCCGGAAAAAGGCCGAGAGGCACGCCAGCGATGCGTATTTGCTGCACTTCGCCGTCGCGCAGCAAGACCGGATAAGGCGCGCCGGCATTGGCCAGGGTGAGGCGGCGTTCGCCTGCGTCGTACACCGCAAAGGCCATGGCGATAAAGCGCGCGTCGAGTCGTGCGCCATGCAAGCGTCGATTCAGCAAGGCCAGCATTTGCGGCGGGGGACAGGGATGTTCGACGATGTGCTCGCGCATGATGCCGATGGCGAGCGAGCCAAAGAGCGCGGCCGCGGTGCCTTTGCCGGAGACATCGCCCAGCGCGACAGCGAGGCGACCCTTGCCGTAGGGAAGAAAATCGTAGAAGTCGCCGCCTAATTCGCGCGCGGAACAGTAACCGGCGGCGAGATCGAGGCCGGGAACTTCGCGTGCGCCGCTGGGAAGAAGCTGGCGCTGAATTTCGCGCGCAGTCGCGAGATCTTCGTGGAGGCGGCGCTCGGTCTGGCGGGCCTCTTCGTAGAGGCGGGCGTTTTCGAGCGCGATGGCTACGTAGGAGGCGAGCGTAGCAAGCATGCGCTCGTGCTCGGCGGTGAACGCATGCGTTTCCGCGCTTTCCAAATCCAGAACACCGATCAGGCGATCCTGCATCAGAAGCGGAACGACCAGCTCTGAGCGGACGACGACGCCGGTTTCGACTTCGCAGGCGAGGAAGCGAGGATCTGCGAGCGTGTCGGCGACACGAACGGAGCGGCGTTCGGCGGCGGCGGCGCCGGTGAGTCCTTGATGGAGGGGAACGCGCATGCGCACGGGGATGGCGTCGCCATAGCGCATGACGAAGGCGCTCTCGAGCTGCTGCGTTTTTTCATCCCACAGCATGACGCTGAAAACGTGATAGTTGACGAGTTTCTTGACGCGCTGCGCGACGCGGCGGAGCAGCTCTTCGCGGTCGAGGATGGAAGTGATTTCGCGGCTGACTTCATAGAGCAGGGAAAGCGTATTGGCCTGTTCAGGATAGGAAGCAAACAGGCTGGCGGGAACAGGGTCAGCATCGCCCATGAGCGGGAATGGCGCTAGTTTAGTGGCTTCATCCATGGGCCTGGAACCTTGAGCTTGCAGCAATGATAGTTGGATGTGCGCGCGGAGTCCACGTTGCGGATCGCCGACGCGTGTTCTGGGCATCGAACCGTCTGCCGGTCCGAGGGTCGAGGCACCCCCCACCCCGGGTGTTTTGTAGAAAGAGGCTGCAAGTGACTGAAAATGCGTGGCTTTACTTTTTTCAGAACGCCAAAGAGGCTGCAAGCTGTTGGCAGCAAAAGAGTTGACCCGTACGCGTGATTGCATGACGGAATGCGGCGCGGGAAGCGAGGGGTCATCACCCCCCGGGCGATTTGTATGGATGTGAATACAAAGGGTTTGCGGGAGAAGCGATTCGTAAGAGTATGAAAACAAAGAGACGGCAAAGCGAGATGGAAAGCGGCACGCCTAGGCTCCGAGGTCCTGCCGCAGAGCCACGTTACGTGCAACGGCACAAGAGCGCGAGAAGCGTTAGCGGGGAAGCGGCCGAGGGTGGGAGCTGAGTGCATGGGGAACGGTAGCATGGTCCTATTCGACAGGTAAAGTAAGAAACATTAAATGGTCGAATTTCGGGGTTGAATGGGGATTTGGAGGGGTTGAATGGTTTTGGATTTGCCGGGTTGAACGGTACTGAGACTTAGCGCCGGGAAGCTTGGGAAATGAAGGCGTCGACCCGTTGCCTTTCTTACCGGGTTCTTTGTAAGCGGCTGGACACAGATTATCCCTGAAGTTGTGGAGGCGCGCTAAGCGCTTGACTATGGCCTACGTGGGGGGTATTCCTTGCGAGCTAGCGCTGGCGGATGAGGTGGAACGATGGCGTTACGAGATCTGGCATTCGCGGGCCGAACACTGCGGAAAAGCCCTGTCTTTACACTCACCGCCGTTCTGACCATTGCCTTGGGCGTTGGCGCGAGCACCGCGATCTTCAGTGTCACCAATGCCGTGCTGTTGCGGCCGCTTCCCTATAAGGACCCCGGCCGCCTGGTCATCGCCGCCAGCGACCTGCGCAACCGTAACGTGCGCGATTTCCCCTTCTCCAATGAGGACTTCATCGATTTACGCGAGGGGACGAAAAATGCTTTCCAGGACCTAGCGGGCGTCTTCACTTTCCGCAACATCCTGCTCAAAGAAGATGGAACTCCAGAGCAAGTCCGCTCCGCGGTGGTCACCACGAACTTCTTTCGTGTAGTGGGAGCCAAGATCGTGCTCGGCCGTGATTTCACGGATGCAGACGGAATACCACAACCAGCCCCACCGCCGGGTGTAGCCCAGCCGGGAGTCCCAGCGCCGCCCCCTCTTCCCATCATGGCCGTCCTCAGTTACGAATACTTCCAGCGGCGCTATGGCCTCAATCCCGGTGCCCTTGGGCAGGTGATGATTACCACCGGACCGTTTCGCCCCCAGATTGTAGGCGTGCTGGCGCCCGGCTTTCAGTTGTACTTCCCGTCCGCGGCAAACGTAGAACCTGTGCCGGAAGTGTGGATCGCGAACCGCTTGGGTTACGACAACGCCAATCGAAACGGCGTTTCCATTCATGCAGTGGGCAGACTAAAAGATGGCGTGCCGCTGGAACGCGCACAAGCAGCAGCCGATAACGTCGCGGCAGAGGCGCGCAAGAACTTCCTGATCGAGCGGACCGCGGGGTACGCAATCCGGGTGGAACCGATGAGGCAGCACCTAGTCTCGGAGGTCCGGCCTGCCATCCTGGCGCTCATGGGCGCCGTGATTTTTCTGTTGCTCATCGCCTGCGCGAATGTGGCCAACCTTCTGCTAGTGCGCGCCTCCCTGCGGGAACGCGAGCTCGCGGTGCGCGCGGCAATCGGCGCAAGCTGGTGGCAGCTCGCACGCCAGATGCTCGCCGAGGCGTTTCTGCTCGCCGCCATAGGCGCGATGGGAGGCCTTGCGCTGGCTTGGCTGGGCATTCACGAATTGCTGGTCATCGCTCCGGAGAATCTTCCGCGCCTCGATACCATCCGAATCGACTCTGTGGTGCTGGCATTCACGGTGGTGGCCGGATTGGTGGCGGCGGCCATTTTCGGGCTGGCGTCGGCATGGCGCGCTTCGCGGCCGGACGTCATGAATGTACTGCGTGGCACGAGCCGAAACGAAGGTCTAGCCAGTGGCGGTCCCTTGCGGATGCTCGTGGTGGTGGTGGAAGTGGCCCTCTCCTTCGTACTCCTTATCGGATCGGGATTGATGTTCCGCAGTTTCCTGGAACTGCAGCGCATCGACCCCGGCTTCGACCCGCACGGCTTGCTGACCTTTCAAGTTCTTGGCAATCGCGGCGGAAACAAGCCGGAGGAACGTACCGCGTTCATGCACCAGATTCAGGAGCGCTTGCGTGCCATCACGGGTGTGCAAAGCGTCGCCGCCTCGTTTCCGTTTCCCCTGGCTGGGGGCTTCAGCCCCATTCGCTGGGGCACGGAGGAAGCGCTTTCCGATCCCGGCAAATTTCAGGCCGTGGATTTTCAAATCGTGTTGCCAGGCTATTTTGAGAGCATGCGCACGCCCTTGATCGCGGGCCGCACGTTCACCGATGCAGACAATGTGCCCGGCCGCAACCTGGTGGTGATCGACCAACAGCTGGCCGATAAGGCCTTCCCTCACCAATCCGCCGTAGGTAAGCGCGTTCTCATCCGCATCCGCACGCCCGAGGCCGAATGGGTCGAGGTCATCGGCGTGGTCGCGCACCAGCGCGATGAGTCGCTGGCCGATCGCGGGCGCGAGCAAGTTTACTTTACCGACGGATTCGTGGGATCCGGCGCGGCCCGCCAATGGGCCATCCGGACTGCCGGCGATCCCTCAAAATACGGAAGCGACGTCCGTGCAGCGGTCAAAGCGGTCGATTCGCACGTGTTGATCACGGAGATGCAGCCGGTCGAGACTTTGCTCGAGCGCGCGCAAGCGGGCACCCGCTTTTCCCTGTTGCTGATCGGAGTGTTCGCGGTGATCGCCGCACTGCTCGCGGGTGTAGGGCTTTATGGCGTGCTTTCGACGGTTGTGAGACAGCGCACCGCCGAGATCGGCGTTCGCATGACGCTGGGCGCCGGGCCAAGCCAAATCTTCAAGCTTGTTGTGGGGCAGGGACTGCGCCTGACGGCCATCGGCGTCGCAGCGGGGTTGATCGCCGCCTTCGCCCTTACACGCGCGATGACCACCATGCTGGTTGGCGTCAAGGCTACGGACCCCGCGACTTTCGCCACGATGGCGGTAGTGTTCTTACTGATCGCAGCCGCGGCGTCCTGGCTGCCCGCATGGCGTGCGGCCAGTCTCGACCCTACCACAGCACTTCGCGAGGAGTGACCGTCTGAGGTGAGCGGAGACGCCACCGCCTTACAAGCGGAAAGCGAATGACGCGGGTGCGTTGGCCAATCGCCGCAACGACGCGCAAACTCTGGTGGGCGTTATTTGGCGGCGTGATGGTCGTAGCTGATGACACGGGTTATTTTCCAGGCGCCGTCTTTGCATTGCCAGAGATGAATGAACTTGCCTTCGCCAACAGGTTCGGTGTCGTCATGGCCTGGGTGGTGAAAGCGGTGAACGCCCATCTCCACCGCGCCATAACCCTTCATGTAATAGACCCGCAGCGTCCCGGGAACGAGTTCGCGAGTCACTTTGCCGCAAATATTCTTCTTGATGCTGTCGGTTAGGTTCTGCCTGCCCAAGGTTACACCGCCCTGGTCGTGGTAGAACTCCACATCGTCGACAAAGAAGCTGCTGAACTTTTCCAGATCACAACGGTTGTAGGCGTCAAAGAGTGCCGCGTCCAATAACGCGACAGCCTTATCCAGTTCTTCCTGGGATTTGATGCTGTCGAGTGGAGGTGCTTGAGCATTGGCCTTGACAGTAAGCACCGCAACCAGAGGCATGAGCAACAGTATTCTTCGCAGAGCGAGCAGCTTTTTCATGGGAACCTTTCATTATGTTGGCGAGCACTCGGTGATACGTGGTGGAGGGGAGGAATGTTCCTTAGAACAAAGGGATTAGCGCGGTCTTGGCCTGGACGTTAGAAATCTCTTGCGACGGATTGCTCCGAAAGCCGGCCCCTACGTTTAGCGAAACTGGGAGTTGTAGTAGAGGTTCAGATCATCGTGGAACTCTTTGGCTTTGTCGGAGCTGGGAGCGTTTTCGATCATGGTTTTGAGGATGGGTTCGAGGAAGCGGGCGTATTTGGCGAGAGTGGCGCGATCGTGCTCGGCAAAGGCGTTCTCGACGGCGCTCGCGGTTGCCGGGGTGACTAGTTCCAGGCGGCCGACGAAGACGCGCGTGGTTTGAATCGGCGCCGGCTTGATGGTTAGGGGCAGGACGGCGTTCACGAATTCGGGAGGAACGATGTACAGGAGGCGGCTGCCTTCTTCGAACCAGGAGTCGCGCCAGGTCTGCACCATGGCTTGCGCCTCGTTTTGATAGAGGCCTTGGGCGACGAGTATTCCTTCGAGATCGCGAGCGAGAGAATCGACGGTGGCGGTGAGCTCGGGCGGGTCTAAAGCTAAGGATGCGGCTTGACCGGTAGTCTTGGAGGACGCCGGCAAGATGCCAGGGTTACCGGGATCGTTTGGGAGACCTCCGCCGATGCGATAACCGACTTTTTCGCCGCTCCGCTCGAAGAGAATGATGGAAGGGAATGTGAAATTGCCGCGATTTTCGGCGCACACAGCGCCCGCGGGCATCAGCGTGGCGGAAATGGGAACCGGGAAGACGGATACTCCGCGATAGAAAAGAAATTTTTCGTGCTGCTCGCCGGTGAGCGTGTGCACCCGAAGAGGCGTGGAGGTGGTGGCTCGCGCGGCGTAGTAGCGGTCGCTGCTAGCTTCCTGCGGAAAATCGGCGGCCAGCGACGGCGAGAGCGCGACCGAATCCCAGGCGATGCTGCCATCGGGCTGGCCTTGGTAGAGCGTTCCGTCATGTAGAGCAGTGCCAGGCCCCACGCGGCTGGCGTGGGGATACCATTCGGTGATCACGCCTTTGGAAAAACTTACTTGGACCGAGACGGTTTCTTCAGCAGGCGCGTAGAAATACAGGACGGGCGTTTCCATGCGCACGGTGCCGCGCAGGCCGAGCTTGTAGCCACCTTTTTGAAATTGTTCCACGAAGCTGGGGAGGTCGGTCGAGCCGGTGAGCGGTGACCACTCGACGGCTTGGCCGTCAGGGCCGGCCACGGACGTGAAGGTGCCCCATTCGTGGGCGGTAAGGCCCGAGTACACGGGACCGGCGCTGGTTCCGAACAAGCAAATGGAAACGATGAAGCAAAGAGTCAGAAGTGAGCAACACAACAGGCGCAGTGTCCTTGGCGGCATGGCGGTTTCTCCGGATTGCCGATAGAGGAGACGCGGCGCTGAAGGAAGTGTTAACTGAAGGCCGCCTGCGGCGGTGGGACGCGCTAAGGCGCGCCCCTACAACTGCCTCGGTGGACGCTCGAAGCACGGGCCGGCCCGCGAGGCTCGGGATAAATAAGATGCCAGCGCTAGCTTACAGACAGCGGTTGGCGGCGTTGGACCATTCGAGCTGGATGGTGTAGCCGCCGAGGGTGCGGGTCTGCCAGGCGCAGATGTCGCCGATTTCGCCGTTGTTGTCGTCGTACCAGCCTTGGCCGGGAATGGGATCGGTGATAGCTTCGCACAGCTCGTGAGAAGTGGTGGAGGTGAGCGCGTCGAAAGCGGCGATGCCTCCAAGACAGCCGGCGCAACCGGGATACGGCATCACGGCGTAGAAAATACTGTTGTTGATGGCGTCGTGATAGCCGCAGAAGACTTTGCAGGAGGCGCTGCCGCCCTGGGTCACGGTGACTCCGGGAGGAAGGAAAACGAAATAGAGAGTGTCCGAGGTTGCGGCGGGCAGCGTGCCTGCGGAGATTTGCTGCTGCAAGAATGTTTGGATGGCGGAGTCATCGACCGTTTTTCCTGGAGCTGGAGTCGTGAGCGTGATCGTGCCGATGAGTGAACCGCGGGCGATCTTTTGGCCAGGGACGCTGTATTCGGCGAGTTGATCGAGAAGCTGGCTGGTGAGGATGAAGTCGAAGAATTCATTGACCTTGGGGAGAAGAGCGTCTTGCGGGGCGTTATTCCACGCGGCGCCCCAAAAGATGGTGAAGATCTGCACGGAGGCGAGGAGGGGTCCATTGCGGTAAGTGAGTTTGGGAGGAACCTGCGGAGCGGCTGCTTTGGCTTTACCGGGATGCAGAGGAACGATGCGGATGGGGTGGTAGAGCTCGGCTGGACGAGCTTTTGGAGCTTTTCGACGCGGCTTGGATGGCATGGTCGCTCCTAGGGACTAGAAGGCTGAGGCAAGAAAAGTTAGCGGAGGTCGGACGAAAAGTAAATGGGACTGCGGAAACTGCCGCTAGCGGGCTTCGCTCGCGTCACCGGTTTGGTGGTCGGAGATTTGGAAGCGGAGGAATGGAGGTTGGGGAGCGGACAAAAAGAGGGGAACCTGTACCACGGCTGAATTGGGGGAGTGAGGTTGACGCTTTGAAGGCGGCGGCAAGGCCGACGCACTCCACAGCGAATGCGCGCGGGAATGCGCGTGTCGTTGTAAGCTACAGAAAAATAAGTACTTACAGTGCATCGTCCAAGAGCGTCGGCTAACAGACCGCCGAGGGAAAGGTGGCTATTGCGTTACTGGCCGGAGGTTGCGCTGCACTTCTGACCAGTAGTTTTTTGGGGCTGGCCACGGGTAGTCTGAAGGGGACGACTAAGCCCATTTCCAGCACCGTGGGAGAGCGAAATTGTTCTGCGACCGATGTGGACTGAACTTTCTGCCGAAGCAATCGGTGTGCACGCGCTGCAATACGGCGGCGACGCGGCACTGGTTTCAGCTGATGAGCTTGATGACGCTGCTGATGGCGGTGGCTTGCAACGCCCTCGTGGCGTTTTTGCTGCTGCCTCGCCTGGCGGACGGGCGGTATTCGCAGTTCTTTCAAGGATGGATGTGGTTTGACCACAAAGCGGCACTGTACGGCTGGGTGCCGATTGCGGCGGGATTGCTGGCCTGGGACTACCTGGTGTGGAAGGAAGCGCGACCCAAGGTTCGGGGATGGTTCACGCGCAAGCTGCTGACGCTGTCGCTGGCGGCGGGTATTGCTCCGATCCTGCCGTGGTGGATACCGGCAGGAGCCCCTCCGGGGCAGTTCTTGTCGATGATTGGGAGATACCCAGGGCTGCCGGGGCTACTGGCGTGGGGAGTCGTGTTGGTGGTGCTGGTGCTACTGTGCGCGGACGCGGAGTCACGGGATTATTTGCTCGGGCACGGGAAAGTACTGAGCGTAGTCAGCTTGGGCTTGTTGCTCCTGGTGCTGACGATGACGATGTTAGGTTGGGCGGCTACTGCGTAGAAGCGGTTCCGACCCCAGAATATAGCTGATTAAACGGCGAAGGAATTCCTAGAAGCCCTTACACCCACCGATTGGACGAGCTTCACCTTGGTTTAGTAGGCCTGTACCTTGGGCTTCCTGGTACCGTGCTGTTTGTTAGCGGGTCGGACGCCTGGCGTCGGCAGATGATGCGGCGGCCGCGGCAGCTTTCTGCGGCGCCTTATCTGCTTGCGGATGCACGACGGCGTGGCCGTTGGCGCCTGCTGCGCTGGAGTTGCCCGGCTGTGGGATTTCGAGTTTCTTGCGCAGGGCGGTTTCGAGCTTGTCGCGGATGTCTTTGTTTTCCTTCAGGAAGACGCGGGCGTTTTCGCGGCCCTGGCCCATGCGCTCGCCGCCAAAGCTGATCCACGTACCGCTCTTCTCGAGTAAACCTTTTTCGACGCCAAGATCGATCAGGTCGCCTTCGCGGGAGATGCCTTCACCGTAAAGAATGTCGAATTCGGCTTCGCGGAAGGGCGCGGCCACTTTGTTCTTCACCACTTTGCCGCGGGTGCGCGAGCCGATGACGCGGTCGCCCTCCTTGATGGCTTGAATGCGGCGAATGTCCAGGCGAATGGAAGCGTAGAACTTCAGCGCGCGGCCGCCGGTGGTGGTTTCCGGGTTACCGAACATCACGCCGATCTTTTCGCGGATCTGGTTGATGAAGATGAGGCAGGTGCGCGACTTGGAGACGATGGCGGTAAGCTTGCGCAGCGCCTGCGACATCAGGCGCGCTTGCAGGCCCATCTGCGGATCGCCCATTTCGCCTTCGAGCTCGGCCTTGGGCACCAGCGCGGCGACGGAGTCGACCACGACGACGTCGACGCCGCCGGAGCGAATCAGCGTCTCGGCGATTTCGAGGGCTTGCTCGCCGTTGTCGGGTTGCGAGACGAGAAGGTTGTCGACGTCCACACCGAGTTTGCGGGCGTAGACTGGATCGAGCGCGTGCTCCGCGTCGATGAAGGCGGCGGTGCCGCCGAGCTTTTGCGCTTCGGCGATGACGTGCAGCGTCATGGTGGTCTTGCCGCCGGATTCCGGGCCGTAGACTTCGACGACGCGGCCGCGCGGGAAGCCGCCGACACCGAGGGCGGCGTCGAGCGAGAGGCACCCGGTAGGGATGACGCTGACGGGCACTAGCACGTCACGGCTGCCCAGGCGCATGATGGCGCCCTTGCCGTGCGACTTTTCGATTTGCGCTATCGCTGCTTCGAGCATCTTTGCTTTATCGTCTGCCATTTCACACCTCGGTGGAGGAAAGTAGGAAAATTGTGCTGCACGACCGACCGCCAGGGCTTTGCGCCGGCATAGACGCATGGCCTCTGCTAGAGACATAACGGAACCGGGAGCTTACCATTTGGTTTATCGCCGCGCTATGCTTTTTTTGGTGATTCAAAGATGCCGGCCTCGGAAGGCCGCCGCTACACTTGCCCGCCGTGGCGCCTTCTTGCCTAGAACCTACGCCGAGATCGTTCAGCGAACTTCGGCGGTCCGCTTCAGGATGACAGGTTTCGATTTGGAGGCAAGGGGCCAAGCTAAGCACCTGTTGAAAACGCGAGGGGGAAAGTAACACAGGGGCGAAGAAAAAGCAAATACTATTTCACTTATCCGGCAGCCCCCTCAAACGGCCGAGAGCTGCCAGGCCAGAGCGGCCGAAAGCAGCATGCCCAGGGCAATGAAGGGCCGTTTTCGTACAAGCCTCGCGGCCGCGACGGTCGGCAAGGAAAAATTAGAAAAAGCCTCTCTCTCACGGAAAACCCTAACAAGTGCTGGAGAATCATCTGACCGCGTACTATATGCGCGAACCGCACGAAGAATATTCCGAACAGCTGAACGACAAAGAGTCCTAGCAAGCAGCCCACAAAAACTTGCCAAACCGTTTGGATGGTTGTTCGGCGAGCCCCACTATTTGTCATAGGCGTAAAAGCCGCGGGAGGATTTGCGGCCGAGCCAGCCGGCGGCGACGTATTTCTTCAGGAGGGGGCAGGCTCGGTATTTAGGGTCGCCTAGGCCTTCCTGGAGGACGTGCATGATGTCGACGCAGACGTCCAGGCCGATGAAGTCGGCGAGTTCGAGGGGGCCCATCGGGTGGTTCATGCCGGTCTTCATCACGGCGTCGACGGCCTCGGGCGTGGCCACACCTTCCATCACGCAGTAGGCAGCTTCGTTGATGAGCGGCATGAGCACGCGGTTGGAGACGAAGCCGGGCGCGTCGTTGACAGCGACGGGCTTTTTGCCGAGCCGCTCGGCAAGTTGCATGGTTGTGGCGAAGGTCGCGTCGCTGGTTTGCAGCGCGCGAATGACTTCGACCAGCACCATCACCGGCACGGGATTCATGAAGTGCATGCCTACGAACCGGTCGGGGCGCTTGGTGAGCGCGGCGAGCGTGGTGATGGCGATGGAGGACGTGTTGCTGGCGATGATGACGCCGTCGCGAAGAAGATGGTCGGCTTCGGTGAGCACGTGGCGCTTGAGATCGAGCTTTTCGGGCACGGCTTCCACGACGAAGTCGGCGTTGGCGATGGTGGACATATCCGTGACGGGAACAACGCGAGCGAGCACAGTTCCCTTATCTGCCGGCTCGAGCTTGCCCTTCTTGATTTCGCGGTCGAGATTTTTTGCGATGGTATCGACGGCGCGGTCGAGAAAACGCTGCTCGACATCGCGCAGCAGCACCTTGTAGCCCGCGCGCGCAAACACGTGCGCAATACCGTTACCCATGGTGCCCGCGCCGAGCACGGCCACGGTTTTGATGGAATCGATGGACACGGAGGTCTCCGAAAGCAGTCGAAAGTTTACAGTTGAAAGCGCAAGAAAGAAAAGGATAACGCAGAGGCGCCAAGAAAAAGGGAGATCCGCAGAGGAAGAGACAGGAAGCGACGAGAGCGCACCTACTCAGGCGGGGCACCTTCAGTGACCTCGCGGACGATTTCGCGGGCGCGGGCTTCGTTGGCGGCAGAGACAAGGAAGGTGGTCAGATCGCCGGCCGTTTCCAGATGGATGGGGATTTCGTTTTCTTGCATGGCGGCGGTCAAGAATTGGGCGATGCGGTCGTCGGTGCCCGACCAAACCGCGGCGGTTGGATGGAGTTCGGTCACGGAGACGAGGGGCGGGTCGACGGACGGCGCTTCATCCTGCGTGGGGATTTCCAAATCCGCAGGCTCTTCATTAAGCAGCGTTTCCAGTATGGCCCGCGCGGCGGCAAGATCAGCGGAGAGCACGGCGACTTCGAAGCCGAAGCGGGGCTTCCAATCGATGGGCAGAGGATCGGCAGTGGGCGCGACTTCATCGTCACCCAAAACCTTGTCGGAGTAGCGAATTCCCGCCGATTCGAGCTGCTCCAAAAGAGTGGCGTGGAAAGCGGGATCTTCTCCGGCCCACACCGAGACGACGGAACCTTGGTCTTCCGGAATCGGATACGCTGAAGCCATTTTAAGCCTCCTTCTGCACGGCGAGGCGTTCGCTCAGAAAGCATGCCGACCTACGGTGAGACGGGACCGGCAGCTGGAGCGGAAGTGTACTATGACTTTGCCCCGGGCGCTTTGGCGCATGCGTCTTTTTGACCGGCTGGCCCGTATACAGCTTAGAATGAGCGCGACATCTATCTGTGCGGCCCTTGCCGGGCCGACTGCAGCTGCGGCCCTGACCGGGTCGGCTTCCTTGCTGTTTTCGACATTCATGGCCGACGACACCAAGTCCCTGGCCCTTGGGCTGAGACGCCGCGACCCGGAAGTGCTCGACGCGCTGATCGAGCAGTATCAATACCGGCTATTCCGTTATTTGGTGTACATCACCGGGAATCGCGAGCGCGCCGAGGATTTTTTTCAGGAGACGTGGATTCGCGTGCTGGAACGCGGGCATCAGTACGACGGCAAGTCCAGGTTCGAGGCGTGGCTCTTCTCCATCGCGCGGCACCTGGTGATTGACTGGCAGCGGCAAAAGAAAGCGCAAAGCCTCGACGCGCTGACCAATCCGGATGAAGGAGCACCGATGGAGTTTGCCGACGATGATCCTTCGCCGCTGCACCTTCTCTTGGCGCAGGAGTCCGAGGAGACGGCGCAGGCGTCGCTCGAGAAACTGCCGGCGGTTTACCGCGAAGTGCTGTTGCTGCGCTTTCAGGAAGAGCTGGGGCTGGTGGAGATCGCCACCGTGCTGAACGCGCCGCTCTCGACCGTGAAGTCGCGGCTATATCGCGGACTCGAAGATTTGCGCGGGTTGCTCGGGGGAGAAGCGGCATGAGCCAAGAGATGCACGTGCGAGCGGAACAGTTGATTGCGCAACAGCGCGTCGAAGGAATTTCGACGGCCGATCAGCGGTGGCTCCAGCAGCATCTGGCAGAGTGCGCGAGCTGCGCAGCACGCGCCGGCGCCACCGAGCAGGCGATTCGCTCGCTGCGCGGATTGAGCGTGGCGTTGCCGCCGGCGCTGGCCAGCCGCACACAATTTCGCGTGCGCCTGCGCGCGCAGCAATTGCGCGGCGAGCCGCGTTGGCGCTTGGTGTGGGCCGCTTGCGGCGTTTCCTGGGCGTTCGGAGCTGCTACGGCGCCGTACGTCTGGCGCGGGCTCGAATGGGCCGGCCACCGCATGGGCATGCCCAACATTATCTGGGAGCTCGGCTTTGGACTTTGGTGGGCGCTGCCCGCGGCCGTGGTCGCAGTGATTCTCCTGATGGAAAACGCGGGACGCAGCAGGGAGTCGGCCTGGAAGCGGCAAGAGAATTAAGCGGGCGCGTCAACGAGGAACTCGATGATCGAAGATCCACAAGGCCTAAAGAATTCGTTCAACGAAAGGATGCGGCTGATTCGCTTTCGCCGCAAGAAGGAAAAGCTGCGCTTCTGGCAAGAGTTCAAGCTGGTGCCACGCTGGTTGATTTGGACCGTAGTGGTGCTCTTCCTGATCGCGCAAATCATCGGTCAGATGGTCCTTCATGTCCAACTCGCGAACCATCAGGAGGTTTTTGGCCCGGAACTGGACAATGACCCAGGCGCGGCGGGAGCGGCACTGTTTGGCATTATCACCGGTGCGTCTTTAGTTTTGGCCATCATGGTTTTCATGGTTGGCTATGTCAACATCGACGCGAAACGCCGCGGCATGCACTCCGCGCTCTGGACCTTCTTGGTGATCGTGCTGATGCCCGGTTACTTTGTCCTCGGCTTTATTATTTATTTGCTGATGCGCGAGCCGCTGCCTTACAGCTGCCCGCAGTGCGGGGCGACGGTGGGCGCGCGCTTCAACTTCTGCCCCAACTGCAAATGCAACCTGCACCCGGCATGCCCGCAGTGCAAGCGGGAAGTCGCGGAAACCGACAAGTTCTGCGCCTATTGCGGCCAAGACTTAGAACCAGTGAAAACCTCCGAATCTAGGGAATTGCCTGGCGTGTCAGGCTGAGCCAGGCGCCCAGCGCGGCGAACTTTTCGTCCTGGCTCCAGGGCGGACCGAGCGATTTGCCGAATGCAGCGATGCGGCGCTTGAGCGCGGCGGGTTGTAAGCCGAAAGCCTTCGAGGCCGTTGCGAAAAGCACCTTCTCCCTGATGCCTTGCAGCGGCAAGCCGCAGCGAGCGCACGCAGCCCGCAAGCTATCGCGAAAAAGTTCGCCGTCCGCCGTGTGAATCAGCGCGTGGGAGGCGAGGATTTGTTCCAGCACAGGAAGCGCGCGGCCGGACGCCAGGAGCACAGCGCTTCGCACAATTTTGAAGTCACCCTCTGCCAGCTCGGTCTGCAGAGAACGCAGGGAAGATAGTGCCAGCCGCTTGGCATCGGATTGAACACCGCGAATGAACTTTATCGCGTCTTGGCGCGGCATTTTTGCCGCCGTGTGGTAAGGCTGGCGGAAGGTATAGCTAAAGATTTTGACCAGCTGAATTTTTCTGCGATCGACCACCACGGGCGCATCTAGAGGTCCGCAGAGTACAACCGCCGCGGCCCAGCCGGAATGCACGCGAAAGCCAAGCGCAGCGGTCTGCACGGAACGCTCCGAGCGCGTATTGTGCAGCAGAAGAGTGGTTTTGAGAAGAACTCGGGAACGAAGGGGCGGTGATGCCGAAGCCATCAGACCGGGGGAGAGGCCTCGCGTACTTCGCGGACAATTTCGCGTCCTGCCGCCTCGTCAGACGGCATCACTCGAAGGTGAATGATCCCTGGCGGCTTTCCCTCACAGCGCACGCCGATGCCGTTCTCCCGCAAGCAGTCTTGAAGCAACTGGGCGAGCGCAGCGTCTTCTCCGCCCCAGATTTCCAGCGTCGCCGCGGCCGGCTTCCATTCGTGTTTGTGAGACGGCTCCTGATCGAGCGGCTCTTCCGCAAGGGCCAAAGCGGAAGCTTCCATCGAAACAAACGGAGAGGCCTCGCGGATGTCGGCGAGGAGTTCTTTTGCCCGGGCCGCGTCCGAAGCAAACGTGCGGACGACATATTTCGGCCGCGGCATTCCCAACTCGAATACGAAATGATCATTGGTGGCTTGCACGTGATGACGAATCCCGGCTTCTCGCAAGGTATGGATGACCTCGCTGACGGCCGATGGATCGCCGCCGCGCCAGACCAGCTCGATGCGCTCCTTGCGCTGGCGCTCATCAAGGGGTCGCCCGCGTAATTTTTCCGGCACCAGTTCGACGCCGCAGACCGTGCAGTGCGCGTGAGCCTCTGAGTACTCCGAATCGCAAAGTGGACAATACTTCACAGCTTAGAAACGCTCCACAGCGAGGGCTACGGCGTTGCCGCCGCCGAGGCAAAGGGCGGCGATGCCGCGCTTGAGGTTGCGGCGCTGCAGTTCGTAGAGAAGAGTGACCAGGATGCGCGCGCCGCTTGCGCCGATGGGATGGCCGAGGGCCACCGCGCCACCGTTTACGTTTAGTTTTTCAGGATTGAGCTTGAGCTGCCGCGTGACCGCGATGGCCGCCACGGCGAATGCCTCGTTGAGCTCGATGAGATCCACATCCTTGTCGCGGTCCCAACCAGTCTTGGCCAGCAATTTTTCCACGGCGTCGACCGGCGCCATCATCACCCACTTCGGTTCGACACCGCTAACCGCTTGCGCCACGATGCGCGCCACCGGCTGCTTGCCGAGCCGAGCCGCGTTGCGTTCGCTGGTGACAATCACCGCCGCCGCGCCGTCGTTTGTGCCTGGTGCGTTGCCGGCAGTCACTGTGCCATCTTTCTTGAACGCCGGCTTCAGTTTCGCCAGTGCTTCCATCGATGTATCTTCGCGCGGCGATTCGTCGTACTTGATCACCAGCGGCTCGCCTTTTTTCTGGGGAACTTCGATGGGAAGAATCTGCGCCTCAAAGAAACACGATTTACGCGCGCGCACCGCTTTCTGGTGGCTTTCCACCGAGAAGCGATCCTGCTCTTCGCGGCTGATGCCGTATTTTTCGGCCACCAGCTCGCCGGTCATGCCCATGTGAAAATCTTCGTAAGCGTCCCAAAGGCCGTCGTGAATCATCGAGTCAACGATCTTGCCATCGCCCAGCCGGTAGCCGGTCCGCGCCTGCGGCAGCAAGTATGGGCAGTTCGACATCGATTCCATGCCGCCGGCCACGACGATTTCGGATTCGCCAAGCTGCACCGCTTGCGCGGCGAGGGCAACGGCTTTCAGTCCCGAGCCGCACACCTTGTTGATGGTCATCGCCGCGACGCGCGGGGCGCAGCCGCCTTTGAGGGCGGCCTGGCGCGCGGGATTTTGTCCCAACCCGGCTTGCACTACATTGCCCAAGATGGCTTCGTCCATCTGCTTGGGCTCCAGACCGGAGCGGCGGATGGCTTCGGCGACAGCTTTCGCGCCCAAGTCAACGGCGGAGAAGCTGGAAAGTCCGCCTTGAAATTTTCCGATGGGGGTGCGGACGGCGGAGAGGATTACGGGCGTTTCCATGGAAGGCCTCCGTAGCAAACAACATTATATCGGATGCGGGAGGCAGGCGCTTCGCTGCGAAAAAGCAAAGCATAACGCAGAGGTCACTGAGGGCAGAACACGGAGAACGCAGAGAAGAAGAAGAGATAACGCAGAGACGCAGAGTGAGCAGAGAAGAGGGAGGGCACGACGTGGTTGTGCCCTCGTCGACTGCAGCGAGTCTGCGTCAGTTCGTGGCGCCGGCAGCGGTCGCTTGGTTTTCGTCGGCGCTGGGGCCGTAAAGGCCTGGGACGGCGATATCCAGCAAGCGGAAGTAGACGCCGAGCTGGGCACGATGGTGAATCAGATGGTTCATCACCATGCCGCGAATACAAGCTATGCGCGGCATGGTGAAGATCTCCTGACCACCGGCGAGCAGCTTCCAACCCTTGAGCATTTCTTGATCGCTCACGGCAGCGAGCGCGGCGCGCGCTTGCGCGGATTCCTTGTCGAACACGGCAAGAACATCCTTGCGGTTTTCAGTTTTGGGAGGCTGGTACGAAGGGCCGTTCACCGGAGCATAGTCGAGCTCCTCCGTATTGATGGTCATGGTGGTCCATCCGGGCAACGTCGCGATGTGCCCGGCCAGCCAGCCGACCGTTCCGGATTTATCGTGCGGTTTCCAGTTCCACTTCTCGTCGGGGACGCGCTCGAGAATCTTGCGGGTGTTTTGCATTTCCTG